>Ga0315274_10001217_pt1 | contig 39830 bp, 28 predicted proteins | sample YL17G02_20_MG_FD_203700 | JGI IMG/M metagenome (GOLD analysis project Ga0315274, IMG submission 203700) | Sediment microbial communities from Yellowstone Lake, YNP, Wyoming, USA - YL17G02_20 | ecosystem: Environmental > Aquatic > Freshwater > Lake > Sediment | place: USA: Wyoming | collected...
TTGGCTTAATCCAATAGAGCCTTTGTTTCAACATTTGAAACGCTGGGTGAATGCGCTGTATGAATGGTCCACCCTTCGTATGTTTAGAAATGGAATCCGAGAAACCATGAGAGAAAAAACCAACCTTATCGAATATAACACTATTTAATAGAATTTGCACTAGGGAGTGGTTTAGGGAGTAACCTAGTAGATGGGTTTCCTTTCAATTTTTCCCAAAATTCTTTAGAAAAATTACCTTCGGCGACGCTTGATACCGGACCAATCATCTGAACATAGTTCTGGTTATCAATTTCGACGATTATTGTCCCTCCCGGCATATGAACATTGATATTTCTGTCAACCAGACCTAATTTATAGGCAGCGCTTGCGGCTGCACAACTGCTGCTGCCAGAAGCTAAGGTATAACCAGCACCTCTTTCCCAGATTTCGATTTTAATGTTCTGTCGATCGATTACTTTCAAAAGCTGCACATTGATTCGGTTTGGAAATAGGGGATGGTTTTCGACTTTTGGTCCGATTTCTTTGGCGAGTTCTTCGGAAATCTCTTCTAATGGAATAACACAATGGGGATTACCGATAGAAAGACAAGTAATTTTATATTCTCTGCCTTTAATCTTTAACGATTCATTAATGACTTCTCTTAGTTTCCCCTCAATCGGAATTTTACTACTTTGAAAAGTCACCGTTCCCATGTCTACTTTAATTAAACTCGCAGCGTCATTTAAAATTTGCACTTTAACCTCACCGCTTAATGTATGAAGTTTGAATTTTTTCTTCGTAATAATTTTAGAGTCATAAAGGTATTTCGAGAATATTCGTATCCCGTTACCACTTTTTTCTGCTTCGCTGCCATCCGGATTGAATATCCGAAGTCTTATTTCCCCTTTTTCAATTACCTGCCCGCCGAACAAGTTCTTTGGCAGGCGGGTCGGACCGTAAAGAATCCCATCGGACCCGACCCCAAAATTCCGATGGCAGATTAACTTAATTCTCTTAGGGGTAAGTTCAACTTTTGTTTTTTGTGGGTCAATTACGATATAATCGTTGCCTAAAGCATGATACTTATAAAAATCCATAAAACTTTCCAGCGATATTTTAATCCCTTATCCCCTCTGGTCAAGACTCTTCACTTATCTGTGTTAATCTGTGTATATCTGTGGTTAATTCTTCTCTGCTATCTCCGCCATCTCTGCGGTTAAATTTCCCCTCTTAACCTCATCATTCCAAAGACCGCAATGATTTTGTCTTTTAACTTTAGTAAGACATTTTCCTTTAGTCCTTCTTTTTCCCATCGCTCGATAATTTCGGTAACCCTCTTATTGAGTAATTCTTGATTCTTACCATAGTATTTCTTTAGAGCCCGATAACTTTCACGGGCAAAAGCTTTGTATGAGGCAAACCAGGGTGTCGGAACACTTGACTCGCAGAGTAATTTATGGACTTCAGCTTCAAGCTTTTCGATTCTTATCCGATACTTAGTGAATCCAATCGCCATCTTCTCTTGCTTCTCGGAGGGTAATGGTTTTTTAGATTCTATTCTTTTAATCTCTCCCCTAAGTACTGAATTGATAATCTTTTTAATCTTAACCAGCAGGTTCAGTTTCAATTCAGTTCTCTGATATTTATCGGTAACCATTTTCATGCCGGGCTTATTCAAAGTCGCTAAAAAATCAAAATATTCTAAAGCAAATTTCTGATAAGCGGTCATTACCGCTTTTTCTCCTCTCCCTTGATGGGAGAGGATAGAGGTGAGGGTGTTATCTTCTTTATTTACTAACGCTGTGACTTTGTCTTTAATAATTTTCTTTAATCGCTCAAAATCAATCTCTTCTTTTTCCTTAGATGGAAATTCAATATTAATTTCATATCTCATCGCATCGCGCTGGATTTTCCTTTCGGTTGGCGGTGGATGGACTTGGGCAATCATCTTTTCATGTCTCAGCCTAAAATCAATTCTATCCAGTTCCTTAAAAAACTCAACCCACGACGCACCGCAGGCTCGGATATAGTTAAGGATTGTCCGCAAGGTTGGGTTAGTAATTTTTCCAGCTTCGAGGTTGGATATATATTTAGGGGCATTTTTTGATTTTAAGCCAATTCTTATCCCAACTTCGGTCTGACTAAGATTTGCTTTTATTCTTATTTCCTTGAGTGTCTTTGCCATCTCTTTGGTAAAGAGAAACATTATTTTTGTCTCCTTTAATTATAACCAGCGATAATACAAACTGAATTAATTCTATTTATAAATAGAATAAAAATCAACCCATTTTTTCTTCTAAGTATTGGAAATTAAGAATTTTACATTGAAAATTCCTCGGAGAGGGGGTACCATCTAGGGAGTGACCCCCTAAGCGGCTTGGGGAGTCGCCTCGGAGGTCGCTTCCGGAGTCGCTTCCTAAGTCAGTTCGGGAGCGGCTTCGGAGATTGGTTGGGAGGCGGCTTCGGAGACAACTTGGGGAGCGGCTTCGGGAGCAAGCTGGGGAGTAACTTCGGGAGTGGACCCCTAGGTAGCCCCCTAAGCAACCTCGGGAGTAAGCTCGGGGGCAGACCCCCCTTTCTATCATCACTAACAACTAATCACTATGCACTAGTCACTGCATAATTGGCCACTGCCTTTTCGTGGGTTGGTTTAAGAAAAAGCTTAAGAAGCAAACTATCGAAACCTAACTTCCCTATTCTTTTAAGTTTAGGCAGACCATATAATCCGGGAAGCATCCAGGCAATTACGTAATAATTTCTGGGCCGTTTAGGGGACACAAATAAAAAAGGGGCTGAGTTAATAAACTCAGCCCCAAAACTCATTTTGTTTTTATCGTAGAATTGTCATTTTCTTCCGAGCAGTGAATTTATCGGTCTTCAGTTCACAGAAGTAAACTCCTGATGCCACTTTCTGATTCAGGTTGTTCGTTCCATTCCATTGGATAGAATAATAACCCGGATTCTTTAGTTCATTCACAAGCGTCTTTACCGCAGCACCGCTTACATCATAAATTTGAAGCGAAACTTTGCCGGCAATCGGTAACGCATAGCGTATAGCGGTAAGAAATTTGAACGGATTTGGTTGATTGGATGAGAGCAAGAATTGTGTCGGCGCTTCGGTTTTATTGCCGGCGATTCCCTCACTTGAAGTCATAGTAATTATCGGTTTTTCATTAAGCACCATCGAGCTAATTTGAATTAGTGCTTTTTTGTCATTGCGTAACGCGAAGCGTGTGCCGTAGGCAACCGAAGGCGTGGCAATCTTATTTTCATGATTCATTGAATTATAGAGCACCTTCACCAATTCGACATCACCACTGATTGGTCTTGTTCCAGCCATAGCGATTCTTACGATTCCTTTGCTATTTGACCAAGCGATAAGATAATCAGCGGTCGAAGTTCCTAAAGTTACATCTTCAATTTCAATTTCATTCGGGTTATAGGTCAAGATAATATCAGCGGATATAACGTCTTTTGCATTCGGGACCTCTATTGGGAATGTTGAAAATTCGGTATTTTTCGTTGTCTCGGTAATTCGTGAAAATCCATGTTTATCCATTGCTATCTTATTTTCTACTCCTTGACTTCGTGTTAATTCGTGTTCATTTGTGGTTATTTTATCTTCATTCTCAGGCAGATTTCCGCCATATACAATCAAATTATCGCTCAAGATATCAAAGGCAGTTGGTTCTAAGTTATGTCTTGGATGCCAGTTTCCACTCACATCACCGTAAAGTATTGCACGATAATTCTGACTGAGTTGGTTAGAGTTAAGAGAAGTATAAGATTTTGATGGGGGACGGAATGTCCAATCTCCCACCGGGAAATGTTGCAACATACAAACAACATACCGAAGAATCAAAGCGGCATCGTATGATGTAATCTGACCATTTCCGCTCACATCAGCCGCAATCCGTTGTAGCGAGTCAAGAATTCTCATTCCAACAGCGTTCTGTAGAATAAAAGCCGCATCATAAGAACCTACCGCACTATCCTTTTGAGAATTTATCTTATAAGGAGTGACGGTATAGTTCTGAAATGGGGGCAAGTCGTAAAAGAAGTAAAGCCCAGTCGAATTGGTCAGGGTTGTATCAACGACTGCGCCGGTTAAGACAACATTTGTACTTTCTACCGGGTTCAGATTAGAATAATACTTAACATAACCCACAATCTGAGATATCGCTATATCAGAAACAAAGACATCTCCATAACTATCACCGGTTCCCGCTAAAATTCTTGCCGGTTGTGCGCATATGCTCCATATCATAGAGTATACTTTTGAAGCTCCAGCCGGGCTGGCTGTTGCTCGCCATATGTCACCCTTATCGTATGATACATATACACGACCGTTGCTATCGGTTGCTGTGTAGATACTAAAGTCTACTGGTAACAGTGAAAATGTATTATAACCAGGTGTATTAGTTTTTTTCTGCCAGGTTAAACCATCATCGGTTGACCGCCAAACACGACCTGAATCGGTTCCAGTGCCACACCACAATTCATTATCCCATGATTCCGCATCATATGCCCAACTTGCTCCCGGCAGAATTGAACCGCCAATACCGGGATAAAGTGCTTGAAAGATATCGCCATAAGTGTTGCCTGTGCCGATTAGGAAATTTCTGCCTTGCGGTTTAAGGAAACAATATACGTCACTAACACCACCGGGTTTTGGAACTGAATCCCAGGTTGTTCCGACATTTGTGGAGCGCATTATTCCTTGGCTATTATTCATCCCAACAAACAAGGTTTCGCTTTCCCAAAAACAATCATAAAGCTGTGTCCCTGGGAAATTCATGTTAATTGGGTTCCAGTTTAGACCTTGGTTAGTGGATTTCCATAATTCGGAACTATCGTGATTAGTACAACTATACAAAACACCTGAATGTTCGCTCATATCATAAGCCCAGGTCGGTCCTTGCATCACACCGCCGCTAATGCCGCATTTGAAAATAGCTTGGAATATGTCACCATAGCTATCACCGGTTCCTGCCAATAGTTTATTGGTTGAAAGCCTGAGTATCCTATAGACGCTTGATGCCCCAGGACATGGACAACAAGTATCCCAAACCGTCCCGCCGTTTTTTGATTTAAGGACATTACCGGGGTTACGCATTCCAATCAAAATGGTATCAGCGAAAAATCCCAACGACAGGCAAGGTGAATTGAATTTGGCAAGTCTTGTAGCGGTTGTCTCGGTCTCGAGTCGGAAAAAACCACCGCTGTTTGAAGTGGATTCTGCCGTGAAGTAAAGCGTATTACCTTTTGCATCCGCATCATAGACCCAAGTTGCAGGAATGAGCGGTCCATCTGTATATAACTTAACAGCTTCCAGACTACCTTCAAAAACCAGCATAACACTGATAAGGAGCAATATGCTAAATAGTACTCGAGCGCGATTTCTTTTCATATTCATTGTTCCTCCAATGACCTGAATTTACTTTCCTATTTTCGTTTCTGAATTTTGTGCCTTTCCGATGGGTTCTGCAATTTTATCAAGCTCACTGGGGTCATGAGCAAATACCCTAACACGGTTTTGGGTCCGGTCACGTGCAAACACAATCAGTTTATTATTATGGTACTTCAAACGGGTTATTGCATCGCATTGGTAATATGCAGCCACCGCCTCCCATTGAAGAGTTGTCTGGTTAAGGCGATAAAGAGCGATGTCATAAGGAGCGCCAATTATGCCGCCAAAGTATACAAAGTTACCGACAATCTCAATCGTATTACCAGTAACAGCCGGGTTCGAGGACGGACCGGTTACACCTGTCCATGTCCGTCCGGTATCTGCCGAATAGTAAAGCGTATTCGCACCGGACGATGCTCTCACTGCCCAGATTCGGCCCGAAACTGAATCTCGGTCGAGCTGGGCAAAATAATTCCCAGCTTCCAAAACGGTTGTCCAGTTCTGTCCACCATCGGTACTCCTACATATGTGGCCGTCATGATGAAACGACCAGTCGCAAAAACCACACGCCACGAGGATGTTTGTCGCTGGTATTTCAAGTATATCTCTTACCTGAGTCTCAGCGAGCTCACCAAGATTCACCCAGCCCGGTGGCTCTATTGCCCAGACGCTTGTCATCAGCACAAGGCTGATGATTATGCTTGCAAAGATTTTGCTTTGCATTTTTACCTCCTTTGTCCGCCGAAGGCGGACAGTTTTTAGTTTTTGGTTGTTAGTTGTTAGATTTTTTTCCTCTGCCTCCTTTCGTATTTTTGTTTTTTCTCAGTTTTCAATTTTAATCATTTTCTTCCGGGCAGTGATATTATTAGTCTTCAACTCGTAGAAATAGACTCCTGATGCAACATGTTTTTGCTCATTATCCGTTCCATCCCATTGGATTGTGTAGAAGCCGGGATTCCGAGTCCCATTGACAAGTGTTTTTACTAAAGCTCCGACGACAGCGTAAATCTGAAGCGAGATTTTGCTCTCAGCGGGTAGCGAATAGCGGATTGCGGTTTGTGACTTGAACGGATTTGGTTGATTTGCCATTAAGGCGAATTGGGTTGGTAGTGCAATCTTATTTCCAGCCACACCATCCGAAGTATTAATATTTATCAGTTCTTGACCTTCATTGAGCATAATCGAGCGGATTTGAAAAGGTGAAATATTCGTGGTATTTGATGTCATTCGCATTATTCGCTTTTCCTCATAGGATACTTTCGCCAATTCTACATCGTCATGCAGCGGTCTTTCGCCAGCTAATGCGACTCTTACTATTCCGCTACCGCTTGACCAGGCAATCAGATAGTCAGCAGTGGAAGAACCTAAAGACACATCTTTGATTGTAATTTCATTTGGGTCATAGCTTAAGACAATGTCGGCTGATATGACATCTTTGGCATTAGAGACTTTGATTGGGAATACCGTACATTCTGTCTTAAAACTGGTAGCCGCAACCTTTAGGTTGCGATTCTTCTCGGTTGAGCTCCTTTCAGTTGCTTGATGCGTTACATTACGCAGGCTGAAGCCTTCGGCTACCTCTTCTCCGATTCGTGTAAATTCGTGTGTATTAGTGGCTATCTTTTCTTCTACTACCGGTAGATTTCCGCCATAAGTCATGTATTTATCGATATTGTCTTTTGAGATACCGTCGGGAATCAGGTCAAAGGACGGTATCCAATTGCCGCTTGGGTCACCGTAAAGGATAGCTTTATAGTTTTGATTTAGCTGGTTTGCATTGAGCGAAGGATAGTATCGAGATGGTGGTCGAAACGCCCAGTCAACTGTATCTTGCCCCGGTCTTGCTCCTGCTGGAAAATGATTGCGTATGCAAACCGCATACTGGAGTATTAAAGCGGCATCATAACTTGAAAGGATGCCATTACCGGTAACATCGCCAGCAATGAATCGCAGGGAATCAAGAGTAATAATTCCGACGACGTGTCTTAAGACTAAAGCCGCATCATACGAAGTAACATTAGGAGATTTAACCGAATTAATCTTACGTGGTGTTACCGTGTAGTCGAACAAACCTGGTATGTTATTTAAGATATAATAACCATTGGTATCGGTCAGGGTCATATCTACTTTTGGTCCAGTCAGAAACATTTCGGTGTTAGGGACTGCTCGGTAAGGTGTCCAATAATACTTCACATATCCTGAAATTGAATAGATTCCTTGTACCGTGAACTTACCATCCTGAGTTCTGGTTAGCACACTTCCGCCATTAAACGAACATCTGGTAAAGTAAATCGTTGTAGTTTCATTTGGCATAGCATAGTTATTCACAACAAACGGAATCAAAGCAAGTGAACCACTATCAGTTAGTGGTGTTGTCCCATTCATAGCAATTCTAGTACTATCAGGAAAAATATTGCTTTCTATTAGCCATCCTGGAGGAACAACACTACCTAAGGATGCAGGTAATACTTCAAGGATATCTCTATTGAAGGTCAGAGTTATATCGCAGGATGTTATGCCCTTGTTTGTAAGATCTGATACCATAATCGGAATCACAACTGTGTCATTTGGTGCACCTACGGTATCTGGTAGCCAGACACTAACAGATTCCCAGATAATTGGTGGATTAGGAACAACGAAGTAATCAAAGTAGAGATTTCCCGTTGTTGGATAGGTTTCAGCAGTATGGTAAATCATTCCGATAATTGTCGAATTACCATTTGTAATGACAGGGGCATTATGGGCAAATTCAAGATGATTTTCCAAAAGATTATCACCATTGTTTGTAATCAATCCCCAATCATACCAAGTATCTTGGATAGCGGGTCTTGTAAATAATCCGCAGTCATGACCAGTCGCGAAGATTGCTTGATAGCCAATAAAAATATTACCACTATCATCCGCAGCTACTGTAGGAAAACGAGCAAAAGTCTGAGGAGCAATTGAATCGCCACCCACTAGTTTTTTCCCTTCAAACTGCCAGTTTCCTGCTACACCTGAAGTTGGGCGATAAACCCAAATCTCTCCATAGTCATAGGTACCTGAACCCAATTTTATCGTCGCAATTGGTGTGTCACGTACTACTTCGCAGTCATACTGATACCACCAACCACACACATTCGACATATCCAGATAAGGAGGGGTATTTTGCCAAATGAGCTGGGGTTGGGTCCATGTTAATCCATAGTCAAACGATTCGCAATAATATGGCCAGTAAAGGTTTGGATTACTTACCTGTTGTCGGTTCCATAAAAAGAACATATACCCATTATCACCGAAACGGAAATGCGGACCTGCCATCCAATCCAATGGACCAGGCAGGAAAACTCTTCCGGTATCCCAGGTTTCACCATAATCGGTTGAACGCCATATGTAGCAATTATTATCTGTCTGGAAAGTTGAATTGTTGTTTGCAGTGTATATTACAATGCTATCTTTAACTGCAATACAGGGCATCCAGACATCTCGTCTTCCGCTGTTTGGTAAACGAAATGCTGATGTGATTAGACCATCCGGATAAGAAACATCCTTGGCATAAAAGGCTGGGCTTGAATCATAAGAACCACTATAACTTGGTGCCTGATGCCAAGCAAAGTGTACTCTTAAATCACTAGGGTTAGGCCAATTTTGTTCAGCATCTAAACCCGGATAGGTTCTACGAGCATCAAAAGTTGAGAATGGGCCATAATGTACCCAAGTATTTCCTCGATTAGTTGAATATGCCACGTAGGGTTGCATAATATTTTCAGGGTCGCCGCTGTGGCGGTTGTAGATAACAGCAACATTTTGCCCATCCTCGGCAAAAGCTATATTTTTACCCGCTGAACCAGCAACAGCTCGCATATCAGGAATTACAGAAATCACATTCTGTTCTAAACCAATTGGGGGTGGTGGGGGCTGTGATGTAACACTTGGCTCAAACTCTCCTTTAATTGATACTGCTTTAGTTTCTGGTGCACGAGTGATATTGGCACCAAAACTAACTATTGTAGACAAAATTATCAGTGCTATTATGGATTTCATTTTTCCTCCCTCGGATTGATTTTCGGCACAACCCGAAAGCCGTTTTAAGGCTGGGCATTCGCCCAGCCCCTTTATGTTTTTTATCATCTTAAGACTATCATCTTCTTTCGTGATATAAAATCATTGGTTTTCAATTCGTAGAAATAGATTCCGGATGCGACTCGACGATTATCGTTATCAGTTCCATCCCACTTGCTTGAGTAGTAACCAGCATTCTCGTATTGATTTACCAGTGTTTTAACTAAAGCTCCGCTCACATCGTAAATCAGGAGTGAAACTCTGCTTTCAGCGGGTAACGCATAGCGAATAGTGGTAAGAGACTTAAACGGATTCGGTTGATTGGGTGAGAGTGAGAATCGTGTTGGTAGTTCAGTCTTGTTCCCGACAGTACCTTCCTCAGAAGTCTTAGGGATTATTAGTTCTTCATTAATTACAATCGAGCTGATTTGAATTGGAACGACTCGTTCTGATTCGTTCTCCCCCCTAATCGTATAAGATACTTTCGCTAATTCTACATTGCCGTTCAACGGACTTATTCCAGCCAATCCGATTTTGAGTATTCCGTTAGAAGCACCCCAAGCAATAAGATAGTCAGAAGTCGAATTCCCTAAAGTCACATCTTTGATTGTAATTTCATTTGGGTTATAAGTTAAGACAATGTCGGCTGATATGACTTCTTTAGCATTCGAGACTACGATTGGAAATTCGACTAATTCAGTACCCCTATATTCTACATTCTGTATTCTATATTCTCTCGATTCTTCGCTCTTCGGTATATTTCCACCCCAATTTAGGTTTTTAAAATCTGGCTCAAAAGTAATTACGTCTTGGTCGTAGTTCCAGTTACCACTCGGGTCGCCATAAAGAATTGCTCGATAGTTCTGGTTAGTCTGGTTACCACTGAGATTAGTGTAGGTTTTCGATGATGGTCGGAATGCCCAGTCAACCGTATCCTCGCCGGGTCTTGCTCCAACCCAAAAATGTTGTCTAAGTCCAACAATATATTGAAGCACATGAGCCGCATCAAAGGAAGAAATTGTTCCATTACCACTAACATCTGCTGCAATTCGCTGTAATGAATCAAGCGTAATCTGTCCAGCAACATGCCTCAATATAAAAGCCGCATCATAAGAACTTATTGCCGTTTGCCGTAGCGGATTAATCTTTCTAGGAGTGATAGTATAGGTGAGTGAACCAGGTAAATTATTAAAGATATAATAACCAGCAGTATCAGTTAAAGTCGTATCAACTCTCCCTCCGGATAGCAACATTTCAGTGTTAGCAACCGCTCGGTATGGAGTCCAATAATATTTCGAATACCCAGAAATATAATAACCCCCGGTGTCTCGGACCGTGAATATACCATCCCTGGTCTTGATTACTATTCCATCTTCATTGAACCGGCATCTTTTAAAACGGATTGTGTCCTTAGCACCAATTGATGCGCTCTGGGAAACAGCAAAAGAAATCCACGCAAGAATTCCACTATCAGGAAGCGGAGTTGCACCTGCCATTGCAATACGAATACTGTCGTTGTAGGTTGTATATTGAACCATCCATCCCGAAGCTGCATTTCCCGCATATGCTGATTCTGCCGCAAGAATATTGTGCTTGAAACTCAGCGTTATCATAGCTGAATAAACACTGTCCACTGGAAAATTGTCAAAGAATATAGGAATATTTACCCTGTCACCTCGTCTGCCGTTCGTATCCGGTATCCAAACAAAAACGGTTTCTTGTGGTTCAATAACTCTAAAAAGACCATCATCGGTTTTTGCCGGAGTATTACCTTCATCAAGTGAACATTTCAAAAAGTGAATAGAAGTTGTATCGCCGGTTGTTGCAGTTCCAGAAACAATAAAAGAAATCCAAGCAAGAACTCCGCTGTTAGCGAGTGCTGTTCCACCTGCCATCCCAAGACGAATGCTGTCGTTATAAACTTGCCATGAGAGTAACCACCCAGCGGCTGCATTTCCGATGAACACAGATTCTGCAGCGATGATATTATCATTGAACCGAAGCGTTATTGCGGCAGAATAAACACTGTCATGTGGAACATTACTCACGAATATTGGTATGATTACTCTATCGCTTGGTCTACCACAAGTATCTGGTATCCACACATTTGCCGTCTCCCTTGGTATCGGTCTAACTACCATCACCGAACCCGTTTTCCAATCATTAGAGTGATTCTGGTCGCCACTTAAAGCAGTCGTGCATTTAGTAGTATGCGTGCCTATGACCAACAAGGTACAAAGGGGAAAGTTGACAACCGTTGAGTCTCCGGGGTTAAGATTAGCGACATTTTGTAACCTATTATAGGGTGTCCCATCAATTCGGAAGCGGACAGGAAATGTTGATACATTATTTCCAAAGTTTTTCACTCGAGCTTGTGGCGTTACAACCGTCCCCGAATCAACGATGCCAGAAGGAGCAATTATTTGTGTTACTCCGACATCGTTCCACTGAGGACCTCGGACAGTGAATAAACCATCATCAGTTCTGACTGGCGCACTCCCACCGTTAAATAAGCATCTTTTAAAATGAATGGTGGTTGTGTCACCCGGAACTGCTGTTCCTGAAACCCCAAAAGAAATCCATAATAGCACCCCACTATCAGCCATCGCACTCGTACTACTCATCTCAACACGAATACTATCATTATATACCCACCATTGAAACTCCCAGCCAACGGCTGCATTTCCAGGAAACGCATTTAAAACTGAAAGTATATCGTCGTTGAAACGTAGTGTTAATGCTGCTGAAGTTACATAATCATGAGGGACTTCGTTAACCTTTATCGGTATCGCTAAAGTATCACCTGCTCTACCGTTTGTGTCCGGTATCCAGACATTAGATGTTTCTCCGGGCATTGGTCTAATTACCGTCACTGACCCGGTTTTCCAATCATTAGAGTGGTTCTGGTCACCGATTAATGCAGTTGTACATTTTGTTGTCCAAGTGCCTGGCTGAATTGCGTGCCAAGAAGGTGAAAAGTTTACAGTATCTTCTACCCCAGAATTAAGTGTTTTGTTCCGAGCTGGCCAAGAATTTCCATCACTTATTCGAAAACTCACTGGAAAGGTTTCGGTGCCTGTCCCATTATTTCTTACTCGGGCTCTTGGGACAACAACTACTCCGGAATCAATAGTGCCGGTCGGTGCTTCAATTGCTGTGACCTCGATGTCCCGAACTCGGACTGTAACCGAACCGCTTAGAGCATTATTGCTTGGATTCTGGTCACTGGTTAAGGCAGTGGTACATCGGGTAGTGTGTGTGTTTCTCACCCTTAAGGTACATACAGGAAAGCTGACAACTGTTGAGTCACCTGGATTAAGATTACTAACATTTTGCGTCTTGTTGTAGAATGTGCCAATTCTAAAAGAAGCCGGGAATGTTTCTGTATTAGTCCCAAAGTTTTTCACCCGTGCTTGTGGAGTTACAACTGAACCTGAATCAATTGTTCCTGAAGGAGTGATAATTTGAGTCACACCGACATCGTGAGCCACTGGAATTTTGGCTCTGGCATAGACACCAACACCGACATCCGGTATCGAAACCGGCGGATCAGGTGAAACCACTGTTACATTCCATGGAAGATATTGACTGGAAAAGTAACTGATTGTCCCAGTTATACCATCTGACACATCATCTATGCATCGAACGAATACTGAATCGGTACTGCCGTTCGCAATGTATTGAGCACCTTCGGTCATATCAAAAACTATCCTACTGGACGGAAAGGCACGGTTATGAAGCGAGTAACGCCACTCACGGAAATTGAAATACCATAGGGGTGATATTGTGCGACCAACTCCTAATCTGATTCCTATTTTATCTCTCGCTTGATGGGTAATACGCACCCGTCCTAAGAGTGTCGGCTGATAACCAATCAAATCACTAACATACCAAGCCTCCTGTTGACTAAGATATTGGTCCATAACCGCAACATAAGACATCCAAAAGTATCCAGAAGCACCCCATCCGGTTCCCCAAGAATTTATTAATTTAAAAGCACCATTCCCATCATGGGTGGACCGGTTATCATCATACCCAACAATAGTCACCGCGTGCCCACCTCGATTATTGCCATACCTGTCGGCAACGCAATAAGTATTACTATAATTCCCGATATTATCGAAATTACTCCAGATATAAATCCCCAAAACAGTTGTATTGCCATTGTTGAGACGCTGCTTTATTGCCTGTAATCCTGAACTATTGCTAACATCAATCCAGTAAGCCTGGTTGCCCCGAAATGGTATAGCATACGAGTAGGCTGTCTCAGAAGGCCAGGTGGTATAGTCGCCATCATCGTAAGGACAGAGTGACATATTGGCATCGCCCTGAGAACAAATGAGGTCAGCTGCATCGCTGAAATACGCACCTTCATCATCTCCGCCGTTGATTTGATTATAGATAAACGCAGGACTGTATTGGTGGCTGGTTTGATTAACGTTCCAGCCATGTTCAATCCATTCCGTATGGGTTTTGTGATAATACCCAAATGCCCAGCCAACACACGAACCTTGAGCACCTTGGTCTCCAACCGGTGGCATCTGGGAAGAAAGGTCAACCGCATCAACCGCAGCTGCTTTTGGAGCGCCTTGAAGTGGTAAGACTTCTTTTACTTCTTTGATCCAAGGAATGTTTCGAGGGTCCTCTTCTAAAAGTCCCCCTGGACGATAACCCTTAGATAATATTGCAGAACCTGGTGAGAACCCGATTACTAAAAAAATTACCGCTACCAACAGAAATTGAAAGAGATTAAATTTCATTTTTCTCCTCCCGTCATCTTTCAGCTTAATTTGGGGTTGTTTTGGCACAACCCGAAAAGCCTTTTAGGGGGCTGGGCATTTGCCCAGCCCCCAAGAACCCTTTTTCTCATATTAAAACCGTCATCTTCTTTCGGGTAGTGTGACTGTTAACCTTCAGTTGGCTCACTATTACTGTGTTCCTTGCAGTCGAGCGCTTTGCATAACACCTAAGCTCCGCATTTTGTAGAGGTGAATTCTTTTCTCAACTTTCAACCTTTTTCGCATCTTACAATTATCTTGGTTAAAAGAAGAATCTCTTGCAAGTTTAGAAATCGGTAAACAGTTCGTCATGGGCAATTTTTTTAAGAATGTATATCTGCCGAGCAAAGTGGAGAACGGGAAAATAAATGAGGCAACCTTCTGCATACTACATCCTGCCACCATTTTTTATCTGTAACATTCGATTCCATTTCTGTTTGGCTTCAGGTGATATCTCTGGCTCTTGTAAAATTCCAAAAGCGACCCAATCGAAAGCGACATACGACTTCTCGTCCCAACCTGGTATTCTTTTCAACGCGACCCTGAAGCCGTCTGACTTCGTCTCTTTCACATAGAGCATCCCCGGTGGCTCTCCCCGTGGAGTTAGGCTTATATATATAGGAAGGTCGGTGCGGATATTCTCAGTGAAAATCTGTGGATAGGCAAGTTCGACGTCACCATCTTTCAGAGTCGCGTTTCCATAGGCGATGATTGTCCGTTCCGGACTTATGATACAAGGAGCTTCCTTATTCCCTTTTAGACCTCCTGTATGCCAGCCGCCTGTTGCAAGACCTTTACCATCGGCCTGAATTGCAGTGTCATTTGGATCCGCTTCATCTGCCATAACGTATATACCTACTGCTCCATCGGTTTGAGCATAGAAATCACCCCCGGACGTTGTTCCGCCGACGTATACTCCGTAGTCCCCGAGGAGAGAACAGAACCCGCCATCGGTCACATGTTCGGCCCAGAAACCGTACCCGTTTGCACTATCAACCTTCACACCTTCCCTGGAGCGCGACTTGACCATTATGCCTGGTCCTATGCCTGGATTCGACACATATAATACACCTTGATTACCTCCAACCGCAGCTACGAGCGTGCACGGTTTTGCAATTTCGCTACCTGACAAAAGAGGCGTAATTGGTCTTGATATTGGAGCCGCTTTGGCATATTCAGCAGTATCGGCGGTAAGAGCGTGATAGCTATAGCCAACACTTAATAACGGAGTTCGTGGACTTAATGCTGGTTCATTGGCCGGGGCTTTTATCTCTAAATACCGAATTGGACCTTCAACCGGGAATACGGCGTTAGGAATATTAGTTAGAATTGCGTTGAAATAGCCTTGAATTACTTCGACATTGCTCACTGTAATCTGATAGAGTAATGAACCGCCAGAAGGAGCACCGTAGATTCCAAACCACATATCCATTGTATCGGTAACTGGATTTCCCGCTTGATACAGATAACCCTGAAAATTTATGCTGTGAGGTATTGTAAAATCAACACCGGTGAGTTTAGGATTTATTACTTGTGTTACGCCCTTATCCTGGACACCGTAAGTAAGTCCGAGAACAAGGATTATTAATGCCGTGGTTATTCTGTGCATCTTTCCTCCTTTTGTAATCTACTCGCCCTTAAGGGGCTGGGTAATGCCCAGCCCCCTTAGACATTTTTTATCTTAAAACTATTGTTTTCTTCCGAGCAGTAAAATTATCGGTCTTCAGTTCGTAGAAGTAGATTCCAGATGTTACCATTTGGTTCTGGTCATTAGTTCTATCCCAAATCAAGCAGTGGCTAGTGGTTAGGGGCTGGGGGTTGGTGAAAAAAGATTTTACAAGTTTTCCGGTAATGTCATAAATTTTAAGTGAGGCTTTGGTTTTAGCGGGCAGCAAAAAGCGGATTGCGGTCTGCGTCTTGAACGGATTTGGTTGATTGGGCATTAAGGCGAATTCTTTCGGTCGTGCGGTCTTGTCACCTGTAATACCTTCATCGGAAGTCGTAGTTATTGGTTCTTCATTTATTACAATCGATTGGATTTGAATTGGTGCTTTCTTGTCATTGCGTAACGCGGAGCGTGTGCCGTAGGCAACCGAAGGCGTGGCAATCCCATCATCTCGGTTCAATTCATTGTATAGGATTCTCGCTAATTCAATATCGCCTTTCAACAATCTTGCTCCAGCCAATGCGATTCTCAGGACTCCTTTGCCATTAGCCCATGCCATAAAATAGTCAGCATTTGAAGCTCCTAAAGCAACATCTTTAATTTCGATTTCATTTGGGTTATAGGTTAAGACGATATTCGCAGATATGACATCTTTAACATAAGTAACTTTTATAGGAAATACAGCAAGTTGCTCCTCAATTGAGGAATTCGAAATTCTTTCTTGAATTCGTGCAGATTCGTGTTCATTTGTGGTTATCTCAGCTTCAACTTCTTTGATTCGTGAAAATTCGTGTTTATTCGTGGCTATTTTCTCTTCGTCAGCCGAAGGCAGATTTCCACCCCAAACAAGGTTATCAGTTCCAGGCTCAAAGACAAAAACGTCTACGCTCGGCCAGTTACAACTGACATCTCCGTAAAGAATTGCCGCATAGTTCTGATTACCCATAGTTGAAACTAATGGTGTATAGGTTCGATTTAGAGGACGAAATGTCCAATCACCGGCGGGAAAATGATGGATTATACCAACGCTGTATTGAAGGATTAAAGCCGCATCGTATGAAGTTATTTGTCCATTTCCACTCACATCGGCTGCGATTTTCTGACATGAATCTAATAGAATTTGACCAATAGCATATCGTAATACCAATGCTGCGTCATAAGGAGTAATTGCAGGGTCATTTATGGTGTTGGTTTTCTGTGGGGTTACGGTATAGTTACCAGTAGACAAACTATCAAAGATGTAATATCCTGCAGTATTAGTCCAAGTCGAGTCAATCAGCGTACCGGTAAGTCGCAATTTTGTGGCTGCGACAGGTCGGTATGGCGTTGTATCACAGAAATAAACAGTTCCTGATATTGATAAAAAAGTATCAATGATGATTGCCGGTCGAATTAAGCCGAGGTAAAGCTGATAGTTGCCCTGAGACATCGTCCCAGCTCCAGCTTGTCCAAAAGAAGTAAATAGCATCCTGTAATTATCCCCTGTTACTATCCCACCACTGGTTGTAACCGCTCGACCTCTAAGAGTATTGGTCTGAGCTGATATAATTCCAGCAACAAATAACAAAAGCAATATAATTGCTGCGTAGCTTTTTGTCTTTCTCATTTCTCACCTCCTCTTACTTTTAGTTATTTAAGTTCTATCGCTTCAGCTGGTTCTGGAGCAGATGGAAATCTCAGATAATCGGTATCATTTCTATTTGCCAAAACACGATAAGTAAATGAAGCGTTGCTCTTACCATTTTGTAACTCATAGACATCAAATCCAGTTTGCCCAACTTTCACATAGACACCATTGCAATCGTCATTCAGTTGGATAAAGACCTTCATCAAGTGTTGAACATCAGTTTTGATGCAGTCTAGGAAGAACAGGTCGAGTTCAATGTGACAATAACCACTTGTAAGTTTCCCATGACCGAAGTCTTCAAAATAAGGCTCAGGAGACTCGGGTGCATAAAGTACTTTTTTACCTCCTCGAGTTGGCATTACAGTCGAGACATTGCCAGAACCGTAAATTTTGTAGTTCGTGCCGCTAATATTCGCACCTACGTAAGCATAACCACCACCAGAAAAATAGCCCCCTTTTCTATCGCCCGAAGAGGCAGTTGCGATTCCATATACACCCGTAGTCGGATTAGCACCACTGGTTCCAACCCCGCCAGACGTTGTATAGTAGCTCGAACCCACTGAACTGCCTCCGACACCTAAAGCATTACCGGAGCTTGCGCCAATCCCTCTGACTCCGGCATATGAGGAACTGGATATACTGCCACAAACTGCTGAAGCACTTGCCGTTGATGAGATAAAGAGTACCCCATTGCCTACTACCGCTGGTCCATAAGTAAGCACAGGTATCTCACCATCATCCGAACCTATATCGCAGCCGTCTAACTCGTCAGCATTAAAACCTATTCCACTCGCGTCTATGTTATGATCCAGTTGATCAACTGTAACAGCGTCATCAGCTATATCAGATGTATTAACTTCACCAGAACCAATCTTTGCTGATGTTACCGCATTGCTTGCTATCTTGTTGGTTGTCACTGCACTAGAAACCAGTTTTGATTCGGTAACAGCACCATCAGCAATCTTTGCTGTCGTAACGGCGCCATCGGCAATTTCATTGGTTGCTACACCAGGAGCAAGTGGTCTTGTCGCCGGGCTGAAAGATAAATCAGCAGTAAGAATGGTCCCGTCCTGGATTTTGTCGGTAGTAACCGCATTCGCACCAAGTTTCGGATTAGTAACCGTACCATCCTTTATTTTTGCAGTAGTAATTGTCGTATCCCTAATTTCGGTGCTATAAATTGGTGGCGTTATCGGTCTTGACATCGACGCTGCTTTGGCATATTCAGCAGTATCAGTTGTAAGAGAGTGAAATCCATAACCCACACTCACCAACTGAGTTCTTGGACTTAAGGCTGGTTGCGTAGCTGGAGCTTTTATTTCTAAATAACGAACTGGACCACCAGTTGGAAATACCGAACTTGGAATGCTTGTGAGAACTACATTGAAATAACCTTGAATTACTTCAACGTTGTTTATAGTTATCTGGTAGAGTAGCGAGCCGCCTGAGGATGCATCATAGATACCAAACCACATATTCATCGTGTCAGTGACCGGACTTCCTGCTTGATACAGATAACCCTGAAAATTGATGCTTTGCGGTATTGTGAAATCCGTGCCGGTGAATTCAGGGTTTACTACTTCTGTTACACCCTTATCTTGGACACCATAAGTGAGTCCGAGAATAAGGATTATTATTGCGATGCTTATTCTACGCATTTTTTTCTCCTTTTGTAATTTACTTATTGCTATCAAGTTGGGCATTAGCCGACTCCTCGATTGATAATGAATAGTTTATCTCTCAGAGACTAACCCCTTTTTAACGCGGTGTTTTTTGTCTCTAATCACATCGTGGTTCTCGTATCCTTTTCTTATCCCTTGAATAAGGTAATCAAACTGTACATTACTTTTACCTCCTTGTAGTTCTTTCACTACTAGTTTTTGAGTCGAGACAAATTCCACATAGAGTCCATTACAATTCCCGCGAGGAGTAACCTGTGCTGTAAGGTTATTTTCAGTGGTAACAAAGCCAAAATGCTCAGGTAGCAAAACAATAGCTTCGCCGTTAATTAACTGGGCACTCCCTCGGTAGTAAGTACCAACTTCACTGCCTTCTAAACAGGCATAAATAATCTCCTTGTTAAGGTCCGTAGGATGGTCTTCAACAAAATACTTGGTTCCATTACAATAAAAATCGTAGTTACATGTTACATCACCTGAGTAATAATCAATGTTCATTATCCAGTCGGTGCCAGTATGCGCGTTGCTATCAAAATAAAGGTCGTCACTTGAGCTATATAGAATCCAATAGTCGTAAGTATTATCGCTGTAAATTCGCCCGCTAGCCTCTCCACTGGATTTCTTGATGTCAACCCGAGAACCCATCATTACTAAATTTCCTGTCATTGTTGCGCCGGTCGTATTTACATATCGACCATCACCCCAAGTTTGGTCAAAAGAAACCGAACCAGTGGTTGTTATTGGGTTGGGACTGCAAGTAATACCAGTACTTTGCGATACACTCGTTACACCACTACCACCTCCAATACTGTCATTGCGCGGTGCCCAAGCACTACCGGTCCATTTTATCACCTGCCCCGCAGTTGCACTTGACTGGTTAATTTTAGGCATCGTTATGTTCCCATCCGCAATCTTTGAGGTTGTTATCGCACCGTCTTGAATTTTCGATGTCGAAACTGAGTTATCAGCAAGTTTTGGATTGGTAACCATTGCATCTTTTATCTTTGCAGTAATAATTGTCGTATCCCTAATTTCAGTGCTATAAATCGGTGGTGTAATCGGTCGAGATATCGAAGCCGCTTTGGCATATTCAGCGGTATCAGAAGTTAGCGAGTGATAACCATAACCCACACTCACCAACTGAGTCCTTGGAGTTAAGGCTGACTGATTAGATGGAGCCTTAATTTCTAAATAGCGAATCGGTCCGCCAGTTGGAAATACTGTGCTTGGAATACTGGTTAGAATTGCATTGAAGTAGCCTTGAATTACCTCAACGTTGTTTATAGTTATCTGGTAGAGTAGCGAGCCGCCTGAGGATGCATCATAAATACCAAACCACATATTCATCGTGTCAGTAACTGGGTTTCCCGCTTGATACAGATAACCCTGAAAATTGATGCTTTGAGGTATCGTTAGGTCGGCTGCTATTTGTTCGTTGGCAAGGTTGAATCCTTGCTCTACTTTTGTTGTTCTCTTATTCTGACCACCATAAGTCAGACCAACAATAACGATTATTATTGTTATGCTTATTCTTCGCATCCTTACCTCCTTTTTGTTCAGAAAACCTACTTCCGACGAAATTTTTTATTTCGGTCTATTACCTCCTTTCATTATAATTGTTTTTAATTAAGTAAGTATTGATTTTCTCATAGAAATTACGGGATTTGTCTGATTTTGGAGTTATGCTCAATTTATCAGCCATATCATTGAAGAGAAACTATAGCTTTTTACAAATAGCAAGTACAAATTTCACCCGCTCCTAAAAGTTTACTAATGGGGCCGGGCTTTTTAGCCCAGCCCCATTACAATTCATTGTTTCTATTTAGTTACAATGAACTTTTCAATCGCACGGTAATTGTCAGCATTCATCTTCACAATGTAAGCACCATTCGGAAGGTCTTTGCAGTTTGTAGTAACATTATGGAATCCGGGCTCTCTGGTTTCGGATAGTAAGCTCTTTACTTTTACACCATTGATGTCATAGATTGCAATCTCGACCTTGGATGTCCGAGGAACCGCAAAACGAATCGAGAAATTGTTCTGGGCGGGATTAGGATAAGGTGTAGATATAGCGAAACTGAGCGGAGCGTCAACCGTATAGCCTTGAGGATTGGTTGGAGGGGGAGACACTACGGTTAACCAGAGTAGTATTCGGTCATTGGCGTCATTCTGGTCATTCTCGAGATCGGTTTCGGCTGCTTCATTGTAATAGCCAGCTTCCGCAGTCCAGGGAGCAAACACCACGGTGTCACAGATACCAGTGCATCCGTAAGACAAGGTCATTATCTTCCAGTCGAAATAGGCGCAGCCGATGGTGAAGTAACAAGAAAAGGTTTCGGTAAAGATACCAAAGTTCTGAACTACCGCTTTCGGTGTTACAACCGTGCCAGCATAGATTGTGCCAACTGGTTCAAGAATCTCTATAACTCCAACATCATGACCTCTTGGGATAGATTCGACAACAAATGAGCCGTACATTGTATCATTATGTGGATTCGTGTCACCGACAAGTATTGTATATGCCATAGTAGTATGAGTACCAACAACTAAAGCAGGCCATGGGTCAAAGCTAACAACCGATGTAGCTCCAGGTGCAAGATTGGTTATAGTCACCGGTGAAGGTGAAATAGGAATATCATCAATCTTGAATACCAAATAAAAAGTCTCAGTCTGATTGCCAAAATTCTTAACCTCCGCACTTGGTGTCACTACCGTTCCTTCGGTAATCGTTCCCACTGGTGCCAGAATCTCGGTTACGCCAACATCATGGAATTCGGACGGAATTACTAATAATCCGAATGGAAGATAAACAGTATCATTGGATGGAATTTCGTCACCAACAAGCATTGTATAGGACATTGGGCTATAGGTGCCTACTACCGCAGTCCAGGGCGTGAATTCGACTGTATCAACCGCACCGGAAACAAGCGTAAGCTCAACACTATCGAGGTATCCAGTAAAATCGAACTTGACCCAGAACGTTTCGGTCTCCGTCCCAAAGTTCTCCACCACTGAAGTAGGCGTCACAACCGTGTCTTCGATAATTGTTCCAACTGGTGCCAGAATTGCCGTCACACCAACATCGTGTTTTACAGTTTCTGGTATTACTACAAGCCATCCACCAGTGCAATTACATGGCACTAATCCTTCATTGAGAGCGCATCGTGCGAAATCAATAAATGTGCTATCAGAAGCACTTGGAGAAACGATAAACCGAATCTCTAACAAAACGCCGCTACCTACTAGAGGATCTGCACCTGCCATTGCGATTATTACCGCCTCTGGCGGAAAACCAGGTACAAGTAACCAACCGGGCGGAACTACCGGTCCGAGACGAACACTATCAGCCGATAACCAAGGAGCATCCCAAGCCAGCTCGAAGTCGCAAGCAATCACACCTCGCCCAGTCACATCGCTTATCATCATTGGCACCCATATAGCATCACCAGGATTCCCAGTAGTGCTTGGCGGCAACCAGACATCAACTGGTGGAGGTGGAGGCACCGATTCTATCACCACAAACCATCCGGATTGAGTATCATTAGCTGGATTCTCGTCACCTACAAGGATGGTGTAAGAGATGGTACTATAAGAACCTAACGAAGGGGTAATAGTATCGAATTCAACCGTCGTAGTAGCCCCAGGCGCAAGGTCCGTGACAGTCCGAGTGCTGCTGTAGCTATTGAACTCAAATTTGACTGGGAAAGTTTCAGTAGTGTCACCAAAGTTCTTAACAATTACACTTGGAGTTACAACTGTTCCTTCAAAAATTGTGTCAATCGGCGCTAAGATTGTGTCAACTCCAACATCATGACGAGGTGGTCCTACGGCAACATGAATTACTCCAGCTATTGGGTCGGTTGGAACCAACCCCTCATTGAAGCTACATCGAGCAAAATTGACGATTGTTGTATGACAAGGCTGAGCATTCTCCGAAACAACAAACCGAATCCATAATAAATCACCACTGTCGCTTAGTGAGTTTGCGCCAGCCATTGCAATAATTACTTGCCTTGTCGGATAACTGCTCTGGAGCAACCAACCTGGCGGAACTACTGAACCTAAATAAGTACTGTCAGCCGATAACCAGTCAGCATCCCAGGTCAGCTCGATATCGCAAGAAATCACACCACGTCCAGTCACATTGCTCACCCTTATCGGAATAATCGCTCTATCCCCAGGGGCAATATGTGTCGTATCCGGTAACCAGACATCAATTGGGAGTATGGTTTCAGGGACTACTTCGAAAGAACCATAAGTAGTATCATTGGAGAAATTAGTGTCATTAGCAAGTATTGTATAGGAAATCGTGTTGTATGCGCCTAAATCTGCATGCCAGGAATCAAAATCAATAGTATCGGTGCCACCAATTGGAACAAAAATATCATGCAGCGTATCAGCGTAAACAACAACATTCGGATTGGAGTTATCCGCCGTGCCAGTCTGGTCAATATTGAAAACTACTTGGAATGTTTCGTCCTGTTCGCCGAAATTGTGCACAACTGCTTTTGGTGTTACATCCGTTCCTTCAATAATTTGACCGATAGGAGCCAGAATCTCGGTTACGCCAACATCGTGATTTTGGGGTGGTGGTGGTTGACCAACTGTAAACAGTCCATCAATTGGATTGGTTGGAGGTTCTCCTTCATTATACATACACTGGACAAAATGGATAGTTGTTGTATCTCCTAATGCAGCGTTTCCTGCCACGGTAAATTGGATCCAACATAAATCGCCGCTGCCCGAAAGGGCGGTAGCGCCAGCCATCGCTATGACAATTTGACCATAAGAAGAGGTGTCAGTTATCAACCAGCCTGATGGTACGATACTTCCAACAGTAGCACCGGTCGCGGTTAGTAAGTCGCCGCGATAGGTTATTGTTGCTTGATAGGATATTACATCGTGCCCGGTTACATCGCCGGTCATTATTGGTATTGAAATGGTTGCCCCGGGATCGGCGAACGTATCCGGCACCCAGACATCAATCGGTTGGAGATTACGACTCGGTTGAGCACCGAAGGCGGTGCCGATAAAAATCAGACACAGCCCGATTACTGAAATTACTTTATACATTTTTCCTCCTTCTTTCTTTAGATAACTTATTATGGGTGATAGCGATTTGAGAGTAGAAATATCTCTCGTAATCAGCTATCTTGGTTTTTATTGAATTATTGGTCACATCACCTCCTTTAATTTTGGATTATTGTAAAATAGAACATAAAAAATCAATTCTATAAGTAATAATTAGTATTTTGTAGGCTGAGAATAAATTTTTGGTTTTCCTGCAACTCACACCATATCTTCTAACGACTATCATCCCCACTAATTCTGTTTTGAGTCTTCTTAGGGTGTAAACCCCTTATATTGAAGACTTAGCTTATTTGTATCAAAATGACGCCCTATTGCATTTGTTTATTTGACCAGGTTCCTCTTTTAAATAAACGTCTAAGGAACAGGCGTCAACCCATCTTTAAAAAGAACAAAACCGGACACAAGAGGTCTTCCGACCTCTTTAATGCCCAGTCCGTTTTACGGGCAAAAATTATTAAATCGGGTCACATGCACGATACCAAAAAATAAAAATTTGTCAAGTAAAATTTGATGTTCAATTAAATTTTATATGTGATGTAAATTCAATAAACTATAAATTATGAGTTGGTAAATAAGCGACAGTCAAAAATATTTTAAGGTTCAAGGGGGTAAAATTATGTGTTTCTTTTAACCATTTCTATCTTGAATGGTTCGCCTAGTATAAGTATTAGGCTAATTGGTTAAATAATTCCGCTAAACGCTGGGCTTGGTTTTTTCGGCTATACCACTCAATTGGTCTAAACATAACCTTTTCCTCTAATATTAAATTTAGTCTGAAAACTTGAAAAAGAAATTGGTCAGGCAAGAAGTTTAACACCGAATTCCCGAAAATGTTTGTCAAAAGAAACCGCCTCGGTAATTTTTAATTTTTTGATGATAATATAAGATGTACTATCAGTAAAACTCCATGCTTGATTTTTATTTCTACGGAATAACTTCCAAGCTTTATTGAAGATATCCTTTTCAATTTTTATGACACCGATATTAGGGTCATCAAGAATCGCTTGCCCGATTTCTATTGCAAATTGCTTATTCCTTCTTACGAGCAGAACGGTTAAGAATTCATCAAATATATAGTCAGAAATAACCCAAAGGATATTTTCACCTTCGAGCGATTTGGTTATAGTTCTTGCGTTGTTATGATTATTGTCGTGTTCATTATAATATGAAACTAAAAAAGAAGTATCAGCAAAAACTCTTCTAATCACTTAAGTTTGCTCAGCGATAATTCTATCAATCTTTTCAGCCGAAGTGTCTCCGAGGTCGACCGGCTTGCGGCTGAAAAATGACGAAGCAGAAAGTTTGAAAACAGGGACTTTTTGATTTTTGCCTTTTCCTAATTTTCGTTCGATTTTTTTAATCTCGGCTAGCGGCAGTTTTTGCAAGATTTCAATAACAGTTTTATAGGGTAGTTTTACCGTTATCTCTTTCGGCATTTTATCTCCTTTTTATGAGTTTATTAATATCTCAATTAAAGTCAATGGTTTAACATTCCGTGGTCTTGTACTCCTTGCTTTATCCTGTTCATTATTAGGATAACAAACTTGTTGCTAATTAAACACCGATACTCGAAGAGTCCAGCGAGCGAAGTGAGCTGAACATCACCGAAGTCACCGAAAATCACCGCGTTATTTTGTGTTTTATTTGTCTTTTCCAACTTCAGTGCTTTCAGTGTTTTCGATGTTCAATTTCTGTTTTTTCGCAACAGGTCTAACAAATGCGATTACGTCAATTGGTTAAACAATTCCGCTAAACGCTGGGCTTGGTTTTTACGGTTATACCATTCAATTGGTTTATTGGTAAAAGTTTCTTTTTGGTCGATAATCTCTAATACAGTAGAATTGATTTCTTCTGGTTCAAGAGTTGCACATAAACCAGCATTGTGATGCTCAATCAATCGAGTTGCTTCATTACAACCTTCACATACTGCCAGAATTGGTTTCCCAGCACCGAAGTATTCATATAACTTCAGACCCACTGGCTGATTGGGTTTGGTTAGATAAAGAAGAATATTAACTTTTCTCATTAAACTCATAATCTCTTGATGAGGCAAAATTCCTAAGTATTCAACATTGCTAAATGTCTTTAGTCGTTTTAAACAATCGGGTGAAACTCTGCCGGCAATAATTGTCTTTAAATTTTTAATGTCTTTTGTTGCTTCTAAGAATTTAAATAACTCTTTTTCGTTTTCCCAGATGTTACCAGCATAAAGAATATTGAAAAATTCCCCCCTCCTCCTATCCTCCCCCCACAAGTGGGGGAGGGAAAGGGTGGGGGGTGATTCTTCAGATTCATCTGGGTCATAGCCGTTTTCAATTATGGTTGTAATTTTCTCAAGTTTCTGAGCAGTTCCTTGATTTACGGCAATTACGGCATCCGAATTTTTTAAGATGTAGCGGCGTAATCTTAGGACTGGATAGCGGAAATGAATTGGCGGCGGAACTAAACCGGTAGGATAGGGGTCGCGGAAATCGCTGACCAAAGGAATTTTGCCAAAGTGTTTTAAATATACCCCTAATAACAAAGCACTATAAGGAGGCGCGGAGGCAAAAATCAGCGCCGGCTGTTCTTGTTCAATTACTTTTTTCCCTAACCGATAGGCAAAGGGTATCCAAAGAGCTTTAGCGTCAGGGAAAAATAGATAATTAACCAATGAAGGACCGGTTCCTTTATGAGTGATTGGTTTATCTTTTCGAAAATGATAGAGAATCCGGGCTGGGTCAAGACTTTCACTACGAAAGATTTTGATTCCTTTCAAGTCGTTAAGCAAGTCCGGGTCATAATGGTAATAACTGATTGGTTTAACGGTTAAGATTACCGGCTGCCAGCCTAATTCGGGCAAGAATTTGGCTAATTTCGTCACTCGCATCACACCACTCATACCTAAAGGCGGTGTATAATAAGCAACAATTAGGACTTTGTTCATTTCAAATTCCTCGGACATAACCGGTCAATGCTTTTAAACATTGGTCAGCCGATAGTTCAACCAATTTGAGTTGATTTAAATAATTCAATAAACCACTAATATCCAAGGTTAAATAATGGTCTTCGATTTGTAAATCCTCGGGTAAATTCCTAAAGAATGCACCAGAACCCAAATTGTCTTCAAACTGAAAAATATTCTCTTTTATCACCGAACGAATCACATTTTCATCCGGAATCGGAAATGGTAAATATTGGGAATTATTTGGCTTGAAATTTTCGGTTAAACCTAAATCTCTAACCACGTTTGCCTTTTTAGTCCGAATCGAGAAAACCTTACCTTCAATATCAATTGCCGGAATTTCGATTCGATTGAACGCTTCGGTGAGAATATAGGCGTATAACACCCCTAAAAAATGCATAATATAAATATTGCCCGCATCATAAAAATAAGGAAATTCTTCATTCTTTAAATTTGGAAAGAAGTTTTGTTTAATAACGGTTGCCAGCTGATAAAAATACCCCCCAGTGCCGGTTCCCTCAAATAGTTTAGTAGAACCATCAGCTTCGCCGATTCGTTGCGCCAAGACCTTTTTCTCCTTTTCCTGTTTTTCTACTATTTCCCAAGTCCTGCCGCCAAGAATAAAACGTTTTGCTAAGTAGAATATTTTACCGATATGAGTGTTGCTACCGATATCGTAAACGTCATAATTGCCAAAACTCTTCTCCTGGATATTAGAGTGAATTTTGCCATAGGCAACCTTATTTTCCAGCTTTGGCGTAAGAAAGTAAATCCCGTTTCTGGGTGCGGTCAAGATTCCTTCGCTTAATAAATTTTGTAATATAGTGTGGATATTTTCGTCATTGTCGTACATCGGCTGGATGATTCGGAGAATTGAATCGTAGGTGGTTCCAATCCGACGGCGTTGAAAAAGATAAGAAAAGATTTGCTGAGGGATGACCGATAAGCAGGGATTATAACGCTTTTCATACAGGTGTCCTTTTGTCGCACAATCGAAGAAAAGCTCAAAAAGGAATTTCTCCCAGGGATTATCATATACGCCTATAGCAAAAAGATAATACTGCTTTCGCCTATTACCTCGACCTATTCGCTGCAAAAGTGAACTGACATTAAAGGGCGGGCGGAAAAGGACTACGCCGTCGATGTCGCCAATATCGATGCCTAACTCTAAAGTCGAAGTTGCACAGAGAATACCGTATTTTTCTTGAGTCATTAAAGCTTCGATTCTTTCCCGTTCTTTTTTGGTTAAACTGGCATGATGAACCCAAACTTTATTTTTGAACGGTGGACGGTCAAAAATTTTAGCGTAAGATTCGGCATAACTGCGTGCATTGAAGAAGCAGAGAATCTTGTGTAAATCCCGTTCTTGTAAATGACGAAAGATTATTTCAACAAAATCTTTGGAATGGGGAATTAAGATTTGCTCAATCTCTCTTTCGGTTTGGACCAAGACAACCTTGGAATCGGGGAAATAGCGTTCACCTATCTTCAAGTCATCAATCGTCGCGGACAGAGCATAATATCTAAGATTCCGATTGATTCGGCGCAACCGGTTTAAAAGAATCCGAAGCTGGTCGCCGCGCGGGGTATTGTCTAAAAGATGTAATTCATCTAAAATTACGGCGGAGAGTTGGGTAAAGACTTTTGGAAAACGGCATAACATAGAGTCGAATGATTCCGGTGTGGTTAGGAGTAAAAAGGGTGGTTTTTTCTCGTCAAATTTTGGTCGATCACCAGTTTTACGAGCTAAACCCCGCCCTTCATATCTGCGAGAAATCCAAGAAGGGCGGGGTAAATCGATTTCTAAATTAAGCTTGAGATAATCGATTGGCGATGAAAGCCGGCGATTAAGGTCATTAACTAAAGCTCGAGTTGGGGATATGTAAAGTATTGAAAAACGGTTGGTTTTTTCTCTAGATTGAGCAAGAATATTCTCAATAACCGGTGCAACTACCGCTTCAGTTTTACCAGTTGCTGCCGGAGCGATAACAACAACATTTTCACCCGCTAGGATTTTTGGAATTGTATTAACCTGAACCGGAGTCAACCTTCCAAAACGGCTGAAAAATGGGACCCAGGTGCGTTTTAAGGTTTGTTTAATCTCGGCTTCGGTCATACTCGGTTATTAGTTGATGGTTGTTCATTTCGCTTCGCTCCATGGACTCTTCGAGTAAAGTTATTAGACTATTTTAGTTTTAATTATACCGGCTTGATGCAGGCGAATTAAATCAAACGCTTCGACGCAATATTTGATAAAGAGCCTAATCCCTTCGTCTTTTCTCTTTAGGGCATTAACAAAAAGCCGCTTTTTATCTAAATCATTCAAAGTAAAATTAGGATAAGCCCGGGCATAAACCAAGGCTAACCGGGTGAATGCCTCGGTTAACGCTTTCTCGCTTAATGGCGCCAGGGTAATTTTGTTCTTAATAAAATTGGTTAATTTAATATAAGTATAATCATAAGGCATCGGGGTAGTAGCAATCACTAAAAAGATATAGGAATCTTTATAAATATAAGGAGTAGGGCGGACCTGATTATGAATCAACCGGGAATCAATTTTTTTTAGTTCCGGGTCATTGAGCGAGGTTCGGATTAGTCCTTCCAGGAAGTTCATCCCACGGGTGAAGGCAATGATATCCCAGAGATGGGTGACGGTTTCGGCTTCATCAATTAGAATTACCAATCCGTTGAGTTTAAGTTGTTGGGCAATATAACTTAAGCCGCTGATATTATAACAATAGAAGTCAGCCGCAGTTGAAAAGTCATAAAGCGCGGGAATTTTATAGCCACCCAATATCCGATAAGGACCACGGTATTCAACCGCATATTCTTTGGTGCTTTCGCCTTCAATCCACTGCCAGAAGACCTCGGTTATTAGATTCGATTCGTCCAGTCGTTTTAATCGGGCTATAAGCGGCGTGTAAAAGCAATGGTCTTTAATCTCTAAATCACTGGCTCGGCGTAATAAATCGCGAAATGAATTTTCTTGCTCCTGATTAATGAACCGAAGATTGTGGACAAACTCACGCCAGACTCGTTTGGGACGATTGGGCGCAACCTCTCTGGGGTCAAACTCACAATGGCTGGTCACCATATTCATCTTTAAAGCCTGGTGGTGAATGTATTCCAATAGATGGGTTTTGCCTGAACCATAGTCGCCTTCGATTAAGAAGACATCACCTTTGCCTCGCTCAAGGTTTTCCAACCCTTTAAGTATCTTTTCGATTTCGACATCGCGACCAAAAGTAAAATCATCAACATCCTGGTGCGGCACAATTCCCATCCGGAAAGCTTCAATCATTCGACGGGCGCTTATCTCCGAAATTGGTCGCTGTTCACGGGCAACCGGCAGGACCCGGCTGGTTGGTATCCATAATCTTAAGCCGCTCTGGAATTTGACCAGAACTTCGGTTCCCCGCCAGCGGTAATCTAATATCTCACCTTCGCCAAAAACCGGGTGAGAAACATAAGTGGTCGAAAGACCCGACCCTTGGCGGGTGGTCAAATTATTAGTGTGACTCATTTATTTTTTCGAAGAAACCCGATTCGGGTTAAAATTCTTCTTTTTCCACTTTAGCTTTTGATTCTTCGGATACTCGCTGGGTTGTCACTTTTAAAATCGCTTCCGCGTCTTTTCGTTCAATCGCTTTATTCGGATTGGTGCGGATTCGATGGAACGCCTCAATTGCTCCAATCACGAATAATCGGCGGTAACTGACATCATAAGCGAACGCGGATAAGGCTAAATCCGACAAATTATTAATCGTCTTTTCCAAAACATTCCGGTTAAATTCAAAACCATAAGCAGTTTCAAATAGATTGGCGAGTTTCAATCCCAGGGCTTGCAGGAATTGGGCTGGTTCAATGCCTAATTCTTCAAGATTAATTTTAACCCCAACCGGATTGATTTCCGAGAAAGCACTGCGCAACCGCTGTTTTAATGCTTCATAAACTCCGCCACTTCCTTCGAGCAGCAGATTCTCGTCCGGAAGCGCATAAAAGAACATCACCCCGGGTAAACGACTATTACCACACTCATCAATAATCTGGCGCAAATTGTCTAAAGCGCGGCGTTTATCTCTGGATGATGAGATGCTCATACCCCGTTCCGCTTCGTCAAAAAGTAGAATCAGACCCGAATAGCCAATCATATGAATCCACTGTGCCAAAGAGCGTATCATCCGAAAGGCAGTGGCTTTGTCGATTCTCTCCGATATTCGGTATCTTGCCCGAACATCGCGACCGGTTTCTTCACCTTTTAACCATTGCACGATTGAATCAAAACCTTCGTCGTCTTGGGCAATAATACTGGTAAAGGCGCCTTTGACCGCATTCAAGAAACTGGTGCTTTCGGTTCCTTTTATCGTCTTTAAGTATTCATGCATAGAATTTACCTGGTCGACTTTAGCCTTGCAACTTGCATGCCAGCGATGAAGCAAGCTATCAATCCCTTTTTCTCCGCCTAAGGCGGATTTCATTAACTCTTCTTCGCTGACCGGCGGCGTAAGGTTTATCGCAATCTGCTTATAGACCAGTTCCAATTTATCAAATGGGCATTCGGTTGGATTAAGACTGACATAAGCCACCACGAAATTATGCTTAAATGCCAGATTCCGTACCGTATAAAGAAAATGAGTTTTGCCGCCGCCGTAATTACCGGTAATGATTTTAAAAGAAGAAAGGTTGTATTTCAGAATGCCTTTAAGGTATTCCTCTTCGACTACCACCAGATACCGTTCTAAGCCGATGGTGAAGGTCTCGATGCCAAATTCAGGCGGGGTTCCGGTACCGCCTAATTTATTAATAATTGCCCGGGCAAAATTCGTATCCATCATTCCTTAAAAAATTAACCACGAATACACACGAATTGACACTAAAAAGAAAGATAAGAATTCGAGTTTATTAGTGTTCACCTCACGAAGTGAAGTTCTTTTCTTTTTGCTCCTTCTTCTTTCGTGTTTATTAGTGTTCATTCGTGGCATCATTTCCTTATTTTTTCTCCTCGAATGTGATATAGGAATAATAGGTTCCATCGCCCTGTTCATTATCCGGCACCCAGATAGATTTGGTTTTATCGGTCGTCGCATCAAAGGTCGCAACCGATAGCCGCAAGCTTGAAGCTTGACCCGCGGTCTGCCTCAGGCAGTACAAATCATAACTGAACTGGATGCGCGAATATTCGCGGAATTTCTCTTTTGCCGGGTCAGCCCGGAATGATGCGGGCTGGGAAATCAGAACCAATTCAGAAAGTAAATCGATTAATAAAACCTTATTGCCGTATGGGATATTATTAAATGAAGTAAAGCGCTGGTAAGCTTGATGCAAGTTTTTTAGAAAATCCGGTAGCGCTGCTGCTTTCTTTTTAATCTGCTGGTTAAAGTTATGAAGGGTATTATAAATTTCCTGAACCGAAAGCGGTATTTTGGCTTTTATGGTTTGGATTTCCGGTCCCCAGTAGAACCCAGCAAAACCTAATTCGAAATCGAGTTTAAGGGTATATAATCCGGCTCTTAATACGGGCAGTTGACCTTTTAAAGCTAATCCGTCTTTTTCCAGTAATTCTTTCAATTCATTACCGAATTTATAGCGAAATTCTTCTTTGGTCTTTTTGATGAACCCGGTTTCTTCTTCAGTCCATTTTAATAGGCTTGACTTGATTTCCGAATCCGGAAAAGTGGTTAAGAGTTTCTTAATATCATTGAGACTTTTTTCTAAAATATGGATATTAGCAACCGGTCGAATCGACCCTTCGTGAAGACCCGACTCGGGTTGCTCCTTGATTTTTTGGTATGATTCGAGCCTTTTTGTCAGAGGTCTTACCCTTTTTGAAACCTCCTTTAATAACAAAAGCCATTTTTCCATAGTCTTTTATTATAACTCTTCTATAATTTATGTCAATCCGCCTGAGGCGGATTAGAAATTTACCTCTGAAGAATTTAACCGGGACTCGGACGAGACCCCAAATTCAGTTTCTGGGGGCTTGGGACTGGTGACTAGTCACCAGCCACCGTTTTTTTAGTCTCTTAAAAGTCCCTGTTTTAATTCTTTTCTTTATTCCGTGATTTCGCGCTTTCGCGGGTAATTTTCTTCTCTGCTATCTCTGCGGTTAAAAACCCTTTGTGCTTTTGGTCTCGCTTCGCTTTACTGACACACATTGTTACATGGTATTGTAACAATAAGGAATATTGGAAATAAGCTCTCTCTCTGTTCGTTCTACGAATCAATTTCAGCTTAAATGACAGTCTTCGTAGGGGTCAACATAATATTTCGGAATGGGAATTTGTCTATTCTTCGTCCGCTATTTAGGCGGATAGAAAGTGCCCAGTACCATGAAAACATCACGAAATCGTTTCGTATTACCGACAAAGAATACTAGGTCTTTGTCCGACCCGCACATACGGTTTAACCAGCGCTCCCGCATTTTTTCCAAGCGAATCCGAACATCCTGATACCTGTCTCTCCAATTCCAATAGGCAGCTGCTATTTCCCAGTCAATAATTGGGAGTTCATGACCAGGGCACTCTGTCTCGGAAGCACAACGAAAAGAATATCGGAAATCATAGGGCATCGGTTTTAACCTTCGTGATAACGGATGAAGGAAACTGAGCTGAGCCGGTTCAACTCGCGCTTTTGTACGCGAAGCTACATTCACATAACGGAGATCAACCGCCACGGGGCGAAATGCCCCTAGCGATAAGTCTTCACTCTGTTGCCGTTGCTGTATCGCGCAAAAAGAGGACTGAAGCGTTGGTAGAACTATTTCCTTGCGTCGCTCCCAACCATTTCTAGTATCCAACACTTCAAGGGTTGATATACTGTCCAAGTTGACCCGGTAACTTTCAGGACGATGGTCGTCAGTGGCATGCCGGGCCTGCACTGAGATTATACTATACTTCTTGAATCTCCTCTCATCCTCCAAGTCCCGAAAGGGAATCGGGTACAAACGGAGCCAGCAGCTAGCTTCAACATCGATTCCTGCGACGCAAACAGTCTCTCGGTACTTAGTACTAGGGTTCGGAGTAGCTTTAACGGTAACGAGAATCCGGCGGGTAACCCAATCCAAAATTATAGGTGGTGTATATGGAACTTATGTCCGTTTACTTGAGATAGGACCGAGGCTAGTACTGACCTGTGACATAAGTTGGCCGAGGATTCATAACAGAGCAGACAACAACGCCTGGTCGAAGCCAGGGAATACAGTTCTTTTAGAGATTCTTTGTTGTTAAAAAGGTATTCCTGGTAACGACTTATCAACACCTCGAAGTTATTATCTAACTTGTACTGCCGGCGTATATCCGGCGGTGTGCCCAAGTTGCGCAGAGATATATACTCGAATCCACGGCGAGTCAGAAATCCTGCAAAGGCTCGCTTCGAGAAACCGGGTTTCCGGCTCAAAGGCAAAAATCGTACATCAACTACAACTTCGACCGCAGCCTTCTTCAATAAATTGGAGAGACCTGAAAGGGTTTTAGCTTCGTAACCAATAGTAAAAATAGAAGTTGCCATTTTTTAATTCATTAATACTGTAACATAGACAACCAAGATGTCAAGGTCATTCTATCAGCTCCTTCAGACTTCTCTGTATCTCCGCTGGTTTTACATCAGTCAGGTCCAGATCAGCGGTGCATCCGGATTCATTCATTTTAAAACCTTATACACTAAGATTTAGGTTGTGTCAATAACCAGCATTGGACCTAAGGCACCAAAAAAACGCCTTCCTTTTCTTTCGGTGAGATAAAGTAAGAATGTAGTTTTTAACCCGCCTCTCCATTCTGAATTTTTTTAATTTCCCCTTCTCTAATTTTTGAATTCAATATCTTCTTTGTGAATTTCGGGGGAATTCCTTTAACCGTTCCGAGGAGCTCTTCTAAAGAAACTGCTTGATTACGTAAGCTCAAGCCTCCCATTACAACCATGGCTTGTGTATCTCCTGTACAGAATTTATACTTTTGATTTTTAATTATAAGTTGTATACAAGAAATTTCTCCCGGATGGATTTCGGGTAAATATGAATTTTTTATTCTCTTTACCAATTCACTTAATTCCTCCGCAGGCGCATCTTCTATAATTGTTAATTCGTTTTCGATGGCAAATTTATTTAAATCGATATAAACTTTTTGCCCATATGAAGATATATAATAATTTGCTTGTTCTACAATTATATCTGTAATAAGGATTTTATGATTCTTTATTAATGATTTAAATTTTCCTGTTTCGTGAAGCCAGATTATTACATTTGAATCAAGTAAGACGTTGTCCAATACTTATACCCTCTTTATTAACAAAATTATATTCCTTTTCAAGGAAATAATCTAATTCTCCTAAATTTTTATTAAGATACTCAGCAAGTTTCATTTTCGAAATTTTTTCTGACAAGTAAGCATTGTAAGTAACATTAACATACTCTTCTGGCAATTCTTTTATTTTACCTTCAAGATAGTTACAATATTTTATTTTCCCCCAAAATGAGTCTTTAAGTTCTTTGTCGTCACGTAGTTTTTGCATATCGTCTTTCTTAAAAATCTTCAAGGATTCAAGCCTATATGTTAATGCTTCTAGTGATACACCAAATTTAGTTGCAATCTCTAAGATATCCTTAATTAAAACTCTGTTGTCTACTTCGATTCTTTCGATTTCTTTTTTAATTGTTCTTTCAGGCATTAATAGATTTGCCGCAAAAATATCTGCATAACTTTCTACTTTACTTTTTCCTCTTTCGTCATCATAAATCTTCGAATGGTCGTAAATTTCCCATGTTATAAGGTGAAAAAGTTCGTGGCTGATATCAAACGGTAGTCGCCATGGTACATTATTTTTATTTAGCAATATTGCCGCCCCAAAATCACCCAGAATGGACGCAGCCGAACCGCTATCTTCAAGACTGAAATAGAATATAAGAATATTCTCTTTCTTAATTGCATCAATTAGATTTCGAATTGGGTATTCACCCAGTCTCCATTTTTCCCGATAGGTATCAGCAACGTTACTAGCAAATTCATAGTCATCCGAAAACTTTTCTCTTTTCAATTCCTTAATATCTGGGGGATTAAATTTTCTAAATTTATTTTTTACAAGTTTATTTAAATGCTCATAATTCCGACAATTAAGCTTTAACAAATTTGCAATTTTCCCACACTCTTTTGCTTTCTTACATTTTCTCCACAAAACCTCCATATTTAAAGGAGGTTGTTCTTCTAAAAAATAAGAAATAGTAAATCCAAGGATTCTAGAAATTTGGTTCAATTCATTAAGTTTAATATCTATTTTGCCCTTTTCGATATCTAACAATTTATGATAATCAGATATATTCGCCTCCTTGGCAAGCTCACCTGCAGAAATGGACAATTTTTCTCTTTCTCTTTTAATTAGTTGTCCGATTCTTTTTGTATCCACGTGTTACCTTTTTTTATTTTCTGATTTTTATTACTTTTATATTATTTTTTTAATATTAAAAATTAAATGAGAAAAAGAAACTGTTGAGGAACGTAGCTTGATTATTATTAATATCTTAGAAATCAGAGAATGTAAACTTACTTTCGACCGCTTCGCCGCCAGTAATTCCATTAGGATAAAAATATATTAACATTAAAAAATGATTTGTCAAGAAAAAAACACTTTCGCTATAGACAGGGCATCCATCCAATAATTCCGAGAATCCGGGTAATCCCTATACTTATATAGTCTAAAGCTATTCCGTTAGTGAACCCGAGTAGTACCTCCCGTTATAAAAATCAAATATCAAAAATTATCTAGATTTTTCTGACCAGTAGGCAACCCCAAAAGTAGTCAAAAGCGATAAGTAACAAGTTCAAAGTCAAAGTTAAAGAGTAATATAGGAACCAGCCCCCGAACCAATCCCCCAGGTTGCTTAGGGGGCAACCCCCGAGTCTACTCCCGAAGTTACTCCCCAGCTTGCTCCCGAAGTCGCTCCCCAAGTTGTCCCCGAAGCTGCCTCCCAACCAATCTCCGAAGCTGCTCCCGAAGCAACTTAGGAGGCGACTCCCCAAGCCGCCCAGGGGGTCACCCCCTAGGTGGCACCCTCAACCCAAGCAATTTCTAATGTAAAATTTCTAATTTCCAATACTTAGGAGAATTTTTACCTTGACTGAAAGGTTAGTTATAACTAACCTTATAAGAGGTAATTTTATGTTTATTTTCAATAAAGAAATGGCAGAAAAACTGCGCAAAATTAGAGAAACCGCCCGATTGACTCAAAAAGAAGTGGCATTAAGAATTGGGATTAAATCTAAATCCGGACGCAGTGTCATCGGTCAATTAGAAAGTGGTATGGTTAAAAATCCTACCTTAAGAACCATTCTTGAATATCTAAGAGCTTGCGGTGCATCGTGGTCAGAGTTTTTTAAACAACTGGATGCGATTGATTTTAGAACCAGACACGAAAAGATGATTGCCTCGGTCTATCCACCGCCAACCCAAAGAAAGATTCAACGCGATGCGATGAGATATGAAATCGGGATTGAATTTCCAGCTAAAGAAAAACCAAAACAAGATATTGATTTTGACCGTCTGAAATCAAGGATTGAAGGCAAAGTCTCGGCGTTTCTGATAAAGAATCAAATAGAAGAGAATCAAGCGGCTTTTTATCGGAAATTTACCAGAGAATATTTTGATTTCTTAGCGACCTTGAATAAATCAGGAATGAAAGCAGTAACTGATAAATGGCAAAGAACCGGATTAAAGACCAATCTCCTTTATGGCTTGAAGAAGATTATCAATAATGTGCTCCGGGCTGAGATTAAACGAATTTCGGCTAAAAAGCCTTTGGCTTCGGAAAAACAGGAGAAGATGGCGATTGGATTCACTAAGTATCGGATAAGAATCGAAAAGATTGAAGCCGAAGTCCATAAATTACTCTGCGAATTAGGTGTTCAGACCCCTTGGTTTGCATTGTATAAAGGTTTTACCCGTGAATGTTATCGGATATTAAAGAAAAACTATGGCAAGAATCAAGAACAATTGAATAAGACCATCAACGAAATTATCAGTCGTTGGAAGAAGGAGGGATTAAAGGAAGAGGTCTTGTTAAAGTTAAAAGACAAAATCATTTTGGTTTTTGGAACAATGAGGTTAAGAGGAGAAATTTAATTTCGACCTTTCGTGCTTTCGTGGTATTCCCTGTTTTCTTTTCGGTGCTCGGTGGACACTTCGCGTAGCGACCGATTCTTCGAGTTTCGTGGTAAAAAAGACTTTTCAGGTCTCTTAATATATTATTGACAATGAAGTGTCTTACGGTAATATTCGTCTATGCTATTTCCAATCGAAATTTCAACCCATTCTCGGACCGAACTAGTCGATATAACTGAAGAAATAAGAAAGGTTATCAAAAAGAGCGGCGTCCATTCAGGCACTTGTATTATTTATGTACCACACACTACAGCGGCAATAACGATTAATGAAAACTATGACCCGAGCGTTTGCGAAGATATTGTTACAACCCTAAATAGACTTGTGCCACACAGTGTTCATTATGCTCATACCGAAGGAAATGCCGATGCTCATATAAAAGCAGCAATTATTGGTTCCTCAAGGACGGTTTTCTTTGAGGATGGTAAGATTCTTTTTGGCACCTGGCAGGGAATTTTTTTCTGTGAGTTTGATGGTCCGAGAAGGCGAAAGGTTTTAGTTAAAGTTCTTAAAGATTAACCACAGAGGACACTGAGGGCACTGAGACCATATCTTAACAACACAACGCTTAGCGTCATCCGACTACAAGGAGGAGCAAACACGAAAAGAATACTTAAGGAAGGCGGTATCCGAATCAAGGTCTTGACTTTTCGACATAAATAATTAAACTGATATAATTGTGAAATACAAACTAATATGGCTATCCGAATTAGTTACGATTTAAACGAATTATTGAAGGTTGAAGTTGAGAGAAGATAGATGAGCAAGCGAAATAAAATTATTACTAAAGTTTTAAGTGGCACTTCGGATGCAAATATTAATTTTAATGAGTTGCGGCAGCTACTTAAGAATCTTGGGTTTGATGAACGAATCCGTAGCAGTCATCATATCTTTACTAAAGATGAGGTCGAGGAAATCTTAAACTTACAACCCAAAGGCGCGGATGCAAAACCGTATCAAGTAAAACAAATTCGCAACGTCATTGTAAAATATAAATTAGCTGGAGAAGAAGATGATTAAATATGAAGTTCTGATTTATTGGAGTAATGAAGACCAGTCGTTTATCGCCGAAGTACCAGAGTTGCCTGGCTGTGCGGCAGATGGCGCAACCTACCAGGAAGCTCTGGCTAATTTAGAAGTGGTCATTCAAGAATGGATTGAAACAGCCAAAGAATTGGGTCGTTCAGTCCCTGAACCTAAAGGTCGTTTGGCTTTTGCTTGATTGGTAGCGACCTAAAAATAAGGAACCCAGCCCCCTAACTGACTCCCCAGGTTGCCCCCTAGGCTACCCCCTAACCCACTCCCGAAAAAGCAGTGACTAGTGCATATGGCTAGTGGTTAGTGAGTTATGTGTTAAAATGTCTGCAAAATTGTAATGGAAATAGAGGTTAGAAAAGTAAAAAGGAGTTAAGATTATGATAGAGACTAGAACGAATTTAATGATAAACTGGTCACTGCAATCTTTAGTTA
>Ga0315274_10001218_pt1 | contig 39824 bp, 32 predicted proteins | sample YL17G02_20_MG_FD_203700 | JGI IMG/M metagenome (GOLD analysis project Ga0315274, IMG submission 203700) | Sediment microbial communities from Yellowstone Lake, YNP, Wyoming, USA - YL17G02_20 | ecosystem: Environmental > Aquatic > Freshwater > Lake > Sediment | place: USA: Wyoming | collected...
CTGTGGATGAAGCCGGGCATGGCGTCCATCAGGACGCGGTGCCCCCGGTCGGGAACAATATCCAGGATCGCGTTCCAGCGCTCGCCCAGGATGTATTCGGTCCAGTTGTTGTGGGCCATGACGACGGCGCCGTCGGCCGTATAGCTCCCGACGGCGACGAAAGCGCTGCAGTAGGCGGGCGCCTTGTTGTCGCCGGCGCCCGGTTTGGCCTTCGACTCCAGATAGGGGACATAATACCAGGCCAGCTCGATCCAGCCGTTGAGGGCGGTGATGTCGATCCGGTCGTAGGCCAGGTCGGGACGGCGGGCGCGGATGCCGGCGGCGATGCCCTCGATCTCCTCCCGGTAGTCCGGGCCGAGCTTGGGCCAGAACATCCGCTCGGCCGCCTCGCGGAAGAAGGCCCAGTCGCGCTTGACCGATTGCGGGAAATAGAAGGCCATCGTCTTGAGGACGTCGTCGATTTCCCCGGCCAGGTGCCAGCCGTGCTGGAAGCCGATGGCGCCCGGGGCGCCCTCCAGGTGAACGAAAGCCCAACCGTCGCGGTCCTCCCGGAAGGAGCCTTTGAGGCGCGGATCGGATCCGGCCGACGAGGCGGCCGCGGCCGATGAAGGGGACGATTCCCGCTTCTCGGCGCAGGCGGCGATCAGGAATAGCGTCGCGATGAGAGCAAGAAAAGAGGCGGTTCCAAAGACGAGTCGGCGGCGGATAAAATCGATCATGGGTCCTCCTCGACGAGGGATGGGAAGACAGTAAAACACATTCGGCGGGGCTGTCAAGGTCGAAGCCCCGAGACCCTGCTTCGTCACTATAGCCTTGACAAGGCGGTCCGCATCGTCCTTTTCGCCGCGGCCGCCTCCGCGGACTAGGCCTTGAACTGGAACAGGATCGGCAAGGGAGGCCTGGACGGGCCCTTCAATTCTCTTCAGTTTAGCCCGGAGGTCTCGTGCCTATTCAATCCCCTCGCGGGAATCCACGGACGTTAGTCCGTGGAGGGATAGCGAACCCCCGTTCGGGGGCTGGCGCTCCAACGCCTGCAATGGGCAGATCCCACGGACGTAAGTCCGTGGAGCTTCAGAGGTAAGCTTTACTACGGTACCGGCGGCGGCTGGGGTTATGGCGGCCAAATCTGGCGCTATGATGGACATGCCTGGGTCCTGGTCCATAAGCCGAAACCGGGTAATCCCCACATCTACTCAGCTACGAGCCTGGCCGTCCTCGGAGACTACCTCTATGCCGGCATGGGCCTCAATAACGGCACCTGCGAGGTCTGGCGAACACGCGGAACGGACGCTCCTCCCTACCAGTGCACAAAAGTCAGCGGTTCGGCGAATATCGGAAAGAGCGGCACCTACGAGGTGCCTTCGATGACGGTCATCAAGGGCCTTCTCTATGTGGGCGCACGAAGCTACTTAGGCTGCCAGATCTGGACGTACAACGGCAGCGCTTGGAACCAGATCGTCGGGCAAGGTCCCTCCGGACCGCCCACCGGGCCGGGCTTCGGCAACAAGGAAAATTACTCGGATTCGGGCAGGGTCCGGTCAACTCCTGGGGCCGCAACTTGTTCGTTTTCGACGGGAAACTCTAGGCCGGCCTGAACAGCGATTTCGGCGGGCGGATCTACATGACGAGCGGCGGATCTAAACCCCCCTTCGCTTGGTCCCAAGTCAACGATAACGGCTTCTCCAAGAACGACAATGAGGAGGTTTTGTCCTCCGCCTTTTACGGGGGGAAGCTCTACATTGGGACCTTCAACGGCCTGGGCTGCGAAGTCTGGCGTTACGAAGGCAACGGCTGGACCCAGGTCGCCTCGGGCGGTTTTGGAGATTCGTACAACTCCGATGCGTTGTCCATGGCCGTCGCCGACGGTTATCTCTATGTCGGGACCAACGATTCCAACGATCCCTGTCGGGTCTGGCGGTACGACGGCCCCGGGCCGGGCGATTGGACGGCCGTCAGCGAAGACGGATTCGGCGTAAAGACCAACCACCGTGTGCATCAGCTGGAGGTCTATAAAGGGGCCCTTTATGCGGGCGCTTGGAACGCCCAAATGACCGGCTGCGAGGTCTGGACGACCAGGGCGGGCAACTCGAACCCTTTGTTTGGCGGGAGAGCCCCTTCCGCATTCCGGGCCGGAACCGGCGGAGATAGCTAATAAATCTTGAAATCCGGCCTGATTCAGGGTAAAATAAACTGCCTAAATAAAGGCAGAGGGCACGGGCCCTGTCGGCGCATACTCCTCTCCTTTATTTGGACTATTTTTAGTGTGGGACCCCCGGTTGCCTGCCGGGGAGGATCCCTCGTCAAAGGAGACGAGTATGAACATTTATGTAGGTAATCTTTCTTTCAGCGTGTCCGAGGCCGACATCAAGGAAGCCTTCGCGGCTTTCGGCGCCGTCCAGAGCACCTCGATCATCAAGGACAAGTTCAGCGGCGAGTCCCGGGGCTTCGGCTTCGTCGAAATGCCCAACAAGGATGAGGCCGAGAAGGCCATCGCCGCCCTCAACGGCAAGGACCTCAAGGGCCGTGCCCTTAAAGTCAACGAGGCCAAGCCTCGGACCGAGGGGCCGCGCAGCGGCGGGTTCGGCGGCGGCCAGCGCTACTGAGCTGCGAGCCGGGTCGCTTAAACCGGGCCGAGCGCGGGCATCGCCGGAGCTTCGAGCGACGGACGGCTGCCCCGGGCCGGACCGGTTTTCTGTCTCGAATGCGTGAGGGGCGGTTCTTGAGAACCGCCCTATTTTTTTGGGACGAAAGGAGGTCCATTGCCGAAGAGCAACAGAGCCTATAAAGGCGCCAAGAGGACCAAAGAGATCAACCGCCAGAAGAAGCGGGAAGAAAAACGGCGGAAGCGTTTAGAAAAAGATCAGCCGTTGGCCGAAGGCGAGACCCCGGACGTGGGGCTTCCGGAGGGCGAAACCCCCGGCGAAGCCCAACCCGAAGCCCAACCCGAAGCCCAACCCGAAGCCCAACCCGAAGCCCAACCCGAAGCCCAACCCAAAGCCCAACCCGAAGCCCAACCCAAAACTGAAACTCCGGAAGGGACCGAAACGCCCGAAGCTTTTTAGTGTTGGGGGGTGCCGGAAGGCTGGGTGCCTGTCCGATTCAGCGCTTGCGGCGTCCGGCATCCGTCCCGTTATCGCAAGGCTCCTCCGGCTCGTAATTCCTAGCCATCTCGGGATTGGGAGCGATCGTGCAAAAGGGGAGAGGCGCCATCTCTTTTCCGCAGCAGACGGGAACCGGCTTTGTGTCTTTGACCGTGGTTTGTTTCGCGCAGATCCGGCAAGCATAGGTCTTATCGCTCATTTCATTCCTCCCCGGGCAATCGCGATCCGATCGGCCTATTCACGATACCACGCCGGCGGACGGCAAGCAAGCGGCCTCGGCCCGGGCGGCGGGAAATTGACATAACCCGTTAAATGCCCTATATTTATAAACTATCATTCGTTCGAAAAAACGCAATTCTTAGGAGAATAGACATGGAGAAGAAACCCTTCAACGCCTTCGAAATGGCCCAGCAGCAATTCGACGGCGTGGCCGAGAAGCTCGGCCTTGATCCCGCGGTTCGCGAGCTACTCCGCAATCCCCTGCGCGAATACCATTTTCTGATCCCGATCCGGACGGATGACGGAGGACACCAGATTTTCAAAGGATTTCGCGTCCAGCATAACGACGCCCGCGGCCCCTGCAAGGGCGGTATCCGCTTCCACCCCCACGAGACGGTCGACACCGTCCGCGCCCTGGCCATGTGGATGACCTGGAAGACGGCCGTGGTCGACATCCCGCTCGGCGGCGGCAAAGGCGGCGTCATCTGCGACCCCCATAACCTGAGCGATCGCGAACAGGAGGCCATCTGCCGCGGCTGGGTTCGCCAGGTCGCCTTGAACGTCGGCCATGAGCAAGACGTCCCCGCCCCGGACGTCATGACCCACGGCCAGCACATGCTCTGGATGCTCGACGAGTTCGAACAAATCAGGGGAGGGAAGTTCCCCGGCTTCATCACCGGCAAGCCGGTCGGCATGGGCGGCTCGCTGGGCCGGACCGAGGCGACCGGCTACGGCGTCATGTATACCGTCCGCGAAGCCATGAAGGAGCTCGGCCTCGACATCCGGAATACGAGCGGGGCCTTCCAGGGATTCGGGAACGTGTCCCAGTACGCCGTCCGTCTCTTCCGCGAGTACGGCGGGAAGCCCCTCTGCGTCTCCTGCTGGGACCAGGCCGATCAGACGTCCTACACCTTCCGCCGCGAGAGCGGGATCGATCCCGACGAGCTGATGGGGATCACCGATAAGTTCGGCACGATCGATAAGGCCAAGGCCCGGAAGGCCGGCTACGAAATCCTGCCCGGCGAAGCCTGGATCGAACAGGAAGCCGACCTCCTGGTCCCGGCCGCCCTCGAGAACCAGGTCAGCGGGGCCAACGTCAACAAGATCCACAAGCGGGTCAAGGTCATCGCCGAGGGCGCCAATGGGCCGACGACACCCGAGGCCGACCAAGTCATCCGCGAGCGCGGGATCTTCGTGATCCCCGATTTCCTGTGCAACGCCGGCGGCGTCACCTGCAGTTATTTCGAACAAGTCCAGTGCAACATGAATTTCTACTGGGGGATGAACGAGGTCCTGTCCCGGCTCGACGAGAAGATGACGGCCGGATTCAAGGCCGTTTCTGCGCTCGCCCGCAAGCAGAACGTCTACATGCGCGACGCCGCTTACATGATCGCGATCTCCCGGGTCGCCGAGGCCTGCCGCCTCCGCGGCTGGGTCTGAGTCCGGAAGCGCTTTCCCTCGGCCCGGCTTGAGGGCTTGGACATGAACAAGACGAAAGAGCCCATCCTCGTCCCGAGGGGACGCCTCCGCGAGCGGGTCAAGGAGCTCGAATGTCTCCAGGCCGTCGTTGGGATCATCGACACGCCCGGTCTCCGCTCCCACCAGGTCCTCCAGGGCGTCGTCGACATCATCCCATCGGGCTGGCAGTATCCGGAGTTTTGTCGGGCCCGGATCAAGTATCGGAAGGCCGTTTTCCATACGCCCGGATTCGTCGAGACCCGCTGGATCCAGCGCGTCCCGCTCCGGGCCCAGGGGGTCCCGGTCGGCGCCCTCGAGGTCTGCTACTTCGAGAACGTTTCCAGCCGCGAGGACCCCTTCCTACTCGAGGAAAAGAAGCTCATCGTCCTGATCGGGAACCGCATCAGCCGGCTCATCGAGGGCTGGGAAAATACGGCGCTGCCCTCCGCTCAGGGCGCCGGGGCCGGACCCTGCCCCGAGCGGAAGGCCGAGTGGCGCGTCATCATGGACCTCCTCAAGGAAACCGACGCCATCCTCTACAAGCGGATCCTGCGCCGGCTCATGAACCACCTCAACTGGCAGGGCGTCCCCGGCGTCCAGGGGCTTCTGCTCCACTTCACCCCCGATTTCTATCAGGGAGAGTCCGAGGGATCGCGGGATGAGAACCAGCCCCTCCCCAAGCGGAGCGTCGAAACCTTGGAGAAAGTGTTCGAGGAAGCCCTCTGGATCGCCTCGCTGGCCATCCCCGACCGGGAGTTGTCCGACCTCCTCAAGCAGTGGATGCGCCAGGACAAGCTGGGCGACTTCATGCTCGCCACCGAAAAACGGGACATCTCGCTGGTCGCAATTAAGGAGATCGTCAACCGCTTCTGCCGGACGACGGCGGAGGACGAGCAGGCCCTGTCGCGGGCCGACGACCTCCAGGCCCGGATCGCCCTCATCCGCCGCTTCTTGAGCGAACGCCTGCCCTTCATCCGGATCGCCAAGGAGTATATGTCCATCCACAGCTTCGGCCGCGTCTTGGCCCGGGTCGCGGGCCCGAGCCAGGGAACGGGGCGGCTGGGGGGAAAGGCCGCCGGCATGATCCTGGCCGACCACATCCTCCGCAAGAAGGCCAAGGAAAATCCGGCCATCGGCGAGTTCCGGGTCCCCGACAGCTGGTTCATCGCTTCGGACGGAGTCATGGATTTTATTCACTATAACTTCCTCGAGGACCTCCAGAGCTTTAAATTCTCGCCGATCGACGAGGTCCGCCATAACTACCCCTATCTCGAGCAGGTCTTCAAACACTCGTTCTTCTCGCCCGAGCTCCACAGCCAGCTCCGGCTCATCCTGGACGAGATGGGCGAGGGCCCTCTCATCGTCCGCTCCTCGAGCCTCCTCGAGGACAGCAAGAACATGGCCTTCTCGGGGAAGTACCGCAGCCTGTTCCTGGCCAATACGGGCCCCAAGGAGGAGCGGCTGTCCGCCCTGTCCGACGCCGTCGCCGAAGTCTTCGCCTCGCTCTTCAACCCGGACGCCATTCAGTACCGGGCCGAGCGCGGGCTCCTTGACTACTATGAAGAGATGGGCGTCCTCGTCCAGCGGGTGGTCGGCCGGAGGGTCGGACGCTTCTTCTTCCCGGCCTTCGCCGGCGTCTCCTTCGGGAACAACGAGTTTCGCTGGTCGCCCCGGATCCGGCGCGAGGACGGCGTTCTCCGGCTGGTGGCCGGGTTGGGGACGCGGGCCGTCGACCGGGTCGGGAACGATTATCCCGTCCTGGTCAGCCCCGGCCAGCCCGGCCTCCGGGTCAACGTCACCCCGGAGCAGATCGTTCACTATGCCCAGAAGCATATCGACGTCATCAACCTTGAAACCGGCCGGTTCGAGACCCACCCGATCGAAGAGATTCTCGAGGAAGTCGGCGCCGAATTCCCTCTCTGGGATAAAATATTTTCCGTCACGGACGGGATCGCGGTCCGCCGGGCCAACCGGGCGATGGACCGTCCCGGCCGGGACGACCTGGTCGTGACTTTCAGCGGGCTGATCGAGGGGACGGGATTCATCAAGCAGATGCGGGAGCTGATGAAGGCGCTGCGGGACACCTTCGGGATGCCGATGGACGTCGAATTCGCCCACGACGGAACCCACCTTTACATCCTTCAGTGCCGGCCCCAGAGCCACCTCGAAGACGAGGGGCGCGTCGAGATCCCGAACTGGGTTCCGGACCGGCGCAAGCTCTTCTCCGCCAACCGCTACCTGACGAACGCCCTGGTCCGGGGGATCCGGACCGTCATCTACGTCGATCCGGACCAGTACGGCGAGATATCCTCCCTGGCCGATATGATCGCCGTCGGCGACGCCGTCAGCCGGCTCAACGCCATGCTCCAGGCCAAATCCTTCATCCTGATGGGGCCGGGACGGTGGGGGAGCCGGGGCGATATCAAGCTGGGGGTCCGGGTGACCTACTCGGACATCAACAACACGGCCATGCTGATCGAGATCGCCCGCAAGGTCGGGAATTATGTTCCCGACCTGTCTTTCGGGACCCATTTCTTCCAGGACCTGGTCGAAGCCCGCATCCGCTACCTGGCCCTCTATCCCGACGAAGACGGGATCATTTTCGCCCACGACTTCTTCGTAAAATCCCCGAACGCGCTGGCCGGCCTCCTTCCCGAGTATGAATATTTATCGAGCGTCGTCCGCGTCATCGACGTGGCGGCCGTCTCGGCCGGCTGCGAGATCCAGGTCGTCATGGATGCCGAGAGCGAGCAGGCCCTCGGATTCCTGGCCGACCAGAAGCCGGGTTCGTGTCAGGGGCCGTAGCGGGCGCGGAGGATCGATGGGAACCCGAAAAACGATACTCTTGGTCGAGGACGAAACCCTCGTTGCCGCGGCTGAGGCGAAGGATCTCGGGGATGAGGGCTACGAGATCCTTGTGGCCAAGTCAGGCCGGGAGGCGGTCGAGACATTCAGGGCGTCCGCGGAGGAGATCGACCTCGTTCTGATGGATGTCAACCTGGGTCCGGGTCAGGACGGGGTCGAGGCGGCCCGGGAAATCCTGGCCATCCGCGAAATCCCCGTCCTGTTTCTCTCCTCCCATGCGGAGCCGGAGATCGTCAAGAAAGCGGAGGCGATCTCCTCCTACGGCTATGTCGTGAAGGATGCCGGGCCGGCCGTGCTGTCGGCGTCGATTAAGATGGCCTTCCGTCTTCACGAGGTCCAGGAGGAGTTCCGGGCCAGAGCCCGGGAGGTCGAGGTCGTCAACAGAAAGCTGCGCGAGAGCGAGGACCGTTATCGACAGTTGTTCGAGGCCGAATCGGACGCCCTGTTTCTGGTCGACAATGAATCCGGCTGGATCCTCGAGGCGAACACGGCCGCCTCCGCCCTTTACGGCTACAGCCGGGATGAGTTCCTCGCCAAGAAAAACACCGATCTGTCCTCCGAGCCCGAACAAACACAGCGGATTACGACAACGACTCCTCCCGATCCCGGCCTGGTCGTGTTTGTTCCCCTCCGTTATCACCGCAAAAAAGACGGGACCGTTTTTCCGATCGAAATAACGGGGCGATTCTTTATCTGGCGCGGCCGTTCCGTTCACATCGTCGCCATCCGGGACATTTCCGAGAGGAGACGGGCGGAGGAGGCCCTCAAGCGGAGCGAGGAAAAGTTCTTCAAGGCGTTCCAGGCCAGCCCCGATGCCATGCTGATTTCGCGGGTATCGGACGGCCGGCTGGTGGACGTCAACGAGGGGTTCGTCCGGATCGCCGGCTACTCCCGCGAAGAGGCGCTGGCCAGCTCCACAATCATGCTGAAGCTCTGGGCCGACCCCCAGGACTGGGATCGGACGCTGGCGGCCCTCCTCGAATCCAAACGGGTGCGCGGGCTGGAATTCCGCTTTCGGACGAAATCGGGCGCGCGCATCGACGGCCTTTTCTCGGCGGAAATCATCATGCTGGGGGAAGAACCCCACGTTTTATCCGTCGTCCACGACATCACCGAGCGCAAGAAAGCGGCCGACGCCCTGGCCAGGTCGCTTGCGGACAAGGAGCTCTTGATGAAGGAGCTCCAGCACCGGGTCAAAAACAGCCTCAGCGTGGTCGCGGGCCTGTTAGCCCTGGAGGGAGAGACCATCGGCGATGAGCGGACGCGGAGGGTGTTTGCCGACTTGAGGGCCCGCATCAATTCCATGGGGGGCGTCTACGAGCAGCTTTATAAGGGGGGCAGTCTCGACCGGATCGACTTCCAAGCCTATGTCCGGAAGCTGGCGGCTTCGCTGACCGCCTCCTACGCGCCGGAGGGCGGCAGAATCCGGATTACAACCCGCCTCGCCGAAATGGAGCTGGATCTGAAACGGGCGGTGCCGTTGGGCTTGATTTTGAACGAGCTCATCACGAACGCCTTGAAACATGCCTATCCGTCGGAACGATCGGGCGAGATCCGGATCGAGCTCGAGCGGACGGCCGAGGGGGCGATCTTGAGCGTCTCCGACGACGGCGTGGGCTTGGAGGAAGGAAGCCGGATCGCCGGAGAGCCCGGAACGGGCCTTAAGCTCATCGACATGTTGATCGATCAGATCGACGGGCAATTCCAGCTCAAAAACCAAGCGGGGACGGCCGCGATCGTCTCGTTCCGGATTGGGCCATGACGGTGATAAGGAGGTTTTCGTGTTGAAGGGCGTCGAGCGGCTGAACTGTTCGCGGACGGACATGCAGGGATTCTTCCAAAATGTCTGGGACGCCGCCGCCCGGGATGCCAAGAAAGGAATTCTCGGAATCCCGCGTGGAGAAAGGAGTGCCGATGCCGACCGGAGTCACGGCCAAGGCGACCTATCTGGGCAAAATGAAATTTTCGGGATCGGCCCGGGACAATCCGGCCGTCCCCGTGTCGTCCACGATCAGGATCGAGTGACCCGTTCGCCGACGCTACCCCGCCCTGAAAGGCGGGGCTTAAAATCGGAGCCCCGCCTTTCAATACCCATGAACCGTTTCCGGTTCATGAGTGCAGCGGCTTCGCAGTACTCAAGGAGCCGTAACAACGGCTCCTTGAGTGCCGGCATTCAGGCCGGGGAGCAGCCTTGCAGTACACATAAGCCGTAAACGGCTTATGAGTACTGCGAAACGCCTGCACTCAGGGCTTCCATGAGTGTCGAGGGGTTGACTCGATGATTGCGCGGGGAAGAAAGCGCGGCCCGCGGCCGGGCGTCGGGATCGTCCTGCTGGCCCTGTTTTTCGCGTCGTCCTGCCGAAGCGCAGCTCCCGCCCAGGTCAAGGCCGACCTCATCCTGACCAACGGCGCCGTCTATACGATGGACGCTTCGCGCCGCTGGGCCGAGGCCGTCGCCGTCGCCGGCGGAAAAATCGTCTGGGTCGGGGACGCGGCCGACACGGGCCGATTCCGTTCGGGCTCGACCCGCGTTATCGACCTCGGCGGCCGGATGGTCCTTCCCGCCTTCCAGGACTCCCACGTCCATCTCGTGAGCGGCGGGATCGATCTCGGCCAGTGCATCCTCAACGACCTCGAGTCGCGGGACGAGATTTTCGCCCGGATCCGGGAGTACGCGGCCCGGAATCCCGGAATGTCCTGGGTCGTCGGCAGAGGCTGGGAGCTCCCCGTCTTCCCCGCGGCAAACCCTTCCAAGGAAGATCTCGACCGCCTCGTCCCGGACCGGCCGGCTTTGATGACCGCCGCGGACGGGCATTCGGCCTGGGTCAATTCGAGGGCCCTGGCCTTGGCCGGGATCGCGCGCGGAACACCCGACCCCAAGGACGGACGCATCGAGCGGGATCCCAAGACGGGCGAGCCGACCGGAACGCTCCGGGAAGGAGCGGCCGGCCTGGTCGAGCGCCACATCCCCGAGCCGACGGCCGAAGACTATCTCGAAGGCCTAAGGAAAGGGATGGCCCTGGCCAACCGGTTCGGAATCACGGCCATCATCGATGCCGGCGTCGACAATAAAATCCTCGAGGCCTATCGTGAACTCGACCGTAGAAACGAATTGACGGTCCGGGTCCTGGCCACGCTCGAGGTCGATCCCGCCCGGGATGTCGGGCAGCTCCCTTCCTTGATCGAAAAGCGAAAGACGGCGCAGGGCCGCCGCCTCAAAGCGACGGCCGTCAAGATTTTCGCCGACGGCGTCCTGGAGTCGGGCACGGCGGCCCTTCTCGAACCTTACCTCAACCGGCCCGGCGACCGGGGGCCGACCGACCTGGGGCCTGACCTTTTCAACCGTCTGGCCATCGCCCTTGACAAAGAGGGTTTCCAGATCCACATCCACGCGGTCGGCGACCGGGCCGTCCGGATATCCCTCGACGCGCTCGAGGCCGCCCGGCTCGCCAACGGCCCCCGGGACGCCCGCCATCATATCGCCCATCTTGAGCTCATCGACCCGGCCGACATCGTCCGCTTCCGGCCCCTGGGTGTCGTGGCGAACTTCCAGGCCTTATGGGCCTGGGCCGATCGCTACATCACGGACCTGACCCTGCCGGTTCTCGGCCCGGCCCGCTCGCGCTGGCTCTACCCGATCGGGAGCGTCGTCCGGACCGGCGCCGTCGTGGCCGGCGGCTCCGATTGGCCGGTCTCCTCGATGAACCCGCTCGAGGCCGTTCAGGTTGGAATAACCCGGGTTGAACCGGGCGTCGCGGACTCTCCTGCCTGGATCCCCGAGGAGCGGACCGACCTCGCGACGATGCTGGCCGCCTACACGATCAAGGGAGCCTACCTCTGCCGCGAGGAGAACCTCCGCGGCTCGATCGAACCCGGCAAGGTCGCGGACCTCGTCGTCCTGGACCGAAACCTGTTTGATGGTCCGCCGGCCCGGATCCATGCCGCCCATGTCGTCAGGGTTTTTTTGGATGGGATGGAGATCGCCACGGGCGAGGATTCCGCCCCTAAAAAGAAAACCCCTTCTCTTTGAAGAGCCTCAGGCAGGCCGCCACGACCTCGCTGTCGAACTTGACGCCGGCGTTGCCGGCGATCTCCTGGAGGGCCTGCTCGAGGCTGTGAGCGGGCCGGTAGGGACGGTGGGCGGTCATGGCCTCGACGACATCGGCGACCATAAGGATCCGGGCTTCGGGGATGAGGGCCTCTCCCCGCAGCTTATTCGGGTAGCCGGATCCGTCCAGCCGCTCGTGGTGCTGCTGGACGATATGATCCACGGGCCAGGGGAATTCGATCCCCTTGAGGATTTCAAACCCGATTTGGGGGTGAATCCGGATAAGCATGAGTTCATACTCGGTCAGGGTGACCGTCTTGCACAGAATTTCGGCCGGGACGGAAATTTTTCCCAGGTCGTGGATGGAGGCCGCGATCCGGAGTCCTTCGATCTTTTCGGAGGGGAATCCCATTTCGGCGGCGATAGCCGCGGCCAGGACGGCGACCCGTTTCTGGTGGCCGGCCGTGTAGGGGTCCCGGACTTCGATCATGGCGATCATGGCCTGGATGGATGCGTTAAGGGTCTTGCGGAGTTTGCCGAGGCTGTCCTGGAGGGCCTGCTCGGCCCGCCAGAGTTCCGTGATGTCCTGAACGGTGCCCAGCGAACGGACGGGACGGCCATGGCCGTCGGAATAGATGCGGCTTCTCTCCTGAACGATGCGGACGTTTCCGTCCGGGCGGACGATCCGGTGGGTTGTCTGATAGGGCTTGCGGCCCTCCAAGGATTCTTCGAAGGCGCGGCGCACGGCTTCCCGGTCCTCGGGATGGACGGTCTCGAGAAAAGCCTCCCGCGTCGGGGAGAAAGACTTTGGGGAGCGGCCGAAGATCCGGTAGACTTCCTCGGACCACATCAGCTGTCCGCTGGCATAGTCGATCTCCCAATGGCCGATATGGGCGACCTCCTGGGCTTCTTTGAGAAGGGCCTCGCTCCTCCGCAGGGCTTCGTCGGAGCGTTTGCGGTCGGTGATGTCGCGGGCGATCGAGACGGCGCCCACGACTCGGCCGTCGACAACGAGGGGAGATCCGCTGGTCTCGCCGTAGCGCCGGGATCCGTCTTTGGTCATAAAGACGTACTCGACGGTGACTTCTTCGCCGGCCAAGACCCGGCGCGCCTGGGTCAGGGCCGAGGCCAAGGATTCCGGGGCGAGGATAGCGACCTCCGCGAACGTCCTGCCGACGAGCTCTTCGGGGCGGTAGCCCAGTACCTTCTCGACCGAAGGAGAGATGCTTAAGATCCGAAAATGGGGGTCGTAGGAGAAGATAACGTCGGTCGCGTTCTCGAAATGGAGCCGGTACATCGATTCGCTATCCCGGATAGCTTCCTCAACCCTTTTCCGTTCGGTGATGTCCGAGGACACGGTCGCGAACCGGCCCGGGCCGGAGGAAAAAGCGGAGATGCTGAAAAGCTTCTGGAGGGGAGGGGAATAAGTCTCGAAATGCTCGGGGCGGCCGGTCAGGACGACCCGGGCGTAAATTTCGAGATAGGGCGGATCGTCCGTGCCGTAAAGCCGGGAGGCGAGAGCGCCGACCGCTCTTTCGCGGGGGATCCCGGTCGCCTCCGCGAAGGCCGGGTTGCAGTCGAGGATCCGGTAGTCGACCGGACGGCCCTCCGGGTCGCAAACCAGCTCGTGGAGGACGACGAGCTCGCTCATGTTGTCGAAAACGGCGCGGAATTTGACTTCGCTCTCCCGCAGGGCCTCCTCGGCCCGGAGGCGGGTGGTCACGTCCCGGAAGCTCCAAACGCGGCCGACGACCTTGTCTCCGATGACCTGAGGCTTCGAATACCTCTCAAAGATCCGCCCATCCTTGAAGTTGAGAACATCGTCGCTCTCGGCCCAGGGTGAAGCGTAGAGCTCCCGGACTTTGGCCAGGAACTGGTCCGGATCTCGGAGCTGGTCCAGGACGAACGCCAACGTCCGTTCGTCGCTGCGTTCGGCGATGAGGGACTCCGGTATCCTCCACAACTCCAGGAATTTCTTGTTGAATTTCGTGATCCGGCCCTGCCGGTCGACGACGAGAAGGCCGTCCGCCGTCGATTCGAGAGTGGCCTCCAGCAAGGAAACGGTCTTTTGGACCTCGCCCCCGGCCGTGGAATCCTTTTCCTTTTTTCGATGACGAATCATCAGGGAGTCCATGATCCGATGACCCTGTTCCGTCCTTCCTTCTTGGCGCGGTAGAGGGCGTCGTCGGCCCGCTTGATGATGGCGTCGATATTCGCGTCGGCGGCGCTCATGTCCGCGACGCCGATGCTGACGGTCATGGTGAAGCCTTCCGGGGCTTCCTCGATCCGGATTCCTTTTTCGACGGCGACCCGGATCCGTTCGGCCAGGTCGACCAGGGAGACAAGCGGAGCTTCCGTAACGACGATCAGAAATTCCTCGCCGCCGATGCGGCCGACGATGTCGTACTTTCGGACTTCGGCCGCCAGGATCGCGCCGACCTGGCGAAGAACCCGGTCCCCGGCCGGATGTCCGAAACGGTCGTTGACGGACTTGAAATGATCCAGGTCGAGGACTAGACACCCCAGAGGCCTGGCTTGGCGCCTGGCCCTGAGGAATTCTTCGGAGAACCTCTCCAGGAGATGTCCCCGGTTCCAGAGGCCGGTCAGGATGTCCGTCCGGGCCATGATCTGGAGCTGGCGGCCGGCCTTGTCGAGCTGCCGTTTAAGGCGGAGGACATAAATGGTGATCATTCCGAACAACAGGAAACCGGTCAAGAGGGCCGCGATCGAGATCGAGATGATGTTATGGGTCAACTTCTCCTGGGTGCTTCCGAACTCGAAGCCGATACTGATCCCGCCCCGGATGTCTCCTACTCTGTAGCCTTGCTTGGCATGACAGATCAGACAGGATTTCTCGACCCGGAGCGGAGCCATGTAGCGGTAAAAGAGCTTTTTCCCCTCCCTGTAGTCATCGAACGTTTCCAGGACGCCCGATTCGAACAGACGGAGCGCGCGTGCTTCCCATTCGTCCGGCAGGTTCTCCGGATTGAGGGGATTGAGGCTGGTCAGGTGGAATTTGACGCCGCCCGCGCTCTCCGCGGTCCGGGAGATTTCCCGGGTCATGATTTCGGGGGTTCTGTTGGTGAGGACCCTGCCGTCGTTCGTGCTGAGATCGGGATTCTCCAGGAAGGGGTTGGATTCGACGCTCTCCGTCTTCAAAACGAAAACGCCGCCGTAGTTGGAGTTCCATTTACGGGTGATGAGGATGAAGTTGAAATGGGCCCGGGCCCTGGCTAGGAGCTCTTCCCGAATGAGGCTGTGTCCCTGGACGGCGATCCCGATGAAAATGGCGGCCAAGGATAATCCGAGCGTAATGGCTATGGAGATAGCGAAAGCCCGGTAGAAACGCAATTCTTTGTATCGGGGCCGGGTGCCGTCCGCGGCCGGAGAAATGGAACCTCCCGTTTTCAAGCTCAACCCGCCTTTGAGACTTCGCCACCGGCGGTTCAGTTTCATGATCAAGACTCTATCCGAAACACTATTTTAATTCGGCGACGCCCCTTCTGGCAAGCGCCGTAAAAAGGTTTTTGGGGGTCTTTCCCTCCAAGGTTGACCCGTTCGCCGACGCTACCCCGCCCTGAAAGGCGGGGACGAGAAGCGAGGCTCAGGGTTAACCCTGACAAGCCCCGGCATTCATGGCGGGGAGTCGATGGGTTGACGGAGGTCCGGCGCCGGGGATATAGTTTGGGCGTGCCTTCCAGGACGACCCGACCGGCGCCCGGAGGGGCAGGCCGAGCACCCCGCGTCCTGACCCCCGAGCGGAACCTGCGTTTCCCCGAATTCGTCCTCCTCAAGGCGTCCGCCGGCTCAGGGAAGACCCATGCCCTCTCCCTCCGTTTCGTCCAGCTTCTCCTCTCGGACAGGATCCGAACGCTCGCTCCGGCCGACCTGAGGAACGTTTTAGCCATCACCTTCACCCGGAATGCCGCCCGGGAAATGAAGGACCGGATTCTGGACTGGTTGAAAAAATGTTATCGGGGCGATCGGGAGAAGACCGAGGAGGTTCTTAACATCGTCTCCCTGGGCCGGGAGGATCTTCCCGGCCGGGCCGCCCAGGCCGTCGAAACGATCCTGTCACGCTATACGGACTTCCAGGTCGAGACGATCGACAGTTTCATGGCCGCCGTCTTCAAGGCCTCGGCCGTGGATCTCGGCTATTCGCCGGACTTCGATATCGTCATTGACTCCGCAGACGTGTTCGAGTACGCGTTCTTCCGTTACTTGCGACGGGTCTCCGGCCGGACCCGGGAGGGGGCCGTCTTCCGGACCATCCTCGAGGACATTCTGGGCAACCTGGCCCAGGACTCGGCTTTCAACTGGGACCCGACCGAGCTTGTTTTGAACAAGCTGGCCGGTCTCTATGACGCTCTGGCGGCCCGCGCCGGAGAGCTCATCGTCGAGGACGACCAGGCGGGGCGCCTCCGGCTTCAGGAGGCCGTCGCGGCCGCGGCCGGCGATCTCGCGGCGCAAATCGCGGAGTCGAACCTGGAGCGGAACGCCAGGAGCCACTGGACGACCCGGATCGAGCCCGCCGTCCGCGAGGGAAGGTTGGTGGATCTGGTCGGCGCCAGCTTCAAGACGTCGCCCGTCAAGGCGGGCCGGGGAGGCGCCGGGGCCGGAGCCCGCGAGGCGGTCGAGAGGGCCTGGCGCCGGCTCGAGACCATCGTCAACGAATACAAGGTCCACCACGCCGCGAACTTCTTTCATCCCTATCTCGTCGCTTTTCGGGACTTCGCCGGCACCCTGGACCGTGTCAAGCGGGAGCGCGGAACCGTCTTCATCGACGACATCAACAAGCAGCTGGCCGGCTACCTCGACCGGGGGATCGTCCCCGACATCTATTTCCGGTTGGGGGACCGGATCGCCCACTACCTGATCGACGAGTTCCAGGACACGGCGCCCGTCCAGTGGATGAACCTGCGGCCCCTGGTCGAGAACTCCCTGTCCCAGAGCGGAAGCCTGTTCATCGTCGGCGACACCAAGCAGGCCATCTACGGGTTCAGGGACGCCGATTACCGGATCATGAGGCGGCTCGAGGCAGGCCTGGAGTCCTTTCCTTCGGTCGAGGTCGAGGTCAGGGAACTGGGCGAGAGCCGGCGTTGCCATGAGGCCGTTCTGGCCTACGTGAAAAAAATCTTTCTGGATGAAGCCCCCCGCAACGAGGTCTATGCCGACATCGCCCGATTGAGCGGATTGACCGAGTTTCGGCAGGAGGTCCTTGACGAGGACCGCCGGTCGGGTCACGTCGAGTACGTTGCCCTCGATAAAGCCGGGGCCGGCGAGGAGGCCGAGGACGAGGACGGCGGCCGGGACGACGAGGCGGGCCGGCCGGACGACGCCGCGGAATTTCCGGAGCGGGCCGAGATTCAGGACAGGGTCCGCGACCTCCGGGCGCGCGGCTACGCCTACGCCGACATCGCCGTCCTGACCTACAAGAACGACAACGTCGTCCGCGTCGCCTCCTGGCTCAACGAGGTCGGCATCCCCTTCATCCCCTTCAGCAGCCTCGACATCCGCAAGAGGGGGGTCATCCAGGAGATCCTGAGCCTGCTCCTTTTCCTGGATTCCCCTCCCGACGACCTGTCCTTCGCCTCGTTCCTGCTGGGCCGGATCCTGGCCGCGAAGACGGCCCGGGACGGGCCGGCCCTCGATCCGCGGCATTGGCACCGATTCCTGTTCGACTGCCGCAGGGCGAAGGAATCGCCGTTATACGTCGCCTTCCGGAAGCGACATCCGGATCTCTGGGACGCGGTCTTCGAACGGCTTTTCAAATCCGTGGGCTATTATCCGCTCTACGACCTGGTGACGCTCGCCTTCCGGGTCTTCGACGTTTTCGGCCTTTTCCCGGAGGAGGAGGCCGCCCTGGTCAAGCTCCTCGAGGCCATCAAGGATTTCGAGGGAAAGGGCCGGAACGATCTCCGCGAGTTCCTCGCCTACGCGGGCCGCGGCGAGGGGGACGCCTCGGCCTGGACGATCGATGTCCCTTCCGAAATCGATGCGGTTAAGGTCATGAGCATCCACAAGGCCAAGGGGCTCGGCTTCCCGGCCGTCATCCTCCTTCTTTATGGGGAGCGGTTCATGCCGCCCGAATTTTTCCTGGATCACGAGGCCGACGGCGTCCGCGTCTACAAGCTCAATAAGGACCTGGCTCAAGCCGATGAGCGCTTGAGCAGGATCTACGAGGAGGAAAAAACGAGAGAAACCGTCAACCGCCTCAACACCCTCTACGTGGCCTTGACCAGGGCGCGGTCGGAGCTTCACGTCGTCGGGGTCAAGGGGCGGTCCAGGGGCTATCCCTTCGACCTGCTCGGGACGGAGGGATTCGCGTCCTCGAGCTCCCGGCCTCCGGCCCCCAAAACCGCCCCCCGGCCGGAACCGCCCCCGGCCGAGACTCTTCGCTTCAAGGAATTCCCGGAAACGGCGCCGCGCGCCGGCCGGGAGCCCGTCCGGGGGCGGGGCGTCCGCAGAGGGGAGCTCGTCCATGAAATCCTGGCCGGGCTCGAGTTCCTCAAGGGCGGCTGGGACGCTGACATCCCTGGGATCATTGAAGCGCTCCCTCTCTCGGGGCCGGATCGCGCTTTGGCCGAGGACGCCGGCCGCGTCATCGCCGGCGCCCTGAGCGCGTTCCCCAAGCAGGACCTTTTTACGGCTCAGAAGGGTCGGCGCGCCCTGAGGGAGTTCACCCTTTGCGATAAGGAGGGGAGGTCCTTCCGGGTGGACCGGGTCGTCCTCGATGGGGATCGGGCCACGGTCATCGATTTCAAGACGGGGACCGAAGCCGGCTCTCCCGCTCAGGCCGACATGAAGCGGGCCGATAAGGACCAGGTCCGCGCTTACATGAAACTCATCGAGGAGGCGATGCCGGGCGCCAAAGCGGCCGGCCTGTTGATTTATCTCGATCGGGCGGCTTGGGAGGATGTCGAGTGAATATCAAGCTGATCCGGCCCAAGGATGATCTCATTGCCGCGATCGCGGCCCTGTTGCGGCCGGAGGGCAAGGACTATTCGCGGAACTGGGTTGTCTTTCCCGAGAAGCGGCCGGCCTTCTACCTCCGAAAAGCCCTTTCCGCCCGGGAGGGGACGGCTTTTGTTCCGCCCCGGATCGATTCCATCGACGGATTCGTCAACGCCGTCTATACGGAGAGGCTGGGCATCAAGGACCGGCCGCTCGGCGTCCTGGACGCGGTCGCCCTCCTCTTCGATATCCACCGGACGGCGCCGGGCCGGCTGGGCGGGACGCATTTCCTATCTCCGGACGGATTCTTCCCGCTCGGGGTCAAGCTGTTCAACGACCTGGAGGAGCTCCGGATGGCGGCCGTCCGCCCCGAGGACTTGAGCGGACTCGACCACTGGACCGAGGAGACCATCCCCCCCGAGACGCTGGGCCGGCTCCAGTCTCTGTCGTTCTTCCACGAACGGTTCTACGGGGCGCTCAAGGAAAAGGGATTCTCGACCCAGGCGTCCCGTTTCCGGGCGGTCGCCGAGGGGCTGGAGCGAGGGCTGTTTACCGACCTGGACCGTTTTTGGCTCGCGGGATTCTTCTCGCTGACGAAGACGGAAACGGCCCTGCTCAAAACCCTTCTGGGCTGGGAGGAGGTCTCGTTGTTCCTCCTCAAAGGCGCAGGGCTCGAAACGCTCCTCGAGACCTTGGGCATCCGCGACCCCGTTCTCCGCGAAGCCCTGGCCGAGCCGGACGACGTCCCCCCGGTCGAGTTCACTCGGAGTCCCGACGGCCACGGTCAGATCTTCGCCCTCAATAAAGCCCTGGAGGATACGCTCAGGGGACGCTGGCCTGTCAACGAGAGGCAGGTCATCGTCCTGCCCGCGGCCGAGACGCTCTTCCCGCTTCATCAACAGACGTTGGCCGGTCTGTCCGAGGACGACTACAACATCTCGCTCGGCTATCCGCTCAACCGGACCCCCGTCTACGGCTTTCTCGACACGCTCATGGAGCTCGTCCAGTCCGTCGACGAGGAAGGCCGGGTCTACGTCCCGAACTACCTCCGCTTCATCCTCCATCCTTACACCAAGAACATCTACGGCCCCGGCGAGGGCCGGCGCTCCGACCTGACCAGGATCCTGTTCCATGCCGTCGAGGAGGAGCTCGTCCGCCGCAGGACAAAGGCTTTCTGGTCCCTCGAGGAGCTCGCGGCCGATCCCGGCATCCGGTCCGGCCTCGAAGCTCAGGCGCGCCGGCTCGAGGGCGCGCCCGACGTCGTCGAGCTCCTCGACCACTACCGGTCCGTCCACGACCGGACGATCGCTCCGCTCCGCGACATCCGGGACGTGGCCGATTTCGTCGCCAAGCTGGACGGCGTCCTGGACTACATTACCCTGAACGGGACGGCCTCGCTCCATCCCTTCTTCCATCCCTACGCCGAGGCGCTCAGGGCCCAGCTCGAGGCCATGGCCGGTTCTCTTCTGGGCGACGTCTCGTTCCAGGACAGGACGAGCTATTTCAACCTGTTCCGCAAGGTCGTGGCGGCCGCCAAGGTCCCCTTCTACGGGACACCGCTCAGGGGGCTCCAGGTCCTGGGATTTTGGGAGACCCGCTGCATCCGGTTCGACGAGATCTATCTCCTGGACATGAACGAGGAAACCATCCCTCCGTTCCGGCGAGGCGACTCGCTCCTTCCCTTCGGAGCGAGGCGGGCGCTGGGGCTTCCGACCTACCTGGACAACGAGCGCCGGATGGAATACTACCTGGACACGCTCGTCAAGGGGGGGCGGAAGGTCCACTTCTTCTTCGTCCAGAACAGCGAGAGGGAAAGGAGCCGCTACGTCGAGAAGCTCATCTGGGAGGGGGAGCGCCGGGAGCGCCGAGCCGGAGACGAGGATCCGGTCCGGACCGTCCGCTACCGGGTGGCCCTTCAGTCGGAAAGGCCGGAGCCCATCCCCAAGACGGCGGCCGTGGCCGAGTTCCTGGCCGAATTCAGGTACTCGGCGACCGCCCTGGATCACTACCTCGCCTGTCCGCTCCGGTTCTATTACGCCTACGTCCTGAAGCTCGAGGAAAGGGAGGAGATCACGGAGCGGATGGAAGGAAAGGACGTCGGGAGCCTCGTTCACTCCATCCTGGAGGAATACTTCAGCCCGTTCGTGGGCCGGCCCCTCCGGCCCGGCGAGCTCAAGACGGCGGATCTCGACGCCGTGATCGAGCGCCGCTTCGGGAGCCTTTACGGTCCGGACCCGGCCGGAAGCGCTTTCTTGATGAGCCTCCAGGTCCGGCGGCAGCTGGGAAGGTTCCTGACCCACTACCAGCTTCCCCAAATCCGCGGCCTCGAGGAGCGAGGGGGGAGTCTTCGCATTTTAGGGCTCGAGCAGAAACTCGACGCGGAGAAAGAGGTCGGTGGCCGGAGCTTCCGCCTGGCCGCCAAGATCGACCGGTCCGAGATGCGCGGCGACGATCTGACCATCCTGGACTACAAGACCTCGGCCGCCACGGCGTTTCTGAAGATCCGCTTCGACCGCCTGGATCCGGCCGAGCGGAGGACCTGGCCCGAGGCCGTCGCCGGCCTTCAACTTCCGTTCTATACGCTGGTCTATGCCCGAAGCCGCCGGGTGCCGGCCGCCGACGTCCACGGCCTGTTCCTGATGCTGGGGAAGAGCCGCCTCGGTCCGCGGATCGAATTCTCGCCTTTCGATAAGGAGGACCGGGACGTGCGCAAGGGCCAGCTCGAAATCATGGAGGCCGTCCTGGACGCGCTCCTGGCCGAGATCGCCGACCCGGCCCGCCCCTTCGACCCCGGCCTCGCCCGCCGGAACGCCTGCGAGCGCTGCACCTACTCCGCGATCTGCGGGCGGATGTGACGGGCCGTCTGACGGACCATCCTCAACGCGATCCGCCCGGACCGAACCCCTTGCCCGGAAGCGGAAATATTCAGGTTGCCTGGACAGAGCCAAAACAAGGCTTGTCGATTGGCCGGTTTTGTGATTAAATCCCCTTCGCGGAATTCCACGGACGTTTGTCCGTGGATGAACCCCCTTTCGGGGGCTGGCGCTCCGACGTTGGCGAAGCGCAGAGCTGCTGAAGTCAAAGTGCGGAGCTTCGGTAGCGAATTACTCATGAGCCGGTAACGGTTCGTGAGTGCGCTCCGGTGCATGCAAAGGATAGATCCCACGGATGTATATCCGCGGAGCTTCAGTCTGCGCGGGTTTTAGCTAAGGCGTCCTTGTCTGGAGGCGGTGCGTCATGGAGCAGTCGGCGAGTCCGCGGAGCGCTTTGTTTCGTCTCGGAACGGCGTTCTTCAAGCACTTTCCGGCTTGGGTCATCTTTTACATCGGCGCGTATTCTTTTCTGGGGGCGCTGACATTTTTCAATCCCCCGCATAAGGACTGGGCCTGGATCTCTTTCTTCCCCGATGCGATCGTCCTCTTCTATTTCTTCTGCTATTTCAAGGCCAACGCTTGGGTCAAGTGGCGCCGGCAGAAACTCGCCGGAATTTTCGCGATGCAGATCGCGGTGTTTCTGGCGATTTGCCTGCTGGCCGAGCCGGTTTCTTTTGCGCAGGATGTCGGCTCCTGGAGCGAGGCGCTCAAACAGATGGTCTTCCCCCCGCCGCCGGGGACGAGGATCGCCTGGTTCGCGGGGCGCGATACCATCGTCCTGCTGTATGAGATAATGGGCCTTGTCTTGACCGTTCTGATCATCCTGCACGTTTATTGTTACAAGCGGCTGGGCGGCCTGATGTTCTTCTACGGCACGGCGCTGCTCTACGGCATGACGCTCGAATCGAACGGCGTGATGATGAAGTTCTTCTTCGAATACGATTACCACATTTATCTGCCGCCGTTTCACGCGCCGCTGGTGACGATGTTCGGCTGGGCGACCGTCTTCTATCTCTGCTCGTGGGTGCTGCACAGGTTCCAGGACGCGTTCCCCGCGGTGCGCCGCATGCACTGGTTGTGGGGCGCCCTGGTGATCGCCATTCTCGGCCTGATGATCGATCTGTCGGTCGACCCCGTGGCGACCAACCTCACGCTCTGGACATGGAACTCCGCGATGCGATCCGGGCCCGGGCTCCTCGGCGTGCCGCTGCTCAACTTCGTCAGCTGGTTCTTCGCCGTCGGGACCTTCGGCGCGTTTTATCTCTACCTGACCCGCGCCGGGAGAGGCGAGTATATCTTTGCCCGCAGCCGCGACGAGATGATCGAGGCCGCCCGCAAACTGTATGAGGGGAAGGCGTCCGTGCGCCATCGCGCCCTGGCCTGGGTCGCCGCGGTTCCGGAGAAGATTAAAGACCGTCCGCTGCGCCGCGCCGCCGATTTTTGGCGCTCCGATAAGGGACAGTGGACGCATCTTGCCCGCAACGCGATCATGATCCTGGTCATCCCGGTCATGAACTCCATCACAGCCCTGGGTGTCTTTGTTACAATTTTATTGGTCGAAGGCACCAACGGTCCGGTTTTAACGATCCTGAAGAAGGTCTATTTCGCTTTTCGGTAGCGCCAGTCCGCGGGCACGGTTTCGCGTCGGACCGAACCCCGAGTCGGGCAGGACGATGAGCGGGGCGCGGCCGCGCTCGAGCCCGTCGCGCCGGAGGAGATAGAGCCCGATCCCAGCCGCCCCCTGCATCAGCCCCGTCTGGGCGACCAGAAAGTCGGGCCGGGCCCGGTGCTCGGCCTGGATCCACTTCATCCGGCCGTCCCCGACCGCGGCCGCGGCCAGGAGCGCGTCCGTGACGCGGTCGCAAAAAGCCAGGTCGGCGGGATCCCGGGCGGTCCGGTAAAGGCTCAGGAAGAAATCCGCGACGCCGGCCAGGCCGCAACACAGCCCGTCGTTGTTCCAAAATCCGGGCGTCCGCGTCTCGGGGATGCCGCTGGCCGAAATGCCGCGGGCGCTCCTGTGAACCCAGTCCGTCCAGGACGGATCTTTGCTGACAAGGGAGAGACGGTAGAAAAGCTGGGCCGTTCCGACCGGGCCGTGGCACCAACCCAGGTAATAAAGATCCTTGCCGTCCGGCCTTGACGGCGAGTTCGAGCCAGGCAGGATCGTCAAGCTCTTCGTCGGCATAGAGCAGGAACAGCCCGATCCCGGCCGCGCCTTCGTAGAGGCCCGCGCCCGTTTCGGCCTCGAGCCGGGCTAGAAGGTCGTCGGCCCCGGCCCTGGCCGTGTCGAGGGCGGCCGGATCGCCCGTGGCCGTGTGGAGTTCGAGGAAGAACAAAATAACGCCCGGCGTGCCCGCGTAGAGGGAGGCGTTAATTGAGTTCGGGTCGGAGGGATCGGCCGGCCAAGCGATCCCCCGCTCGGTCTTGATTTGGACCGAGTCCAGCCAGCGGGCCGCGGCTTTGGCCGCGTCGAGATGGCGGCTCTCGGCCGCCCCGAGGAGGGAGCCCGCGGCGGAAATGAGAAGCGCGGTAAGGACGATTTTTTTGGAAATCCTGGTCATGGGATCATTTAATCCCATTCGCTCCGGCTTATCAAGCGGGGGAGGGGCGTCCGTTGCGGCTTCTAGTGGGACGGGCGGCTGAGCTCCCGGACGACCTCGGCCACGTGGCGGTTGAATTCGTCCGGCCTCTCGATCATCGGGTAGTGGCCCATATGGGTCATGATGATGGCGTTGAAATCAGCCTTGATTTTCCTGACCCCGGGCACGTCCGTCGGATAGAGGTCGCCGTTGATGGCCCGGAGGGGTACCGTCAGCTTGCGGACCGGTGCGGCCATATCATAGCCGGCCATGGACATGAACATGGCATAAGCCGCGTCCGGAGGGGTTCGCGACATGCGGCGATCGGCGTCCGCCATCAAGGCGGGATCGGCGTCGGCGTGGAAGAGCATCTTGACCATCTGTTTCAGGGTGCCGGCGTAATCGGCCCGAAAGGCCTCGGCCCTCGCGCGCGCCTCCTCAGTCGGGTAGGTGTAATCGACCCTCTGGAAGGTGTCGACGCCGACGACTCCCAGAGCCCGCCCCGGCAGGAGCAGGGCGGCCTCGACGGCCACCGGCCCGCCGAGAGAATTGCCGAAGAGAATAATCCGCGTCAAGTTCTCGGCGTCGGCGACGGCCTTGACGTCGGCGCCGAACTCAGGGAGACCCCATTTCGTCCTGTCGGAGCCCGATTCTCCATGGCCGGGAAGGTCGAGAGCGATAACGCGGTGGCTTTCGGCGAATGCTTGGAGCTGGCCGTCATAGAAGGAGCGGTCCGCCAGCCCGCCGTGGATGAAGACCAGGGCCGGCTCGCCCGCGCCCGCCGCGGAATAGACGATGGTCACCCCGTCGGCCGCCGAACACGTTTTTCTCTCGATCTTGACCGCCATTTGATCCTCCGCCGGGGCCTTCGGCATCGCGGCCGAGGCCGCGACGATCAAGGCACCCCAAAAAAGCGCGTTGTTTCGGATATTCATGTTTTTTTCATCCCCGGATTATCGTAGCTCCGGCGGGCGGCTAAAGTCAAACCGCCCTGTTTCGCCGAACGGACGTCCGTCGAGCGTCCCTCCGGCGTCCCGTTGTAATCGGACGGCGTTTTCACTGGGTCGTCTTCGCCCGGCTCAAGGGGCGGCTGCGCCAGATGGCGCGGGCCCAGGTCCGCTACAGCATCATAAACTCATGGTCCTTCCCCGAACTTATTTCGAGTTCACGAAACAAATCAGCGAACGGTTGGGGAACTAGGCCGGAAAATTTCCCCCCTTGACCCGTTCGCTGACGGCGGCTTCCGCCTGTACTCATAAGCCGGAAACGGCTTATGAGTGCGCTCCAAAGCCTACATTGGTCGGATTCCAGGGATGCTAGTCCATGGAGTTTCATGGCGGCACTCATGGAAGCCCTGAGTACTGCGAAACGCCTGCACCCATAAGCCGTAAACGGCTTAGTATGGGTACTGCGAAACGCCTGCACTCAGGGCTTCCATGAGTGCCGAGGGGTTGACAAACGATTAAAATTGCTTATACTGTATATAGACAATATGAACACTAATAACGGAAGGTACGCCAGGATCGAAAGGAGTAAGGAAGGTGAAGATCATCATCTCGAACTCGTCGCCTGATCCCATCTACGAGCAAATCGGCCGGCAGATCAAGGCGCAGATCATCTCGGGAGACCTGGCCGAAGGGGAGTCTCTTCCTTCGATCCGGCGCCTGGCCCAGGACCTCCAGATCAGCGTCATTACCACCAAGCGCGCCTACGACGAACTCGAACGGGAAGGCTTCATCAACACGGTCGGCGGCAAGGGGACCTTCGTCGCCGTCCAGAATCAGGAGCTTCTCCGCGAAAAAAAGATGAAGATCGTCGAGGATAAGCTTTCGGAGGCCGTCTCCGAGGCCAAGATGCTGGGGATAGGGCTCGCGCAGCTCAAGGACATGCTCCTGCTGCTCTACAAAGAGGAGGACTGATGGACACCGCTCTCGAAATTCAAGGGCTCCGCAAGGAGTACAAGGGATTCATCCTCAAGGACATATCGTTCAGGCTCGACCAAGGAACGATCATGGGGTTGGTCGGCCCCAACGGCGCCGGCAAGACGACGATCATCAAGCTGATCCTCAACATGATCCGCCGGTCGGCCGGGACGATCGAGGTTTTCGGGCTTGACAACATCGCGCACGAGAAGGCGGTCAAGGCCCGGATCGGCTTCGTCCACGAGACCCCGGCCATGGTCGAGGACGCCCCGCTCAAGAACATCAAGACGGCCCTGGCGCCTTTTTACAGGTCCTGGGACGAGCGGCTCTTCCGGCGGCTCTCGGCCGAGTTCGGCCTGCCGCTCGACAAAAAGTTCAAGGCCCTCTCCCACGGCATGAAGATGAAGTTCCAGCTCGCCCTCGCCCTCAGCCACGACGCCGACCTCCTCGTCCTGGACGAGCCGACCTCGGGCCTCGACCCGGTCTTCCGGCGCGAGCTCCTCGAACGGCTATCGGGCGTCATCCAGGACGAGCGGAAGTCCGTCCTGTTCTCGACCCACATCACCTCGGACCTGGAGAGCACGGCCGATTCGATCACCTTCATCAACCGCGGCGAGCTCGTCTTCTCTCTCCCCAAGGACGAGGTCCGGGAGACCTGGGCCGTCGTCAAGGGGGGGCGCGAGCTCGGTCACGGCTCGCTCCGGGGCTTGTTCAAGGGTTTCCGCGAAACGCCCTACGGAGTCGAGGCCCTGACCTCGGACGTTCCTGCCGTCCGCAGGGCCATCCGCGGCGGCCTCGTCGTCGACAAGGCCTCGATCGAGGACATCATGATCTTCATGGACTCAGGAGCCTCCCATGTTTAAATTCATCCTCAAGGATTTTTTCCTGCACAAGAAGTATATTCTGTCCCTGGGGATTCTCTACCCGCTCTACGTCGGCTGGTTCGGATCGCGCTTGGACAGCCCGAGGGTTTACGCTCTGTTGGCCGCCTTCATGTACATGATCGTAGCGCTCTTCCCCTACACCCGGGAGGATAAGCTCAAGGCGGTCGGCTTGAGCCTCAGCCTTCCGGCGACCCGCCGCGAGATCATCCTGGGCCGCTTCCTCACCAGCTGGACCCTGATGACCGGACTCTGGATCCTGGGCACGGCCGTCGCCCTCCTCATGTCCGGGGGCAAGCTCGGGGCCGCTCACCTCCTTGGCCTCGGGTCGATCCTAACGATCCTGGCCTACATGACAGCCTTCCTGGCGGTCTTCACGCCCCTGGCCATCCGGTTCGGAATGGTCGGGCTGATGATCTTCCTGGTCGCGATGCAGGTTCTGGGGATCGTCGCTATGCTCCTCCGCGCCCGGACCCAGACTCTCAAAGCCCTGATCGGGAGCGTCGGCCGGGGGGTCGCAACCGCCCAGGAGGCGTTGGGTCCGGCCGGGGCCGTGGCGGCGGTCCTCATCGTCTTCCTGATCGTCAATTATGCCTCGTTCGAGCTCTCGGTGTTTCTCTTTAAAAGAAAGGACTACTGATGGCGACCGTGGATTACGCGCTCGAGATCAAGGGGCTCTCCAAGAGCTACCGGGACTTTAAGCTCAATGACGTTTCGTTCGCGCTCCCCAAGGGTTACATCATGGGACTGATCGGGCCGAACGGGGCGGGGAAGACCACCGTCATCAAGCTCATCCTCAACCTCCTCCGGCGGGAGGGCGGCGAGATCAGGGTCTTCGGCCGGGACAACCGGGAGGACGAAGTCGAGGTCAAGCGCCGGATCGGCTTCGTTCACGATACGCCGTTCTTCTACGACCATATGACCTGCCGCAGGCTCAAGGACTCCGTCGCTCCCTTCTACCGGGATTGGGACGAGGCCCTCTTCCGGCGGCTCATGGAGGAGTTCGACCTTCCGCTCGGTAAGCGATTCTCCCGGCTTTCGCGCGGGATGAAGATGAAGTTCAGCCTGGCCCTCGCCCTCTCCCACAACGCCGACCTCCTCGTCCTGGACGAGCCGACCTCGGGATTGGACCCCGTCTTCCGCCGGGAGCTCCTGGGGCGCCTGTCCGCCTTTCTCCAGGACGGCGGAAAATCCGTGCTGTTCTCGACCCACATCACGACCGACCTGGAGCGGATCGCCGACTTCGTGACCTTCATCCGGGACGGCGCGGTCGTCTTCTCGGCCGCCAAGGACGAGATCCTGGAACGGTGGGCCGTCGTCAAGGGCGGGCCCGAGCTGCTGGCCGAGGAGCACAGGGGGCTCCTGCAGGGGGTCCGGAAGCGCGAATTCGTCGTCCAGGCCGTCAGCGCCGACGCGGCCGAGGCCAGGCGCCGGCTTGGGAAGACCGCGCTGATCGAGAGGGCCTCGCTCGAGGACATCATGTTCTACCTGACGAGGGGGAACGGCCATGCTTAAGCTTTGTTGGAAGGATTATCTGGCCTGCCGCTGGATCTGGCTGCTGGCCCTCCTGATCTTCGGCCTGAACGCCGTAACCCCGATGGGCTGGTTCAGCCTGGCCTACATGCTGATGGGGGCCGCCCTTGTCTTCGGCTGCCTGCTGATCATGGTTGTCATCGAAGACAAGAACAAGACCGAGACCCTTTACGGGAGCCTTCCCCTCAAGCGGTCGACGATCGTCCGGGGAAAGTATCTGCTCGCGTTGCTCCTGACAATGGCCGGAGGGATCGTCGTTTTCGGGGGCGTCTTCCTGATTTCCCGGATAGCCAAGGCTCCCCAGCTGAAAATGGATCCCCGTCTCATGCTTTCGTTCGACGGCGCCGTCGGGTATGGGCTGGTCGTCATCGGAATCATCGCGCTCTATCTTCCCTTTTATCTCGGCTTCGGCCTCGCCCGCGGCAGCTTCTGGTTCTCGGCCGCCGTGATGGCCCTCAGCCTGGCCCTGTTCGGGGCCGAGCGGTTCCTGGCCAGGACGCTCCTGAGCCGGGCCGCGATCTTGAGGATGAGCGTCGATGAGGATATCGGGGGGGCCTTCATCAGGCTGATCGGCTCCCTGCGCGAGAGCGTGGGCGTTCCGGCCTTCGTTCTGCTGGTCGCGCTGGCGGCGGCGATCCCGGCCGGGCTCTCCCTTGCGATTTCGATCCGGCTCTACCAACGAAGAGAATTTTAAGCGCCTCGATAGGAAGGAGTTACGTCCATGGCGAAGTTCATCTGGCTCTTCATCCTGATCGTGATGATCATCGTGCTCTTCATCCTGGCGGCTTGAATGAGGATCGCGCCTTGTCAGGGGCGGCGGGCGACGCCGCGGGAGGGGAGCGTTCCGAGAAATTTCAAGAAGGCGGCCGGCGCCGAAGGGTCCGGCTTGAACCCGAATTCGAAGGCATAATGCCTGAGGCCTTTCTCTCCGTGCTATAATTATCAAACCGCTTTGTTCAAATGGGCCGGGCGGCGCCGCGGCTGTTTCTGGTCTTATAAGGAGGACTACGGATGCGACGATTCGGGCTCGTTTTGGGCTTAGGGATTATTTTCTGCGTGTCATCGCTGTTCATGCTTAGCCCCGGGCTCCTTCAGGCCGGGAGTCAGGAGAAGGCAGCCTCGGCCAATCCCGTCCCCAACCCGTCTTTCGAGGACGTCAAAGAGGATAATCCGATCGAGTGGACGCGGGAGACCTGGCAGCCCAAGGCTGAGTTCGGCCTGGACGAGGCGGCCCATACGGGCCGGAAATGCGTCCGTATCTCATCCAAGGAAGGCGCCGACGCGTCTTGGGCGGCCGTCGTCCCTGTCCGCCCCTTCGCCCGCTACCGGCTGAGCGGCTGGATCAAGACCAAGGACATGGACCCGGGCAGGGGCCGGGGAGCGCTCTTCAACCTTCACGGCATGGATATCGCCACCAAGCCTGTTCGCGGGACCCGGGATTGGACCAGGCTCTCGGTCGATTTCGACTCGGGCGCCAATGATGCCGTCTCCGTCAACTGTCTCTTCGGCGGCTGGGGGAAGTCGACTGGAACGGCCTGGTATGACGATGTCCAAATCGACCTCCTCTCCGTCCGGGCGCTTAAGCCCGAGGCGACCATCGACGTCTCTCTGACCTCGGCCCCGGTCTCTCCCTTGATTTACGGCCAGTTCATCGAGCACCTGGGCCGATGTATCTACCAGGGGATCTGGGCCGAGATGCTCGAGGACCGCAAATTCTTCTACGCCGTCGGAAGCCAGGATTCGCCCTGGAAGGCCGTCGGGGATGCCGCGAACGTCAGGATGAACCCGATCCTGCCCTACACCGGAGTCCATGCGCCCGAGATCCGGCTCAAGGGAAACGGCGAAGCGGGCGGGATCGTCCAGGAGGGTCTGGCCGTCGTCAAAGGGAAAAGCTACGCGGGCCGAATCGTCCTGGCCGGCGATCCGGGCGCGTCTCCGGTAGAAGTCTCCCTTGTTTGGGGGAGCGCCCCCGAGTCCCGCCAAACCGTCTCCATCATGGACTTCAGGACGGACTATAAAACCTTCCCGCTCGCCTTCACGGCCGGCGAGAGCGGCGAGAACGCCCGGCTCGAGATCGCGAGCCGCGGAATCGAGGCTTTCCGGGTCGGCGCGGTCTCGCTCATGCCCGCCGACAACGTCGAGGGCTTCAGGCCCGACGTCCTGGCCGTCCTCCGCGAGCTCGACGCTCCCATCTACCGCTGGCCGGGCGGCAACTTCGTCAGCGGCTACGACTGGAGGGACGGGATCGGCGACCGGGACCGCCGGCCGCCCCGCAAGAACCCGGCCTGGCTGGGCGTCGAGCACAATGACGTCGGGATCCACGAGTTCATGGACTTCTGCCGCCTGGTCAAGACCGAACCTTACATCACGGTTAACAGCGGGCAGGGGAGCGAGACGCTGGCCGCCGAAATGGTCGAATACGCGAACGGCGCGGCCTCGACGCCGATGGGCGCGCTCCGGACCCGCAACGGCCGGGCCGAGCCCTGGGGCGTCAAGTGGTGGTCGATCGGGAACGAGATGTACGGCGACTGGCAGCTGGGCCACATGCCCGTCCAGGACTATGTCATCAAGCACAACCGGTTCGCCGCGGCCATGCGGGCCAAGGACCGCTCGATCAAGCTTGTCGGCGTCGGCGCCGCCGGCGAGTGGACCGAGCGGATGCTGGCCGCCTGCCGGGACTCGATGGACGCCGTCAGCGAGCATTTCTATGTCGACGAGCGGCCCGGGCTCCTCAGCCACGTCAACCGGGTCCCGGCCGAGATCAAGCGGATCGCCGACGCCCACCGCCGCTACCGCCTGACGGTCGGCGCTCTCGAAGGGAAGGCCATCCCGATCGCCTTGGACGAGTGGAATTACTGGTATGGGCCGCACATCTACGGCGAGCTGGGGACCCGCTATTTTCTCAAGGACGCACTGGGGATCGCGGCCGGGCTCCACGAATTCGTCCGCCAGAGCGACATGTTCGTCATGGCCAATTACGCCCAAACGGTCAATGTCATCGGAGCGGTCAAGACGACGAAGACGGCGGCCGCCTTCGACACGACCGGTCTCGTCCTCAAGCTCTACCGGGCCAAGTTCGGGTCCATTCCGGTCCAGGTCTTGGGCGCCCCGGCGCCGCTCGACGTCGCGGCGGCCTGGCGGGAGGGCCGCAAAGTCCTGACCGTGGCCGTCGTCAACCCGACCAAGGAGAGCCAGATCCTGCCGATTTCGTTCAAGGGAATCAAGCCCCCGGCGGCGGCCCGGCTCCACCTGATCACGGGTCCGGACGAGGGCGCCTACAACGAGCCGGGGAAGGACCCCGCGGTCAAGATCGTGACGACGGAGGGCGCGCCCTTCGGCCCGAAGCTGACCCTGCCGCCCCTGAGCATCTCCCTCTACGAAATCGAACTGAAATAATTCGGGGGACACATCACTTAATTATTGGATCCGGATAGTTATAATGAAGGGGAACGGATGAAGCCGGCTTTAGCGTCGGGGTGGACCAGGCAAGAAGAGCGGCTGCTGGAACGTCTGAGCGATCCTTACAGGATCCAGGCCTTCCTCGACCGCATCCCCTATGACGACAAGCCCGGGATCCGATCGCCCCGCTGGGTCATCCGGGAGCGAAAGGCCCATTGTTTCGAGGGCGCCCTGTTCGCCGCGGCGGCCCTGCGCCGGCTGGGGCACCGCCCGCTCGTCGTCGACATGTACGCCGTCAACGACGACGATCACGACATCGCCGTCTTCCGGAGCAATGGCTACTGGGGGGCGGTCGCCAAGTCGAACTTCGTGACGCTGCGCTTCCGGGAGCCTGTCTACCGGACGCTCCGCGAGCTCGTCATGTCCTACTTCGATTTCTACTTCAACACGCTCGGGGACAAGTCCCTGCGCTCCTATGCGCGGCCCCTGGACCTCGGCCGCTTCGACCGGCGGGGCTGGATGACGACGGACGAGGACATCGGTTATATCGGGGACGAGCTCAATCGGATGAAGCATAGGCCGATTCTGGCGCCGGGACAGGTCCGAGCCCTCAACCGGGTCGACAAACTCCTGTTTCGGGCTGGGCTGCTGGGGGCGAAACCTTCCGGCCTTTACCGAGCCAAGCCGCGGAATAATTCGCGGCGAGCCTGAAAACGCCGGTCGACGATTGGCGCAACTGAAACGGCAAATCCGGCCTATAAAGTGGTAGATGCCCGGAATCGATGCGCTCGTGTTTGTTAGGCGGGTTCGGGCGGTTCGATGTGGATGAGGACCCGGCCGACGCGGGGGACGCCCGACTTCAGGGCGAGCTCGAAGCGCTCGGTGAGGCGGTGGGCGGAGTCGAGGTCCATGGCCGGATCGACCGAGCAGTGGAAGGAAACGGCCAGCTCGCCGGCCTCGTCCTCGACGTCGATTTCGTGGGGATCGCAACTGACTCCGGCCGCCTCCGCGATGTCCAGTACGATCTTCTGAATCAGATCCCGGTCCGCTTGCGCCTCATCTTCCGTGACGGGCGCGCTCTCCGTCCGGACGGGTTCGAGGTGGGTCACGACGCGGTCCAGGCTCGGGACGGCCCGGCGGAGAACCTCCTCGAATTCCGAGGCTCTGGCGTGGGCTTCGGCGACGTCGCGGGCGCCGCGGATCTCGAGGTGGAGCTCGAGGCAGGGCCGGCCTTTCTTCTCGAAGAGGCGGATGTCATGGGCGGCCAGGTTATGGCGGGCGGCCAAAGACCGGACATCGGCCACCATGTCTTCGGCCTCCTCCCGGCTCGGCGCGACGTGGATGATGATGTCGGCGTTGGGCCGGTTGAGCGCGCGGCGGATGGCCTCCTTGGCTTGGTTCGAGATGTCGTGGGCGTGTTCGAAGGCCTCATGGCGGCTGACGGTCAGGACGACGTCGACGAAGAAATCGGGCCCGGCCCGGCGGATGCGAACGTTCCCGACCTCGAGGACGCCCGGGACGTGGGCGGCCCTGATCATGTCTTCGCGGAGATGGGGGGGGACGCCGTCCAGAAGGTCCGCGATCGTCTTTTTGCCGAGCGTCAAGGAGACATAGACGACGATGCCCGAGACGCCCAGCGCGGCTATCGCGTCCGCCTTGTCCAGCCAGGGGATGCCGAAGGCCCTGGAGGCCCAGACGAAGATGAGGCCCCCGATGACGACCAGCGAGGACCAGATGTCCGTCGAGAAGTGAAGGGCGTCCGCCTCCAAAGCCTGGCTGTGATATTTCTGGGCGGCCCGCTTAAGGACCCGGGACCGCGAGAAGTCGATGGCGACCGAAACGGCCATGACCAGGAAGGCCCAGGCCGACGCCTCGACCTCCACGGACTGGAAGAAGAGCCGGCGGACGGCCTCGTAGATGATCCAGACGCAAGTCAGGAGAAGAAGGGCCGTTTCGAACATGGCCGAGAGGTTCTCGACCTTGCCGTGGCCGTAGGTGTGAATCGGGTCGGCCGGCCGGCTCGAGACCCGGACGGCGACGAGGGTCATGGCGGCGGCGATCAGGTCGAGGCCGGAATGGGCCGCTTCGGCCAGGATGCCCAGGGAGCCGGTCAGGATCCCGACCACGATCTTCATTCCGGTCAGGAAGACGGCCGCGATGACGGAGCTCAGGGCCGCGGAGGTTTTTTCGCGCATGGCTTCGGCCGAGTTCCCGCCGGGGGGAGTCGCCGCCGCCGTCTTGGAGAGATCAAGATGTTCCGTCATAAGGCATCACCCGTCGCCAAATCAATTTAGCACAGTCATTCCCGCTTGTCGATTGACTTCCCCTCCAAGGTTGACGCGCGCGGTCGGTTCGGGCTCTCAGCTTTTCTTGGAAAAGTGGCGGTAGAGCGCCAGGGTCAGGCCGGTCGACAGGATGAGGATGGCCAGGGGGACAAGGACGCCGATGATCATGGCTGTGCCTTTTCCTTGGCTTTGGGCTCGCCCTTGTGTTTCTTCCGGTAAGTGACGTAGGCCAGGATGAGGCCCAGGAGCGAGCAGATATAGGCGATCGACATGCCGACGACGACGGCCAGGTTCTGTTTCATGTCAGGCCTCCCAGCGCGCGATCTTCTCGATGTCCTCGAGGTATTTCTTCTGTTTGTGCTCGTAGTCCTCGGAGATGGCTTTGAGCTTGGGGTCGATGACTCGGAATAGGACGACGAGGAGGACGATATCGGCGGCGAGCAGGACGAAGCCGTACCAGCGGAGAAGGAGGGCAAAGGCGATGCCGACCGCCGTCAGGATATAGGTCAGGGGGGAGAGGATCCAAGCGATGACGTCTTCCTTGGACCAGTTGTCCGCCTCGGCGGCCGTCCAGGTTTTTTTGATCCAGGCCATGTTACTTCCCTCCTTTCGGCGCGCTCGCTTCCGCGGGGAGCAGCCCCCGCCGGACCGCCTCCCGGTGGACCGGTTTCCACCAGCCGTAGGGGCGGCTCATGACATAATACTTGACGAGGCGGTCCATGTCCTCGGGCTTGGTCAGGAAGGTGATCGGGAAATAAATCAGGGCGCCCAGGACCATCATGATCCAGAACTTGAGGTAGTCGGGCAGGACCGGGATGAGCTTGTTCTCGGGCAGGACCCAGACGACGAGCCAGCTCAACCCCAGGTTGGCGATCCAGGACGAGAGGTAGCCCCAGGAGTTGAAGCGCCACCAGACGACCTGGAGGATCGAGGGGAGCCAGATCCCGGCCGCCATGATCCACAGGGCGAAGATGAGCCACTGGGTGATCTCCTGCATCATCGAGCCGTAGATGAAGGACCCGACGAGAAGGATCAGGGTCGAGACGCGCCCCACCCAAATGAGCTCCTTTTCGCCGGCCTTGGGGCGCATGTAGTGATGGTAAAGGTCGCGCGTCGCGTAGGAGGCGCCCAGGTTGAGGTGGGTGGCGATCGTCGAAATATGGATGGCGACGATGGCCGCGAAGAAGAAACCCAGCATCCCGACCGGCAGGATCTGGAAGCCGTACTTGTACCAGGCCATCTCGTACTCGGCCGTGCTCTGAATCCCGGGCGTGATGGAGAAGAAGGCCAGGATGGCGACGGCCCACAGCGAGTTCCGCATGACGATGAGCCCGGTCCCGGCCCAGATCGAGTAGCTCGAGTCGCGCACGGTCTTGGCCGACTGGATCCGCTGGGCTTCGGGGTACCAGTCGATGGCCGTTCCCATCCCGAACCCGCCGATGACGGCGATCACGAGCATGGTCAGGAACCAGATAAGCGGGAAATCGCCCGAGGTGAATCCGGTGAAGGCGAAGGGGTTGAGCCGCCAACCCTGGCCCAGGGCGTGGATCTTTCCGATGATCGCCGAAGGGCCGCCGGCCGCGACGATCTGCCAGATCGAGACGATCAGGATGACCGAAAAGGCGATGACGCCCTGCTGGAAGTCGGCCATGATGACGCCCCAGTAGCCCGCGGCCATGACGTAAATGGCGCACAGCACTGAAAATAGAACCAGACCGAGCCAGGTCGGCCAATTAAAGAGGTAGTGGCAGACCTTGCCCATGGCGATCCCGACCCAGCCCAGGACGAACATGTTCATGAAGACCTGCCAGCCCGCGATCCAGCCCCGAAGAAGTTCGGCGCCCAGCCCCGAGAAGCGCAGCGTCTGCCACTCGGCGTGGGTGTAGGCGAGCGAGCGGCGGAAGATGCGCGTCGAGGCGAAGGCCGAGATGGCGCACCAGGCCGAGAAGAACGTGTACCAGATGCCGCGCAGGCCGTGCTGGTAGATGACGCCGCTGACCCACATCGGCGTGTCGGTCGCGGTGTGGGTCGCGTAGACGGACGAGGCGGGCAGCCACCAGGGGAGCCCGCGGCCGGCCAGGAAGAAATCGGCCATCGAGCGTTTGCCCAATTTATAGAAGAGAACACCGCAGCCGACCATGATGGCGACGTAGGCTACCAGCCAGAACCAATCCAGGAATTGGAATGTGACCATCCGGAACCTCTCTTCCCCGAGATGTCTCCAAAACTATATCAACGCCCCGAGAGCTGTGTCAAGAATTTTCGAAGCGGAGGCGCGGCACCGGGGGCTAGGTCCGGGCCGCGAGGAACGGATTCCGGACATCGATTCCGGCGAAAACCCGGCCTTAGTTAGAACGAGAAGCTTAATCCGAACCGGGGAGACCGCTACGGGAATTTGTAATAGTTTGTGGAAGGGGGGGCGTTGTCACCGGCCCGACTGGCAGAGCAGGGCGGCCCCGACCAGGCCGGCCGCGTCCGAGGCCAGGAGTTCCCGAACCCCCGGAATCTCGTCGGCGGCGACCGTCACGATCGGCCGGCCGGAGCGGTGAATCCACTCATTCATCGTCGGCCAGGCGTGGTCCTTGGCGGGGCGGCTCATCAGCCAGCCGCCCAGGATGAAGACCCTGGTCCCTTTGACGTTCGCCCAGAACTCGGTTTCCAGCTCGGGCGGATCGTTGACGACGGCCTTGCGGGAGACGCCTTCCGCCCCGCCCTCATGAGTGAGGAGCATCGTTTTGGCCAGGGCTTGGCCGGCCCGGCGGTAGAGGCCTCGGGCCGCTTCTCGGATCGGCGCCTCCCCGTGCTCGGCCAGGAGGGCGAGCCCGTCGCCGCTGAGTTCGTCCGGCCTAAAGCGCCGGCGCAGGATGTCGTCGCGGATCGCCTGGAGCCTGAGCCCCTCTCCGGTCGCCAGGTCCTCGGGGGTCAGGAAGCCCGGCCGGATCCGGCCCTCTCCTTCGTCCAGGATGAGGTCGAAGAACTGTTGGGGGCCGGGAACCGGCGTTACCCGGCCGCCCTCGACCCACAAGGCGCCCCCTCCGAATCCCGTTCCCGGGATGAACCCGGCGATCCGGCCGCAGGCCGAGAGGGCGTCCCGAACCTGCGGGAATTTATCCCGCTGGGCGACCAGCGCGTGAGCGATGGCCAGGACGTTGGCGACCCCGTCGTTGGCGACGACGGCCTTCCAGTCCTCCCCCATGAAACGGGGAAACCCCTCGGCCAACTTGAAGCCCTCCAAGTCGGGAAGGTTGGGGACCGTTCCTTTATAAGGAATGCCCTCCGCGAGCCATGCGCCCGGGGCGCAGATTCCGACCGTTTTATGGACCGCTTTCCGCTCCTTGATGGGGATGTCCCTGAAAATATCCTTGAGGCCGCGGGCGGCCCTTTCCAACGTCAGCCGGATGTCCGTCACGTATCCTTTGGGGTGCCCCGGGGCGGGTCTGGTCGGGTTGAGAAATTTTTTGCTCCGGTCGGGCAGCAGGAGCCGGGGGAGGCTGTAGGCGCCTTCCCCTTCCGCGCGGATGTGAACCACCCCTTTCCGGGTGTGAGTCGCTCCCATGTCTACGGCAGGTATGGCTATCATCAAAAATAGACCTTAATCGCGGCCAGTGCGTCCAATTGGCCGGCGAGCAGGCTCGCGAGCAAGACCAAACCCGCGGCGATCGGAATGAGCATCTTGGAGAATGGCCTTGATAACATATCGTCCCTCCTCCATCGCCCGTCATTATAACACAGCCTGATCCTGCGACCAGGGACAGCCTGGGTCCGGCCGCGGGGCCATCTCCGGGGGCACGCTCTCGCTCCGGATCAGTCGGAGCGCCCGGCGTAAAAATCGATCATCCGCCGGATAGCTTGCTTACAAACCAGGCAGAACTCCTGCTTGGGGCTCGAAATCATCAGGCAGTAGATCATGGGGCGGTAGAGTCCCTTCGAGGCGTAGCCGGCGCCCTCGAAGACGCCGACTTTATCCTCGAGGGGCGCGTACTGCTTCCGGATGTCCGCGACCTTTTTCATGGTCTCCTGGTCCAGCTTGCGGTACTTGTCTTCGATAGCTTTGACTTTGGCGTCGGACAGCTTATTCTGCTTCGCGCGCTCGATTTCGTCCTTCTGGGCCTGTCGGTTCTTGGACCGCTCCGCCAACACCGCATCCACTTTGTCCTTCCCGTACTCGGTCGGAATCGGAATCCCGGGCGAGAGGAGGTCCTTCCACTTCACGTTGGCGGGGTCGAGCAGGGCCGTGATGTTGGGTTCGAGCGGCTCGACGCCCTTGGGGTAGAAGTCGTTGTAGCTGACTTCGGAGGCGTAATACTCGTCGGCCAGGCCGGCGAAGGAGTGGCCGAATTCGTGGATGAAGACGCCGCGGCTGGCCGGGTTGTCCACGGTCGTGACGGCGTAGTCGTTGTAGATGCCGCCGCCGCCGTAGCGGGAGCTGTTGACCAGGATGACGATGGCGTCGTAGGGAACCTGGCCGGCCATGGCCCTCAGCCGGTGGCCCTGCTCGATGAGCATATAGCGGTCGAGGTCGAAGGCGTTGAAGGAGGCGTCGAGGACGGTCCGTTTGTAGGCTCCTTGGCGGGGCTCGTCCATGCCCCGCTCGGGCGAGGGCCGGAAGACGCCGGTCACGTTGAATGAAGCCTTGGAGCTCTTGTAGGGCTCGGTCTCGAACAGGTTCCCGGTGAATCGATCGACGTCGGCCTTGAACTTGTCCTTGTCCTCGACGGTGTAGCCCTCGGCCAGGAAGGCGAGATCGACTTTCTCGTGGGGATCGCCGTTCTTGAGCGCCTCATAGATGACGTCCCCGGTCGCGGTTGACTCCTTGACGATGTGGTAATCGGAGGGATCGATCGTGGCCGTGAAGATGGGATGGGGGATGTTCGACCGGTCGCGCGACTCGATCACGAAGTGGACCGGCCGCTTGGGGCAGGGGATGCGGAGGGAGCGGGGATAGGCGCGCTTGACGCCGTTGAGGGCCGGGGTCGTCGTCTTGTACTCTCCGAGCATGGTGTCGAAGCCGCGCTTGTAGATGAGGCGGTTTGAAGCGACCTCAAAGACCTTGACGATGGTGCGGCCGAGCTCGAAAGGCTCGACGAGGCCGGCCCGGTTTTCGGGCCAGATGGACTCGAGATGGAGGCTGTCGATCGTGACCGTCTCCTCCTTGGCGTCGCCGACGAGGTAGATGTCGACGCGCAGGGTTATGTCGAGGAAGTGCTCGTCGAAGGGGACGGCGCCCTGGGCGGCTAGTATGCCGACGACCCAGGCGGCGAGAAGGAATCTCGTGACGATTTTCATTTCGGCCTCCCGCGCTGGCGTTTCTTCAGGGATATTGACCCGTTCGCCTACGCTACCCCGCCCTGAAAGGCGGGGCTAAAAATCGGAGCCCCGCCTTTCAACACTCATAAGCCGGAAACGGCTTATGAGTGCCGGCATTCATGCCGGGGAGTCGAGGGGTTGAATGTACCAAGCCGGGGAGAGCCCTGTCAACTTGACATCCGACGACGCTGCGATTTATCATCCCAAACGATGGGATGAGAGAAGAGGTGACCTCATGACCTTTCGCTGGAATCGCTTCCTGAAAGCATCCGCCCCCCTCCTTGGAATACTGCTCGCGGCCTCCGCCGGTATGGCGGCCGGACCCGGCCAGGACCCGATCGCCACCTTTTCCATCGTGGCGCGGGACCCCGAAACGCGCGAACTGGGGGTGGCCGTGGCC
>Ga0315274_10001220_pt1 | contig 39756 bp, 44 predicted proteins | sample YL17G02_20_MG_FD_203700 | JGI IMG/M metagenome (GOLD analysis project Ga0315274, IMG submission 203700) | Sediment microbial communities from Yellowstone Lake, YNP, Wyoming, USA - YL17G02_20 | ecosystem: Environmental > Aquatic > Freshwater > Lake > Sediment | place: USA: Wyoming | collected...
GACTAACACGCTAGTCAGGCTAACCGCCGGAAGTATTTTTTTCTAATTTCGCCGCGTTTTGTGAAGGACCAGTCCGCGTAACCTGTATGGGGTTCGAGGTGTCAGGGGTGTAGGGGTAGGGTGTAGTGTCAAGTGTCAGGCAGTCGTTGTGGGTGGGGTGTCAGGTGGCAGGTGTGTGGTGTAGTGTGTATGCCCTATAGGGGTGTCAAGCAGTCGTTGTGCGTAGGGTGTAGTGTGTTTGTTATTGTTGTTGTAGTTAGTTTGTTGTTCCTATTGTTCATGCTGTTCCTATTCGTCTTCGCCGCGTCGTCGCCGCCGTCGCCGCGTTTGCTGCTCGTTCGACTTGGCCCTGAACGCTCGCGCTGCTCGCTAACCAACACTAGCCGCGTCTCACTCGCACGTAACTTAGGATGAGAGATGTCAATGTTACACGTGAAACCGGGAGCCCTGGCACCCCGCCTAGCGGCCCGCCTTAGCCTTGCGTATGCAGACCTCACCGTTGTTCTTGTAGAACTCGACGCTGTCGCCCATCTCGAGTTTGAGGATGTAGACGATCTCACGTGGAATCGTGGTGTTTAATGAGCCTCCTATCAGGCGGACCTTCCGTTTCAGAACCACTGGCATAGCTATTATTCTATCTACACGATACTTAAGCCTGTCTAGCTACTAATCTAGCTACACGTGAATCGGAATGGCAACCCCCGCCCGCGTCTGGTTGTGTGACTACGATCTCCCCAAGAATCCGGCTGGTCGACGGGTACAATTCTACAGGATCAAGAGGCGCCTCATCGAGGAATCGAAGATCCAGAACTCGGAGATTCAAGTCTTACTGAGCAGCATGTCGGTCCTGCTGACGAACCATGAGGGACTCGCCCGCGACATCAGCGCGCTCGCCCAGGACTTCGCAGCCACCTCAACCCACGTCTACGAGCTCACTGGCTTACAGGAGATTGAGGAGTGGCCAGTATGAGACATCTATGCGCTCGCTGCCTCGCCCCGCTGCCGGACGGCTACGGGCTACGTTTCTGCAAGCGGTGTCGCAGGGAAACAATCGAGGCCTACCTTGCCGAGGTCGCGTAAGTCTCTCTTTTTGAGCCTGCTACAGGTGTAACGCCTCAAGCCTCAGACTCCCCCTGGGCCTCGGCGCATCACTTACACAAGTCCTGGGCCTCCGCGCACCACTTACACAAGTCCCCGTGTTGATTCTCAGGCTTCGTCACAACCATACCGCAACGGGTGCATCTCAACATATGATCCTCTCTCATTCCATCTTCATCCCATAATATCAAGCGTCCCTTCCAGTGTCGCTCGGCCCTCGACGGGCCTCGCTCTTTTGTTTAGGTCTTCCACTCAGGATTCACAGCCGACAAGAGCTTACGGTAGCATCTGCGGCACAAGAAGTCTGGTAGAAAAGATAGGTCAGCTACCTCACCGCATGATTCGCAGACGCCCTCGCCATTCTCAACTTTCAACATAAACACACACCTCCACTACCACCCATCACACAGGCCCGCCCTGGCGGGCCATCGTCCGTCGTCGTCACCGTCTCCTCGCAACCGTTTGATTGGAATCGGAATCAAACCCGAAACCGGTTACTTCAGGTAACACGGCCTCAACTTCACACAAGGATCAATAGAAGAGCAAGCTCCACTCGTGCGCCCGACAATCCGTGTTCCTTCAGCAAAATCGACTCAAACTGACTCTTCAGTCAAGGCCTTCTTCTCAGGTTTCGAGAATGTAGTGACCTTATGAGCTTCTTCTGCAGGATTCCTGTCTGGTCAGCGGTGCGCGATTTGGGGGATTTGAAAAAGCCAAAGGGACTGTTCGTTACGACGACAAACGCGTCTATGCTGGCAGACCTCTACGAGCTGACCATGGCCGCTGCATACTTTGATAATCATGTCCCAGGAGAAGCTGTTTTCGAACTCTTCGTGAGACATCTTCCGAAGAATTTCTCCTACATGCTCACAGCAGGACTTGAGCAGGCTCTCCACTACATTCTAAACCTCAGGTTTACCGAAGAACAGATCCAATTCGTGAAGAGCCACCGTTCATTCCGACACGTGAGCAAGGAGTTCTTCGAATACCTGCTGAATTTCAAGTTTTCTGGCGATGTCTGGGCAGCCCCGGAAGGCACAGTTCTCTTTCCAGGAGAACCGCTGGTCCAAGTTGCAGGGAGCTTGATCGAAGCTCAGATAGTGGAAACATACCTGCTCACGATGATCAATTTCCAGACACTAATCGCCAGCAAAGCCTCGAGGGTTGTACAGACCGCGAAAGGACGCGACGTGGTAGAGTTTGGGTCTAGACGAGCACATGGTCCACAAGCGGCGCTTCTCGCAGCGAGGGCTTCGTATGTCGGTGGGTGCGTCGGGACATCAAACTTGCTTGCAGGGTACGAACTCGGAATACCAACGTACGGTACGATGGCACATTCATTCATAATGGCCTTCGATTCTGAACGAGAGGCATTCCAAGCTTATCAGAACGTCTTCCCGGAAAGTACTGCACTACTCATTGACACGTACGACACGGTCGAGGGTGCAAAGATAGCTGCGGATCTTGGACTCTCTCCGGCACTTGTGCGCATCGATAGCGGCGACCTCCTTGGCCTCAGCGTGAAGGTCAGGGGCATACTCGATGACAAGGGTCGCAAGAACACTAGAATCTTTGTCAGCGGAGACCTCGACGAGTACAAGATTCAAGAGCTGATCTCCAAAGGCGCTCCGATTGATGCCTTCGGCGTCGGAACCGAACTGACGACATCAAGAGAGGACCCCGCCTTGCCGGGGATCTACAAGTTGGTTGAACTCCGTCGCGGCCACAGGAACATTCCACGCGTCAAGCTCAGCCCGTCCAAGCTTACGATCCCGAAACTCAAACAGGTATTCCGTGTCTATTCCAGTTCCGGACTGATCAGACAGGATGTCATTGCAATAGACAGCGAACCCCCACCTGAGTCCGGAGCACACCAGCTTCTCGCAAAGATGATCGAGAAGGGACAGCTGCTTCATGAGGTTCCATCTTTGGTGGAGACTCGCGAGTACGCGAGAAAGCAAGTCGACACCCTTCCTAGCGAGTTTAAGGATATCACGATCGTCGCTGAGCCACCTGTACGTTTGAGTCCTAAGCTTGCTGCGCTGTGTGAAAGACTCTTCCACGGCATAGTGTAGCTTGGACGCGAGCTGACCTCTAGGTCCAAACGATTCCGGACATAGCCTGACATCCAATGGAAGAAGCGTCGAGTCAGGATTCTGACAAGCCTGAATGCTTAAGTGGAGTCCCCGCATATCGAACGCGCCTTTGCCAACTCAATCTCCGTATGGACTAGGATGCCGACACGAAGAGATCCTATGATCATGATGGCGTTCACCCATCAGCTGCGGAATTATGTCGAAGTGACCAAACCGAAGACTGTCCTTCTGCTTGTGTTCACATCAGCCGCCGCGATGACGATAGCGGCTATGTCATCACATTGGATTGCACCAGTCACTTTGCTGGCTGGATTGGTCGCTATTTCAACCTCGACGGCTGGATGTAATACCGTGACGTGTTACATCGACAGAGACATCGATGCGATAATGCAACGAACGAGTCACAGGCCCATCCCCACAGGTCGAATCACCCCCCCAGAGCGAGCACTCTATTGGGGCCTGCTTCTCATCGCAATGGGCCTCGTGTTGGGTCTTTGGATCAACATCATTTCATTTGTGATTCTCTCTCTTGGCGTTCTTGACAATGTAGTCGTGTACAGCCTATTGTTGAAGAGAAGAAGCCCTCTCAACATAGTCCTCGGTGGTTTCAGCGGTGGATTGCCTGCAATGTTCGGATGGAGCACCGTCACTGGAACGGTGAATCTCCTGTCGGTCCTTCTTGCGGGATTGGTCGTGCTTTGGATACCCAGTCACATCTGGAGTCTAGCGATATTGAGTAAGGAAGACTATGCACGTGCTGATGTGCCGATGCTTCCAGTCGTGATAAAGGAGAAGTCGGCCCTACGCTGCATCGTGGCGACCGTGGTCCTAATGATTCCTTTCTCGTTAGCAGTCTATTGGGAGGGAGGATTTGGCTGGATCTATGCAACCTCTGCTCTGATACTTGGAGCTGCGGTACTGGCACTCAACCTGTACCTTTTCGTCTACCCAACCAGCAAGAACGCATATCGAGCATTCAAGGTGTCGAGCCCCTATCTCTTTCTATTGTTCCTCAGTATGGTGATAGACCGAGCCATACTGTAGGCATGGGTTCGATTCCTAGTACCCGAATAGTCTCATCAGGATATCCAGGCCCCCAGGGATTTTGCAGGTGATGACTCTCTTGATTCCGCCTGTGCCGAGAAGTCTCATTGCCCAATCGAAGAGTGTGTCGTGAGGCATGAAGACGTCGGCGAATCTCCTCATCCGCCTTGAAGCATGAAGTTCGCGTCCAAAGGCGTTCCTCCACCTCGCCTCGTACTCCGAAAGACGGGCCCCTTTCTGTACGTGGCAGGCTGCAACCTCGCCCGCAATGTGTCCCGACACAATTGCAGTTGGGATGCCTCCTCCATTAGTCGGCATTACCATCCCCGCAGAGTCTCCGACGCAAAGGACTCTATTCGAGTACGTCTTCGATATTGCGCCATCAATTGGAAGGACGTCTGTGATCATTGTGCGAACTGTACCAGACTGCAGCTTGTGAGCCGTCAGGGGACAGCCGTGGACGAAGTAGTCAAGATGGCACTTCCCCTTCCTGGACCTTGTGAAGGGAGTCCGGATCCCTACCCCGACATTCGCGGTCGCATCATTCTTAGGAATGATCCATGCGTAACCTCCCGGAGCTAGATCCGTTCCCGTGTACATCTCAGTCACGTCAGAATCGATGGACAGATTGTCCATGAGATATTGGTAGTTGATCGCTATGTTCTTCGGAACGCCATACTGATCGACGGACAGTTCTTTTGATGAGAATGCAATAGAAGGAAAGCCGTCAGCCGCGATCAACACGTCAGCTTCCAAAGAGTTGACTTGACTCGGCCCGACCTTCAGTTTTCCGTCACGCTCGAAGAATCTCACCGAGCATCCTAGCCTGAATTGGACACCAAGTCTCTTCGCTTCCTCTGCAAGCAGCTGTTCAAAACGCACGCGGTCCAAGACGTGCGCTCCGAAGGGGAACTCCCAACATTTTCCATGCGGCGAATACATTCTAATCTTGGCACATTCGTTGCTGATCGCGTAGGAAGGTATCTCAAACAGGTATTCGAAGTCCCTGCATCCCGGCAGGAAGTCTAGTAGTTCCTCCTTGCTCGGAAGCAATTCGCCGCATTTCACGGGCGTGCCAATCGTAGTCTTCTTGTCGAATACAAGAACGGACACCCCGAGTTTGGCTGCGGCGATTGCTGCGTGCAGTCCGGCCGGACCGGCACCGGCGACGATGACTTCGACCCGTCGTGTGTCGCTCAATCTCAGATCATCGCCGAGCCTGACTGGTGCGGCCCAGACGGTGGGATTCGATCAGATAAGAGGTTGGGCGTCTAAGCACTGTTTGGTATTGGCATTGGTCAATTCAAAAGCACATTGTATATAAATCAGACCGGGAGTACCCCCAAGTAAATACGATAAAGAGGCCACACCTTTGGAAGCTAGAAAAGTACAGCGGGTAGGATACTCCACACTCACGGTATCCCTTCCACGAAGCTGGGTTCAAGAAGTCAACCTGAAGCAAGGCGATGTAGTCTCGATCAAGAGAGAAGACGACGGCTCTCTGAGAGTCTTCAGCGGCTTAGAACAGAAACACGAAGAAGCCAAGAAGTGCATAATCGACGCTGATCTCTGCGACAGACCGGACCTCCTCACACGCCTGATCACTGGCAACTACATTCTCGGTCACGATACGATCCAGGTGGTCTCCAAGCGGGAATTGAAACCTGAGCATCTCGAAGAAACCAGACGGGCAACACAAAGACTGACAGGCCTTGGCGTCGTCGAGCAGACACTTAGGCAAGTGACTGTGCAGAGTTTCGTCGATCCCACCAAGTTCCCCGTCTACGGGCTGGTTCGCCGGCTCCATATTGTGATCTCATCGATGCAGGAAGCAGCGGTCAAGGCTCTCGTCGAAAGACGCCCAGAGCTAGCGAATGAAGTATCTCACATGGAATCTGAAGCTGACAGAATCTACTGGTTGGTCGTCAGGCAGCTCCTTCTCGCAATCCGTGACAGAAGCGTGGGCGCCAAGATCGGAATAGAGTCGCCAACCCACGTTGCAGGCAATAGAATAGTGGTTAAGACATTGGAGGAGATGGGTGACTCTGCGGAGAACATCGCGAAAGAGGTCATGGCGGTGAAGGATCCGAGTGCAGCCAGCGAATCTATACTCGACGGCATCTCAAAGTTCAGTGCGATGGTCCAATCAGTTTCTGACAAGACGATGAAGGCATTGCTTACCTTGGACGTTAAGCTCGCAAACGATGCCATTGCAGGCTCCGAAACCGCAATGAAAGAGCAACGGAAGCTTACGGAGAGGATACTCACTTCAGTGAAAGAAGTGAGTTTGGCTGTGAGTCTGAGGACAATAGTCTGGAGCCTCGCAGAGATCGCCAAGTACTCGAAGATCATTGGCGAGATAGCCATCAATCGCACATTGGAGGCGCCGAGCGAGATCTGCAGGCTCGAGAAAGCCTGAAGTCCTCCTGCAATCTGCATCGTCGAAGAAAGGAACGCCTAAGGATACGCACTCACTACGATGATGATAGCGGCGCACAGCATCGAGCACCGACGAATAGGCGCGCCCTCTACACCGGTGCAGGATCTAGCGCTTCGTGCAGATGCGTTCGTCCTACGGACCACTTAGAGAATGGGAGCTAGAATGCACTGCTTGGCACTTCAGCAAATGCCAGCCAGAATTCCTCGTAAGAGTGTTCTTGCTCAACCTGCAGTGCGTAAGGAGCCTAGTCCGGCCGCCCGCCGCCAGACAACAGACTCCGAGGTTAACAAAAGCTATTTGATGATCCTCCATGACGGTTCCGGCAGGTCTGCTAGGTAAGGATGAGAGACGTTGGCCTCGCCGGAGATCATGAAACGAATAGTGGAAGCGGAGAAGGGCAGCGAGCGAGCATTGCAGGAAGCGGAACGAGAGATCGCACAGACTAAGAAAGATCTCCCTAACAGGATCGCCGGAATGAGAGACAAGATCCTCAAAGAGGCCACTAGTCAAAGAGAACGCGAGCTTGTCGAGGCCGAAAGAGCAGGCGCAGCGGAGGCTGAGCACATAGCCATGGAGGCAAAGAAGCAAGTGGAAGGCTTGTCCAAGACCCCTGAAGCAAGACGAAAGCAGGCAGTTGAGAAAGCCATCCAGCTTATTCTCTCGTAGTGTTTGGAGGAAGGACTGTTGAGTTCCGGCCTAGAGAAACTGATTGAAGACATCATCAAAGAGAGCACAGCCAAGGCTCAGGAAGTCAGAAAACAAGGCTTAGCCGGAGTTGAGGAGAGCATCCAACGAGCAAAAGACGAGGCCACTCGAGAGGCCGACCAGATAGCAAGAGGGACGAGAACGGAAGCGTCGGCAGTAAGAAACAGACTGGTCAGCCGGGAAAAGCAGAGAGCACGTCTTGCATACTTGGCGGAGAAGAACAGAATCGTGAATGAGATTCTAGATGACGTGAAGGCTCGATTTCGCGACTTCACTCAAGACAAGTCTTCCTACCGCTCGTATCTTGTGAAAACGATAGCCCGGGGATTGGAAGGAATCCCGTCTGAGAATGTCAGAGTCGCTCTCTCCAAGAGAGACATGGAACGGTTCAAAGAGGCAAGACTGCTTGAAGACGCACTTGCCATAGCACGGATAAAGAAAGAACTCAGGTTCGACAGTCAGCCAATCACTACAGCGGGCGGTGTGATGTTGATGTCCGAGGACGGGAAGATACGTACAGACTGCACGTTCGAGGCCAAGCTCAGATTGTTGCAGCCCCAACTTCTTGCTGAGATCTCCAAGACCCTATTCGCTTAGTCTGGCTTAACAGCCGAGGAGTTGAATTAGCGGAATTGTCGGTAAGGCGGGCGGCGAGGTACGCCCAAGTCTCTACATCTGTTCGAGCCATGAAGTCGAGGATGCTCGGAAAGAATGGCTACGACCGCTTGCTAAGATCTTCCAGCGCATCCGAATGCCTGTCAATCCTCCGAGAGGAGGAATACTTCGAAACAACAACGGGAACCGGTGAAGCACTTGACCCTGCCTCATGGCAGAGACTCTGGGATCTCAAAATGATCAATCTGATTCACAAGCTGTCTCGGCTCTCACCGGATGGTTGTGCGCAACTGCTAGCAGAATTTGAGAACCTGTATCGCCTTGAGTCTCTGAAGCTAGGGTTGAGACTCATTGTTTCTCCGGAAGCAAAAGAAGCAACTCCAGAAATAACGTTGCCTGCCGAAGGCGAAGAGTCTCTGCACGGAATCGTAGAGACTCGGAATCTGGAACGTCTTGTTCAGTCTGCCGGGGCACATGCGCTCTCTAGCGAGATTTCTTCTGCTTTGGGGGAGAACAAGCCACTTCCTCTAATCGAGGCTATCATCGACAAGTACATCCTTGCTCGGATCTGGAAGACCGCGGACACACTGGACTGGATCGATAGGCAATCGGTACGGTCCCTGATCGGTGAACACATCGATGCAACGAATCTGCTTGTCGTCGCGAGATCAAAAGCCCTTGGAATTCCCAGCGAGGGAGTCGAGCAAGCTACCGTGCCTGTCAACTATCGCCTGGGAGATGCACTCTCCAAAGCCAAGAGCAGTGGATCAGCCACAGGTGCGTTGAGAGCATTCATGAAGACTGCCTATGCGAATCCTGTGGGGGAGTTCCTTGACACCCATAAGGAAGGGAATTCGCTTCATCAGTTGGATGTGTTGCTTCGGAGAGAACACGCTTCAAGTTGTCTGGCCGCGTTCTCTGGTTTCCCGTTCCAAGCCGGTTTGCCAGTTGCGTTTGTATATCTCATAGGCTATGAGGCGTCTGATCTGAGGGGTATGATCTCCGGCAAACAGGACGCCCTGTCAGTAGAAAGAATCCAGCAGCTCCTCATACTCTAGAAAGCATTATAATGGACTCTTGACCTAACCCGCCACCTCGTGATTTCAGTGCTGACCAAGTCTCGCCGAATGTTACTCTCGATTCTTGCGATGAGCCTGGGTCTGGCAGTGATCTCGCTAATGGCGGCCGTGTCGTACTCACTGCAGATTTCGCCCCAACAGGTTTCTACCGTCCCAGAGAAAGGCCTCTTCCTGATCGGAGCGGGCATTGCAGCAGGGTTGGCTGCCTTCGGGGCAGGCATCGGGCTCGGAACCGCAAGCGCAGCTGCGATAGGAGCAATCGCTGAGAAACCCGAGCTGTTTGGCAGGACGCTACTCTACATCGTGCTCATTGAAGCGATCGCGATCTACGGACTCGCGATGTTCTTCATCATATTCAGCTTGCTATAGTGTGTAGAATCAAGACTCGCTACGCGGCTGCCTGAAGCCTCGTGTAAGTACGTTGTATACCAAACGGCTTGAAAGCCATTCCTGACCCTGAATAGAATTTCAGGAACCATTCGACCCAGTGAAGCCTGAGATCTTGGAGGAAAACGAACGCCGCCTCAAGGACGAGGATCATTACTAGAGTCAGTACCGCAAAGATGGGGAGACCGACGTAGATTGGCATTGCGAAGAGGATCCCCAGGAAGAGGAGGCTGAACACGTCATGTATCATCTTCATCGCCATGATTCGGATGTAAGAGATCGTGTGAGAGATCGACGCGAGCATCGACTCCATCCAGTGGCCTACACCCTCGAGAGGCCCTTCAATTCTGACCTTCGCAACCAACATCAGCGCCGAAGGTAGGCCGAGCAAAATGAGCACGATCGGAATGTTGGAAAGAGTGTAGGAAATGAGACGGAAGCCGTGTGCAAGAATCAGGTATCCGAGGGTTAGGTAGAACCAGAGCCAAACCCCTGGGCCCGCGATCATTTCTCCATATTCCCTGTTCTTGAGCTTGTTGGCAATGTCCAAGATCAGTCCGGATGAAACGTGTGCGATTCCTATGGTGATTGAGACTTTGAGGAGTGCTATCGGTTCCTTGAACGGATCAAACCAGAGTGGGCCACCGAGCCCAGTGAGTTCTCGGAACCACTCCTCACTTCCCATCACGGTTCCGTAAAGGAAGCCGCAGATCACAGCCGCGACACCGCCCAGGACAAGAAGCCCGGATCCTTCCAGTATCATGTTGAAGAGCCCACCAAGTCCGGCGAAGCTTTGCTCTGAGAAACGCGTTCCCCTCTTCTTTGCCAAGAGCAGGCCGGTCGAGATCAAGAGAACGAGCAGTCCGTGGCCGACATCACCGAACATTAATCCGAAGAACAGCGGGTAGGTGACAAACCACAGAACAGTCGGATCAATTTCGGTGCTTGCAGGAGTCCCGAAACCGAGAGTCAGTCTCTGGAACAGGCCGGCTCCCTTAGGATTTCGGAGCATGGTGGGGCTGTTCTTGCCCGACCAGTCTTGAACTACGCAGTGTCCGTTGGAGACCTTGTCTAGTGCACTCTTCAGATCCGGGATGTTGTTGCTCGGCAGCCATCCTTCGATCACGAACGTTGATTCGGTCCTTCCACAAAGCCCCTTGGCTTCTTCGAGCATCCTCTCTGCGTTGATCGACTCGCCGCTTGAGCGCAGCCATCCTGAATTCTTGGAGACCAATTCGTGCAGTCTGATTCTGAGCTTGCCGGCCTGTTCACGTGCTCTCTCAACCGGGCTCTTTGCATCGAACTCAAGCTTTCTTATCTTAGAACCCGGAGTGATCTGCAAGCCGAGGCTCTGGCTGACAGTCTGGATCACCTCGGACTCGTGATCTGCCAGCGCTTCGGCCACTTGGTCCGTTATCGCTTGCTTAATCGATTCAGCAATGTCGCTCCTCTGTATCGCGTCGCCCAGGCGTTTCGCCTGCTCCATCTCCTGTGGAGGCAGAGCATCAACCACTCTCGCGACTATTTCCTCAAGCCTGTTTCTCCCCTCCGGAGAGTTGACGTCATCCATCTTCATCATCTCTGCAATGCTTGCTGCCAGCTCCTTGTCTGCGAACTGAGTAATCTTCTCGCACGTCTGTATCTCGGCGGAGAGGGCGCTGACCTCTGCCTCCAATGATGATACTCGGTTCTCGACGTTGTGGATCTCTTCTTCGGAGAGTGAACCTGCCGCAGGAACAGGTTCAACTTTCTCGGATGTTGTTACAAGGAGATTGCTGAGGCTCGCGATTTTGGAACCGACTGTGGTTAGTCGGTAGAGTCTCTCAGATGTGGGGCACGGAGTAACCGCTCCTCTGTAGCCTTTGAGCATGTCCTTGACATCAAGCAGTTCAAGGACTCTAGCCTCACGAAGATATGCCACCACAGAATCGAAGTGGTCCTTGTGGACGATGATCTCGACGCGTTTCATCTTCGCTGGGAGGAGCATGCCTCTCGCCCCCTGACGGAACAACTTGCCGGGACGCGCTAGGTCCTCTTAAGACTTGAGCCGGTACGACAGAACCAAAACAATAATGCATGCCAGTCGGCGGGATGGTTGGCAGCGTACTCCCAAATCATTCAACGACCTGCACATGGTCAGGAACCAACGAGCTTTATCCTCAGGACCCGAACTGTAGGTCAGGGCCCGTTACCGATGTCAAAATGCGACAAGTGTGGCATTGTTCATGAACACCTACATAGGTGCGAGTATTGTGACAAGCACTTCTGCTCAGAACACTATACTGACCACATGTCGTGGGAGCGTAGGCATTCAGGACTAGCCTCCGAGCGAGGGCGATTCTGGAGAAAGAGAACAGCACAACCGAGGTAGGCCAGCGCTTTTTTGAAACGAGGCCGGCTCAGAAGGTTAGCTTGGTGCTAGTATTCTCTCTCAAGCACAAAGTCAGCTAGGGACATTAAGGCGTCTTTGCCCTCGCTTTCTCTTAGAGTCGCGATCTCGGATCTCGCTTTCTGAATGTGTTCTCTTGAGGCACGTCTTGCATAGTCCAACGCCTTCTGACGTAGTGTCTCAAGCGGGTCCTTCTGGTTCTTGCCATTGTTCTGATTCAGCATCTGGCCAACAATGTCGCGACGCGCGGTTTCGCCTAGATAGTGGGCAAGCACCAGGTTAGCTCTCTCTACCTTCGCGGGGGTTGATCCGCTAGTAATGTCCAGTATATCGTCTCTTATTTGGAACGCGACGCCTACGGCCCTCCCGTAGTCGTACAAGCCGCCGATCTCCTCACGAGATCCACCTCCTACTAGCCCGCCTATCCCGGCGGAGGCACCGAACAGCGAGCCCGTCTTCAGGTCGGCGATGTTGAGATAGTGTTCAACGTCCATTGCGATGTCTGAGATGACGTCGAGCATCTCACCCTTGCTCAGTTCGACTAGAGCCCATCCGATCATCTTCATTATCTTCGGATCTTTGTAGTCTGATAGAACCTCGACTCCTTTCGATGCAAGGAACAATCCCGAGCTGATTGCCTTGTCATCGTTGAATGCAATGTTCAGTGTAGGCCTGTCTCTGCGGAGTCTGTCTTTGTCGATCAAGTCGTCGAAGATGAGCGAAGCTGCATGAACGAATTCCACAGCGGCTGCTGCATTCAGTGCTTGTTCCTCCTCTCCAGCGACTGCTTGGGTGGCGAGGAGAACCATTAGTGGCCTTAGCCGTTTTCCTCCTGTTTTGAAGGTGTACTTGACAAGCTCTCTTGCCTCATCCTGCTCGAATCCGGACGAGAGTATCCTGTCTATACGCTCGTCGACGAGTCTGCGTTTCTCTTCCATGAGCTTCGTGAATTCCATGTGGTCCAAGTCCGAGCGCGGCTAGTTTCCAAATAGAGATACACAAGTGAATTCTCTGGTGGACGATCCTCGCTCAGCGTCTGCAACCCGAGGCCAAGTCTTCAATCGCAGCCAGTTGGTTTTTCGCTTTCACGACTCCGCTGGCGAGAATGACTCCCTGTGTTCCGAGCCTAAGTGCTTCCCTGACGTCGTTCCCGGACGTGATTCCTGCACCGCAGAGGATCATGACGTCCTTGTTGATTCTTCTAATTCGTGACACGGTATCGGTGATTATCTCCGGCTTAGCCTTTGAGACAGCGACTCCGCTTCCGATCAGCTCGGGTGGCTCGACTGCAACCATGTCCGGATTCAACGCTGCGATTGCCTCGGCGATTCCTGGAGTGTTCGCGCACACTGTAGTCGTCAGACCGAGACCTCTGGCCCTTACGATCGTATCTTCGATAACGTCTGCCCTGAGCCTTCGCTCCGAGTGGTTGATTATGACCCCCGAAGCGCCTGCCTCTAGCACCGACTCAGCAAGCATGTGACCTGTATGTGAGCCCGCAGCAATTGGATCGATATGCTGGGCAAAAACTGGAACCTTCACCTGCTGTGAGACGAGTCTGATATCTGCGGCCTGAGGAGCAACCGCGACCACAACACCGAGTTTCTCACTGACTTGCTGCGCATATTTCGCCAATTGGACTGCTCTCGCACCCGTGGCTTCGAGATAGCATTTGAAGTTCAATAGGATAATAGGCGGCGAGATTCTGCTGTGAGCCATTTCGCAAACTATCCTTGCGGCAACAGCGACAAGACCACACAGACTTAAGTCTTCACAATGTCGCGGCGGGGTATCCTTGGACTGAGACGCGGGAACCGTAATATAGACTCAACTGGGGATACAATGGGCCGAGGGTACATGGCTGCTCAGCCTCGGAAGACGACGGTCTCTGTGATCAAGGCTGACGTAGGTTCTCTCTCTGGTCATGCAACAGTTCACCCCAAACAGCTTGAAGTCGCACGCCAATTCCTAGAGAACGCACGAACAAAGGGAACGATATCCGACTATCACGTGACACATGCGGGCGACGACCTAGAACTGATAATGACCCATACAAGTGGAGAGAATAACCGATCGATTCACGAGCTTGCATGGAAGTGCTTCAAGGAAGTCACAGAGAAAGTATCAAAGCCTCTGAAACTGTACGCTGCAGGTCAAGATCTTCTGGCTGAGGCCTTCTCAGGCAATGTCAAGGGCATGGGCCCCGGGGTCGCGGAGATAGAGTTCGCAGAAAGACAGAGCGACCCTGTCCTGGTTTTCATGGCAGACAAGACTGAACCTGGTGCCTGGAATCTGCCCCTCTTCAAGATCTTTGCTGACCCGTTCAACACGGCAGGCTTAGTGATTGACCCAGCATTGCATGACGGTTTCATCTTCACGGTCTTCGATCTTGTCGACAACATTGCGGTCGACATGAGATGTCCTACCGAGACGTATGATCTGCTTGCGTTGATAGGCACTCCAAGCAGGTACGTCATTGAGAGGATACGTAGGAGTGACGGATTGCCTGCTGCCGCGGCGAGTACATCGCGCCTCTCACTAATTGCCGGCCGATACGTCGGCAAAGACGACCCGGTGTGCATCGTCCGTGCACAGCACGGGCTTCCAGCAGCAGGTGAAGTCCTAGAAGCGTTCGTGTTTCCTCACTTGGTCGCCGGCTGGATGAGAGGCTCTCATTATGGCCCACTGATGCCTGTCAGCGCCGACGAATCACAAAACAAGGTCAGCCGGTTCGACGGCCCACCTAGAGTTGTAGGCCTTGGATTCCAAGTCAGCGACGCGAAATTGATTGGCCCAACTGATCTTTTCGCCGATCCTGCCTTCGAGAGATCAAGAGAGACAGCCAATCTTGTCGCCGACTACATGCGGCTACACGGCCCCTTCATGCCACATAGACTTGGGCCCGAGGATATGGAATACACAACCCTACCCGAGGTTCTGAAGAAACTGAAGGACCGGTTCCGGAAAGGCTAGTTCCTTTGATCGGGCACAGGAACTAGGCAACTCAAAACCGCTCGCCCAAAAGGGCCGCAAAAATGCTATTATGAAAGAACCCTAATCCTCACAGGGGTTACCACCATTGCCACTCAGAGTCTTGATTTGTGATCCTATTCACCAAGACGGAGTCAAGTTGCTCCGCGACGCGGGTTGCGAAGTCGCAGAGCGACCAAAGATAACGAAGGAAGAACTCCTTGCTGACGCGGAGAACTTCGACGTACTCGTCGTCAGAGGACGGACGAAGGTTACCGCAGACGTCGTCAGCGCCGCGACCTCTCTCAAGGTGATTGCTCGATCAGGAGTTGGTCTTGACAACATCGACCTTGACGCCGCGAAGAAGCGAGGGATAACTGTGGTGTCGACGCCCGGAGCTCCAGCAACCAGCGTGGCAGAGCTTGCAGTTGGCCTGATGATCTCCGTTTCTCGGCAGATCCCCTTGGCAGATCAGGCGATGAAACAGGGGCAGTGGACAAAGGCTCAGCTTCATGGTCACGAGCTAAGAGGTAAGACACTGGGCGTTCTTGGAGTCGGCGGGCGTATAGGCTCCGAAGTGGCCCGGATTGCTGCGCACGGATTCGGGATGAGAGTCATCGGGTACGATGCCGTCGACGTTGCGGAGAAGGCGAGGCAGATAGGGTTTGAGGTCTCCTCAGACTTGGATGCCCTGCTTGAGAAGGCAGACGTAGTATCGATTCATGTTCCCTACCTCCCGTCAACTCACCACCTAGTCAACGAATCCAGAATTCGCCGAATGAAACAAGGCGCCGTACTGGTGAACACATCACGAGGCGACATCGTCGATGGAAAAGCACTTCTCGCCGCCATCAAGGAAGGAAGACTGGCAGGCGTCGGGCTTGATGTCTTTCATGATGAACCTCCGAAAGAGGACTGGGAGAAAGAGCTTGCATTACTCTCGAACGGATGTTCTGTATGTACGCCTCACATCGGAGCCCAGACATTCGAGTGTCAAAGGCTTGAAAGTGTCACCATAGCACAAGAGATAATCAAACTGCAGGAGGCAGGATGGAAATGAGCATATCGATAAACGAGTTCGCTCGACTGGACATCCGTGCGGCTAGGATTGTCAACATCGAGAACATCTCCGGCATGAATAAGATAATGAAAGCCAAGATGGACCTTGGGGACCGAACAGCAGATGCGATCGTCGGCGGTGCCGAATACTACAGGCCGGAAGATCTGCAAGGGAAGGTTATTGCAGTAGTCGCCAACATGGAACCCAGAACCGTGGCGGGAGTAAGATCTGAATGCATGCTTCTTGCTGCGGATCATCGTGGGAAGCCTATGTGGCTCACTCTTCCAGACGATGTACCACCCGGCACCAAAATAAGGTGAGGGCCGCCGGAACGGACTCGTTGCAGAGCAACTGAACCTTATATAGCCACTCGGTCAATGGGTGTCGCCACATCACGAAATCACTCCATGGAGATTCCGAAATGCAGCGCCGAACGTTACTCGCCATCTATCTACTAGCCACACTGGTGTTCTCTTGGTCTGCAACTAGCGCGTATGCTTCTTCGGTTCAGTACTCAATACAGGACGAGAAAGCGTCAGTCAACCTTGTCCTGCATTTCTTTCAAAACATGACCTCTATGCCCAGCATCAACACGCCACTTTCAGGCTTGTCAGCCGAGGATCTGGCCAGCGCATTGAATGAGGGCCTTACCGCGAAGGACCCCAGCGCGTCGATCTCCTCGGTTTCTGGAGAGATCGTCTCGGACAAGGGCTGGATCAATTCTACAATCCATTTCGAGGTGTCCGGAATATCGGTGTCGAGAGGGGATCTCCTAATCGTGAACTGTTCGTGGATCTCGTTCAATGTGTCCCGTGATCTTAGACTCGGTAACCTCAGTTACAACCGAATCGGAGCCGCGTACGTTAGGCCCACGCTGGAAACCTATGTCAAGTATATCGGGGCACCTCTCAACGCAACTGTTCCCGAGGTAATGCTACTGTCAGGAGGACAGGAGCTAGGAGCAGTGCCAGCATTGAACATGGCAGGGAACGCAACCCTCCTTGACTTCGCAAGCCTCAGTGAACCCATCGAGAAGTGGCAGAGAACCTACAACATGACCGAAGATTCGACAGCGTGGGTCAACGAAGCAGATCCCGCCGTGGATCTGAAAGTCGTCGTGACACCACAAGACGGCACACCGTCAATGTATCAAGCATCCTACAGGTACAACGCTACGATATCCATTAGCGGCCCAGCCCAGGCCGAAGGGAATACAATAGGGACGGAGGCGCAGGGCGGAAACAAGCTGCTACTTATGCTCGGGGTAATTGTGGGCAGCTTTGTCGTGGCTGTGGCGGCTAGCTGGCGATACAGGTCGCGACGTAGGCAGTTGCCTCGGAAACGGAAGTAGTCGTACTTTCAAACTATACGGTCTCGGACCATACGAGCAAGCAGGTCTTCACTGAAGAGGCTTGGGAAGTGCTTTCGCAGAAGCCCTTTGTATAATGTTGCCTCATCTTCGCTCATGTACTGGAACATATAGGGCCCTAGGTACGGGGATGGCTCGCCTTCTCTTGTGATGAACTCGACGTGCATGAGCGGGTCGCCGCGTTTGATCGTGATAGGTTGGCGATCATTGCTCAGGTTCACAAGTTCTAGGGCCAGCCTTCCCACGAATCCACTGTGAACCTTGGCCGCGTTCAGGAACGACAGACCCATTCTGCCGTACTTGCTCTTGGCGGTTAGGTGAGCAACGTAGTTCGGAGGAGTAAAGACGACCTCATGAGAGATCAAATTCTTGTGTTCAAGGTAGTGTAGAGTAGTTTCGTCTCTTACTGTGAGAACGTAACCGTCCCCGTCGAGCAGGTTGAAGTCGAAAGGATAAATGCACTTCAGCGAGTTGACAAGTTCAACGATTCTGTCCTTTCCGAGTATACCCACATCAGCCACTCTCCGCTCGCGCCAATTCACGCATCATACCCGCTTCAGCTCTTGCCGCCCAGTCATGGTGTCGGATTCACAGCCGATGTGAAAGTAAGTTCCAGGTTCATGACTCCAGAGGAATCCTGCACATTTGAGGCAACTTTCAGAGTGACTGTGGTCTGTGCTCCAAATCCAATGAAGAATGAAGCTGGAACGGTGAATACGGTGGACACGAGCCGAACTTCCTTCGAAGTGTTGTTCACAATGGCTGTAGCGTTGGTGACTCGCAGTCTTATTGTGTCATATTGTCCAAGTGATAGAGAACCTAATGCAATCGTCTGAGTTGAGTCGACCATTGTCAGATCTACCTGGGTTGACTCATTGGTTACCTGAGACCAGCCTGATGGTGCGTTGGTGTCTGCTCTGTGCGCACTGATCTCGGTAATCGTAACATACAGATGTTCCACAGGAAGACCCGAAGATGGCGACAATGATACTCTCACGCTGCCTGCCGCGAGTGGAGGAAAGACTAAGAGGAATGCGATCAGCAGAAGCACAGCCACGGCGACGACTTGTTTTGCCCGCATTGAAGTTCAGCTTCAGGCGTCCCTATCACATGTGAACTGCATATAATCGTTTCAAGTTCTTTGCCGTTGTTCAGCCTGATGCGGGCTGGGTCTGGACTATTGGTTCGCCACAGAGCTGAGCTATTCTGTTCCAGTTGCTCTCGACTTGCTTCTTGAGTTCCTCAAGGTTTCTCGCAAACTCTGGGGCGAAAAGATGTCTGAATCTCCCTTGGGGTTTTAGGAACTCCTCGAGAGGCACTGGCTTGGGGACTTTCATGCTGAGCTTGTACTTCCCATTTTCAACCTCATACAGAGGGAAGTATCTTGTCTGAACCGCGAGCTTGGCGAGCTTGATGGTTTCGCTTGTGTCGAATCTCCAGCCAAGCGGACATGGCGCCAGCACGTGTAAGACGGCCGGCCCCTTGACAGCTGTGGCTCGTCGAACCTTGCTAATGTAATCATTCCAGAAGGCGACAGAAGCCGTCGCTGCGTACTCTATTCCGTGCGCGGCGCAGATGCCGATCAGGTCTTTCTTCGGATTCAGCTTGCCGGGGATCTTCGAACCTGCAGGGGTTGTCGTCGTCGCCGCTCCATAAGGAGTAGCTCCGGACCTCTGTATTCCTGTATTCATGTACGCCTCGTTATCATAGCAGATGTACGTGAAATCATGCTTCCTTTCCAGAGCACCGGATAGTGCTTGGATTCCGATGTCAAAGGTTCCTCCGTCTCCGCCGAAAGCTATCACGTCGACTGCATCAGCTCTTCCCTGTGCCTGTAGGGAAGCCTCAATTCCTGATGCTACTGCTGCGGTATTCTCGAAGAGTGTGTGGACCCAAGGCACCTTCCATGCCGTGTCAGGGTAGATTGTGCTGGCAACCTCAAGGCATCCGGTGGCGTTCACAATAATGGCCGGCTTTTCTAGGGCTTTCATGGTGATGCGTGCTGTCGCTGCAGGGCCACATCCTGTACACATCCTGTGACCAGGCCCGAACAGCTCTCTCGTCGGAAGCTCTTTCAGCGCAACCATTACTGCCTCACCCCCAGATAGGATACTGATGTATCAACAGGCGTCCCGTCCGCGCATCGGAGCGCCTTTTCGAACACCTGTTCAATGTCAGTAGGTTTCACGTCTCTGCCACCTAGGCCGCAGACGACGTTGAGTATTCTCGTCTGAATCTGGGTCTGAACTTTGGTTGAAGCGATGTCACTGCAGAGGGCACCGTAAGGTGCTCCAAATGACACAGCTCGATCGATCACACCTGTGCATTTCACTTTGGACAGAAGCTCTGCTATTGTTCTTGTGGGAAAAGGCCTGTACTGCCAGATCTTTAGTACGCCGACTCGTTTCCCTTGCTGGCGCAGCCTTGTCGCAACGGTCCGGGCTGTACCGGCGATGCTGCCCATGCAGATTACTACTGCTTCCGCGTCCTCGACATTGAAGCAGGAAACATCTGAGTACTGTCTGCCTGAGACCTTCTTGAACTCATCAGCAACGGCTGCGATCACAGGCGGTGTCTTGTCCATTGCATCGACCTGTTGACGTTTGAACTCCGAATAGTAGTCCGGGAGTGTGAGTGCACCGAAAGTCATCGGGTTGTCTGGGTCGAGTCTGTACTTAGGTTGCCTCTTGCCCACTAGCTTGCTGACCTCGCCGTCCTCAAGAATCGCGACCCCTTCCATCGCATGTGAGATCGTGAATCCGTCCAAGTTCACAGTTACCGGGAGTGAGACGTTGTGATCCTCTGCGATCCTGAAGGCTTGAAGTGTCCAGTCGTATGCTTCTTGCGCGTTCTCAGCGTAGATCTGGATCCAGCCGCAATCCCGCGAGCCCATCATGTCAGAGTGATCGTTGTGAATGTTGATTGGGGCAGAGAGAGCCCTGTTCGCAACAGCCATCACAATAGGAGTGCGTAGGCCTGAGGCGAGATAGAGCACCTCATGCATCAACGCCAAACCCTGACTTGATGTGGCGGTGAAGACTCGTGACCCTGCTAGGCTCGACCCCACACAGGCCGACAGCGCCGAGTGCTCAGACTCTACACAGACGAACTGAGTGTCGACCTCTCCATCTGCTACGTAGTCGCTGAATCTCTCTACCATGATTGTCTGCGGAGTGATCGGATAGGCTGCGACAACGTCAACTTTCGCTTGCTTGGCTGCGAAAGCAACAGCCTCATCACCATTCATCCCAACGATCTTCTGCGAAACCACTTTCGCCATTCTAGGTCTCCTCCGTCATCGAGATTGCCTTCGTCGGACATTCTGTCGCACAGATACCGCATCCTTTGCAGTAGTCATAGCTGAACTCGATCGTTTTCGCACCTCGCATGATGGCCGGCTCAGGGCAGTAGATCCAGCAGAGGAGGCAGTTCGTGCACTTCTTCGCGTCCAAAACGGGACGCTTGAGCCGCCAAGTTCCAGTCTTGTTCTGTTCCGCAGAACCGGGGGTTAGGAGCACCGCGCCGATCGGAAGCGAAGTCCATCCAGGTTTGCTTTCTTCTGCACTCATGTCCTATTTCACCATGTCATAAACTCGCCGCACTAGTTCGATGTTTTTCTCTCCAAGGCTTCCCGGAAAACGCTCCTTGATTGAGGCCTCTATTGAACGGAGAGAAGCGAGCGGTGCGACCCTTGTTAGAGCTCCGAGCATCGCAGTGTTGACGATTGGCCGACCGGTTATTTCCATCGCCAGATGGGTCGCGTCTATGGTGCGAACTTGGTCTTCATCCAAAGAAAGTTTCGTCGCAATCTCTGCCGAGCGTTTTGGAGAGTTCAAGACGACCTTTCCTTTCTCCAAGAGCCCTCTGGTCACGTTGACCATGCTGAGGAGCGACGAATCCAGCACAGCGACGAATCCGGGGTTGTAGATCTGACTTCTAGTCTCTATGATGTCGTCACTGATTCTTGTGAATCCGGATATTGGGGCACCGAGTCGCTCAGGTCCAAACTCAGGAAATGCTTGTACGTGTTTCCCCTCAAGAAGGGCGGCCTGAGCAAGCAGTCTACTGGACGTGATGACCCCTTGCCCGGCACGCCCATGCCACCTTACCTCGTGAAGCAAATACTAGTCCCCTGAAATCCGAGCCGTCTACATAGAAGGCTCCATATTAAGAACGCTCAACTTTTTCTATATAGCGCGGGAAGCTTCGAAAAGAAGCCATTGTAGCGCTACTCTGGGCGCATGTGCTCCCTGACCGTTGCAGGCTTTTGTTGATGACGCAGAGAATCTAGCATCATTGTAACTCATTGTCGTCTTGTGAATTCCCACTCGCACCAAGTCTCATTGGAGTGCGGACCCGGAGGGCACACCTTGCACGTGACTTCAACATTCGGATTCAGTTCTTTCACGAATGCCTTTAGATACCCCTCACGAACAGGTCTGCAAGGGAATTCCGTCAAGCCCTTCTTGAGTCTCGTCAACTGTGTGCCGCAACTCACCACCCTGAGCAGAGCCCGGTCCTTCTGTGCTACTACCTTCTTGTGTTGTTGGTCCATTGCCCAGCTGGTGAGCCTCAGCGCCCGGATGATCCATGGAACCGACCATTCTTTCACCTCGAGGATATCCTTGAGCTGACGAGCTTCGAGAGTTCCCATGATCCTCCAACATTCCTCATCAATCTTGGAAGCCGCTTGAGTGCCAAACTCCTTCTCGATGCCTAAGAAATAGAGGCCGTCGACGCGCCAGATGTTCCGAATCTGGAAGTACATGAGGTCGAGAAGCTTCTTTTTCGGCAGTCTGGAAAGGAAGACTCGGTCTATTGCTTGACTCGTTGGAACCATCTCCGTCCGAACGAAGCGCTAGGGTCTCGCATAGGCCTCGCGATTCAAGAACCTTGCCGTGATTGCCACAGTATCATACAGAATCGAGATATGCCCGGTCGGGACATGACTTGGCCTGACAAGGGTTGCCGTACTCCTTCGTGCTAGTAGTGGCAGTATCTGCGTTGTTGGCGGCGATTTCTGACCTTGGCGGAGCGATGCTCTTTCTCAAGTCGAGATTTCGATCCATCCAAACCCGGTATGCTGTGGGGTTTGCTTCGGGGATTCTGGTATCGGCTGCGTTCCTAGAACTGATCCCGGAGGCCGATGTCTCAACAAATGCACTAGTCATTGTCCTGGGCTTTTTCGCTTTCTACTTGGTCGAGAAGGTGATAATGCTCCACTCTTGCGGCGAAGCGGAATGCGAAACTCACACCGTGGACTGGATAGCCATCGTTGGAATGGCTTCGGACAACATCGTTGACGGAATAGGTATCGCGGTCGGTTACGCGACAAATCCGTCTCTTGGTTTTGTAATCACTCTGGCGGTAATCGCTCACGAAATCCCCCAAGGCTTCACGACAGCAGCACTCGCAACCAGATCGGGATTTCGCTTTTGGCGAATCATCCTTTTTCTCTTGATCGCTGGCGCCATGTATCCGATCGGATCTGCTCTAGCAGCCTTCATACCGGCTAACCTCTACACGATGGCAATAGCCTTCGTTGCTGGCGACTTCATCTACATAGGCGCGGGAGACCTTCTAGGAGAAGCACACAAGAAGTTCAACGCGAGAGTCGTCATCTCTGTCGTTCTAGGGGGCCTGATCGCGGTCGCTCTGAGCTTCCTTGGCTAAGATAACTCCCCTACGTTGGCCAACAATTGGAAAACAGCCAATTCCGGCCAAACACCCGAACGTCCCGAAAAGGTTATCGTGAGTGGAACCTGTGAGGAATACTTGGCCAAGACAAAGAGAATGATGACGTTGAAAGAGAAGACAATCACCTATTATGAAACTCCGGGCGAGGCTGATACAGAAGCCACGTTCCTCTGCGCGAAAGAGGGAGCGGAATCACTAGGGATCCGCGACGTTGTTGTAGCTTCAACAACTGGTCGGACAGGTGTGAGGGCTTGCCAGATCTTCAAAGGATTCAGGCTGATCGTGGTCCGTCACCACGCCGGCTTTCAGACCCCTGGGTCTCAGGAGATGACGCCTGAGAACGAGAAGGCTATTCGCGCATCAGGCGCCCAGATTGTGACAGCCGGGCATGCGTTCTCAGGCGTCGAGCGAGCAATCAGAACCAAGCGTGACACCATAGGCCCCTTGGAACTGATAGCGGACACTCTGAGACTGTTCGGCGAGGGTACAAAGGTCTGCTTGGAGATCACCATCATGGCGGCAGACGCCGGAGAGATTCCTGTGGACCGGCCGATTGTCGCCATCGCTGGAACCGGCAAAGGAGCGGACACAGCGCTAGTCGTTCGGCCTGCTCACTCGAACAATTTCTTCGAACTATACGTCAGCGAGATAATCGCAAAACCCTCTGAACCGGCGAAAGCATAAGGACACGGTCAACCCCTAGAATAGTGCTTAAGATGTCGATCATCGGTTAGTGATCTAGGCGTCGAGATGCTACTTCGTCAGATGCTGTGGGCGCCGCGTCGGATCCCGGTTTGCGTCTTCGAAAGAACTTCTAGGGGCATCTTTTCATCCGATCATCGACTGATCTTCCTGGGACGCTTGACTGTCTCCCCTGTCCTCTTCATGGGTGCAACGGGATACTTCGCCTACCTGTCCAATCGTTCTCGCTTTCGCTCCGCCGTACTATCTGAATTGAGGCGCATCATGTCATTCGCAGACCTCGACACCACGTATCAGGTGGAGAACTGGTTCATGAAGAAGAACCGGTTGTTTGTCCACGTTGCAGAGAAAGGACAACGAATCGGGCAAAGGCTGGATTCGTCAACCAAGCGATTTCTGCCTCGCTTCGGACGAAAGCCCTCCGGTCCTCAGTAGAGAAGGATCCTCCGACCAACTAAGCCCTCTGCTATCAGAAGGCATCTTGGCTCCATGCCAACGATCAAGTCCAAGCATTTCGCTTTCTTGAATGATCCTTCACACCCGGACAGACTGAGACCTCATTGGCTGGAGCCCAGAGGCCTTCCGAAGCGGCGCGCTAAGGATCAACAAGAACCCATAACGATCGTAGGACACGATCGCCAGGGCGTATGACACCAGCGAGAGGGGGGATGACACCGTTGGTTTTCGAGCAGCAGAGATCACTTGTCTGGTTGGCATGACAAATGCAGCTTTATTATCTATAGTGGGGTAATTCAGCGGCTTCAGTATCATTGCTAACAGGCAACCATCATGTTTTGGCACAACGGAGAGCCCACTTACCCCATATGGGAATGCTTATGCGACCTCCCACCATTCTATACTATGGGGTAATTGCGAATGGCAATTCCCGAGACGGCAAAGGACAAGGAATACTGGGCCGAGTACATGAAGAAGCACGGTTTCGTGACTCCCAGGATCGAAGCTGATCGAACGAGCATAGGCGACCTCAAGATATTCTGCAGTATACTGTTTCCATACAATCCGCGAAAGGCAGAACTGGCGGAGGCAATTTTTCGCGAAATGAGCCGAGGCAAGCTGAGCAGAGTTGAACTCTACAAAGACCTAGCACCAAGACTAATTCGTGAGAAGCATTGCTCTGCCAGAACTCTAAGCCAGACATGGCAGTCACTGTTGAGGAGCGGTCTTCTGAGCCGTGCGAGAAGGAATGAGCCCGCGCAGCTGAGCGACAAGTTCTCGAACAGGCTAGAAATGCTGGCTCGATACTGGCGTGAGAGGATTGTCGAGATACCTAGAGGAGAACTGGCCTAGCCGAACAGTCTTCTACGCAGTCGAAGTGTTTGGCAAGTTCCTTGGTACAGAGAGCATTGAGTCTGGGAAGGTAGTCGGATTGGTCGACAACTCCTCTTGACGGCTGGGCTTGTGGGGCCGACTTTGAGGTTTCGATTTTTTGGATTGTTCCGGAACGCTCCAGTTTATTGGATTACGTGGTGTATTTCGTTTCGGTCTTCACCGGCGCGTGTGAAGCTGCCGGACCTGGAAGCGGAGGCAGTGGTGGTGGAATTCCGATAGTTTTCGAGATCAGAATTGCTTCTGCGATTGCAGTACTTGACACCGCCTGGACAATCTGCACAGGAGGGGACTTCTGCTGCTTGTGTTCCTGAAGCATCTTCTGAACTTCATCTCTCTCGCCCTGGACCCGTGCACGTCCCCTAATGCTGATCTGGGCGATCGCAGGCGTAAAGTTGACCGTGAAGATGAATGGAGCTTGCAGGCTCCCGTCAGTCTGCTCCTCCATCCCGAGCATGTTGATGTTCACAGCTATCTGAATCTGAGATGGCAGTTCCCTCTCAACATCCCATAGACGCTCACCCGAGAGGTTCGTTACAAACACGTTGACCTTCAGCAATCGAAACCACACGCCCACTACCCTCTTGCTCACCCCTCTTTAATCTTGTCAAATTGACACCAGAATAGGCCAGAACCTTGACAGCGTATGCCAAATCAATGATTTATGTGTGCGTTCCATTATGCGTTCCGAATTCCGTCACACTTTGGAACGGAAACTACGACCCATTGCGAGATGATTGAATTGCTCGAAGTTTTAGCAAATTACGTCGCAACGAGAAAAAGAGGAAGAAACGGAAAAACGTACGAATCGCCGCGAATCTATCTTCCGACGAAGCTGACGTGCGATTCGGCCTTCCCCCTGGCCGGAAGGCTAGTCAGGGTGAGAGTAAGAGCGGAAGGCCGTCGCCTGCTCGTTGAGAGGGCTTCTAGGAGGGATCTGGAGAGGTTCGGCGAGCTGCCCACGAAACGTAAGAGAAGAAGAAAACGTAGATAGTGCTCGGTGCTAGCGGCGAAGTCGCGCATGGCGCGGCTTGTGATTGTGGGCAAGATAGCCTTCTTGATCTATCTCTCCTGCCCGAATGCGTGTTGAAGAGATAGGCTTGAAGTCTTCAGCTAGAACCATTCTGATAGAGACAACGCGTAGAGGGTTCAGTCCACGCCGTTTCCTGATGGCGTTGATCCTCTCCGCCATCTTCTTCGTCATTCTGCTCACGACAAGTGCACGAACTGTTGAATCGTTGATTGCAGGGCCGTAGGGGTCGTCAAGGGGGACTATCTTTGCTCTCTCGTCAAGCCCTTCATTCTCGAGGAATGAGAGTAGCTCGTGCCTTCTCTCCGGGTAAGGGTCAACTCGGTGACCTTTCCTTAGCTGTCGCACGAAGCCGTTTCTGCTGAGTCCGATTAGGACCTTGTCGCCTGCACGAAAGGCCGTTCTGAGAAGGATCTTGTGGCCCCTGTGAAGGGAATCGAATGTTCCTCCAACTGCAACTTCCGGAAAGGTCCTTTTGGGCCCTGTCATAAGAGTCGCGCTCCTGCAAAGTCAATGTCACATGAGAAAGCCGTCACCCTCGGGAATTCCTTCTTCGCGAGCGTGACAATACGATGGGCTATGTCCTCTTCGGCGATTGCGTGGACGGCCTGCCCAACCATGTTCTGAGTGGCGCCAATCGCTCCTGCATCGTTCATTAGATCCAAAAGCCGGGCGGTTCGGCGATCCATTAGGCCAAGTGCAATGGCGAATGTCTTTGATGCTTCCATGAAATTCCGTGGTGTGGGGTTACTCGCAATCGACCGAAAGGCTGACCTTCCGAGCGCGTTGACTCTTTCCCTGACTCTCTTTGAGCGCAAAACGGCTTTGGTAGATATTGGGCCGAAACAAGCTGAGACCACCTTGAGTCTCGGCGAGACTGGAAGCCTGTCGATCACTGCAATGCCCGGGGCGCCGGCCTTCTTGGTGATGACGAAACCACCGGTAAGAATGGGCCCTACGGTCCCGAGCCCGGTTCCGCTGGCGATCTCTGCAAGATGAGCTACTGTTCCAAGATGGTTCACCGAGAGTCCCAAGCCTGCAGCTTCTGCGAATGCAAGAGCAGCGGAAAGAGCCCCGGCCGCGCTGGCACCGTAACCTGCACCGATGGGGATGCGAACATTATGCTCGACCGTCACAAAATACTTCTCACGGCTCAGTGCAAGTAGCCTCGAGACTGTGGAGATAGTCGTCTTGGCGTTGCGAGCAACTCTACCGTTTATTCGCACTACGACTTTCGACTTGCCCGCGGGCTTCAGGCGGAGCTTTGTCATAATCCCTCGTGAGACCACGATGCCTCCTCCTCTCGCTCCAGCGCGAGCCGGATTCTTGAACCGTCGGCCGTCGGGCCGCCTGTCCTTGATCTCGAAGAAGCTCGAGATCCCCGCAGGTGAGAAAGCCCTTGCTTCAGGCATTGCTATCCTTGCTTCCAGAGGTCCGCAGAATCTTGAGACTCGGGAATGCTGCTTCGACAGCCCTGACTATCGGAGGGGTGAGTGCCAACAGAAACGGAATCTCGGACATGTAGGTCCAGAGCGTTGTACCGATTGCGAACACTAAGGGCAACGGTCCAGAGCCAAGTCCCAACACCTGAGGCATGACAAAAATGGAGCTGTAGGTGACTATTCCGATTCCTATGATCGTGCTTCCGACTCCTAGCCCAATCGACGACGCGGCTTCAACATTGGCCCAAGACGAGCGAGCCAGGTATGGGACGGCAACCAAAGCCACTACTAGAACGCCAAGCGTAGCTAGAGTGGTTATCGTCGATCCTGAAAGCGCATAGAGCGCATAGGCAACGATCGCAATCGGAATCAAGATCCCTGCTGCAACCATGGCGAGTTTCCCGTTTCCCCGGAATCTCTTACGAGACAAGTACCCGATTATGCCAAAGCATGCGAAGTTTGAAGGGACCCCGACCAGAAGGCTCAGCAGCGGATCGTGGTGGCCGTAGATGACGTCGGCAATGAATACTCCAACTGCGGCGCCTACGCCGCCGACCCAGGGACCAAAGAGAACAGCGAAAGCACCTGGAACGAAGACCTGAGGCCAGAACCTCACACCGAACATAGTGAGCGGCAGCAGTGTCCAGAGTGCTCCCAGAGCGGCGTAGAGTGCCGCATTTAGGGCGGCGGTTGCTACCTGCAAGGCCGAGAATTTCATGCGAGATCCGCACGAGGCTCAAGCAGGAACGGTCTTAAGACTTCCCTAGAGATACTGGGCATACCTGCAGAGTCTATATAGATGACTCGTTCCATGGACAATAAACAACGGCCACAACTGCGCTGCCGTACTTGCCTTTCGGGACTTCGATGAATTCTGATCGCGTCTGAATGCTCTCGATGTTGAGCTCTCTTATCTTAGCCATTTCTTGGAGCTTCCATTTCAGTTCCTTGTCGATTGATTCTTTGTCCTTGTAGCCATGGGCTTCTGCAACCATTCCATATCGTTGACTAGAAGTAGTGGTGCCCCAAACCCATGCGACGCCTGCTCCGATGGTCTCGCCTGGGTCTCCATCCATCCTTGCCATGACAGCGAATGTTATGGTCCCTGCAGGAATCTCCTCATTCTCCACCATGGTCGAGTCAGCGGGCAGAATCGATGAGACATTCACGAGATTACACTGCGCAATCTTCGCCTTCGCCAGAGCGGCGTCGAAGGCGTTGAGCGGTGAGACAGAGCTGGTTGCCACTCCACTCGTAACGAAGAATTTCTTGGGTAGGAACGGACTGTGAATCTTCCTAGAATTTGCCATCTTGAGTTCAGATTTCTCCCGGATCTAGTCTTGCTCGCGAATATGTTGCGATGGATTTCGTTACGCATGCTTTCCGCTTTTAAGGTTTAGTATGAGCGAAAAACGCACGCCTGTTAACGAAAAAGGCGGTTTCTCCTGAAGGTTTCCAAGATCCCTCAAGACACGGACAAGAGAACGATTCACCACCGATGATTTCGCTTTCAACTGTTGATTCGAGGACGGAAAGCTACATGGCGCGTCGAGGGGTCAAGGTTTTTACGGACACGCGCGTTCTCAACTGCGTGTAGCCCGGTGGTGTAGCGGTCAAACAGCCTACTGGACTAGGCATAGCAATGGCGCCAGACCAAAGAGGCCACTAGATGGCTCTGGATCCCGCTCGAAGGAGAAGAAACCTGCCGACGGGAGACTTCAAGCCCGACTTCGAATCTCCCCCGGGCTACCACATTCCAAGGTTAATGTCTCCAAGCTTGAATCTCTTCTATGCTATCCGACTTGGACCCTCAAAGAGTGTTTTCAGCCGCGGTTGCGCGGGTTCGTGAGGACCCTGTTGGTTTCTGGATGAGTCAGCTTGATCTTCATAGGTTCAGCTTCCTAACCCAGCCTTCCAGGATGCTGGCGATCAACTCGTCAGGCTTGAGCGAGCTGCTGATGGCTTCCAAGTAGGCGAGAATCCTCCGATACGTCGGATACGGAATCATGACGCTGATGTGACCGTTCTCTTCCGGTGAGTCGTTCCTGAAAACGTTTGGTACCGCATTCTGATCAGACGAGGTCATACCGAGAGCACGGAATCAACTCAACTCATATCCCGCAAGGTGAATCCAACGGACGGAAAGAGACGACCGAAACTGGTTTAACATGTTTGCTTATTGAAAGACAGCAAAAGAACGATTGGATCAAGGGTGATCGGTTGACCAAATGGGAGCATAAGTACCTGAGTGATGTTCCGGAAGTCTGGGACAAGAAATACGTTAAGGCGGCGTATGCTTGTCTCCAAGGCAACCCTACCTTGGGCCACTTGATCCCCGGCAGACTCTTCCGATCCAAGAGAGCTGAGCCAAGTGACGGTTGTTCCCTTGAAGGACGATTGTCTGTGTAATCGTATAAGCAGTCGCAACACCTGATGTTACAAACTGTGCAAGCAATACGGTTGCTGACGAATGGTTCAGGCAATGCTTCTAGGGACTGGACCGGGGCTCCGACCCGCCCTGAGCTACGAACAATACTTGCTCGTTATCCCCTCAGGTCACTAAGAACCATCGTTAATAGCTCGCGGTTGATTGCACCTAACGGAAGGCGCCGTTACAGGTTGCTCACCGCTCAGCGGGCGTTGTGTTTTCGGCGTGTTGTTTGATCTCCTTTCTCATGTCACGTAGGCCTTCCTCAAGCTCCTCGACAAGGTCGTCCACAGCCGCCTCGTCCTGGTCCAGCAGGATCAAACGCTCAGCGCGGACAAGGTTGGCAAGAACCTCCATAGCATGCAGACGTGCTTTCGCGTGCGCTGCGGCCTCCTCGCTCTTTGCGAACTCGTAGGCTCTCAGTACTGCGTCTCATGTGAGATGTTCAAGCTCCTCACGCTTCGGTTTGGCTGGCAACCCGGCAGAGACAACGACCAGCTCACGATAGGTAAGAATAAACTTCTTTACCGAGCGGATGAAGTGATCCAAACGGACCCCCGATTCACCGAATTGGGGCCCCGTTTCAATCAAGTGCTGCCTCACCAGATCTCGCAGATATTCGGAGAACGTGATTCCGCGTTTCAGTGCAAGCGCCCTCAAGCCAGCTATGTATGGCTCTGGAAGGCGCATCTTGACACGAGGACCGATCCGATCGCGTGGCAAAACCCTCACGTGAGCCGCAGGGCCGCTTGATAGGGCCTGCATGGGATGAGAACTTGGATGTGGCCGTCAGCCTCGACCACGTAGCGAACGATTCTAACGCTCATGCTTCTCCAATGCGAAGGGCGAGCCTGATCAAGAATGAGGGAACCACAGTGGAGGCAGAGGCCAACGAAAGTAGTCGCGATATGTCTCGGTTGAGGCTCCGATTCCTGAGTCGGCTAGTCTCCTGCGATTGTTCTACTCCACCAAACCCCCACCCCCCTATAGGGGGGACCCTCGACCCCTTACACCACAAGAACTCTACGAAGGGCTACGGAAAGGCCGGCAAGGGTAAGTCGTATGTTACGTCTCACTGCCACAATAGGCTGATGGAGGATTGTGAACGATTCGTGCCAGAGCTTCCTGAGATCGCGAACCTTGCGAAGCAGATGACAAAGCAACTCAAAGGGAAACGAATCACCGGTCTTGACCTGACTCAGCCCAAATGCCTCAACATGTCAGTCAAGAAGTTCCGAAGGATAGTGGGCAAGACAGCTGGGGAAACCACTGCGCACGGAAAGTGGCTTTTCACAAAGCTGCAATCAGACGACAACCTACTCCTGAATCTTGGCATGGGAGGAGATCTACTGTATCACAAGAACGACACTACGCTCCCGAAGAAGTACCAGCTTCGATTGGCCTTCAATGATAACACTGGACTGACAGCCACATTCTCCTGGTTTGGCTACATTCATCTCGCTTCCGACAAGGAGTTGCCTAGGCACAAGATGACCAGCAAGCTAGGGATATCCCCCATAGACAAGGAATTCACTGTCGAGAAGCTTGCTTCCCTGCTGTCAGGAAGGAGGGGAGCGATCAAGAGCTTTCTGCTGAATCAAGAAAATGTCGCCGGGATTGGCAACGTGTATGTTCAAGACATCTTATTCAAGGCTAGGCTTCACCCGCTTCGCATGACCCAAACGCTAACCGAGTCAGAGATCGAAGCTCTCCATCGAAGCACATGTGAGGCCTTGAATCAGAGCATCAGACTCGGCGGCTTGAAGTATGAAAGAGACCTCCATGGCCGCTATGGAAAGTACGGGCCTGAACATTTCTTGGTAGCATACAAAACAGGCAAACCCTGCCCAGTATGCAAAACAGCGATAGTGAAGATCAGGACCGGCAGCACAGCAAGCTACATCTGCCCCAAGTGTCAGAAGCTCTGACAGGCAGATCAAGCCTGTGAACCACGAACAAGACTTGTTCGCATTCTCCTATCCTGCCAACTGCGACGGTTAATGCCAGCGGACCCGAGTTGTGTTCCAGGACTAACAAACCCATTTATAGGAATCGACGAAATCATTTGGTCAAATTGCTCACGGTGGATTGTAGTGTTCCTGGATCAAGTGTTGTCGATACCTCCAGTTTGGCTTGACCCTACCGTTTTCCTCACTAACTTGGCATGGGTTCTGATACGGAGCTTCGTCACATTCGTCATATGTTTCGGCATCGGGCTTGCAGGGATCAAGATCCTGGACAAGCTTACGCCCGGCATCAGGGAGATGGAGAACATCAAGGGCCAACCAGTTCCGACAGCCTTGTTCGCGGCGGGAATGTTCGTGTTTCTCTCGCTCACATTCATAGGCTCAGTCACAGCACCACTCCCCATCGGAGTGTCATCAGGGCTCGGCTCGGCAGTCAACCCAATGCTGGTCTTAGGCTACAGGCTGATTACGCTCCTTGCAGGATTCGTGATCTCCTTAGTCTTCGCCGCCATCTTCTACAGAATACTTGGCGGAATGCACCCATTCGGCATTGACTTAGACGATGTGAACAAGAATCCTATGGCCACAGGCATCTACGTAATGGGCTATACGGTATTCTTGGGCGTTATTCTCTACGTTTCCTTGTTGCTACCAGTCTAGAGCATGCAGAGCGTACGCCACTTGAGACACACGCTCACCTCGTCACAATTCGCGTTGGTTCTATTCCTGTTCATCGCGGTCAGTGCTCCTCTATCAGCAGCAGCGAACTCCGGCGCAACTTCATCATCTATCCACACATCCAACGCGTTGTTAGGAACGTCCAAGCCTTCGGAGATTACTCCGTGGAAGCCGAGACCGGTTCTCGGCCCCCAGACGACCATCGTTCTCCTCGTTGAATTCTCAGATGTCAGATTCAGAAGTTCCATTCCGGAAATCACAGCCCTCGTGGACCATGTTGACAACTGGTTCAGAAAATCGTCCTACGGCAAGATCTACATTGACTACACAATTCACGAGGACATACTGACGCTTCCCAACACCATGTCCTCGTATGGAGTTCCGGTTGCCGGAAACGAACGAGGAGACGACCCTGACCGCGCCAACATCTACATCATAGACACTCTCAACTACGTCATCACCCAGAGAAACGTGGACCTTCGTCCTTACAAGCATATCGTGATAATCCACGCGGGAGGAGACGAAGCTAATTCCGGTAACCCGAACGATATATGGAGTTACTGCGACTGCACCGGCCCAATAGCAGACGAAGATCCAAGTCAGGCGTCGTGGGTGCTTTATGACGAGAATCGAAGAATCAGTCACGTGTTTTGGGGCGTCTCGACCTTCAGTGAAGATGAACCCTGGGCTGTGTTCGTTCACGAGTATACGCACAGTCTAGGTGTCTCGGACCTGTACGTGTATGGTCCCGACGGCTACTCGGTAGGTCCCGGAATCGGATTCTGGTCGAATATGGCAGCAGGCGCAATGCTTGACCCTCCTGCGGATATTGACGGATGGAGCAAGTACATTCTGGGATGGATTCAGGCGACCACTGTTGAATCGTCACAGGGCGAATACACGATTCACACTCTGGACTCAGCCGAAGAGCCCAAGGCTCTGTTGATAAGAATCGAGGGAAGTGACTGCGAGTATTACTTTGTCCATGCTCGCCGAAAGGCAGACGCAGACGTAGCCCTTCCGAGTGAGGGCGTCGTTGTCTTCAGGATAAATGCGTTGCTTGAAAGGAGTCTGGAAGGCAATGAGCTGGCGCTCATTTCCGATGCCAATCCTGATACGCCGCCAGAATGCGACCGCTTCTCTGACAGAACACGTGGACTCTGCCAACCGTTAGACGCGCCTTACAACGAGAAAGGAAAGTCCTATGCCTTCAGCTACTACGGCCTGTCAGCAGACATCGTCCTGAACAATAACGGATTCTGGGACGACAGCGCACGGATAGCGTTCAGAGTTGATCCAACGGGAAGCGACGCATTCAAGATCACGCTCGGCGGATCGCCCGAGGAAGTAGGAATCACAGGAACCACGACGACCGGCCAAACCCAGATAGAGCCGAAGGGCTGTATCGTTGCCACCGCCGCCTTTGGCTCGGAGATGGCGAGCGACGTCGCATACATGCGATACGTGCGTGATAGATTGATAGGGTCCACGCGCGTGGGCCACAGACTCGTCGAAGCGTTCAATGCTTTCTACTACTCGTGGAGTCCTCCGCTGGCTCGAACAATAGCGCTGAGTTCTACTCTGCGAGCCATCTTTCGGGTTCTGTTGCTTCCCGTCGTGTGGATAGTCCACATCACAGCGGCAGTGTTCACAACCACGGCACTTCTGACTGGAAACGCGCAGGCAGCCTCTGTTGTTGCTTTCCTGCTTGCCGCATCGATGTGTCTGGCCTCATATGTTATTGCGCCAGTAGTGATCACCATGAAGTTGTCGCAGGTAGTCAGAAGGTCTCGTCCGAGCAAGTAGTCTACTCGTAGACCTTTTCACTAGTCCGTTCTGCCTCTTGGGCGTCGGCTTCGGTGTCTCGCGTTTCGGCACGTGATGAGAGAACCTCACGGTAGTACTCATGCTGGATAATGAGATCCATGACCTCGTTTGTGCCGGTCCAGATCATGATCAGTCGAGCGTCTCGCATCAGGCGCTCGATAGGGTAGACGTTGGTATAGCCGATTCCGCCCATGATCTGCATTGAATGATTGATCACCTGCCATGCGCTGTCTGTGGCGAATTTCTTGGCCTCGGAAACTAATCGCCGGGAACGATTTGGCGTGTCATTTGCATCGACGCTGCGGGCGGCTGCGTATACGAGGCCTCGAGCGGCGTCAAGCATCGTGACTGAATCAGCAATTTTGAAGCTAACCGCTTGAAAACGCCGTATCTTCTCTCCGAAGAGCCTTGCGTCGCTCCGAGTAACGTGCTGCAACCTCTAAGGCCGCCCTTCCCATGCCAATTGCTCCTGCGGCGCTAGTCATTCGTTCTGGGATCATCATTCGGTAGAAGATGTCACTTGCACCGTTCTCTGAACCGATGAGGTTCTCCTTCGGCACTCTCACATCATCCAACACGAGTTGGCCAGTCCCACCACCACGAGTGCCCAGGAGGCCGTAGAGGTATTCCGCTTCGACCCCGGGCCCTCTTTCCACGATGAAAGCGCTGATTGATCGATGAGGAGGACCTCGTGGATCAGTGCGTGCGTAGACTAGAAAGAAGTCGGATTTCGCTGCGCCCACTATGAATCGCTTCTGCCCGCGTAAGACGTAATGGTCGCTCTCTCTTCGCGCTTCGGTCGTGGTACCGAAGAAGTCCGAGCCTCCTCGCGGTTCTGTAAGAGCCTCGGCAGCTACCTTCTCCCCAGTCAAGAGTGGCTTGAGCCATCTCTCTTTCTGCCCGGAGCTTCCGAAACTGTTCAGTACCTCGCCAACGATGCTCGGCATGACATATGCGCAGGCCAGTGATGTGCCCAGCACTCCAACCTCTTCGATCGCGAGAACCTCGTCCTCCCACCGCAGACCTCTGCCGCCATACTCAAGTGGAAAGCGCAACCCCAAGAGATTTCGTCGTCCGGCTTCGTGCACGAAATCACTGGGATACTGCACACGGTCGGCATCCATGTCCAGGATCAACTCACGGGGAACAGAACGAACGAACTCGCGAGCCTCATCCCGCAACCTACGTTGATCGTTAGTCAAGATCGCTTCGAACATGCTCTATCCATTACCATCTGACTGCGTAAAAGCACTGTCACGCTTCTCGCTCCCTGCGAGAGTGAGTCCTTATATCAACAGACTCCCGGTTTCGACAGACAAGATGACTGCCTATTGTCCCAAGGTCAGAGTTTTCTGGAAGATGTGATCGGAAGAATCGACGCCGCGGCCAAGAGACTGAACCTTGATCCCAGCATCCACAAAACCTTGAGGACGCCGCGGAGGAGCCTAATCGTCACATTCCCGGTCAAGATGGACAACGGAGAAGTTGAAGTATTCACCGGCTACCGCGTGCAGTACAACTATGTGAAAGGCCCGAGTAAGGGCGGAATAAGATATCATCCCGACGTAACTCTTGAGGAGATCACGGCACTGGCGGGCCTAATGGCACTCAAGTGCGCCGTGGTTGATGTTCCTTTTGGAGGAGCAAAAGGGGGCGTAGCCTGTGACCCGAAGAAGATGTCCATGGGCGAGCTTGAGCGATTGACACGCAGATACACGTACATGATCCTCCCACTCATCGGGCCTGAGCAAGACATCCCCGCTCCGGATGTCAACACGGACAGTCAGACCATGTCGTGGATCATGGACACTTACAGTATGCTGAGAGGCTACACTGTGCAAGGTGTTGTAACCGGGAAACCGGTTGAGCTCGGGGGCTCGAAGGGGAGAGCGACCTCTACGGGAAGAGGAATCGCATACGTCGCGGAAGAGATGTTGCGGACTCTGGGTATGGATGTCAATGGCACGGCCGTATGTGTCCAAGGGTTTGGAAACGTCGGCATGAACGTCGCCAAGTTTCTGCACGAAGACGGATGCAAGATAGTCGGAATCACAGACGTGACAGGTGGCCTGTTCAATCCCGGCGGCATCGATGTACCAAACCTCGCTCTGCATGCAGGGAGGAACAAAATGATCCGCGGCTTCTCGGGCGGCGAATTCGTGCCTGATCACGTCGAGGCGAACCGCAGATTACTGACCATGAAGACAGATGTACTAATTCCTGCCGCGCTTGAGAATCAGATCGCTGAGTCAAACGCATCAGACGTGAAGGCGAGGCTGATAGTCGAAGGAGCCAACGGTCCGATCACTAGAGGCGCTGATGTAATCCTGAACAAGAAAGGCGTTCACGTGGTTCCTGACATCCTCGCGAACTCAGGAGGAGTCATCGTCTCCTACTTTGAGTGGGTTCAAGACATCCAGGCATATCTATGGTCCGAGCAAGAAGTCAATGCGAGATTGAAGGATCTGATGACTGCCGCGTTTGCTCAGGTTCGTGAGTTTGCCGATAAGCATGAAGTCACCTTGAGAGAGGCTGCATACATGCTGGCAGTCAACAAGATGGCTGAGATAACCAGACTCAGAGGAATATTCCCATAATGAGCAGATTTCGTACAATTGATTGCTGTCACACCGAAAGCACGATCCCGATATCAATCTAAGGCTTAAGAGTCGAGGTCTGGATACTCAGAAGCATGGCCTCAAAGATCAAAGACCCAGCTCTGTCAGGACAGGGAATGCTGAAGATACGTTGGGCAGAATCCCGAATGCCCGTGCTGATGGCACTCAGAAAGAAAGCATCAAAGACCAAGCCCCTCAAGGGGCTCAAGATCGGCGGGTGCCTGCATGTTACGAAGGAGACAGCTGTTTTGGTCAGGGCGATTCGAGACGCAGGCGCTGAGGCTGCGTGGTGCGGCTGCAATCCACTTTCGACGCAAGACGATGTTGCAGCGGCCTTGGCGGAAGAGGGCGTATCCGTGTATGCCTGGCGAGGGCTTTCAACTTCGGAATACTACTGGTGCATCACCCAAGTTCTTGACTCGAGGCCCCAACTCACACTTGACGATGGAGCTGATCTAGTCTTCACGCTTCATCAAGAACGCAGAGACCAATTGAGTACGGTAGTCGGAGGAACTGAGGAAACCACTACCGGAGTGCATCGCATCCGAGCAATGGCTGAGCAGGGCAAACTCAATTATCCGATCATGGCCGTCAACGATGCCGTGGTGAAGTCTGACTTCGACAACGTATACGGCACTGGGCAGTCTTCCCTCGACGGAATCCTGAGAGCCACGAACATTCTGATGGCCGGAAAGACCTTTGCGATTGCAGGCTATGGACACTGTGGTCGTGGGGTTGCAAACAGAGCCAGAGGAATGGGTGCCAATGTTGTTGTCTGCGAGGTTGATCCTGTCAATGCGCTCAGAGCAGCTATGGATGGATTCCGAGTTATGCCGATGATCGACGCTGCACCGATTGCTGATCTTTTCATTACTGCTACCGGCTGCAGGGACATCATTACAGCAAAGCACTTGAAACGAATGAAAGACGGTGCCATTATCTGCAACACGGGACACTTCAATGTCGAAATCTCCGTGAAGGATCTAGAAGGCCTGGCGAAGGAGAAGCGAGAGATCCGACCGAACAACACAGAGTACACTCTGCGAGACGGACGCAGACTGTACCTACTTGCAGAGGGCAGGCTAGTGAACCTTGCCGCTGCAGAAGGTCATCCTTCTGAAGTCATGGACATGAGTTTCGCGACACAATTGCTGTCGCTCATGTACTTGTCCGAGAAGGGGAGAGATCTCCAACCAGGAGTCTACAAGGTTCCCGAAGAATATGAAAGGCAAATCGCAAGTACGAAACTCGAGACTATGGGGATGAGTATCGACACGCTGACACGCGAGCAAGATCGATACTTGCATGACTATCAGGAAGGCACCTAGTCCAAAGACGAAAGCTTAGATCGTGACGCGGACTCTCCCCTCATCTGATCCTCTGACGACAACTAGCGACACAGCGTCACCAGCTGTCCTAGTCCTTATCTCCCTTTGAAGATCCTCCATTGAAGCCACGTGTGCATCGCCAACCGCGGCTACCACATCACCGGACTGCAAGTCTGCACGTTCAGCTGGGCTTTCGGGAATCACTCTCATCACCATGACTCCAGTATCAACTGTCAAGTTGAATCTTCGAGCAAGTTCACGAGAGATGTCGATACCGATGATGCCTAGCCAAGGTCTAGTGACTCTACCGTGTTTCACAATGTCCTCCAGTACCGTCTTGGCAGTGTTGATTGGTATTGCGAATCCGATGCTTTGAGCTCCGGGAATGTTGGCTGTGTTTATTCCTACGACCTTCCCAGTCAGGTCAAGGAGTGGGCCTCCACTGTTCCCAGGATTGATTGAGGCGTCCGTCTGAATCAGTTTCTCGTAGACCCTTTCCGCGAGTATGTGACGATTCAGTGCACTCACCACGCCGACAGTGACTGATGGACCGCCGACCAGTCCGAAGGGGTTTCCAATGGCGATGACAGTCTGACCTACCTTCAGCTCGTTTGAGTCTCCCATCTCAGCCACTGGCAGGTCGGTTGCGTCTATCTTTGCTACTGCAAGATCATTGGCGGGATCCGAGCCGACGAGCCTTCCTTCAAAGGCTCTTCCGTCGGTCAGTGCAACCTCGATCTCACGCGACCCAGCAGTGATATGGTGATTTGTGAGTATGTGCCCGAGCTTGTCGAAGATGAATCCGGAACCCAACCCCCGAGCCGGGTGCACGTGCAGGAATGCATCTCGCTCGAATCGGATTGTGCTGATGTTGACTACGCTCGGCTCTACCTTCTCGATCGCAGCGATCACTTGTTCGTCCCGAGACATCCCCGTCCACCCGTCGTGAGACCACGCCATCTACTGAAAAAGATGCCGAAAGCACCTCAGTACGTCCCGTAAGTGCCTTATCTGGCGGTTCTCCACTGAACAATGACCAAGAATACTGAGTTTTTGCCATTGTGCAGATCAATCGGCGCGTCGCGGTCTTTTTGGGGCCTCTGTGCTACTTAGGCGACAATTCCAGCCTTCAACTGCTGTTAAATTCCACTGTAGCCTTAGATCAAGCAGTTGTGGGGCCTCAATCGAGGGCTTATATCCCCTTTTTGGAGAAGTTTTAAATACAACTTATCTGAGGCTATTATGCCTTCCGACCAAATGAAGCCTTCCGTTCCGGACTGCGTTGTGAAGGTGCGTTTTGGCGACAGATGGCACGTAAGGTATCCCTCAGTGGTAAGTGTGAAGAAAAATGGCCGCAACGACGAAGAAGATTGGAAAGATAACGAACTGCCCCGAATGCGGGAGCAGTGACCTCGTCGAAGACTTCGATCTGGGCGAGGT
>Ga0315274_10001221_pt1 | contig 39746 bp, 43 predicted proteins | sample YL17G02_20_MG_FD_203700 | JGI IMG/M metagenome (GOLD analysis project Ga0315274, IMG submission 203700) | Sediment microbial communities from Yellowstone Lake, YNP, Wyoming, USA - YL17G02_20 | ecosystem: Environmental > Aquatic > Freshwater > Lake > Sediment | place: USA: Wyoming | collected...
AATTAATTGAAATGGAAATTTTTTGCCTCATCCATCCGATCAGGACTTTTTACGCGGCTCCCCTCGCCCGACGTATATTTTTCGGGGGGAATTCAAATGCCAAAGAGGTGGGTTTGATCCCGGAAGTTGTAGTAAAATAGAAGCTTGATGAACAGGAGTCAAAACATGAAATATCTTAAGGGAAAAAAACAGGGATTTGGCCTGGCTGCCGTTTTGCTGCTGTTATTCTCCGGCGCCGCGTTTCAACAAAAGCCCGCGGCAACGGCTTCTCCTTTGGCCTCTCTCCTTCCCCAGCTCACGAATTGGAAGCTCACTGAGGAGCCCCGGCCGTTCCGGCCGGATACGCTTTTTGAGTATATCGACGGGGCCGCCGAAGTCTACCTGAGCTACGATTTCAAAGAGCTCCTTGTCGCCCAGTTTCAGGAAAAGAGCAGCAAAGCCTCGATGACGGTGGAGATCTATGACATGGGGAACGGGCGCCATGCGTTCGGCATCTACAGCGCCGAACGGTATCCGGAAAGCCGCTTTCTTCCCATCGGGAACCAGGGCTATCTGGATGAGGGGACGTTGAATTTCCTCGTCGGCCGCTACTACGTCAAGCTCCTCTGTTTCGAAGCCGGGACTCGATCCGAGGAGTTCCTGACGCGCGGTGCCAAGGATATGACTGGGAAGATCAAGGACCCCGGGAGTCTGCCGGCCCTATTGACCGTCTTCCCCAAGGACGGCCTGATCGCCAACGGAGAAAAATTCATCCTGCGCAATTTTTTGGGATTCAAGTTCTTGGGCAATGGGTACATCGCCAACTACAAGGTGAACGACGTTGAGTTCGACTGTTTTTTTATCGAAGGCAAATCCGACGAGGAGGCCGGGGCCATGCTGAAGCAGTACCTCGATCATTTTGCCAAGATCGGCCAGCCGGTCGAGAAGCAGGCCTATGGCATTCATGTCAAGGACCCTTATCTGAAACATGTCTTCTTGGCCCAGGCCGGAAAATTTTTATCCGGCGTCTCCAAGATTAAGGATGGTTCTGAAGAGGTCGGCCGGAAATATCTTGAGGCCATGACGACGGTTTTGAAAGGAAAAAAGGCCGTCTAGTCGGGGGACTGGGCGAGGTGCTTTTTCAGTTTTTCGAATTCTTTTTCAAGACAGGCAAAGGATTCTTTCGCTTTTTGGATATTTTTCTCCCGCCCGGCCGTTTCGATGTCCATGGCGGCCTGTCGAAGCCCGGGCAGGCTGAGGTTGGCGGAGGAGCCTTTCAGGCTGTGTCCCAGCTCCTGGATCGTCTGGAACTCCTGTCCGTTCAGGGCAGGGCGAAGTTCCTTAGCTCTCAACAGAAACTCTTCGGAATAGATCCCCAGGAGTTCTTTGAGGAAATCGGGGTCCCCGCCGATCCTCTCTAAAGCTTCGGCGCGGTCGATGGGAAGAGTCCCTTCATCTGGTCTTTTTTCCATGGGTCGTTCCTTTTCTGGAGTCTGGCAGAGGCTCCGAGAGTGCGACACGGTTGCGTCCCCGGTGCTTCGCTTGGTATAGAGCCCGGTCGCAGGCGAAGATCATCCGGTCGACCGACGGCCGGTCCATGGCCTCGGAAGACACGCAGCCCAGCGAAAGCGTCACGGAAATCCGTCCTCCCGGGACCCTGATTTTATTCCTGGCACAGGCGAGGCGAAGCCGTTCGGCGATTTTCGCGACGTTCGTAAGGCTGCAATTGGGAAGAACGATAAATATTTCGTCACCCCCGTAGCGTCCGATTTTGTCATAGAGGCGGACATTCTTGACCAAGCCCGCGGCGATCCCCCGGAGAACGGCGTCTCCCGCGAGATGGCCGTAGGTGTCGTTGACGATCTTGAAAAGATCGACATCGAGCATGATGGCGCTTGTCGGAGATTTTTCCCGGGCGCCCTGTTCGAGTTCTTCTTGGAGAAATTGGAGGATCGTCGCCCGGTTCCAGAGCGCCGTCAAGTTGTCCCGCGTCGAAAGTTCATAGAGCCTTTTCTGGGTTTTCAAGAGATGATCTTCCAGTGCGAGGATTCTTCGGCCGGTCTGGAGACGCGCGTGCAGTTCCAGAAAATTGACGGGCTTGGTCATGTAGTCGTCGGCCCCCGCTTCGAGTCCCTTGATGATGTCCTGGAGCTCGTCCTTGGAGGTGAGGAGAATTATGTACGTATAGTTGGGCTTCGTGACCTGCCGGATTCTTTGGCACAGCTCCAGGCCTGTGACTTCGGGCATCATCCAGTCGAGCAGGGCCAGGCGCAGCCCGGTTTTCTGAAGGGCTTGCCAGGCCTTATTCCCGTTTTTGGCCAGGATCGTTTTATACCCCCATTTGCGGAGATTTTTTTCCAAGATCTTGCCGGAAACCGGATCATCGTCCGCAATGAGAATCTGCATGGCCTCCTTGGGCCCACTCTTCTTGGCTTCCGGCTGAGGTTTCATCGGTCTGTTTCCTTTAGTGACTGAGCTTGAAAAGGGATGATTTGTGATGTTCCCTGAAAACCCGTTCGATGGTTTCGAAGAGCTCCTCGGGCCGCAGCGGTTTGGCCAGATAATCGTCCATCCCAGCCTCCAGACAGTGTTCTCGGTCGCCCTTCATGGCATGGGCGGTCATGGCCACGATGGGTATATGCTTTCTCGTTTTCTCTTCTTTTTTTCGGATGGCCGCCGTGACTTCATATCCGTTCATCCCGCGCATCTGGATATCCATGAGGACCAAGTCATAACGATTGTTCCTCAAGGCGGCCAGGACTTTTTTCCCGTCGCTGTAGGCGGCGATGGTATGCCCACGTTTCTCGAGGAGGCGAACGGCCACTTTCTGGTTGATCGGGTTGTCCTCGGCGAGCAGAATGCGCAGCCGCGGCCGGCCCTCTTGGATCGACTGACTGGTGATCAAGCGACGCCCGTCCTTCTCGATCGACGAATTCCCCATGGCCATCATGATGGCGTCGAGGAGGTCGGACTGCTTGATCGGTTTGGTCAGATAGGCGGAGATCCCCAATTTTTTGGATCGGGCGTAATCCCCGCGCCGGTCGGACGAGGTCAGCATCAAGATCGTCGCCGCAGAGAAATCCGGATCCCTTTGGATGTGTTCGATCAAGCTGAATCCGTCCATGTCGGGCATGCTGGAGTCGACAAGGATCAGCTTGAAAAATTCACCTCTTTTTTTATCCTGCCGCATTTTATCCAGGGCCTCGGCCCCGCTGCCGACTTCGACGGGTTTCATGGACCAGTTGAGGAGCATCTCTCTCAAGATGGAACGATTGGTGGCGTTGTCGTCGACGACGAGGACTCGGAGGTTATGGAGAACCTTGGGCTGGACGGGACGGGGCTTTTTCCGGCTTCTTGCCTGGAGGCCGAGGCGGACGGTGAAGTGGAACGTGCTGCCCTTTCCCGGTTCGCTCTCCATCCAGATTTTTCCGCCCATCATTTCCACGAGCTGGGAGGAAATCGCCAGGCCCAGCCCGGTGCCGCCGTACTTGCGGGTCATCGAACCGTCGGCCTGGACGAAGGCGTGGAAAATGACCCGGTGTTTGTCCTTGGGAATTCCGATGCCGGTGTCTTTCACCGAAAAATGGAGAACCAGCTCCCGCTTGGACTTGGCCACGAGCTGGACATCGACAATCACTTCACCTTTTTCCGTGAATTTGATGGCATTGCTGACCAGGTTGATGAGGACCTGTCGCAGCCTGCCCAAGTCGCCCACGACGCCGTCGGGGAGGGCCGGAGGGATATGGCAGGCCAGCTCCAGCCCTTTTTTATGGGCTTCGAGGGCGAGGCTGGCCACGATGTCCGTGATCGATCTGTGGAGGCCGAAGCCGATGGGCTCGAATTCAATCATACGGGCTTCGATTTTCGAGAAGTCGAGGATATCGTTGAGGATCGCCAGCAGGGAATCGGCCGACGCTCGGGCCGATCTCAGAAAATCTTTTTGTTCGTCGGTGAGCTTCGTGTCCAGGGCGAGCTCGATCATGCCGACGATCCCGTTCATCGGCGTCCGGATTTCGTGGCTCATGTTGGCCAAGAATTCGCTCTTGGCCCGGTTGGCCGCCTGGGCTTTGGCCTGGGAGGCCTTGAGTTCCTGTTCGATCCGCTTCAGGGCGGTGATATCCGTGATGGCGGAAAGCACGCCACGGAAATGGCCCTTGTCGAATATCGACTGGGCGCTGATCAGCACCGGGATATCGAGGCCGTTCTTGGCCAGGAACCTGGATTCATATTTTTCCAGGGTGGTCGTCGTCCGGGACCGGGTCTTGGCCCTGATCTTTTCCAGCTCCGCTTTCGGGACGATTTTTTTCCAGTGTTGCCCGATGAGCTCCTCGGCCGGATACTCGATGAGTTTTTCCATCGTCGGATTGATGAACGTGATCAGGCCCTGCTCATTTTCTAAAATGATCCCTTCGGCCAGGCTGGTCACGATGTTTTCGTTGAAATCTTTCAGGGACCGCAGCTCTTTCTCGATTTTTTGCCTTTCTCGTTCCTGCCGGATGCTTTTCAGGGCGAATCCTAAGTCTCCGGCGATCTCTTCTAAGAGCTTGATTTCCTGAGGCTGATTGAAAGATTGGGCGTCTCGGCCGACTTGAAAGACTCCGTAGATGTCATCCTTGTTTTTCAAGAGAAAGCAGGCTGTCCAGCCGACATGTTTGGGCCGGCAGGGTATGCACCAGGAAACCTTGGAGACATTTGGGATGAACAGAGACCGCTGGTTTTTTAGGACCTTGATGGCGCAGGGCGGCAGGCGGCCTTTCCAGGTCTCGCCGACCCCGAAAAATTTCTCGGGCCGGCCATCGGCGCCCAGCGTAACCGCCTGGACCCGGCTGTAATATCCATTCTTCTTCAAGATTTTGCAGGCGGATTGGAGGAGGACATCGGCGTCCGAAGCATGGAGAATCAGCTGGTTGATCTCTCCGATGGCGCGCAGCAAGCGGCTGACGAACTGGATTTCCTGCTCGCGTTGTTTCCAAGCCGTGATATCTTTGTAAATAGCGACCGCGCCGTGGAATTGTCCGCGGTTAAGAATTGGGGAGGCGGAGATGCTGACCTGGACGGGAACCCCGCCCTTAGCCACTCGGACGGTCTCGACGCTGACGACCGTTTTCCGGTTGGTCATCACGGTTCTCGTGACGCGTGCCGCCTCCCTCGTACGATCTCCGCCGATCAAATAGTCCAGGTTTTTCCCCAGGGCTTCCCCCCGGCTGTAGCCGAAGATCGCCTCGGCGCCCTTGTTCCATTCGATGATGTTGTTCTTACGGTCCAAGGCGACGATGCCGTCGTTCAGGCTGTCCAGGAGGGATTCTAAGAACATGAGATTCTTCTGATCTGTTTTCGTCATGGGTCTTGCCCCTGGGCTCAGATTCCAGGGCTTTATCCACCCCCATTCTAAACGTATTCCGGAAGCGGTCAATCGCCTCCCATGGTGATGGCCGGGGTGATTTTTGCAGGGGAAGTCTCACCAGAAAAGAGCAGGGCGAATCCCCCCGGAAACCGTCCGACAAATGTCGGGTTTTACTTATCCGGCCCATTGGATTAAAATAGCGAGGATGGAAAACAACAAGATCCTGACGCTTTCGAGCGGAATCGTCGCGATTTTCCTGGTGGGCGTCATCCTTCGTCTGGCGAAACCGGTGCTCTTTCCTTTTTTCTTGGCGATCTTCTTTTATTTCGTCCTCTCACCCGTTCTGGATTTTCTGACCGGGCTGAAGGTTCCTAAGCTGATCGCCGTCGTCACCATTCTGCTCTTTACATTTCTCGTCATCTATCTCATGGGGATCCTTTTTTATTCGAGCGGAGAAACATTTGCCGCCGAGTTCCCCAAATATGGCCAGAAGCTCAGCGGAATGCTTGAATCCTTCCAGGTTAGCCTCAAGCTCCCCAAGGCCAAGTGGGAGCCCCTGGCCTGGGTCGAAAGCCTGGACATCAACAAACTTGGCTCCTTTTTCTTGGCATCGCTGGGAACGATCCTGTCCTTTATTTCCAACCTGTTCTTGATCCTGATTTTTTTGGTCTTCATGCTGGCTGGACGGGGCAAGCTCAACCTGAAGTTAAAAAACTTCCTGCATGCCCGCCAGGCGGGCCAGTGGAACCGGATCATCGATAACATCGACCGCCAGGTCCAAGGATACCTGGCCTTGAAAACCCTCATTTGCATCGTCTCCGGCATCCTGGCGACATTGATCCTGGTCATTTTCGGCGTCAAATTCGCCGTCGTCTTCGGCTTTCTGACGTTTCTCTTGAACTATATCCCCAATATCGGTCCCCTCATCGCCAAGATCTTTCCTTTCATATTCGCCCTTCTTCAATTCGAGAAGTTTTGGCCGGCCTTTTGGGTGCTCGCGGTCCTTTTTGCCGTGGATGGCGTGCTCACGGTTGTTGAGCCGAGAATGATGGGGCAGCGGCTTGGGCTCAGCCCTTTGGCCATCCTGTTCGCCCTTTTCTTCTGGGGCTGGCTGTGGGGCATTCCGGGCATGATCTTGGCCGTTCCGATCATGGTCATCCTGAAGATCGTCTGCGGCAATTTTCCGTCGCTGAAATTCGCCGAAGTGTTGATGAGCAAGTGAGGGGCTCGGCCGGATTGACTTTCCTTCATGTTTTTTTGCCAATCAGTCCTCGCCCGGCTGAAAATGGAATGACCGCTAAGCTTTCGAGCGGCCTTTTACGCCACCTGCACGTCGCTCTGTAAAAAATCATAGAATTTCCCTAAACTTGGTATCTGTCACAGAATTTTCATGGTATAGGATCAGCGGGGGGTGAGGATTTTTGTGCTGCGCGACTGTTCCTCGAGTCTGGCGAACTGCTCGAAGAGGTGCTCGATGTAGCCGCGGCCATGATAGTCCTTCCGGGCCCAGGTTTTCGCCGCTAAGATCACCCGGTCGAGACACTGGACCTTCTCCTCGGTCATGTAGCCTTCCGGCCGTCCGGCCAGGATCACGGTCTGCTCATAACGGCAGCTTTCCATGCTCGTAGAGACGGCCTCTCCGATTTCGTTCTTGGGCCCATGCGTTTCTCCAGGAATGAGGACGAGGGACCGTCCTTTTTCCAGCTTGTCTTTGGCGTACTCGAGGGCGACGATCGCATCGGCATCCGTGAATGAAGGCACCTTTTGCCCGTATTCCATCAGCGGGGCTTCGATATGGAGGGCGAGCCAGGCCATGCGTTCGTCTCGGAAGAGATCATCCTGAGGCAATCCGGACCTGGAGGGACGCGGCGGCTTCTTTTCAACAATCCGCTTTTCCTGGTAGGGTTTGTGCCGAGTGAGAAGCGGGCAGCTCGGCGGGCAGTGAATTTCTTTATCGCGGAAGCGCCCACAGCACAAGGGGCACAGGTCGGTTCTCAGAGCCGGGCAATGCCGTTTGGCTTTCCGGCTCTTGCACTTGGAGCATTTCGCCATGGCCGGCTATTTTTTGATGATGAACGTCTCTGGGGTCAACGATTTAATGCGTTTTCCCAGGAAGCTCTTGAGGGCCCGTTCGGCCGCTTTCTGTTCGGCGCTTTTCCTGGAATGGCCTTTGGCTTTGCCTAGAGGCGTCCGGTTGGCATAGACCTCGACGACGAAGATCTTCTTGTGGTCCGGACCGACGGCGGTCAGCGTCCGATAATGGGGGCCGGGCAGATCTTCCTTCTGCAAGTATTCCTGGAGAGCGGATTTGTAGTTGTTGATCTGGAATCGCTCGTTCTTGATTTTTTTGAACGAGGCGTCGAGCAAAGGCAGAAAAAAGTTGCGGGCGACCTCATAGCCGCCGTCGAGGAACAAGGCGCCTAGAATGGCCTCGAACGCCCCGGTCAGAATGGTATTCTTTTTCCTCCCGCCGCTTGCCTCTTCCCCTTTCCCCAACCGGATGAACTGATCCAGCCTGATCTGCCTGGCAAACTCCGAAAGGGCGATCGTGCTGGCCGCGGAGGATTTGAGCTTGGACAGGTCGCCCTCGGTCCTCTCCGGGTAAGACGTGTAGAAAAAGTCGGCTGTGATCAAGCCGATCACAGAGTCGCCCAGGAATTCGAGAAGCTCGTTGTCCCGAACCTTATCCGGGTTTTCGTAAGCGTAGGAGCTATGGGTGAACGCCTGGGCCAGGAGGTCCTTGCGCCGGAAATGGTAGCGGATTTTCCTTTCGAATTGTGAAAGATTTGTTTTCATGGTGGTCCTTTATAAAGCCCGATCATGGCCAGGCCGGATAGACAACCTGGCCGGCCACGATGGTCATGGCCGGAACACCCTTCAGCTTCCAGCCGTCGAACGGGCTGTTGCGGCTCTTCGATTGGAAGGTGTTGACGTCGACCACGATCTCCTTGTGCAGGTTCAGGATGGTCAGGTCGGCGTCGGCGCCCACGCGGATTTTTCCCTTGCCCGCCAGGCCGAGAAGCAGGGCGGGCTTAGTCGAGATCATCTCGATGAACTTGGCCAGCGAAATGACGTTCTTGTTGACCAGCCTGTCGAGGATGAGCGAAACCGCCGTCTCCAGCCCGATCATCCCGAACGGCGCTTTGTCCAGTTCGACCTCTTTTTCTTCCGTCGTATGGGGGGCGTGGTCGGTCGCAATCACGTCAATGGTGCCGTCTTTGACCGCCTCGAGGAGGGCCTTGACGTCGTCGGGCCCGCGCAGGGGCGGGTTGACTTTATAGTTGGTCTCATAATGCACTAAGGAGGCATCGGTCAGGATGAGATGATGGGGAGTGGCTTCCGCCGTGACTTTCACTTTCCTCTTTTTAGCTTCGCGGACGAGATGGACGGAGCCTTTCGTGCTCAGGTGGGCGATGTGGAGCCGCGTCTCTGCTTTGTCGGCCAGGATGATGTCCCTGGCGACCATGATCTCTTCGGCCGAAGCGGGAATGCCCCGAAGCCCGAACTGATAGGAATTCGGGCCTTCATGCATGATGCCGTCTTCGCTCAGGCTGTGGTCCTCACAGTGATCGATGATGAGCGTATTCAAGAATTTGGAATATTCCAGGGCTCGCCGCATCACCAGGCTGTTCTGGACGCACTTGCCGTCGTCAGAGAAGGCCACGGCTCCGGCGGCGACCTGCTCGGCCATGTCCGTGAGCTCCGTTCCCTGGAGCCCCTTGGTGATGGCGCTGATTGGGAAGATATGAACAACGGCCTGCCTGGCCGCTTCGGAAAGGATATACTCGGTCACCTGCCGGTGGTCATTCGGCGGGGAAGTGTTGGGCATGGAACAGATGGATGTGAAGCCCCCCTTGGCCGCGGCCCGCGAGCCGGTTTCGATGGTCTCCTTGTTTTCCTGCCCCGGCTCCCGGAGATGGACATGGATATCGATGAAACCGGGAGCGACGACGAGCCTGGAGGCGTCGATGACTTTGGCATCTTTGACGTCGAGCTTGGCTTTAAGATCGACAATCTTCCCTTTCTCGACCAGGATATCGAGGGTTTCGTCCGTCCCGGAATCCGGGTCGACCACCCGCCCGTTCTTAATCAGCAGTCTCACGGTCCTGGTCTCCTATTTCTTGAGCTCCGCCGGCTCGGTGATCAGCACTTCATCGCGGTTGTCGATTTCCTTGAGATGGACCTGGACGAGCTCGCGCCGGGACGTGGGGAGCGACTTGCCGACATAGTCGGCCCGGATCGGCAGCTCTCGATGGCCGCGGTCGACAAGGACCAGCAGTTGGATCGTCTTGGGCCGGCCGATGTCGAAAAGGCTGTCCATGGCGGCGCGGATCGTCCGCCCCGTGAAAAGGACGTCGTCGACGAGAAGGACATCTTTCTTGGCGACGGTGAACGGAATCTCCGTCTTTTGGACCATGTGCTGCGTTTCGATCTCCGAGAAATCGTCACGGTACAATGTGATGTCCATGACGCCGACAGGGATATCGACCTTTTCCATCTCTTTGATGAGCTTGGCGATGCGCTTGCCGATATAGATGCCCCGCGTCCGGATGCCGACGATGACCAAGTTCTTCAGGTTGCGGTTGCGCTCGAGGATTTCTGTCGCCATCCGGTAGAGAACGCGTTTGATTTTGCCGGGGTCCATCACGCTGGCTTTGATTTTTTCTTCCATGTCATTGCTCCTGACTCAAGCTCCGAGGCGTTGCCCCGTCGGGACATGTCCAACTCATGGTCTTTTATACCATAGAACAGGCAGCCCTTCTATGGGAAAATTCGGCGTCCCTGGAAAAACCGCTCGGCCGCATCCATGTCCTTTTGGAGCTGGCGGGAGAGGTCCTCCGGCGAGGCGAACGCCCGTTCGTCGCGGAGTTTCTTCAAAAAACCGATTTTCACCGATTCTCCATAGATGTTCTTCCGGAAGTTGAGGATATGGGCTTCGATGGTCAATTTTTTGCGGCCGAAGGTCGGGCGGACGCCGACGTTGGTCAGGGCCGGCCTGGGCTTTCCCTCCACGCCGAGGAGGGTCAAGAACACACCGCGGGGGACGATCTCGTTCGGGCTCTGGACGTTGGCCGTGGGGAAGCCCAGGGTTTTTCCGCGCCCGGCGCCCGAGATGACATCCCCCTCGATTTCGTAAAACCGACCCAGCAGCGGGACGGCATCCTCGACGGCCCCTTGTTTGAGAAGGTCTCGGATGTGGCTGGAGCTGACGATGGTCCGGTTTTTCCTGACCTGGGGGACGGCATGAACCTCGAAGCCTAACTCATCGCCGTACCGGCAGAGGGCGGGGATATCGCCTTCGCGCTTTTTCCCGAAGCGAAAATTCTCGCCGATGATGACGGTCCGGACGGCCGCGGCATGGACCAGGACTTTTTCGACGAAGTCCCTGGGGCGGAGGTTGGCGAACCTCCGGTTGAAGGGCACGACCAAGGTCGCTTCGACGCCGATGTTTTCGATGCCCTCCAGGCGCTGTTCGAGGGTCTGGATCATGCAGACCTTGTCCGGCCCAAAAATTTTTTCCGGATGCGGGGAGAAGGTCAGGACACAGGAGAGAAGCTTCTGGCGTTTGGCCTGCCGGACCATGAATTTCAGGATTTTCTGGTGTCCCAGATGCAGGCCGTCGAAGTTCCCGATGGCCAGGGCCGAATGCCTGGAAAGACCGGCGAACTCTTCGAAGGAGCGGAAGACCTTCATGGTTTCACAGCTTGATGATGTTCGCCTTGGTCATGTAGCTAATCTTGAGCTGGGCGAGGCACGATTCAAGGAAGGTCTCTTCATCGGGCTGGAGCTGGCCCTGGGTCCGCGTCTTGAGGAGGTCGAGAATGTCGATCAGCCTTTTGGCAAAATCCAGGTTTGGAGCGACCTCGCTTTTCAGCGGGTCCTCCATCAGCCCCAGCTTGACGAGGGCTTGGGTGTAGAAAGGGAAGACAATCGAGCTGAAGTCCAGAGGGGGCAGGAATTCCTTAAGCTCGTCTTGTTCTTTTTCCCCGGCGTCCGGGGAATCCGTCGAATCTTTTTTGCTCATGGCTTTTTATCCCTGGCGGCGGTCGGCTGTCTTTTTTTGTTCGGGCATTCAGATAGGCGCGATTCTTACACAAAAAAACGGTCGAGGCAAGTCCAAAATGTTATCCGGTTTTGCCTAAAAATTCAAGACGCGAGGGATTCTGACAAGCAACCCCGTTTGTCTGATTTCAAAGAGGTGTCGGCATCGCCCCTGAAGCCCCCATAGCGGAGGGGGGCTCCGTCGGCTTTTCGACGGGGGGAACCGCCGGGACAGGTTCCCCAGGGGGCCGGGGGCGATGCCGACACCTCTTTGAAATCACATATTTGGAGGTGCTTCCGGGATTCTGTCCGTGGGGCCCGCTTCCGGCTTATTGGAGAGGAGCAAAAACCTAAAAGCCAGCTTGTGATTCAGACGGCCGCAAATTATAATGGAAAAAACTCGCCGGGAGAAGACCATGGAACCTGAGAAAAATGTCGGCAAAAAATTCGATACACTGGTGGCCATCATCGGCAGGCTTCGGGCCAAGGACGGATGCCCCTGGGACAGGCAGCAGAACAAGCGGACGATCATGAATTATTTTCTGGAGGAGGTCTATGAGGCCGTCGATGCGGCCGCCGGCAGAGACCCGCAGGCCCTGGCCGAGGAACTGGGCGATGTCCTGATGGAGATCGTCTTCCTTTCCCGTCTCTTCGAAGAACAGGGCCGCTTCTCGATCTCCCGGGTTCTCGACGGGATCAACCAAAAAATGGTCCGACGCCATCCCCACGTCTTCGGCGTCAAAAAAGTCGGATCGGCCCGCCGCGTTTTGGATGAATGGATCCGGCAGAAGAAGGCCGAAAAAAATCGGGCGTCGCATTTTGACGGGATTTCCCGGAAAGCCCCGTCCTTGCTGGCCGCTTTCCAAGTCGGCCTTCGGGTCTCCCATTTCGGTTTCGACTGGCCGGGCCCGGCCGAGGCGCTTCAAAAGGTCAAAGAGGAAATCGGCGAGCTGGAGAACGCCCTGAAAACCCGCCGGCGCAGAGAGGCGGAGGAAGAGATCGGCGATGTTTTTTTTGCCCTGGCCAATGTGGCGCGGCTTCTCGGCCTCAACCCGGAGCTCGCCCTCAGGCGGGCCAACGGCAAGTTTATGAGGCGGTTTTCGAAACTCGAGAGAAGACTCCAAGCCCAAGGGAAAGAACTCGGCCGGGCAAGCCTTGACGAGATGGACAAGATCTGGGACGAAATCAAGTAATACGGGGACGATTTTATCGAGCCGTCTTAGCCAATAAAACCGTCCCCTTTTTGCCCTCTTTTTAGGAGGCCGTCTTTTTCCGAAGGAGCAGGCTGGCCTTGATGAAGTCGTCGAGGCCGCCGTCAAGGACCCTGTCCGTATCGCCGGTCTCGACTTTAGACCGCAGGTCCTTGATCAGCCTGTAGGGATGGAGGACATAGGACCGGATCTGGTTGCCCCAGGCGATGTCGGTTTTGGCGTCCTCCATTTTTTCGATCTTGGCCATCTGCTTTTTCTTCTCGAGCTCGTACAAGCGCGCTTTGAGGACCTTCATGGCCGAGGCTTTGTTCTTGTGCTGGGAGCGTTCGTTCTGGCATTGGACGACGATTCCCGTCGGGATATGGGTGATTCGAACGGCCGAGTCCGTGACGTTGACGTGCTGGCCGCCGCGGCCTCCGGCCCGGTAGGTGTCGATGCGCAGGTCTTCAGGGTTGATGCCGACTTCGATATCTTCATCCACTTCCGGAAAGACGAAGACGGCGGCGAACGAGGTATGTCGGCGTTTGTTGGCGTCGAACGGCGAGATGCGGACGAGGCGATGGACGCCGGATTCCTGGCTGAGGTTGCCGAAGGCATAATCTCCTTCGAACCGCAGGGTGGCGCTTTTGAGACCCGCTTCTTCCCCGGGTTGAAGGTCCAGGACTTCCGTTTTGTATCCTTTGCGCTCGGCATAGCGCAGGTACATCCTGAGGAGGATCTGGGCCCAGTCTTGAGATTCGGTCCCACCCGCGCCGGGGTGGATGGTCAGAATGGCGTTGCGGATGTCATCGGCCTCGAAAAAGAGCATCTGGAGTTCGGCATCCCCGAGGCGCTTGCCGAAAGCGGCCAGGCTCTGCTCGAATTCCCGGTCGACATTTTCGCCCTCCCGCGCCAGCTCGAGCAGCACATCGAGTTCCTCCTTTTTCTCATAGAGGCTCGCTGAAAAATGAATCTCCCGCTCCAGCCGTTTTTTACTCTGCTGAAGCGTCTGCGATTTCTTCTGGTCCTGCCAGACATCGGGGGAGGAGAGCTCTTCGTTCAGGGCTTCGGCCTGGGCCTTTTTTTGATCGAGGTCAAAGAAAACCTCGAAGCTCTTCGAACTTGGCGAAGGCCTCCTTGGCCTTGGCCTGAAGGTCCGAGAAGTGTTCGGCGGAAACGGGATTCGGAGGAGTCATGTCCGTCTCTTAAAGAGTGCCAGAATAAAGGCGATCGCGCTCAAAGTCAAGCCCAGGACGGAGAAGAGGTCGCCAAACCGGGAGTAGAATGTCAATTTTTTGGAGGGCGTCACGGTTCCGGTCAAGAACGTTTTGGTGTCGATCCGGGACTGGGCTAGAATTCGGCCGTAGGGATCGATGATGCCGCTGATCCCGGTCGTGGCCGCCCGGAGCAAAAAGCGTCTGTTTTCCACGGCCCGGAAAACGGCGTTGGCGAAATGCTGATAGGGTGCCGACGTGTTGCCGTACCAGCCGTCGTTGGTGATCGTGACCAGAAAGTCGGCGCCTTTCTTGGCGAACCGCCGGACGAGGTCGGGGAAGATGATCTCATAGCAGATCGGAGACCCGAACTTCAGGCTGTCGAACCTGTGCAGCACGTGCTCTCGGCCGGGCGTGATCTCGCCGATGGCGTGGGTCACTTTTTCGATAAAACCAAAGATCTTTTTATAGGGCGTGTATTCGCCGAACGGGACCAGATGCATCTTGTAGTAAGTGCTCATGGTCAGGTCGGGCGCAAGACAAAGGGCCGTGTTATGGTAGAGCCTCTGGCCCGGCGGTCCCGTGGACTCGTTGGTCCCCAGGAGGAGCGTGCTTTGGCTGTCCCGGGCGAATTGGCAGAGGATACGCTTGAAGCTTTGGTAGAGGGCGTCCTCACAGCCGAAACAGAGAGGCACGGAGAATTCGGGCCAGATGATGAGCCGAGCGCCTTGTTCGGAGGACTGCCGGCTGAGCTCGACATGCTCTTCGAACAGCTTCAAGATGTCCTGGGTCGAGACCTCATTCCAGTAGATGTCGGATGACACATTTCCCTGGATGACCGAGGCCTTGAAGGAGTCCGGCGTTTCGGCCATCTTTTTTAAGCTCAGGAAACCGCCGAGATGGACGGCGACCATCAAGATAATGGCCAAGGCAAAGGGCCATCTTTTCATGGTCTTGATGGAAAAAACGAACAGGCTCTGAAAAAGGACAAGGACGAAAGAGACTCCGCACACGCCGGTGACGGATGTCATTTGGATAAAGGAAAGATTTTTGTACTGGCTGAGGCCGAGTATTCCCCAGGGGAATCCCGTGAAGACGAAGGTCAGGATGTACTCGAGTGCTACCCAAAGAAACGGGGCGATAAAATAAGCCGCGCCTGGATAGGATGTCCGGATCCTGGCCAAGATCGCCCAGAAAATCGCCCAAGCCAGGGCCAGGAAGACGATCAAGAGCAGGTAGATCAAGAGGCTGAGGATCGTGGACAGATGGCCGTAGTGGGCCGGCACCGAGGGGATCCAATAGAGCAGGACGCCGTAAAAAAAAGTCCCGGCTATCAGCCCGATGAGGAATGAAGATTTTGCCGTCCTCCGGGAGGTGAGGAAAAAGAGAGGGATCAAAGAGATCCAGACCAGAAAAGGAAAGCCGATCTTGGGAAAGGCCAGGGCGGTCAGAATCCCGCATACAGCGGCCACGACGACGTCCGTGAGTTTGAGGTTCAAGCCGCCCTCCTGGTTCTGCGGAAAATCCCTGGTGCCTGGTTTGAAATCGAAGCCATTCCTAGCGGACGATGAAGAAGTCCGTCTTTTTTTGTTTGAGAGCGTCGGCGAGCTTCGTCCGGCCGGCGTCCGCATCGTCCCTTGAGCCAAAAGGACCGATCCTGACTCGGAACACAGCCTTTTGATCCGTGGCCAAGGGGTCCATGACGAAGGCCGGGAAGGCTTCTTTCTCCAATTTTTTGGCGTATGTGGAGGCAGCCTCCTTGTCCGCAAAGGCACCGATCTGGATAAAGAACTGGATATTGGGCTTGGAATCCGCCGCTTTCACCGCCGGCTTTTCGGTCTCCGGCTTGGCTTTTATCTCCACCGGCTTTTTGGCCGCCGTCTGCACCTTGGCTTCAACAGACTTATCTTTGGCCGGAGGCGTTTCCATTTTTGGGGCAGGCTTTTGTTGCTCAGCAGCCTGCTTGGATTCGAGCTTGGCGTTCGTAGCCGCTCCGGTCTTGGCCGCTTCCTGCTTGGCCTGCTTGTGGGACTGGAGTTCCTTTTGGATGTCGGCCGCGCCCGCTTCTGCGGGAACGATCGATTTTTCGGCCACCTTCTCGGTTTTGAGCCGGCCCGGAAGGTCGGCTTCGGCTGTCAGCTGGCCCTGCTTTTTTCCCACGGAGACTCCCAGCAGAAAAATGAAAACGCCGAGCACCAGGATGGCCAAAAAGACAACGACTAGCTGGGTGCTCGAAAACTGCAGTTCGCGGAATTCCTTATTCTTTTCCATCGGCGTTATTGTTTCTCGTCTTTATGAAAAGTAAAAGCTCTGAGGAGCTCCATGGGCAACGGAAATACGATCGTGGAATTCTTCTCCGCGGCGATGTCGGTCAAAGTGCCCAGGAACCTCAGCTGGAGAGCCTGGGGGTTGGTGGAAATGATGTTGGCGGCCTGGAGGAGCTTGTCGGCAGCCTGGAACTCGCCGTCGGCGTGAATGACCTTGGCCCGGCGCTCGCGCTCTGCTTCGGCCTGCTTGGCGATGGCCCGTTGCATGTTCTCCGGAAGGTCCACCTGTTTCATCTCCACGAGCTGGACCTTGATGCCCCAGGGGGATGTGTGCTGGTCGAGAATTTCCTGAAGCCGCGTATTGAGTTTTTCACGTTGCGAAAGAAGCTCATCAAGTTCGACCTGACCGAGCGCGCTGCGGAGCGTTGTCTGGGCCAGCTGCGATGTCGCGTAGAGGTAATCCTGAACTTCCAAAACCGATTTCAACGGCTCGATGACCCGGAAGTAAAGAACGGCGCTGACCTTCACCGATACGTTATCCCTGGTGATGATATCCTGCGGCGGGATTTCCATGGCGATAATCCGCAGGCTGATTCTGACGATCCGGTCGATGGGCGAAAAGACAAGAATGATTCCGGGGCCTTTGGCGTCGGGAAGGACGCGGCCGAGACGGAAAATCACGCCCCGTTCGTATTCCCTCAGGATTTTTATGGAATTCAGGACATAGAGAATGACGAGGCCGAGGACGATAATCGGATAGGTAATCATAGAAACCTCCTTATCGAGACGGTTTGACCGTAAAGTCTCAACCTATATTATTTGTTCCCATCATTCGCCTTTGTGACACGCAGCTTGAGATGGGAATAAACCTTTATCACCTTGATGGGCGATCCTTTAACGATGGGAGTATCGGCTTCGGCCTGCCAGTATTCGCCGTGGACGAAAACGCGGCCTTCCGGAGCGAGGTCAGTCAGGGCCGTGCCCTTCTCGCCCATCAACCCCTCTTTTCCGGTCGTCGCTTTTCTCAGATGGGCCCGGATGACGAGGGTCACAAGAAAAATGAGAATGAGCGAAATCCCCAAGGCAACCGGGATGATAATCTTCAGGCTGGGCCTGAGCTCGGGGATCGGGGCTTTGACGAGCATCATGGAACCGATGACCATGGCTGTAATTCCTCCGATGGAGAGCACTCCGTAGCTGTGCACTTTCACCTCCAGGACGAACATGGCGATGGCCAGAAGGATGAGGATCAGTCCGACGTAATTAATGGGCAGGATTTGGAAGGCGAAGATGGCCAAGAGCAGCGAGATGCCGCCGAGCACGCCGGGCAGGATGGCGCCCGGGTTGGCGAATTCAAAATACAGCCCGAGAAGGCCCAGCATGAGCAGGATGTAGGCCAAGTTGGGGTTCGAGATGGTCAGAAGGAATTTCTGGCGGGACGACATCGGGACGTCGACCAGCGGTTCATTTTTCAAGCGGAGGACCTGCGATTCGCCCTTGAAGCGGCGGATGGTCTTCTGGTCAAAATAATCGATAATCTCCTGCTCGCTTGTGGCGATGAGGTCTACGAGACCCCCTGCCATGGCCTCCTTTTCCGTATAGGACAGGCTTTTCCGGACCGCGTCCTCGGCCATTTGGATATTGCGTCCCCGTTTTTCGGCCAGGGTCCTGATGTAGGAGGCCGCGTCATGGGTCACTTTATCCTCCTGGGTTTTATCCATGGCCTGTCCCGTCATGGAGATCCCTACGGGATGGGCGGCGCCGGTGTTTGTGCCCGGGGCCATGATGAACAGGTCGCAGGCGATGCCGATGAAAAAGCCGGCCGAAGCGGACCGGGCGCCGCTCGGGCTGACATAGGCCGCCACCGGCGTCTTGGCGGCCAGGATTTTTTCGATGATCTCCCGCATCGAGGTGTCCAGCCCTCCCGGCGTGTTCAGGACCATGATCAGGAGAGAGGCCTGTTCGCGGTCGGCCCGGTCGATGGCGCCGCGGATGTATTCGGAGGTCACCGGATGAATGGCCGCATCGACCGTGATTTTGAGGACGGCCGCGGACGAAAGCGGCGGGAAAAAGAGGACGGCCAGCCACGGCAGAATGATTTTCTTCACGTTGATTACATTATAGAAAGGACCATCCGACAAGTCAATAAATTATCTTGACTTTTTATCTTCAATAAATTAATTTTAGGTATCGCGAAGGAGCTGTCCATGATCAAGAATGACATTGCCCTGGAGATCGAGAAGAAGTCCGAATTCAACGGGGCGAAGTCGTTGTTGATCGTGGAAACCATCCTCAAGGCTCTCAAGGACGCCTTGGCCGGCAAGGAAAAAGTGGAGATCCGGGGATTCGGAAGCTTCAAGGTCGTGGCCAAAAAAACCGGTTACGGCAGGGACATCCGCAGAAAAAAGCAGATCCACATCACCCAGGGCAAGAGAATCAAGTTCCGCTGCGGCCAGGATTTGAAAAATATCTCGACGCGGCCTTAAACTTGATCGTCCCCGGCTTGCCGCAGCACCGATCATGTCCGGAAAGGGGATTGTGCATTGGGAGCTGAACATCCGCCGATTTCTCCTCTCGGATTAAAAACAACTTCACTCCGGTCCCGGGCCAGCAAGGTCTGTGTCGAAGATTTCGCCAGAGTCCATTCGCCGGACGATCCCATGTCCCGGTTCATCCGAAACCTCCCCAATTTTTTGGCGGCCAGAGATTTTCGGGAGTTCCTGTGCCTCCTCGAAAACGCCAGGAAACGCCGGAAAGCCATCATCGCGGCCATGGGCGCCCACGTCCTGAAGGTCGGGCTCAGCCCCGTCCTGATCGACTTGATGAAAAACGGCTGGATCAGCGCCGTCGCGCTCAACGGGGCCGGCGTCATCCATGATTTTGAGATCGCCCTCTGCGGCCGGACATCCGAAGACGTGAAATCGCAGGTCAAAAAAGGCCGGTTCGGCATGGCTCGGGAAACCGGCGAAATGCTGAACGAGGCCATTCGGCAAGGGGCGAAGAAGGGCATGGGAATGGGAGAAGCCGTCGGGCGGATGATCGCCCGCTCCAAGCTCCCCTATAAGCGCTTCAGCCTGATAGGGTCGGCCTATCGACTCGGGATTCCGGTGACCGTCCATGTGGCCATCGGAACGGACACTATTCATTTTCATCCCCAGGCGGACGGTGAGGCCCTGGGAAAGACCTCGCTGAAGGATTTCTTCCTGTTCAGCGGCCTGGTCCGCAGGCTGGATGGCGGCGGCGTTTTCATGAACATCGGTTCCGCGGTCATCCTGCCAGAAGTGTTTCTCAAAGCCGTCTCTCTTGTTCGAAACAAAGGCTACCGCCTCGAAAATTTTTCGACGGCCGTTTTCGATTTCCTCCATCACTACAGACCTGACCAGAATGTCGTCCGCCGGCCTTTGGGCAGAAAGGGGAAAGGATTCTATTTTATCGGTCCCCACGAGATTTTGATCCCGTTGCTCGCCGCCGCCCTAAAGAGTGCCCGTTGAGGAATACGGCCGCGGCAAAAAATGATTTGACAAGATCGAAAATATTGTTCATAATAATCAATATGGTTATTTTGATATCGGCCGGGCCGACGATTTGTCAGACCTCGGTCGAGAGCTTCAAAAAAGGAGGAAAGCTTGGGCGAGAAAAAAACGGGGAAGAAAAAAAGCCGAACTCTGATTAGGGATCTGGGGACTAACACGGCAAAAAACCTCAGCAAGGCAGAACTGAAGAAGATCCAGGGCGGAAAGGGGTGTCAATATGGAGATCTTAAGTGTAGTAAACTCGTTTTTGCCGCCACGAAGCTGACGATCAAATTGCCGCCGATTGGAGTATGAGAAGACGACGATGAAAGAAAAAAAGACGACGAAAAGATCGCTTATCCGAGACCTGGGCGCGGGAGCAGCCAAAGAGATCAATCCAAAGGACCTCAAAAATATTCGCGGCGGAAAGAAATGCTCGAGTAAAGAATGCCAGACCTTGGTCATCATTAAAGTGCCATCGCCAAACGTTGGATATACTAAACATACAGTAGTCATTGTCTAGCATGGGAAGAGAGCTCATTGGCGCCGGATATCCGGGCGCCGGAGCTCGGCAGCTTAGTCCACCATAACGCTAAGAAAAGCTGAAAATCCATGTCTGTCGGCGGGCGAGGATAACAATTTCGTTGCCGAAATGGCTCTCTTCCTGCGGCTCCGGCAGGGCTTTTTATTTTAACAAAAATATGAGGTGTTACTGAGTTTTTCGCTTTCGATAGTCCTGGAATAAAGATTATGTTCAATTATCTCCCCTGCGAGCTATTTTCAACAGAGAAAGGCCGGTACATCTTTGACGCCAAGAAGGTCGTCTTCCTCGAGGTCGATCAACCGACTTTCGACGTTCTCAAAATCCTTCGAGAGGAACGCCGAACACTTCGAAGGCTTGTTGCATCGCTCCCCCAGCACTCACCCCTAGATGTCTGGGCCGCTTTCGAGGAAATCCGCGGGCTGCAAAAAAAGGGCTTTTTAAAACCTTCGCCCTTCGTTCGGGACATGTCCTTCGACCGGGCGAAATTCGAACATGTCCTGTCCAAGGCCATGACGGGGTTCACGGTCTACGTAACGACCCATTGCAATTTAGCCTGTTCTTATTGTATCTACGGCGGAGATTACGGCCGCTATCCAGAGTTTGTCCGGACCAACATGACCTGGAAGACGGCCAAGGCCATGGCGGAATTTCTCGCCGAGCACTCCCGGGAGTCTCGGGCTGTACGCCTGGACTTTTTCGGGGGCGAGCCGCTCTTGGCCTTCGACCTCATTAAGAAAAGCCTGGATTATCTCAAGTCCCGGGTCGGCCCACGCGGAACCGAGGTCCAAGCTACCATCGCTTCCAACGGGACGATCATGACAAAAGAGATCCTCGATTTCCTACGTGCCGAAGGGATCTATCTCCAATTCAGCATCGACGGCGACCGCGAGGTCCACGACAGCCGGAGGCGATTCCGGGGGAGCGGCCGTGGGAGTTTCAACCGCGTCTTGAAGAACCTGGAATTTGTCCATGAACACGCCCCGGACTATTTCGAGCAATTCGTCAGGGTTAAGTGCGTGATCACCCTGGACACGCTCGACCGCTCTGACGACCCGACATTCGGGCATCCTCTTCTTAGAGCCCTCAACGACAAGGGCTTTCTTTCGCTCGTCATCCAAGAACCCCATTACGACGCCGGCCTGGATTCGGCGTATTTCAGGGAGATCCAGAGGGTCGGCGAGAAGCTTCTGGCCGGCCGTGGCCTAAAAACTCTGGACGGACTCCTAGCGCATTTGACCTCCCGGGAGAGATCGTTCTTCGAAATGACGTTTGGCCTGTTTTACGATGTCCAGGCGGTGAACAAGCTGTACTTCGGGACGTCTCGAAAAATTCCCTTCACCAAGGGATGCCTGATGGGGTCCGGCGACGGCGCGGTGGACCCCAACGGCGATATCCGGATATGTCATAAAGCGACCTCGTTCGTCATCGGAAACGTCAACGAAGGGAAGTGGGATTTCGACCGGATCTGGGAGCTCTATTCCCGGCTTTATGACGGCGGCTCGGAATGCGCTTCCTGCTTCGTCCAGAAATTCTGTGAGTTGTGTTTCGAAAAACTCGACGGGGGCGATTGGGATCATTCACACCGCCAATTCTGCGATTTTACTCGCCGGCAGTATGCCCTCTGCTTTGGGCTCTTCCTGCGGATTCTTGAGCGGAATCCTCGGCTCTGGCGCGACCTTGACCGCATTGTCGGTCTAAGGATGAAGCAAAAGATCGAGGATCTCAAATGGTCAGCGGAAAAAGCTGTCGGAAAGACACGAGGGCGGACTCGATAAGCGCCTTCTGTTTGAAATCATACCCTCTGCATTTTTTCTCCCGGCCCTCAAGGTCCAAAGTCGCCGGCAGAAGCATCCGTTGGAGGGGAAACCTGCGAAAGGATCCGCCACCCGGAGGCCCCCGGACTTTGCCACCTGACGGCTGTCGTCGGTTCAATTTTCTCGAATGGAGGACGTGCAGCTTTTAACGGATGATGAGGCTTTATTGGCGGTTTTGGACCGAGTTTTTCTTCTTGTGATCTTCGAGGAGTTTTTGATAGACATCCTCGGATTGGGCGACCGTTTCCTCGATCGTGCCCGATGAGTCGATGACATAGTCGGCGAATTTTAATTTTTCTTCGGCCGGCATCTGGGCCTGGATTTTCTTTAATGCTTCGGCCCGCTCAATATGGTCCCTCTCCATCAATCTCTGAATCTGGATTTCGGGCCGGCAATAGACGACGATGATCTTGTCGAAGAAGCCGGCGAAGCCTGCTTCGATGGTCAGGGCCGCCTCGGAGACAAAAATTTTCACCCGCCCTTCCTTGGCCAGGCGTTCGATGGCCGCTCTTTTTTCTTCCAGGACGAGCGGATGGATAAGGCGGTTGAGAAACGCCCGTGCTTCTTCATCGTTGAAGATGATCCGGGCCAGGCCGGGACGGTCGATGGTTTGATCGGGACGCAAGATTTTTCTGCCGAAGCGGGCTACGACTTTTTCCCAGGCCGGCCGTCCCGGCTCCATCAGCCTTCGGGCCGTCTGGTCTGCCGAGTGAATCGTGCAGCCGTGCCGGGCCAGGACGTCGGCGACGACGGACTTGCCGGAGGCGATTCCTCCCGTCAGGGCGACGATGAGCATGCGGGATCTTGAAAGACTATTTTTTGGAATGGCCCGGAACGAAATTGAAATCTTTGCCGAAGCGGACGGCCACTCCCTGCTTTTTTCCTTTTTGATCGGCCTTTTCCAGGCGGACGGCCTTGCCTCCGATCTGAAGCCTGACCTTTTTTCCTTCGGTGAGCTCCTTGGGCAGATCGATGACGAGACTGAGCCTTGAGCCGACGACGACTCCCGAGTCCAGGCAGAAATAAGCGCCCCCCGAGCTGATATTTTCGAGCATCGCAGCTTCCCTGAACTTTTTGCCCTGGGGCAGCTTGCCCTCGACGAAGGCCGTCAGGGGCAGATCAAATCGCCACTCCCTCCGTCGATTGATCGTCGGGGGCACAACGACGGTTCCCGATTTCACTCTCTTTGAGCGTTTCTTTGCGGCTGTTGTTCTCATGGCGATCTCCACCTTTAAAAGAGGGCCGAATTGATGGCGTAGAGGGCCAGCTGGAGCCGGCTGTGCGTGTCCAGCTTGGCATAGATGCTCTTGATGTGCGACCGGACGGTGTTCTTGCTGATGAAGAGCGTCTCGGCGATTTCGTCATTGCTCCGGCCTTGGCCGATCAATTTCAGGACCTGAAATTCGGTGGGAGTCAACTGGTCGAGCGTTTTCTCCTTGAGGTCCCGGCCGACCACGGAGATGATCCGGTCCATGATGCTGCTCATCTTGTCCCGCGGCAGCCAGATCTCGCCTTTGTGAATGACCCGGATGGCCTCCGTCAGCTGCCCGGACGGATCGTTGAAATCGAAGTAGCCCCGGGCGCCCACGTTGATGAGGCTGACGATCTCCTCGTGTGACGGAATGTTCCCCAGCAGCAGCATCTGGGATTTGATCTGGTCTTTGGAGATCTCCCGGATGGCTTTGCAGATTTCCCGCATGTTGGGCAGCGTTTCGGTGCTGGCAAAGAGGATGACTTGGGGCCGGAGTTCCCGGATGGATTCCATGAAAGAATCGAGTGTATTCTTTTCGATGTTGACGACTTCGATCTGTGAATCCGTCTCCAGGGCTTTCAGGATGCCGGAGAGGATCAAGTCGGAGGGACAAAAAATGAGCAATTTGATTTTTGGATCATCCGAAGCTTGGAATTTTTTCTTATTCATGCTTTTACATGTCCCTTTGACAATTTTTGGCGATCACTTAACACTTTTCTGGAATTTTATAAAATTTGAGATTCGATTGTCAAGAAATATCGGTCCGGCGTCTGCCGGAGGGGGGCTAGACCTGGAGGGAAAGAATCTGGTAGTTTTTATCCAGTCTGATCGAGATCAACTGGTTTTTCTTGCATACGCTCATGTCCGATTTGACGAAGCAGACCGTCCCTGAAAGAGATAGCTGCAGCGGCTTTTCCAGGAGGAACGTCCTGGGGATGGTGAGCGATAGAAGAAGCTTGGTTCCGATCATGACCTTGGAGTGGAGCCAGAAGGTCATCTCATCGGCGCTGAGATGGGAGATTTGGGTTTCTTCCGAGAATTCTCTCTCCAGGGCATCCCTCCCATTCACTTTTGCCGGGAGGGCCAGCGCGAAGAGGCGCTCTTTTTTATAGGCTTTGGGGAGGCCTTGTTCGGACGAGCAGTGCATGGGAAGAATCCTTAATCTTCGGGCTTGATGATATACTTGCTGTCGAAGCGGATGGTGACTTTTTGCCCCGTATTATGGTCGTTGATGGTTTCCACGAGGGCCACTTTGCCCTTGATGACGAGCTTCAGGTTCTTATCTTCGGCCAGCTTTTCCGGGAGGTCGATGACCAACCTGAGCCGGGAGCCGATGTTGACCGGATTTTTCAGGTAGAAGGACGATCCCTGATGGCTGATATAGGAGAGAATCGTTTCCTCCGTGAACTCATTGCCCCGGGCGTTTAGACCTTGGACCAGGGTGGGCAGGGGAAACGTAAATCCCTCGTCTTTAGGGCCTAAGACATCAAAATAATCCACGAATTCATTTCTCGACATGCTCCGCTTCCTTTTCTAAACACGTCGAGGCTACAATGCCATGGCCGAAAAGCCCGGTCAATCACCCCTTTGGATGAATGGAGGGGTGAAATTTTTTTTTAAGAGCGTCACCTCTCACTCGGCCGTTTCACCTCTTGGGGGGGCATGGCCTTAGCGAGTTGACAAAATCTGGGGTGGACGATAGAATGACCACGAATTTGAACTCCGGAGAGCACGGTGAGCAAAGACGAACGACGAGTCAAACACATCACGCCGAAAACGGAAGATTTTTCGCGTTGGTACATCGAGATCATCCAGAAGGCGGAGCTGGCCGATTACGCCCCGATGAAGGGGATGATGGTCATCCGGCCTTACGGATATGCCGTCTGGGAAAATATCCAGAGGCTTCTGGACCAGCGGATCAAGGCCACGGGCCACGTCAACGCCTATTTTCCACTCTTCATCCCGGAGAGCTTCCTCCAAAAAGAGGCTGAGCACGTCCAGGGATTTTCTCCCGAGGTGGCCTGGGTCACGATGGGCGGAAAAGAGGAGCTGGAAGAGCGGCTGGCCGTCCGGCCGACCTCGGAGGCCATCATCGGCCATATGTATTCCAAATGGGTCAAGTCCTGGAGAGACCTTCCCGTCCTGATCAATCAGTGGGCCAATATCGTCCGCTGGGAGAAAGTCACCCGGCCGTTCCTGAGGACGACCGAATTCTTATGGCAGGAAGGCCACACCTGTCATGAAACCTCCGAGGAAGCCCAGACGGAAACGCTTCTCATCCTTTCCTTGTACAAGGAATTCGTCGAGACGGAGTTGGCGATCCCCGTGATCTCGGGGATAAAATCGTTTCGCGAAAAATTCGCCGGAGCCCAGGAGACCTATGCCATCGAAGCCTTGATGTCGGACGGCAAAGCGCTCCAGATGGGAACGTCGCACAACCTGGGCCAGCATTTCTCCAAGGCCTTCAATATCCGCTTCGAAGATCGAAACCAGAATCTTCAATACGTTTGGCAGACCTCTTGGGGGATGACGACCCGGCTCATCGGCGCCGTGATCATGAGCCATGGCGATGATTCCGGTCTGAAACTTCCGCCGCGCGTCGCCCCGATCCAAGTCGTGATCGTCCCCATCTCCATGGGAAACTGGAAGGAAGATGTCCTCCCCGCGGCCCAGGCCATCGAAGAGGGTCTCAAGAAAGTCGGCTTGAGAGTCCTGCTCGACACTCGCGAAGAATTCACGCCCGGCTGGAAATTCTCCGAGTATGAGATGCGGGGCGTGCCGTTGCGGATAGAGATCGGTCCGCGGGATGTGAAAGCCGGGCAGGCCGTCTTGGTCCGTCGGGACACGAGGGAGAAAATAGCGCTTCCCTTGGACGCGATGGCCTCGAAGGTCCCCGGAATCCTCGAAGATATCCAGGCGTCGCTCTTCCGGGAGGCCGAGACGTTCCTCCGGGAAAACACCCGCCAGGCCGGCTGTTGGGAAGAGTTCAAAGACGTCATGGACAACCAGCGGGGATTCGTCAAGAGCCTCTGGTGCGGAAGCGACGCCTGCGAGGATAAGATCAAAGAAGACACTATGGCCACCATCCGGGTGATCCCTCTCGAGTTAATAAGCCAAGCCGGTCCAGGGGCTTGCGTTTGCTGCGGAAAGGAGGCCAAAGTGCCGGCCTATTTTGCCCGGGCCTACTGACGACATGCAGGATGAGTTTTCCCGCGAACGAGACAAGATGGTTGAGGAACAGATCGCGGCCCGTGGCGTCACCGATCCCAAGGTCCTGGCCGCAATGGGCAAGGTCCCGCGCCATCTGTTCGTCTCCGAAGCCATGAAGGCGTATGCTTATCAGGACGAGCCGCTTCCCATCGGCGAAGGGCAGACGATCTCCCAGCCCTATATCGTTGCCTACATGACCGAAGTCCTTGGCTTGCAGGGCGGAGAAAAAGTCCTGGAAGTCGGCACGGGATCCGGATACCAGACCGCCGTCCTTGCCGAAATTGCCAGGGATGTCTACACCATCGAGCTTGTCGAATTTCTATCTCTTAAAGCCCAGGAGGTTCTCGGAGGTCTGGGCTATCCGAACATACGATTCAAAATCGGCGACGGGACAACGGGATGGAAGGACGATGCGCCCTACGACGCCATCGTGGTGACGGCCGCGCCGGGATCCGTGCCGAAAGCCTTGCGAGATCAGCTCAAGATCTCCGGCCGGATGATCATTCCCGTGGGCGTCGAATTTCAGGAGCTGGTCCTCGTTGTCCGGGAGCCTCAGACATTCAAGGAGAAGCGGCTTCTGCCCGTGCGTTTTGTGCCGCTCGTCTCCATTCATTGAGGAAGGCCGTGCTGAAAAAAACCTTCTCTCTCGTCCTCATGGCCGGCCTGACGGGCGCCCTGCCGGTCTGTTCGGCTCAGCCGGCGAAAGATAAATTCATCAAAATTTACCTTCCGGCGGGCCCATCGATAACCGCCGAGCTGGCGGTCACGAATGAAGAGCGGGCCCTGGGGCTGATGTTCAGGGAAAAGCTCCTGCCCGACCAAGGGATGTTGTTTGTCTTCGAGGTCGAGGATTATCATTCGTTCTGGATGAAGAACACCCTGCTGGCCTTGGACATGGTCTGGCTCGACAAGGAGAAAAAAATCGTCCATATCGAGCGGGACGTCCCGCCCTGCAAGGCCGATCCCTGCCCTTCGTACACGCCCAAGCGGCCTGGTTCCTATGTGCTGGAACTCAAGGCCGGGTCGGCCGACCGCTTAAAGCTCAAGCTTTTTGACAAGCTGGAGTTCAGCCTCCCCGCGTCCAACCTCCGGTGACGAGCGGACCGTATCTTACTTGATCGTGAATTCCGCGATCTTGACGATTTGCTTGTTGCGGAGCTTGTCCTTCAAAACAGCCTTGAACTGATATTTCCCGGGCGCAAGGCCGCTCACATCCAACGAGTTGGTGGCATAGAGATCCAAGACCGGCGTCTTCGACGTGTAGTGAAAATCGAGGGCGTCGGCTTTATTGAGAAGGGTATTTCCCTTCGCGTCCAGGACGATCATGTCCTGGGTGTACCAGATCTCATAGAGGCCTTCGCGGCGGCCGGTGAAGACGTTGAGGGGCTCATAGTAGAACAGGATTTGGTCGCCCGCTTTGAAGGCCGGCGCTGCGACGGGGACATAGGATCCGAAGCCGATGATATTCGAGCAGATGGTGAAATTCCGGAAACCCAACTCCCCTTTGTTCTGGAGCTCGATAATCTTTTCCTTGAGTTTCACTACGTCATCCGCCTGCCCGAAAACAAGACCCGCGGCCACAAGAAGAACCGCGCCTAAAGGCAAAAGCTTCTTCATATCTCCTCCTTAAAATTGACTTCCATAGGCTAGGGACATTATAATCTACCGACCTGTGATTTCAAGGGGCGGCGTTTGACCAAGGCACAGCTTCTGGAGTTGCCATTGCCCGGGAAATACTCGCCGACATAAAAGAAGCCGTGGAAGGCGTCCAGATCAGCCCGCCCCTGGGAAGGATCGATCTGGCGCTGGATGTTCTCGAAGTCCTCGAGCTCTGATTATTTCAGGTTAAAGAGAATTCCTATATTAATTCCGAGGCTGTGTCCTTTCATGCCGGAAACGTCGATGTCCAGAGTCCCCATTTCGGCGGCATAATCATAAAGAGTTTCTTTGGCTGTCGAAAAAAACAAGGGGCGGTAGAATAGGCCGGCCGTTAAGCCGATGCGATGGCTCAGCCAAAAGTCCAGCCCAACACCGAGGTCGATCCCGGCCGCTTGGTAGACGACATCGCCGATGGTTTTCCATTCTTTGTTCTCGACTCCGAATATCGATTTGGCGACGTTGACAAAGACGATCGCCAAGCCTATCTGATAATAACCTTCGAGACGGCTCCCTGGCCGGATGTGCCCTTTCAGATCGATGTTAAAGTCGTAGTTGCCGACTTTTTCCATCCGGGTGCCGCCCGAGGGGAGAGTGGGATCCTTCAGTGTCCCATCGTGTCCGGAATAAGAATAGCTCAGCTCCACTCCGATATCTTCTCCCCGGAGCCCCAGAACCGCGCTGTATCCCGAAGCGGCCTTGAGCTTTGGAATCGGCATGTATTGTCCCGAACTGGAGAAAGCGAATTCTCCGTCGAAGCTTTTGCCGGACGTGTTGTTATAGGAATAGGTGAGCCCGAGGTATATCCTGCTTTTTTCGCCCTCGAAAAAGACCTGGCCATGCAGCGGCCCGGGCCTAAGGGACAGGACGAGCGCGCTAAGTAAGAAGACGATCATGAAGGCCGGCCGCTTGGGCATCGTTCTTCTCCTCCAAGAAACCTGGAATACCGTGTATACCATCGGCCGCCGAGAAAGTCAAACTGCCCCGTCCATTTCAAGCCGAGACTCGGGTTGAAATACCTTCCGGGAATATGTATAATATGCCGCCGGAGTCGGTTTTCGTACCCGAAGGTTCAGGGATTCGAAGCGGTTCGTATTGCCAACGTCGATTCTTTAGCGGAATATATCATCGAGGAAGGGAGTGCGAATATGGCAGAGAAAACGATTTACCTGGACCGTAACGAAAATAATTACGGGCCGGCTCCTGCTTGCTATGAAGCGCTGAAAGCCACGGGCTTCGAGACTCTCAGTTGGTATTCCAAAGACTTCGCCCGGGGCGTCAAGAGCACCCTCTCCGAACGGATTGCCAAGGAATTTGGAGTTCCCGAAAGCATCATCCTTCTCGGCTACGGCGCCGAAGACCTCCTCAAACAAGCGGTCCACTGTTTCCTGTCCAGGAACGAAACGATCATGATTCCTACGCATTCGTGGTGGTATTACAAATCGATCGCAGACGAAAAGGGAGGCATCACGGTCGAATATCCGATGGTGCCGGGCCCGGACTCATTCCACTATGAGGTCAAGAGCCTGCTGGATCTGGCGGCCAAGCACAGGCCCCGGTTGATCCTCATCAGCTCTCCCAATAATCCGACGGGGAATACGTTGGACCTGAAGGACCTTAAAGTCCTGGTGAGGACGATCAAGAATACGGTTATCGTCCTGGACGAGGCGTATTGGGGTTTCACCGGCCATCAGGCCGACTACGTCAAGGAGCTCATCGGCGAATATCCAGAGCTCCTCATCATCCGGACATTCTCCAAGTACTACGCCCTGGCCGGCGTCCGCATCGGCTATGCCTTTCTGGGCAAAAACCTCACGACCTTGGCTCAATTCAGCGCCCGCTATCTCGGCTATAACCGCCTCTCCGAGCGGCTGGCCCTGGCCGCCCTCGATTCGCGCGATTATTATGCGGAGATCAGCCAAAAAATGATCCGGGACAAAGAACGCTATTACCAGACGCTGGGAGCCATCCCGGGCTTTAAGGCCTATCGCTCCAACGCCAATTTCATCCTGGCCGAGATCCCGGAACGCTTCAAAGCCTCCCTCAAGGATTATTTGACGAAGCAAGGATTGATCATCAAATTCTTCAACGAGCCGAACCTCGAAAACTGCGTCCGGATCACGATCGGGACCGAAGAGCAAAATCTCATGCTGACGAATGCCTTCCGGGATTTTGCCAGGGACAAAGGATTGATTTGACCACCTTCTTGGAATACAGGAGATCGCTGAAGCTGCCGGAAGTGGAAGAGATCTTCGACCTCTATTTTTACCGGCCCCTGGCTTTTGCTTTTGTCAAAGCGATCTACAGGACCAATATCACGCCCAACCAGTTGACCGTGGTTTCCATGTTGATCGGGATGATGGGCGGGGTCTGCTTCGGGCTTGGGCATGCCGCGGCTGTGACAGTCGGCGCACTGCTCTACGGCCTGTCCATCGTGCTCGATTGCAGCGATGGCCAGCTGGCCAGGCTCAAAAAAAACGGAACCCGGCTGGGACGGATCCTGGATGGGCTGATCGATTATGTCGTCAGCCTCGCCGTGTACCTCGGGATCGGCATCGGCCTGGCTCCCGAGTCCGGAGATCATCGGATTTGGTGGCTTCTTCTCTTGGCGGCCGGCCTCAGCAACCTGTTCCATTCTGCCGTCCTGGACTACTATCGCAACCGCTTCACAGACTGCGTCCAGGGAACTGGGCACACAGAAGATGATGATTTCCAGAGCTTCCAACGGGAATACGAGGAGCTGGCGGCAGACAAAGGCAAGCGCCCGCGCAAAGCCGCCATCTGGCTGTACCTGAGATATCTGACCCTTCAGAAAAAATTGACCGTCAATTGGGACGATTCCAAACTCCCGAAAGTCGCCGGCGAAGACTTCTACCACAGGAATAAGGTCGCTCTTCGCCTGTGGACCTTTTTGGGTTCGACGACCCAGGGCACGCTCTTGATCATCACCTCGCTGCTCGACCGCATCGATCTCTATTTCTGGGGGATGATCGTCGTCGGCAATCTCTGGGCCGCCGTCATGTTCGTCGTCCAGACCAGGATCGACCACCGCCTCGAGCAAGAAGCCGTTTCATGAAAGGCGTCATCTTGGCCGCCGGGATTTCCTCCCGCCTCAGACCGTTGACCGATACGACGCCCAAATGCCTGCTCTCCATCGGCGGTGAAACGATTTTGGGGCGGACTCTCAACAACCTCACAGCCTGCGGCATCCGCGATGTCGTGATCGTCGGCGGCTACCTTGAGGACCAACTGAGGAGCTATGTTTCCGGGAATTTCCCGGGGCTCGGGGTGAAATTCTTGACCAATGAAGTCTATGCCTCGACGAACAATATTTACTCCCTCTGGCTGACCAAGCCGGACGTTCTCGAGCACGGCATGATTCTTCTCGACAGCGATATCATCTTTGAAGATCGCATCATCCAGGCCCTTGTCCGATCCGGATACGATAATTGCCTCGCCGTCAACACCAAGACCCGGCTCGGCGACGAGGAGATCAAGGTCGCGGTCGACCGCCACAATCGCATCCATGCCATCAGCAAGGAGGTCCCTCCAGGCGGGGCCATCGGAGAATCCATCGGGATCGAGTTGTTCGCGCCTTCGATGCTCAAAACGCTTTTTGATGTTCTCGACAGGAAGATCGTCCATGAAAAAGCAGTGAACGAGTTTTATGAAGTCGCTTTTCAAGAGGTCATCGACCGGGGCGGGGAGATCTATGCCGTGGACGTCGGGATGTACAAAGCCATCGAGATCGATACGGCCGAAGATCTGCTCGCGGCCGAGAAAGACATCCTTCCTTATCTCCCGCCTTCCAAGACTGCGCCCACCATCAAAATATAAGCGGTGTCCGTCCGTCGCTCATCCTTCCCGGAGAAGCCGGTCCAGCTCAAGGGCCGCGTTCTTCGAGGCGGGCGCCTCACCGAGGCTGGATCTGATGTCCTCGAAGCGGGCTTTCATGTCGGCCCGGACATCCGGGGAATCCAGGATCCGCTTCGCTTCCCGGAACAGGTTGTCCGGGGTGAATTGGGACTGGATGAGCTCCGGGACGACCCGGTCTTCGGCGAGGATATTGACGATGCTGTAGTTCTTGATCCTGACCAGTTTCACGCCGAAAACATAGGTCAACGGGGAAAGGCGGTAGAAAGCGATGAGAGGGGTTCCGAGCAGGGCGGCCTCGAGGTTGGCCGTTCCGCAAGCGGAAAGGATCAAATCGCCGGCGGCCATGGCCTCATAGGCGTCCCGGCGAATGATGGTCAAACCCGGAAGACCGTCGGGAACGATGCGGCGGTAAAAATCCGCCTCGAGGTGATCGGCCTGGACGAGCACGAACTGGGCGTCCCACGCGCTTCTCATGATTTTCAAGGCTTGAATGAGAACGGGCAGGTGGAAGCGGATTTCCGTGGCCCGGCTGCCGGGGAGCAAGATGATCAGTTTTTTCTTCGAGTCCAGCCCGTATTTTCGGCAGAATTCCTCTCGGCCGAATGCGACATGGATCCTTTCCAGGAGCGGGTGGCCGACAAAGCGGGCGGGAATGCCTGCCTGCTTGTAGATCGCTTCCTCGAAAGGAAAGATGAGGAGCATCTTGCTGACGTTTCGTTTGATCGCCCGGAGCCTTCCCCGTCGCCAGGCCCAGACCGTCGGGCTGATATAATAAAGGACGGGCACGCCGAGCTTTTTCAGCCTCTTGGCCAGGCGCAGGTTGAAATCCGGCGAATCGATCAACACGGCCGCCTTGGGGCTCCGGGCCTTGACTTCGTCCCGAATCCTCCGGAAGATTTTTCGGATCCGGGGAATCTGGGACACGATTTCCACGAAGCCCACGACGGCCAGGTCTTCCATGGGAAAAAGGATTTCCACCCCCTCGGCTTCCATCCCTTTTCCGCCGATCCCAAAAAACCTGGATGAGGGGTCGATTGCCTTGAACTGACGGATGAGCCCCGCCCCGTAGGTCGCGCCGGATTTTTCGCCGGCGATGATCAGGATGGAGCTCATCAATCCTTTTCCGCTCGGCCGAAATAGATGATTTCGGGCTTGTTGTTCGGGTCCGCGCCGTAGAAGAAAAGCCATTGGTCATAGGTTTCGGCGTCGTTGTAGATGCGGAAGGATTTTTTCGGGGAGGCGCTTACGACGCCGAGGAGGCGCGGGTCATCGACCGCCGAGAGGTTGTCCTGGGGCACGACCAGGACCTGCTGAGGGCTGCCTTGGGCCTGGCCGCCGCCCACCGCCGGGGCCGATCTTCTCCGCGATCTTCCTTCGTATTGGAGAATCACGTTCCATTTTCCATCCCTGGTCATGGGGTCCTTATACAGACGCCTTAAAAAGCGCTTGCGGACGAGCTCATCGAGCGACTTGGGAAAGGTCCCCGGATTCTTTGCCTGGTAGAGACGGACGGCCTCCACGAACTGCCGGCCGCGAAAAATGAGCTCGTCCTCTTTTTCTCGCTGGATCTGTGTTTGCCAGACCGGGACGGCGATGAGCAGCCCGATGGCCAAGACAAAAGTCGCCAGCATCAGGATGACGATGCTGTAGCCCGCGCGGTTTTTCATCACCAGGTGTTGTAAAGCGTGCCGTCGAGAGCTTTTTCCGTCGAGCCGGAATGGACATCGACGATGCCGACGGTCATCCCCGGCTCGATATCCTCCATGGTCGGTTGTTCGCGGACTTCAACCCAGGTGTCCGCCTTTCCTGTAATGTCTTGCGGGATCTTGTAAAGGTAGCTTTCATCGACAAGCGCCTGGAGCGAAAGCGGGTATTTGCCCTTGTCCGTGTAATACTGCTGGATGAGCTTTCTCAATTGAAACAGGTTTTCCTTCAGCGCGCTCTCGTGGGCCTTGGTCATAGACGTCTTGAATTGGGGCAGGGCCAGGCCGACCAAGATGCCGATCATGGCGAAAACGATGATCAGCTCGATCAACGTGAAGCCTTGTTGTTTAGAGTGAATCATGGTCCCGTCTCACCAATCCTTGTATTTTGTCCCGTCGATGGCCGTTTTGTTGCTTTTGGTATAGACATCAAAAACATTTTGGCCTCCCCAACTCGTGGAGTCGAAGGCATCCTGGGAGGAGCGCAGTTGCCAGTCAAAGGAGTTCGTCATCGGGTCTTTCGGGATCCGCCTGAGGAACTTTATGATTTTAGAGCCCCCCGTTGAACTCTGTGACTTCTTTGAACTCTGGGCCCTGTCCGGACCTTGGCCTTGAGTCGAACCTTGGCCCTTGTCCTTGAGCTCAACGCCCTTGACCAGTATTTCCAGGTTGGGCGGATAGCCGTCCGAGTCCTCCTCAATATCGATTTTTTTCTCGTCGGCCAGCCGTTTGTACTCGTCGATCGCTTCCCGGATCAGGCGCAGGCTCCGCTGGAACTCGATTTCCTTTTCCCTCTTGACGGCGATTTTGGCCAGGGGCATGGCCAGAGCGGCCAGGATGGCCAGGATCGTAGCCGCGACGAGGAGCTCGCTGAGAGTGAACCCTTTCCTATGACGAAACATCTCGGCCATCGTTTTGGACGATGATCTATCGATTCAGAATCAATGGCGACGGTCCCGGTCTGACCGGCGATAGGGAGATTGTTTATTCGCGTAGGGCTCGCGTTCCCTGTCCTGCTCCCTCTCATGCGGAGGGCGCGTGTCTTCCTCCAGGGCTTTCATGCTCAACTTGATTTTGTTGTCCTCGTCGATGTTGAGGACCTTGACGTTGACGATCTGTCCCATTTTCAAAACATCGCGGACGCTCTTGATCCGGTGGTGGGCGATTTCGGAGATGTGCATCAACCCGACGAGATTTGGCAAAATCTCGACAAAGGCCCCGTATTCTTCGATGCGGACGACCTTTCCCTGGTAGGTTTTGCCGACCTCCGCCTCGACCGTGATCTCGCTGATCATTTGCTTGGCCTTCAGGGCGGCCTCCATGTCCGTAGAAGCGATGATGATCTTGCCGGTTTCGTCGACGTCGATCTTGGCCTTGGTCGCGGCGATGATCTTCTTGATGACCTTGCCGGCCGGGCCGATGACTTCGCCGACTTTTTCGGGGCTGATGAAGAGATAGATGATGTGGGGTGCGTAGGGGGAGATCTGCGGCCGGGGCGCCGGGATGGCCTCTTTCATTTTGGCCAGGACTTGAAGCCGCGCCGCGCGCGCTTTGTCCAATGCCTCCCGGACAATGGCCATGGTGATCGAGGCCATTTTCAGATCGAGCTGGATGGCCGTGATCCCTTTGTCCGTGCCGGCGACCTTGAAATCCATGTCGCCGAAATGATCTTCGAGGCCGGCGATATCCGTCAGGACAGCGTATCGGCCGTTGTCCTTGACCAGGCCGATGGCGATGCCTGCGATGACCATCGAGAGCGGAACGCCGGCATCCATCAAAGACAGGACGCCGCCGCAGACGGTGGCCATGGAGGATGAGCCGTTGGATTCAAGAATGTCCGAGACGATGCGGACGGTGTAAGGAAATTTTTCCTCGTTGGGGATGGCGGGCAGGATGGATTTTTCGGCCAGGGCGCCGTGGCCGATTTCGCGCCGGCCCGGGCCTCTCAAGAAAGACACCTCGCCGACGGAAAAGGGAGGGAAATTATAATGAAGCATGAACCTCTTTTCGGTTTCTTCGCCGAGGCCGTCCAGCCGCTGGACGTCTTCGAACGTTCCCAGGGTGACAGTCGCCAGGCACTGGGTTTCACCGCGGGTGAATAGGGCCGAGCCGTGCGTTCTTGGCAGCATGCCGACTTCGATAGAGATCGGCCGGATTTCATCGAAGCCCCGGCCGTCGGCCCTCTTGCCTTGGTTGAGGATCAAGTCCCTGGTCAGCTTTTTCTGTATCTGGTAGAACAGCTCCTTGGCTTCAGCCCTCTCGTCTTCGTTTTCCTCGGGGATGGCTTCGAGGAGCGAGGCCAGAATGCTTTGAGCGGCTCCTTCAGAAGCTTTTTTGCCGGGCGTCTGGATGGCGGCTAGGAGGGACGGGCCGATGTTCTTCTCCATCTCGGCCAGTTTGACCGGGTCGGAGAGCTTCGGCGTGAATTCTCTCTTCCTGATGTTGAGCTTCTGGAACTGCTCTTTCTGGATGTCGATAATCTTGCGGATGGGGTCCTGGGCGGCGGCGATGGCGCCGAGGATTTTTTCCTCGTCCATTTCCTTGGCTCCGGCCTCGATCATGACGACGCCCTCTTCCGTGCCGACGATCAGCATATTCAGCGGGCTCGTTTCGAGCTCCTTGCCCGTGGGATTGATCACGAACTGCTCGTTGATAAGACCGACCTTTACGGCGCCCATGGGCGTCGTGAAGGGGATATCCGAAAAATACAGGGCGGCCGACGCGCCGATCAGGCCCAGCGTGTCCGGTTCGTTCTCCAGGTCGGCGGAAAGAAGGAGCGCGATGATCTGGGTGTCAAAATAGTAACCCTGGGGAAACAGCGACCGGACCGGCCGGTCGATCAAGCGGCTGACCAGAATTTCTCGTTCCGACGGTCTTCCTTCGCGCTTGAAGAAGCCGCCGGGGATCTTTCCCGCGGCGTAGGTGTTTTCCCGGTAGTCGACGATCAGGGGCAGAAAGGATTTTTGCTCCCGGACCTCTTTCTTGGACGTGGCGGAGACGAACATGATCGTATCGCCGTAGCGGACCAGAGCCGAACCGTCCGCCTGTTTTCCGACTTTGCCGATTTCGATGGACAAAATACGCTTGTTGATTTCAAAACTGATTGTGTGTGACATGGTCGATGGCGAGGCAGACGCCTACTTCCTTAAGCCGAGCCTTTGGATGAGCTTCTCGTAGCGGCCGCTGTTTTCTTTCTTTATGTAGGCCAGAAGCCGTTTTCTCTGACCGACGAGCTTCATGAGGCCCGTCCTGGAATGAAAATCCTTTTTGGCCGAAGTCATATGCCTTGTCAGGAGGTTGATCCGTTCGCTGAGAAGGGCGATCTGGACTTCCGCCGATCCTGTGTCCGCGGCATGGACTTTGTTGGTGCTGATGATTTTTTCTTTTTGTTCTTTTCTTAGCACTCTGTCATTCTCCTTTAAATCGTTGAATATACTAGCAAAATGAGGGATAAAAGTAAATAGTTCTCTTCCATTTCCTTTTGGGAAAAATTGTCTGAGAAACGATCCGGAAACGGCCTCGCTCCCCATCCGGCTTTTTATGGTATTTGTTCGGATATTTATGGAAAGGGCAGAAGAGGGACAAATTTAGGCAGTGAGGGCTTTTTTGCGAAGGACGAGCTGCCGGGCGTACCGGGACCTCAGCCCCCCCTGGGATGTCTTGAGCTCGTTGAGCTTTGCCTCGATTTCGGGCAGGGTCATCTTATTGATTTTCTTGTTGCCGGACCCGGATTTTTCAGGTTCAGGAGCGGCTGCCGCAGCCGGTTCCGGCTTCGGCGCCTCTTTTTTTGCTTCCTTGACCGGCTTTGAAGCTTTTGCCGCGTCTTTCTTTTCGGCCATTCTATCGATCCTTTGTTTGATTTTTTCCTAAGAAGTCTATCAGATTTCCCGTTTCCTGGCAATGTTTTTTTCAGAGCCGGCGCTTGAAGGCCGTTCCCAATTTTAGTATAGTCGGGTGGACGTGTATCTTTTATACTCCCTCCTCCTTTTCTTGGCCCTGCTGGTTTCGATCCCTGTCTATTTCGTCAAACTGAAGCTGTTCAGGAAGGAAGGCCTGTTTCTCCGGGAAAGACTCGGGGCAAGGCTGCCCGTTCGGGAAAGCGACAAGCCTTTTCTCTGGATTCATGCCGTTTCCGTCGGGGAAGTCCTCTCCCTCCAAAACCTGATCAAGGAGGTCCGCAGGAAACATCCGGACTGGGAGATCGGTTTTTCCACTCTGACGAATATGGGCCAGAGGGTAGCCCAGGGAAAGCTTCGCGGCGTCGATCACATCTTTTTTATCCCCTTCGACTTCCCTTGGACTGTCGGCAGGGCTTTCAGGGCGCTCCGGCCTCGGCTCCTTATTTTAGCCGAGTCCGAATTCTGGCCGGGCCTTCTCAAGGAGGCCAGGCGGTATTCATGCAGGGTGCTCCTTGTCAACGGGCGCATCTCGGCCCGCTCCTTTAAAAGATTTTGGCGCTTCAGACGCATGGCCAACGGGGTGTTCAAGAATATCGACCGGTTTCTCGTCCAGACGGCCCAGGACAAGGACCGGCTCGAAAAGATCGGCGTTCCATCCAGCCGCCTGGAAATTTCTGGAAATCTGAAATGCGAGGTCCATCTGCCCGAGCTCGGCGAGAAGGACCTTCTCCGGCTGAAAAAGGAGTTGGGTATTCCGGATTCCAAAATGGTGGTCGTCGCCGGAAGCATTCACAAGGGGGAGGAAGACCGGCTGATCAGAGCTTACGGGGAGGCACGAGCGAAGAACGATGACCTGTGCCTCGTCCTTGCCCCACGCCATCCGGAAAAATTCGGCGAGATCGAGAAGGTCTTCCAGGACCGAGAGTTCGTCGTCCGACGAAAAACCGCCCTTCAGCCGGGCCAGTCCTGGGATATCCTGATCCTTGATACGATCGGGGACCTGGCCAGGCTATATGCCCTCTCCGACTTGGCTTTTATCGGAGGGAGTCTCGTACCCTGGGGAGGGCAGAATCTCCTCGAGCCTGCTTTCTACGGTAAGCCTATCTTTTTTGGGCCCCACATGGAGAATTTCGCCTCGTTGGCAGAGGAATTTGTCAAGGCTGGTGCGGCTAAAATCGTTGACCGACCCGAAGACTTGGTGGAGATGTTCTTGTTCAAAGATGCCAAGGCGATGGCCGAGATGGGGCATCGGGCCAAAAAAATCTTATGCTCTCTCCAGGGGGCGACAGAAAAAACCTTGTCCGCCATCGATTTTTTTATGGGACATGCGGAATAAAAAGAAAAAGGCATTCCTTTTTGCCGGGATCCTTTGCCTGGCCCTGGTTTTAAACCCATCCCAGGCCGCTCTCTGCGCCCAAGAGACGCCGGATTCCAGCCGGTTAAATCGGGATTTTCCCAAAAGATTCGGAAGCGATTTTAAAAATGTCCTCTCCGCGCCCGGCCACTGGCATAGAAAAGGTATTCTCGCGTTCTCTGTGCTCCTGGGAACAAGCGGGGTGCTATATGCCCTGGACAAGGACCTTTATGACGGAGTGCAGGAGCTGAAAAGCTCTTCGACCAAAGATGCTTCAAACGTGATCACGAAATTCGGAAAGGGCGGGTATCTCACCGGTCTCATGGCTGCCCTTTATCTCTCAGGGGAGGTTTTTGACAGCGCTGGATTGCGCAAAACAGCTCTGCTGAGCCTGGAAAGCTTCTTGACGACATCGGCCGTCGTTTTGAGTATGAAGGTAGTATTCGGCAGGGCCAGGCCGAGCACGGGCAAGCCCTCGAACTATTTCCAGCCGTTTTCGTTGAACACGGGCGAAACGTCTTTTCCTTCAGGAGACGCGGCCGGGGCGTTTGCCGTGGCGACGACGATCGCCGAGCAGACGGACGGGTTCGTCATAGATGCCTTGGCCTATGGTTTAGCCGGCTTGGTCAGCATTTTCCGCGTCCACGACGAGAAACACTGGCCCTCGGATGTGTTCGTCGGCTCCGCCCTCGGCTATTTTATCGCCAAAAAGATATCCGCTCTTAACCGAGAGAAACCGTCGGGCCAATTCCACGTTGGTATGCACCTCTCATCCCGGAGCCGGGGCGTCACCCTGGCCTTCAGCTTTTAGTTGCGCGTTGCGCATATATCTTGCATCAATGAAGGTACACCCTTGAACGCGCAACCGCCGGGGAGTTTGAGGGGGGCGG
>Ga0315274_10001222_pt1 | contig 39730 bp, 40 predicted proteins | sample YL17G02_20_MG_FD_203700 | JGI IMG/M metagenome (GOLD analysis project Ga0315274, IMG submission 203700) | Sediment microbial communities from Yellowstone Lake, YNP, Wyoming, USA - YL17G02_20 | ecosystem: Environmental > Aquatic > Freshwater > Lake > Sediment | place: USA: Wyoming | collected...
TAGCGCCTGGTCTCCATATTTACAACGAAGAAGGGGTATGTCTCTTCATGTCGTATGACCATAACAGAAACGACTGGCATTCTCAGATATTTCCTCCTGGACTATACCAGGCTAAATGTATGATCCCAGGAAATCTTTTGGCCGAGGGGATCTTTTTCGTAAGCATCGCAATTAACACTGAAGCTGGTCAATCGGCATGCCATGCATTTCAGCCCCAAGCGATATGCTTTGAAGTCTATGATCCATTTGAGGGGGATAGCGTGCGAGGACCAAACAGTAATGCTTGGGGCGGGGTAATGCGTCCTATGCTCGCATGGGAGACTCAATGGATTAATTCAAAAGTTTATTCGGGCGGTATACAACCCAAGGATATGGCTAAGGAATATAAAGGAAAGACGCATATAAGCTTTTAATCCGGATAGAGTAAATATGGATTCTCATCTCCGCTTTGAAAGGATTTGCATTGAAGTTACTAACGTCTGTAACATGGAATGTTCTTTTTGCCCTAACGTGAAACTGCCCAGGAAGAGAGAGGTCTTGGCGTATGAAACATTTGAAAAGCTAATTAACAATATCATCACCCGAGAAATAACGACAAAGATATCTTTTACCGGGAATGGTGAACCAACTCTTGACCCACTTTTGCAACAGCGGTTGGAGCATTGCCATAAAAGTGGACTCTGTACACAGTTGACTACAAACGGCCTTCGGCTAAAGAGTGTTGTTAAATATTTGGAATTTATTGATATTCTTTTTGTATCTTGGCAGACGGCCAACGAGGAGACTTTCAGTCTCAGGAATGCCAATGGATGGACATACGATTTATATGTTGAGAATATTTTAGAATTTGTCAAATACGTCACAACCCGAATCGATTCGAAGGCAATAATATATATTTCTCTTATGTCCAACAGCCACCTCCCAATCCGCACAAAACAAATAATTTCAGATTTTTATCTGGCTTTGACAGAACAAGATGACAGATCGATGGTTGAAGCTGCGTCAAAGATCATTTCTGTAGCCCCGGAAAAGGCATTAGTTTCCTTGAAGGAACTACCGAATTATATTAAAAATGGCGTAAAAAAAGGTGTGCGTCAATTCCAACTCATGGGTAACATTTTCCTGTATAGTTATCAATTTTTCAATTGGGGAGGATTATTGTTTGAAAATAGGCAAAATTTATGCCGAAAACCAAAAGTCAAAGGGGATTGTCAGCTTTTTTTTGACGGCCCTCAAATCTTGGCAAACGGGGATGTTGCATTCTGTTGCATAGACGCATTTGGATCGACGACTTTTGGTAACATTCAAGGCAATGAATTAAATAATATCTTAAAATCAGAAATTTATATGAGCGCTTTTAAGAATTTCAAAAAAGGAGTTATAAACCATGACCATTGCCAAAGATGTTTGGGCGAATGGAGAAAAAATACGCTGATTGAAAAATGGCTATAGAGTAATAAGGGGAGATTTTCACAGATATATTGCAATAACAGCGTACAATTACTCCATCTTTCTACCCCATGAAAGTATAGCGTAGGTGGTAAGAATCAAGGCCTAGTCCAATTCGGAAATAGGGTGAGGGTGAATGTGGCCATTTAAAAAGAAATCTAATCATATTCGGCACGGTTATTCGGAAAAAATATCCCCAACAATTTTAATATCGGTGTGTGAGAGCAAAGAGGCACCAGGGGATTACCCATATAATGGCGGAATTAAACTGCTGAATTTATGGACGAAAATATTGAGGATGAATGGGTATGAAGGTTATATGGTTACCTATTCTGGTGATTACCGGCCATGGCTAATAGAACATCAGCCTCATGTTTCAATTGAGGAAGTTAAGAGATGGAAAACGGAAGGCCGCCCATTAATTTTCCTCACCGGATGGATTCCATCAAAGGCTTTTATAAACTTGGCTGACGAAATATATTTTTATGACGCTGAGCTGAAATATACGTGCAGCGAGCATTTTGGAAGACTTAAGAAATTACTCAAGAATAAGATCCGGAGAGTTTCCACTCACTCACGCACTCAACAGGCATGGTACATGGCGACTTTTGGGTTACATGTAGATCTTATTCCGGTGTGGTCAGATGAAGCATATTGGTATGAGCGACCGGAATGTCGTGAGGAAGGGCTGGTAGGATATATGAACGAAGGTTATGAAACAAGAAAGGAAGTGGAACAGATAGCGGGTTGGTGTAGGGAAGCGGGGATTCAAGCCAAATTCTTGGAAATTTCCGGGGACGAATCAGAGGTGATCAAGGCGATGCAGCGTTGCGATATTTATCTTGGTATGAATCCCGGAAAACACCCGTTGTGGGGGGAAGGCAGTCCGGTCACGCAACAGGAGGCAATGCATGCAGGGTGTGTTTTGATCGCTTATGATGTTTATGGAAACAGAGAGTATTTGATCGATGGATATACAGGGTTGCTTGCAAGAAGGAATCAACCAAGGGATATGGCCGTCCATCTGGTTCGCTTGTCAAAGGATTCTGTAATGAAAGAGAAAATTCGAAAAACATCTTGTGATTTCATGAGGCGTGTATTTACAGCAGAATCCCGGTGGTCCTTGGTTCGGGAATTTTTGGAGTTGAGTTAATGCTAAATAGGCCCGGAAATAATTCATTTAAAAGATAATGTTAAGCATGAGCAGAATATCAAAGGGGTTCATCTAAGGGGAGGAAATGAGGAGGTCAGCGGTTGAAGATTGCATGAAGGTGTTGGCATATTACGGAATAGATCCTTGTTCGGAAGAAGCAATTGATGTTGGTGGAACTCCGATTGTGTGGTTAGACACCAAACCAGATACAAACCCATTGTTGAAGCTCGTGCCGCGGCTTACTTTCCTTGATAAGGGCTTTAATGTTGAATATTTTAGGACAAACGCAGATATTATTGGGGACTTTCTGGATCCGGGCGTTGCAGGAATATTAGAAAATCGGTTTAAAATGGTTTTTTGTTTTGATACTTTGGAACATGTTTCAAATCCCTTTGTCTTTTCTGCAAATCTATTAAGAATAGCAAAACCAGGAGGATATATTTATAGCTCAACTCTTTTTTCTTGGGGGTATCATCCATCACCAGAGGATTATTTCAGATTTTCCCCTGAGGGATTACGGGAATGTTTTCGAATAGGAAGTCAAGACAGTTCAATAAAGTATGAGTTAATATGGGGAGGCTGGGAAAGTGATCGAAGAAGGGTCGGGATCTTGATCCAGAAGGAAGGAAGAAAAGAATCGGTCCCGCGTGCTCCGCTTGTCTTAGAAGAAAGGAATGAATGGTCTGTTCCATCCAAGTGGGAACGGACAAAGGCAATGATCAAGGGCCTCAGCAGAGTTCTGAAGTAAATCATGAGAGATGGATTTAGATATATTCAGGGCAACTTTATCGTAAGAGGGGTGAACAAAATCCGGAACCAGATTCTTCCCTTTTTACCCATTCCCTATCACCTTCCCTGGGGAGGGTGGATGCTACTAGAAAATTGTGAATTCGGCAGATCCTTAATTTATGGTTTGTATAATGAACAGGACGAAATTAACACGATGCAATTCATCCTGCGCCCTGGGATGACCATGTTTGACATAGGGGCCAATCAAGGCATTTTCACAATTGTTGCTTCTCGAAGAGTGGGGCCATTGGGAAGAGTTTATGCTTTTGAACCTGTTCCAAGCCAATATCAGATGCTGAAATTGAATTGTCGACTGAATGGGCTTAAAAACGTTGTAACAGAGGCTTTGGCGCTAAGCGACCGAGTGGGTAATGCTGAATTTTTTGAAGTGGAGCAGGATCAGGCGAATTATAGCAGCTTGAAGCCTCCGGCCTCTGACGTCAAAACCCCCTTTTACCAAACAATTGTTAAGACTGTAGATTTGCTATTCTACATGAGGGAAAAGGGAATCAACTGCGTTGATTTTATAAAAATTGATGTGGAAGGCGGGGAAAGAGATGTAATCATGGGCGGAGAATCTTTGTGGTGTTCGGAATCTGCGCCAATCGTTCTTATGGAAATAAATGACCTGCGGACTGGGAAATGGGGTTATCGCGCAATAGAACTCCTAAGATATTTTGAAAGGTGGGGTTACAAGATTTTCAGACCTACCAACGGAGCGATCAAAGTTCACAAAATTCAGGAATATTATTCTTTTACAAACCTTCTTCTTGTTCCTGCAGCGAGAGAATACCTTCTCGGTCCCTGGATAAGGGAAAAAGCAATTGAGATATGAAATATAATGATCTAAAGAAATTTCCTTCAAGTCAATATAGGAAAATCGACTGGCCATGGGACAAAGACCTTCTTCATTTTCCAAAATGTTTGGCGGATTACCGAGGATGGCCAAAAATCAGCATCATTACCCCCTCTCTTAATCAAGGATCCTTCTTGGAAGAGACGATTCGTTCGGTTCTTTTGCAGGGTTATCCTAATCTGGAATACATTGTAATCGATGGCGGATCAACCGACAATTCCATTGAAATCATCAAAAGATACGAACCATGGCTTGCTTATTGGGTTAGCGAAAACGATCGGGGACAGAGTCATGCGATCAACAAAGGGCTCCAGATAGCAACAGGTGATTTCGTGGCCTACCAGAATTCAGACGATATTTATTGGCCTCAAGCCATCAGGATTGTTGGAGAAATATTAAGTAAGGGTGATATTGATATGCTTTTCGGCATGGCAGATATCCTGGATGAAGAAGGAAATCGGCACACGCCTGTCTGCCCTATCCCCGAACCCAAAATCGATGTATTGATTCGCTTTTGGAAAGGCCCTTCCAATATTCTCCCTTCACAGGGATTCTTCTGCCGGTTGAATTTGCTGAAGGAAATCGGTTTGTTCAACGAGAGGTACCATTACAAGATGGATCTGGATGTAATATGCCGGCTCCTGGAAATCGTACCCCGGCAACGAATCACTCGTCTTGATGATATCTTGGCGGGATATCGGATCTACGGAACCTCGAAAACCGGAAATATGAGTTCTCGAAAGGCTGTTGAGGAGGGGATCGAAATAAGCAGTCGATACTGGGCTCAGGTTTCAGGGGGATCGCCCGAAAAAATAGCGGCAGAAGCCTGGCGAGGAAAGGGACTCATGGCATTTTGTAGGGCAGGTATTGCGGCCGAGAAAGGAGATCTGGGTACGACGCTTAAGGAGCTGATCCATGCCTACTCAAATTATCCCAGGCTTGGGATTAGCCAGTCGAATCTAAATATTCTTAAAAGGATGTGCCTTCTGAATTGGGTTGGCCGATAAAGAGAGGGTCGCTCTTGTATCCACCGGACTTGGTCGGATATTGCATTGTACTGCGGGGGATCGACTTGGTCTGCGGCCCTTTATGGACACCGCTGCGACTATGCTCATTTGCTTACAGGTCCATTGTATAAAGATACACTTGCCTGCGGCATTGACGAATTCCGCCTTTTCTTGATTCCGTACGGCCTAGATGCAAAACAATTTATCCCCTGCCGCCGGGCTGAACGGGCAGCCGTGCGAGCGGAATTGCGGATGCCGGACAATGCGAGAGTAGTCCTCATCGTTGCTACCCTCGATCGGGAGACGAAGCGGAACGATTAATTGATACGCGGGCTCTCAAAATCAGATTTGCCGCTCTGGCTACTTGCTGCAGGGCAGAAGATCCCCGATACGTCCAGCCTCGAGCAGGAGGCTGAGCATTTCCTGGCGGGCCGCTGGCGTTTCGTCAGCTGGCCTCAAGAGCGGGTTAACCTCTTATACGGCGCCGTGGACATATTTGTTCTCACCTTGCTCATCAAGGCCTTCGGCCGGGTAATCATTGAGGCATTGCTCACCAGCCTTCCCACCATTATTCACGATAGACCGATCTTTAAATGGGTGGTAGACGGACATCGGCCCACACCATAGATATGTCGGGTGAAGGTTCATTGTCGGATGCGCTCGGAAGAATGCTGAGCAAACAAGCGACTTCTACGGAGCGGGATGATTTTGCAACTTGGTTCGCGTGGGAGAGGCTTGTTCCCGAGTATATTCCCCTGTACGCCCGGGTGGCAGCTGGCTCCCGATTAGGCCGCTGTCGCGCCGCGGTCAAACGAAAAAGGTCGGAGGCGCTCTGATGCCCCTGTTCGTATGTCACCTCGAAGGGCTACACCGGATACCTCTATCCGATGCGCTATCCGACTTGCCTTGGATCGCGGCCATACTCGTAATCCTCACGGCGCTCTCCTTGAAAGCCAAATTTCCAGTATCCGCCGCCATGAGACAAAAGGAGATCCAGGATGGGTTCGGAATCGAAACCGGGACAACTCTCAAAGGCATTGCTGTACTATTCCTTATCTTCGGCCATCTTGCTATCGTATGTATCGAAGGGGAAGTCGCTTTTGAATATGCAGGTGATTGGGCCGTAGTCATCTTTCTCTTCCTATCCGGTCATGGCCTCGTGAAGAAATACAGGTTCCGGAACCCGGGGAAAAAGTTCATGAGAAAGAGGGTAGCAAAGTTAATGATCCCCCTGTGGTTAACTCTTCTCCTGTTCTATGTGCTAGATTACCAGCTCCTTGGAAAGAGCTATCCATGGCAGCAAATGGTAGAGGCGTTCTTGGGTATCTTGTACACTCGTCCTCCCAACGCACCAGCATGGTTTATAACATTTATCCTCTTTCTCTACGGGGTTTTTTATCTCGCCTGTCGCCTTCCGGTAAGCGATTTCGTCAAACCGTTCGCCCTGCTTATCATTTATCTAGTTTTATTATGCCTTACTGCCGTTACCCCGCTGCAGGGGTTACTGAAGAAGTGGATACCATATCTTGTGGTCTTTCCAGCGGCCGCCTTTATTGCTTATCATTCGAGCCATATATTCAAACTAGTTGGCCGTTTCCACGAGTTTTCCCGACTGCTCTACTTTGGAGCCATCGTAGTTCTCTTCCTATTCTTCTACAGGGCTTCTGGCATTTCAATCCTTTGCTGGGTTTTGCCAGTGGAGAAGGCGGCTGCCATGATGGAAATTATCCGGCCACTTTATCTGATTTCGGCAGTAATATTGACAGCGTATCTCCTCGAGATTGCTCGCTTCACTTCAAGTTTTCTCACGTTCCTGGGACTTTTCTCCCTGGAAATATTTCTCATTCATCTGCCTTTCATGGAGAGCTACGACCTCTTCCTAGTCCGCAAGCCCCTGACGTTCTTTTTTTTCGTGTACCTCTCCGTCATCATCGTCCTGGCATTTGGGCTTCGGCGTCTCACCGATCTTTTAGGGCGTCTTGTGTGTATTTTTGCACTTATTTGCTCTGACCGAATTCTTCGGGTTTTGCCACTTGATATGCGCGGATAATGATTTGCTCCTAGGCTTGATTACCAATTACTCTGCTTCGGTACTCGGGGTTTTAACACCCATACTTTGGGAGCAGATTTCTGGAGTTTGTGACCTTTTCGTTGTTAGGTCTATCAGGCTTGAGATAACCCATTCAAATCTAAATATTCTCAAGAAAATATGCCTTCCGAATTGGGTTGGCCGATAAAGTGCGGATTGCTCTCGTATCCACTGGTCTAGGTCGGATATTGCGCGGTTTTGAATCGTTCACAGAATCCTTGTTCCAAGCCTTGAGGGCTTATACTCCTGAGATCGATGTGACTCTTTTCCAGGGAGGGGGAAAATCCGGGGAACGGCGGCTGGTTATCCCGAACTTTCACCGACATGACCCTCCTGCCCGGTGGATGGGGTATGAAAAGGGAAATTTGCTTGAGAAACGCTCCTTTGCCTTATCTGTTTACCCGTATTTGCGAAAAGGGAAGTTCGATATTGTTCATTACAATGAACTGGTGATGGGTAGTGCCCTGTATCATCTCCGGAGGCTGTTTGGGGGGAACTTCAAACTTCTATATTGCAATGGAGCGCCCGCTCAGCCCATTATGTACCATCACAGGTGTGATTATGGGCAAATGCTGCATGGTCCGATGTTTGAAGAGGCAAGAGACTTCGGAATGAAAGGAGATAAACTCTTTTTACTGCCTTATGGAGTAGATAGTGATCGATTCTCTCCGGAAGTGAGATCCTTCCGCAATGCGGTGCGAAAAGAACTTGGGATTCCGGACGAGGCGAAGGTGGTTTTGACCGCGGCAGCGCTAAACCGCTGGCACAAAAGGATCGATTACCTTATTCAAGAAGTCACCCGGCTTCCGGCTTCTTTCTGGCTGGTGGCCGCAGGGCAAAGGACGGAGGAGACAGTACATTTGGGAAAAATGGCGGAAAGTCTTATCCCTGGGCGATTCCGCATCATTAGCTGGCCGCAGGAGAAAACGCACCGGCTTTACGGGGCGGCAGATATCTTTGCACTGGCTTCTTTGCATGAAGGATTTGGATTGGTCACAATCGAAGCCATGGCCAGCGGATTGCCCGTGATCATTCATAACGGGCCGGAATTTCGATGGGTGGCGGGGGATTCAAATGTTATGTGCATCGACATGGCCAAGGACGGAGAACTGGCCTCGGCCGTTAGGGATGCTTCCAGTAAGCAATTCATTTCGAATGGGCGAGAGAGCGCGGTTAGGCGTTTTTCCTGGGGTTCCCTTGTGCCTCATTATCTGGAAATGTACCGGAAAATAGCGCAATGTTGAATACCCCCATATTAGAGGGATCGAGTATTCTGCAGGAGAAGATAGGGTGTGGAATCTGTCGGTCTCGGTCTTTGAAAGCTGAATTCCAGGAAAACGGATTTTGGCTGAATCGCTGTATCACCTGCGGACATTATTATGTTTCTCCTAGACCATTGAACCCGGGCACCATTCGGGATGTTTATGAAAAAACTCCATCTACTGAAATTCATTGGCAAAATGAATTGCAGCGGATCCCGGTTTATGAAAAGTATATCGAATGGATCAAAGGATTTGTGCCAGGGAGGAGATGGCTGGATATCGGATGCGGTTGCGGAACCTTCATGGAAGTACTGCGTCAGGCGGAGTATGAGGTTGAGGGGATCGAGACGGATGAACTGCGGCGATTCCATTGTGAGTCAAGAGGGCTAAAGGTTCATCCTGAACCAATCGAGGCTAACTACCTGGCTCCGGGATCTTTTGATGCTGTTTCAATGATTAATGTATTTTCCCATCTACGCGATCCCATTATGGTTTTCAAGGCCATTGAGCGAGTGCTGAGGCACGATGGAATCATATTCCTGACAACCTCGCAGTTGGGGAAAAAAGCATATCAGAGCGAGGTGCCTAGCTGGCACTTGGGCGATCATCTCCACTTCGCGGGTCCCAACACGTTCAACAAGATCGCCTCCATGCTGGGTTGGAAAACCATAACCTTGAAAAGGGATCTAACCCAAACGGTCGTGCTGAAAAAGAAGCTTTATTATGATTCGGAACGGATTTGGGTCAATTGGATGAAAAAGGTCTTTAAAGAAATACCTCTCCTCGCAGAGTTTGTAGGAGCGATGATTTGCTTTTCCCGCAGGTATGCATCACCCCGACATGAAGTCGCTATCCTTTTCAGAAAAATCGCAGCCTAAAGTCTGACTCTTTGCGATACTCAACCTTGCCGATTTGGCAAAATATCTATTCCATGGGTAGCAGCCCCGTTATACTAGACGCCGTCATAATTCCGCTGATTCGGGGTCCAAAAATCCTTGATGTGGGCTGTGGGTTCGGCAGATGGGGAGCTTTGATCAATACGAATTATTGGGAAACGTGTTCGAAAGATACATCGGGAAAGCCAGAAGTCGTCGCCTGTGAAGGATACCTTCCGAACGTAGAGTTGGCGAGAGACAGTGGCTTTTACGCGGAGGTCATCCACCTGCGGTTCCCACCGCTTGCATTCGAAAATAATAGTTTTGACACGGTGCTTCTGCTGGATGTGATCGAGCACTTGAAAGACGAAGAGGGTTTAGCGCTGGTCCAAGAAGCCAAAAGGGTGGCTTCCGGCAAGGTTATTCTATCTACCCCAAACTACCGCGCGATGCGCGACGCCCATGCCACCATGACAGGATGGAACCATCTTGAAGCCCACCACAGCTATTGGCCCCGGCCTTATTTGCGGGGCCTTGGATTTCGCTTGTTTGGAGCCGGATTGCGACCGGGGGGCCGTTACTGGCGCGGGGGGCTGCGAAGGATTAACCTATTGCCCTTCTACGATCAGGTTGTCCGACCATGGTTGTCAAGCGTGAGCCTTTATGCCTCCTTTTTCTCGGAGAATGTGGTCGGTCTTTGGGAGAAAGGGAATTGCCCTTGACAATAAGGAGAAAAGCTCTCGGAATTATGTTTGAGCTCATCCCACAAGATTGGAGGAAGAAGATCGGCAGTCACCTTGGGGCTCCGAATCTTGGATGGTCCCTAATGCAGCTACGAAGATATGGTTTTTCCCCTGAGAATATCATGGATGTTGGAGCTTTTCGAGGGGATTGGACAAAAATCTGTCTGGAAGTTTTTCCCAAGGCGAATATTACATGCATCGAACCCCAGGAGAAACCCCAGGCCGATTTGCGAAAATTAGCTAGACAGCGTCCGAACCTAAAGGTGATACAAATTCTTTTGGGGAGCCAGGTCAAAGCCTCCATTCCATTCCAGGAAAGAGGATCCGGCAGCAGCGTTTTGCTTCCCGCATACGAAAATGAGAGCGGGAAGCCCATAACCACGATAGATCAATTAATCTTGGAGGGACGTTTGGATCCTCCGGAATTGCTGAAACTGGATGTTCAGGGCTATGAAATGGAGGTCCTTAAGGGGTGGGGTAATGGATTTGAGAAATGTCAGGTAATTCAGTGCGAGGTCAGTTTATTGCCTCTGGTAAAGGGATCTCCCTTGCTGCCTGAGATCATCGTATATCTTCAAAACCAAGATTTCGTAATGTTTGATATCACCGAACTCATCCGATCTCCATCTGATGAGGCAGTTTGGCAAATTGATGCCCTGTTTTGTCGAAAGGATTCACCGTTACGGGCTAACCGAGTTTGGTGAACCTCTCCGACGTTGAAATCATGAATGAGAACATCAACTGGATTTTTTTTGCGGCTCAGGCAAAACCGAGTTCCATGCGGCGGGCGGTCGCTGAGCGGTTGGCAGAAAAGGAAAGGGTCGTCATTGTCGAACAACCGGTCAGCTTGGTTCGCGATAGGACATTTATGCCGCTGAGTGAAAGATGTCTTCCCTTCGGCAAAGAAGGCAATTCCTGGTATTACCGCCCCCTGCATTTCCCGGAGAAATTGCTCGGCATGGGAAGGATTTTCAGGGTCCTGAATGAGAAGTTGATTCAAAGGGAAATTGATAGGCTGCTTCCCCCGCAGAAGGACCGAATCATTTGCTATGATTCCCCCACCCAATACCCCCTGGTAAAGAAATTCCGGGAACGGTTGAGCGTCTACCTAGCGATCGACGATCGAACGCGGACCGTTTGGGGGAATTCGATCCCGGGCGAATTGGAGGCAGAGAGGAAAATTCTGGAAAAAGTAGATCAGGTGATCTGCGTGAGTGAACCTCTCGCTCAAACCTTGAAAATCAGGGGCTCGCAAGGGCAAACCCCTCCGATTTTTGTCTTACCCAATGGCTATGATGAAAGAATATTCGACCCCTCCGTGGATTATCCAGAACCCCGTTTTCTAAAGAATGTTACGAGGCCTAGGATTCTCATTGCCGGTCATGTTTCGGAGCGCATCGATTGGGACGGGATTGCTGCCGGGTCGCTGCTGCGCCCTGACTGGACTTGGATCTTTTTAGGCCCCACCGACCCGGGAATGGAAGAGAAGGTTCGATGTCTGTTAGATTCTCGCGCTCTCCTGCATCCATCGGTTCCTCTGGATTCGGTCCCAGCCTGGATGCAGCATTGTGATGTCTGCGCGGTGCCATATCGCCTAAATGAATTCACAGAGGCAAGCAATCCGCTAAAGGCAATCGAATATTTGGCTATGGGGAGGCCCATTCTAAGTACGAAAATTCCCTCATTAAATCCTTATGGTGAAGTAATTGAGTTGGTTCAGGAGGGAAGGGGAGATAGTTATGCCAGCGCTCTTGACATATTCCTTTCCGACGGCCGAAACGGATCCAGGAAACAGGAAAGATGTAATGCCGTTAGATGTGCAGCCTGGAAGATAAAAGCAGAGCAATTTCGGAGGGTTATACTAAGTTGATGACACCGGGAAAAAATTGAAAGCGGTTTGCCTTAAAATATTGGATTTTATTTTTAAAAGGCAAAAAAGCCTGCCGGTTTTATGCGGCCCGCTGTTTAAGAAGCTCTTACCAAAGACTGTAGCTCTTAACAATCCAGGAATGCTATTGGGGCGGTATGAAGCAAAGGTCTTGCGAGAACTATATGCTTTCGCAGGTTCGATTAAGGTGGCCTACGATGTGGGTGCGAATGTAGGCTATGTCTCTTTAGCGTTAGCTGATCTTGTCGGCGAGGGAGGGAGGGTTTTTTCCTTCGAACCCGAGCCGGAAAATAGAGCCCTAATGGAACAAGTCATTTCGGTAAACCGTGCAGAGAAAATCATTCAAATCGTCCCTCTGGCTGTAGGAAATTCAATAGGTCCGCAAAGATTCATTAGATGGAAGGCCTCCTCAATGAATCTCTTAGAGATGGCAATCGATGGTCAGGATGTATCAGCCTGCGAAAGTTCAATTGTTCAGAGCACTACTCTAGATGCCTTCATTTTTGAGAATAATAATCCTCCGCCTGATCTCGCAAAAATTGATGTTGAAGGGGCGGAAGGTCTAGTTTTAGATGGGGGACTAATGACGATTAAGCGTTATTCTCCCGTCATTTTGATTGAAGTTCATGGGCCCAACAGTGCCAAGAAAGTATGGAATTTCATGAAGGAGTGTCAATATTTTTGTTGGCATATATCCCAAAATGGAAGACTTCCCATTTCAAGTCTGGAGAAATGCTTGTCCCTCTTTTCAAAGGAAACATGGACCCAGCATTTTCTGTTGATAAGATCGTCCTGACTATATAGCCGGGTTTTTGAAGGGGTCGAAATTGAAAAAGGTCTTCCCCTCAATAGAAGTTTGAAGCCGCTAAAAACAGCCATTAGCCAATGTTTGAAAATTAATGCTTGTCCGCAATGAAATGAATACCATTTCCCCAGAGATGATCGAGAAAAAAGGAGCTTTGGAAAGCATCGCAACTTGCGATTTATGCGGGGGGTCAGAATTTGCGCCGGAACTCCGGATAGATGAATGGTTGATTGTAAAATGCAAGAATTGCCGGTTAGCTTTTACATCTCCACGCTATAGCCGGGAATATATCCGAAATCTATACCAAAACACATACTATGAGCGTGCTAGCCAGTATTTGCTGATGCAATTAGGGAAAACCCCCCCTGAAATTCTTCAATTTCCCAGTCAGGTTATGGAAATCTTATGCACAGCCGGAGGGGGTAAGGGATTGAGAAGCCTTGATGTTGGTTGTGGAGGAGGAATGGTTGTTGCTGCCTTTAAAAAGGCAGGCTGGGAGGCTTTGGGGATTGACCTCAACCAAAGGGCAATTGATGCAGGGAGGGAACTCGGTTTGGATTTGAGGGCGATGGATTTTGAAGGGACAAGCATAGGAATAGGGAAATTCGATGCCATTACTGCCTTCCATATTCTCGAACATGCTGCCAGCCCAAAAGCATTTCTTCAGCGGTGCAGTGACCTCTTAAATATCGGTGGCGTCTTGGCGGTTGAAGTACCGGATTTTGCATGCAGGGATTCTTCTCAAATGCGAGAATTTTGGCCACACCTGTACCCGCATTTGCATTTGTATCAATTTACAAAAGATACTTTAATCCGATACCTAGTCCAAGCTGGATTTGAAATTGTAAAAGTCAATAAAATCCATGGGCGAGGTCCACTGGAGTATCGGACTCCTCCGCAAAACGGAAACACAGCTCAGGGTAGAATCAAAGATATGTTTTTCGAATGTCGCCACCTGGTCTATTGGATCCCCAAAGTCAGGGATATCGCTCGTTATTTGATTTGGGAAACCTTAGGTTACGGTCAGTTTTTGAGAGTCATCGCTCGAAAGAATCGATGTCTCGGTGGGGGTAAATAGATTCATGAAGATCAGAGGGACCCCTCTCATCGGGATAAAGGGCTTGAATCGAAATAGGTTAAGTTGGTTAGGTCCCTTCTATAAAAGAATAAAATCTCAGGATTATCCTCGATCCCGATTGCACTTGGTGGATAACGCCAGCACTAAATCGAAGGAGCGGTTAAATGGCTGAAAATTTGCTGATTACCGGAGGAGCGGGTTTTATCGGCTCCCATCTAGCGCGGGCCGTTCTTCATGAGAAGGATTTCCGGGAATACGGGGTTTCTATTTTGGATGATTTATCCGGTGGATTTCGGGAGAATCTCCCTGCGGACCCGCGCCTGGAATTCATCGAAGGGTCGGTAGCCGATCCCGAGCTGGTCCAGAATCTATTTCGGACGAAAAGGTTCAAATTCGTGTACCACTTGGCGGCCTATGCAGCTGAGGGGCTAAGCCATTTCATCCGGTGCTTCAATTACACGACTAATCTGATCGGCAGCATGAATCTTATCAACGCCTCGGTAAACCATGGGATCGAGTGCTTTGTCTTCACCAGCTCCATCGCTGTGTACGGGGAGTGTCAGGTGCCGATGCGCGAGGATATGGTGCCCCAACCTGAGGACCCATATGGAATTGCCAAGTATGCGGTGGAAATGGATCTCAAAGCGGCTCATGCAATGTTTGGTCTCAATTACGTCATCTTCAGACCCCATAACGTGTACGGGGAATTTCAGAATATAGGCGACCGATACCGGAATGTTGTGGGAATCTTCATGAACCAAATCCTTCGGAATGAGCCCATGACCGTTTTTGGAGACGGAAACCAAGAACGGGCCTTCACCTATGTGGGAGACATCGCCCCCATTCTTGCCCGTTCCCCCATGGAAAAGAAGACCCACTGCCGGGTCTTCAATATTGGCGCGGACATCCCGTATTCCGTAAACACGTTGGCCGAGAAGGTGGCGGAAGCCATGGGAGTCCGGCCGGTCATCCGGTATCTTCCCCCCCGACAAGAAGTGAAAGTGGCTTATTCAGACCACCGTGCATGCCGTGAGGTTTTCGGCCAGGAGCGCCGCACTCCCCTCCAAGACGGATTGAAAAGGATGGCTTTCTGGGTTAAACAGGTAGGTTCAAGGGCTAGCAAGGAATTTGAAAATATCGAGGTTCAACGGGGGATGCCCCCATCATGGCTCAAAGGCGGTGAGGGAATGAATCGAAACCAATCGCCCCGGCAGGATGACCGGGCAGCGCAGAAAATTCTGTCAGGGTTTTGAATCTGGAACATCCCCAAATTGGCATATTAGTGCTGAATCATAATGGCTGGAATTGGCTTCCGACTATTTACCAGTCCATCCGCGAGCAATCCTATCTCCATGCGAAAATGTACCTGGTGGATAATGCCAGCACCGATTCGAGCGTCCAGTGGACCCAAAAGGCGTATCCGGAAGTGACGATTCTCCGGATGCCCTCCAACCTCGGCTACTGCATGGCCTACAACCTCGCGATGAAGCAGGCTTTTGCCGATCAATGCGACTGGGTAATCTGGGCCAATAATGACGTGAAACTGGAAGCTGGGTGTCTATCCGCGATGGTGGAGGCGGCTCAAAGCGATGTTCGAATCGGGGTTGCAGGGCCCGCCTTTCTATCCTGGGAAAAGGATGAACCGAACTACTACATTCTGGGTAACTACCCGCATGCGATTCCGGCCATAGAAAACCGCTCCAAAGATCCCATAGATGGCGAGTGGGTAGAAGGATCTTTCCTGATGGTCCGTCGCGGGTGTTATGAAAGCGTGGGTCCCTTAGACCCTTTTCTTTTCTTTTATTGGGAAGAGGCTGATTTTTGCCGCCGCGCCCGCTTCCAGGGGTGGCGAGTAGTACTGATCCCTTCGGCCCTCGCCCGCCATTATGCGGGGGGGTGGTCAGAGGCAAAGCGGGCAAATCAAAACACCGCGAACCATCTGCAGACCCGGAATTTCTATATCTACAAATTGGTCAACCCTTTCCAAGGATTCTTGAGGAATTGCACCGATGCCATGCATCTCTTTCTGGTAAATATGAAAGCGGCTTTTTTGGCGGAGCCCAAAAGAATCCATTTCCACCTGCGGGTATTCGGAGGTCTGCTAAGGGATTTTCGAACGGTGTACGCCAAATGGAGTCGGGACCGGGCCGGGATGCACCCCAACCCTCTGCGCGAAGATATGGGCTCGCCGATCCTTGATATTCTACCCGGGAGAATCCAGGTTTAATGTGGGCCGTGGACCTTCTTTTTGAACTCCAACCCTACGGATAAGGAGATCTTATGAGGTTTCTGGTTACGGGTGGGGCGGGCTTTATTGGCTCGCACTTATGTGAAGCTTTGCTGGAAGGGGGCCACACGGTCTTGGTGATCGATGACCTTTCAACAGGCCGCTACGAGAATGTCAGCCACCTGGAGGGTGTTTCGAACTTTGAGCTGATCATCGATACCGTCCTGAATACGCCCCTGGTTGAAACCATGGTCAAGTCGGTAGACGTCATTTTCCACCTCGCCTCCGCCGTGGGAGTTCGGCTGATCATCGAACAGCCAGTGAAGACCATCGAAACCATCGTGGGAGGCACGAGCATTGTCCTGTCTCAGGCGAGACGTTACCGAAAGCCCGTTATCCTCACCTCGACCTCCGAGGCCTATGGAAAGGGGACCAAGGTTCCTTTTTCGGAAGAGGATGATATCCTCCTGGGGCCGACCAGCAGACGGCGTTGGGCCTACGCCGCTGCCAAAATGATCGATGAGTTTTTGGCCTTTGCCCACTGGCATGAAACCAAGCTCCCCGTGGTATGCGTCCGCTTGTTCAACACAGTAGGGCCGCGGCAGACGGGGCAGTACGGAATGGTGATCCCAAGATTCATTGAACAGGCCCTCAAGAACCAGGATATAACTGTTTTTGGGGACGGCCAACAAACCCGGTCCTTCTGTCATGTGCGGGACGCCGTGGATGCTTTAATCGCCCTGGCTAATTCGAGGGAGGCCTTCGGAAGAGTCGTGAATATCGGGAATGACCAGGAAACCTCGATCAATGATCTGGCCCGGAGGATCAAGGAGCTTTCCGGCTCCGCTTCCAAAATCGTTCATATTCCCTACGAAGAAGCCTACGCCGACGGGTTCGAGGATATGATGCGGCGAGTCCCGGACTTGACCCTGGCGAATCAATTGATCGGGTTTCGGCCCCGCTACTCGCTGGATGATATCATTGAGGAGGTGATTCGTCTTTGCGCCACGGACCATCCCCACAATTTCCCTGGGAAGACACCGGAGGCTAAGCCTCGAAAACAACCCCCTCAGCGAAGAATTCAGGCTAGCAACCGCTTTAACTTTTAGCCGCTGGAAAGTATTCTATAGCCATGAGGTCCGATCGCACCCTGCAAAACCTTTCTGGTCGCCCCGGCCCGGTGGAATTCTTTCTCCCCCGGGAGGAAGGAATGGATTGGGCAGTGGTGATTCCGGTGCGCAATCGGCCCGACCTTCTGGAAAAATGTCTGGAATCGCTGCGCAAGCAGCAATTCCCGGATGGCAGAGGAGAGGTCCTGATATGCGATGACGGTTCGACAGAGGATCTTTCGGCTGTGGTCGAGCGCTTTACCCCTAGCCTGCCGAACTTGAGTATCCTCCGCCAGCCGCCCAAAGGCCCGGCAGCGGCGCGAAATTTGGGGTTCCGTTCAAGCGGGGCCGAGATCTTCGTCTGTCTGGACAGCGATGTCATTTGTGCGCCTAACTTCCTCAATTCAATGGTAGCTACCTTGCGGAGCCATCCGGAATGGGTTGCTGCTGAAGGAAGTGTGCTTCCGCAGGGCAACAAATCCCTCCTCCATGATGCTCCGGAAGGGAGGGGGGGGGCCTATGTTTCAGGGGCCAGCGCCTATCGGGTAGAGGCTTTAGTGAAGGTGGGAGGGTTTGACGAGGCTTTTCCATACCCGGCCTGTGAAGATATTGATTTGGCTGCGCGGCTTTTGCGAATCGGAAGGTATGGGTATGTCCCTGGGGCCATTGTCTACCATCCTGTTCGACCAATTAGCTGGCGAACCTTCTGGAATTGGCGCAAGTTCTGGAAGTATGTAATGATCTTGGCTAACCGGTACGGGTTTCTGGCTTTTCCCGGGAAACATGTGGGACGGTTTCCCCGCCTTCGGGTAGCCCTTGCTGCGGTCCTGACTTCTCCTGGGGGACGTTTTCTGAGTGGTGTGAAGCATCTGCAAAGAAGCCCGCGGGAAGGCATTTGGACCTGTGGATTTGCGCTGTTTGATATTTTTTGCGGAATTTGCGCCCTTGCGGATATTTTTTTCAAAGAAGTCCCCCCGGTTCGTAATTATCTGCTTGAAAAAATATCCCACGAGAGTTGATCCGGGAAAGAATTTCAATAATCCTGCGCTCCATTGTTAAGTTGCTTATACATATCCAGGTATGCCCCGGATCGATCCCCGACCGATCCCTAGAGAATGAATTATTCGCCATAGCGAATAATTTGAGTCCGAAAGTCCTTACATTGGATTAAAGCGAGATTCTATGGAAGAAAGCGGCAAATATATTTCCAAAGATAATCTGGTACCCGCTCAACCCTGTAATCTTTGTGATTGTTCAGATTTCGCTATTGAATTAAGTTCGGATAGTTTCCAATTTGTAAAATGCGAGAATTGTGGCTTGGTATTCCGTTCACAAATACCCTCGCAGGAACATCTGAATGGATTCTATAAAATGGATTATTATGAAAAAGCCCAATCTTATCTTAGTTCTCAACTCATTTATCCTTCGGATGAATATTATCTCTTTGGAAAAAAGCTAATGAACCTTGTTAAGCCCTCTCCCAAGGTGGAAAAACCCAAAATTCTGGATATTGGATGCGGGGCCGGCAGCGCTGTGAAGGCTTTCAGAGAAGTGGGGTGGGATGCTCTAGGAATAGATCTTAGCATAAAATCAGTGGATGCAGGCAAAAAGCTTGGATTGAACATATGTTGTGGCAGCATTCACAGCCAGGATTTGGGTATTTATGATGTCATCACAGCTTTCCATCTTTTTGAACACGTTACCAGCCCAAAAGATTTTCTGCTCGAATGCCGAAATAAGTTAGCAATGAATGGGCTCCTCTTGATAGAAGTTCCGAATTTCGGGTGCCGTCGTGCTATCAAGATGCGTGAGAAATGGCCCTATTTATATCCAAATTTACATTTTTACCAATTTACAGAAAGTACTTTAAAAAAATATTTATTGAATACGCATTTCAAAATAATAGGTATAAAGGGAGTGAATGGAAGAGGTCCGTTGGAAGTCGCCGGTACACAAGATGAAGTCCATCATAATGCCATAAATATTCTAAAGAACTTCTTATTTCTTTCAAGGAATTTAGTATGGTGGCTTCCGGGAGCGAAGGAAGTAATAAAAAATATAGTCTGGCATAAAATGGGGTATGGTGAATTCTTGCAGGTTCTCGCTTGTAAACAATAGACAAACTCAAACAATAAAGCATGGCAAAAAAGATAAGTAGTAAAGATGCCTAATGGTTCAGACAATTTAACGAGGAATTGCGTTCAGGGTGAACGTATTGCAATCATAATTCCCTGCCGAGATAGAAGAGATCTATTGAGGCGCTGCTTAGTTTCCATTAAAGAACAAGAAATACCGTCGGAGAAGTTCGAAATAATGATTTGTGATGATGGGTCGAATCAAAATATTTCTGAGGTTGTCGAATCTTTTCAGATGCATTTTTCAGAAATGCGAGTAATTCGACAGGAATCCAGAGGACCCGCTGCTGCGCGCAATTGTGGTTTTCGTTCGAGCAGGGCCGAAATATTTGTATGTATTGACAGCGATGTTATTTGCGCACCAAATTTTCTAAAAGAAATCATTAAGGCGCTTGATAGTCACCCTGAATGGATAGCAGCGGAAGCTACGGTAGTCCCGAATGATGGCTTAAATTCTCCTTTATGGGATGCACCAGCGAATAGAGGGGGTGTCTACCTTTCAGCGGCCAGCGCTTATCGCTCGGAAGCACTGCACCAGGTAGGGGGGTTTGATGAGGCATTTATATATGCTGCTTGTGAGGATACGGATTTAGCTGCCAGATTATTAAAAATTGGGACTTATGGATATGCGAGAGAGGCGGTGGCTTATCATCCAAGGCGATGCGTAGGATTTGGTTCGCATTGGTCATGGCGAAAGCACTGGAAATACATCATGATATTGGCGAAAAGATATGGTTTTCTTGGATTTCCGGGCCGTCCAGCAGGGCGATTTCCTAGAATCAGAGTTTCTTTATCGGCGATTATTCGGACTCCCATGAAAAGAATTATTCTGTCTTTAAAATATGCTAGGGAGTCCCCTTTCCGCGGGCTATTGGGCTTTGTGTATGGATTATTTGACATATTTTGTGGGTTTATAGCATTACCCTCTGTCCTATTTTCTCCGATTCCTCCCTTTCGGAACTATTTAAGGAAATAGATTAATAAAATATAATGAGTATAAGTTTATGAATATTGAGAATATTAAGACAATATTAGGACATCGATTGTCTCCCGAGGTTTTGCAAAGAATTAAAAATATGATTCAGACCTTCCAAGTATCAGTAGATGTTTTAATTGACTATTTTCTATGCTTCCGTTTATTACCTTTTAAGCTATGTCAAATCAGGAATTATGCGCGACTTACGAAAAAGTCATCTAAAGAAGATTCCCGAAGAGTATTTGATTATAATATATCTTTAATTCCAAACAAATACATAGCGTCCATCGAAAAAAAAACAATAAATTTAAATGATGCAAAAAATGAAACTGGATTATCAATGGGTTATCCCGCATGGAATCTTATCTACTATTCATTGGTATGTGGAATTAGAAAAAGAGACGAGGAAATAGTAGTAATTGAGATAGGTACGAATAAGGGGATGACTTCAATTGTACTCGCTCAGGCATTATTAGATGCTAAGGTTAAAGGAAAGGTATATACCGTCGATATGGATCCGCTGATTGTAGAACAAGCTAGAATGAATATTCGATGGGCAGGGTTGGAAAATATGATTGAGACTTGTATAGGGGACAGTATAAACTTTTTGGAAAAGAAAGTTAAAGAACTTCCTCGTATTGATTTTGCATTCTTGGATGGGGACCATTCATATAAATTCATTAAAAAAGAATTTGCGATTATTTACCCCAAGATAATTGTTGGCAAAGGGTTGGTATATTTTGATAACACTTGCCTTTTCTCCGTAAGACGTGCGTTGCGGTCCATTCAAAGAATTTATGGGGGAAACATAATAGTTTTTGATAATTGCTCGTGGGGGCCCCCTGGTAATGGAATATGGCAAGCGAGGGGATTTTAGAGCTAATAACAAGTAAATTTAGAAAACACGATGAATGGAACATGGGTAAAGGTAAAATAGCTAATCATTTACAGATTATTAGGGACGGGTACTTCTTGAAACATTTTAAAAGTGCGTTACAGCGGCGTTTGATTAAGGGGCGGTTGAGAATTAGCAAAAATAGACAAATTATTTTCAATATATACCGTGATCTCAAAGTAATATTGCGGAAGGATGATCACTTAATTTTATGGGCCTATATGTATGGACTTGATAAAAAGATGATTGAAACGATCGAAAATATTTTGAAACCAGGGGATACTGTAGTGGATATCGGTGCGCATAAAGGTTTATACAGCCTAATATGCAGCGCTTTAGTGGAAGATAGTGGAACGGTATTTTCTTTTGAACCTGTACCGCTTCTTTTTAAAGGCCTGAAAGAGCATGCGGATCTTAACATGGTGAACAATATTTTTGGTTATCAATGCGCTGTTGGAAAAGAATCTAGAAAGGCGCCGTTCTATATCTCGAATCGAGGAGGAGACGAATGGTCATCGCTATATAGATGGAACCTGGCATGGAATAAGGGAAGTGATGTCGAGGTTATAAATATTGATAACTGGATAAAGAAAAAGAATATTAAAAAGATTGATTTGTTAAAAGTGGATGCAGAGGGATCAGAAATGGATATTATTATTGGAGCCGAGAAAACTCTGGGAAAGGGAATGATTAAAGCGATTATTATGGAATTTAATCCGGCAACGCAGATGGCAGCGAATATGTCGTGCCGTGAGTTATACGAGGTCATAAGGGATAAAGGATATAGATGGTATCAACTCCCCTTTAAGGCTGGTAGAGAGATAGACGGTGAAGTTAATAAATTAAACGGGTTATGTGACTTAATAGCAATTTCCAAAATAGGATCCTGATAATGGGGAAATTGCGAAGCCTTTATGTCTCCAGATTTTGTCCAGATCGGACAAGGACAGATCCATATACCGGATTGCCATGGTATTTAAGCCAGAAGACTGAAATGATTGGTATTTGGGGTAAGAGCAATAAAACAGTGCCCTTTTATAGGAACTGCTTGGAAATAATAGAAATTGATCCTAGATGGCAAGGATTACTAAAGGCGATTATAAGTACTATGCGGCTTATAAAAAAGGGAAATAACTTTGATATAATTTTATGTGGGGTTGATGAGTATTCTCTTTGCATTTCTTTGCTTGTAAGCACAAGAACAAAGACCCCTGTGTTTAGTATAGTCGAAGATCCGCCATTTACAAGTCGATTTGAGCCGCCTATTAACTCAGTGTTGAAAATAGAGAAAAAGGTAAGAAAAGTCCTTATTAGCAAACTGTTAAAGAAATGCTCAGGAATATTTTGCTTTATTGAAAAAGAAGTCCTTAAAGGAATTGATGTAAAAAATATAAAAATATATCAATTATCCAATGGAGCGGCGCCTGATGGAATAGAATGGAAGAAAGGGTACAGTGTCGTTAAATCAACGGAAAAGAAATATATTGTGGGATACATTGGAGAAATAAACATGGATCAGGGTGTAGAAGATTTATTAGAGATCTTTGCAAAGGCGCGAAGCAAAAATGAAGGTATGTATTTGCGATTAATAGGCCCAGTTAACAAGAAATATAGAAGGAATTTTGAAAATAAAATCGCCTATTGGAACTTGAATAATTATGTGGAAAATACTGGCTGGCTGCCTTATGAAAAAATGTTGGAAAAACTAGAAGAATGTGATGTGTGTGTCTATTGCAATAAGGCAACGGATTGGTTTCAGGCTGCTCATCCATTGAAGATATGTGAGTACCTCGCTCTTAAGAAACCAATTGTAGCATGGGATTATCCTGGAATTAGAAGAATGCTGGATAATGGGAAATACGGTATTTTAATACCTTCGGGAGAAAAGGAAACTTTTACTAAGCATTTGATTAATATGGGTAATCCAATGAATCGGAAAGCACTTGAAGAGGAAATCTCAAAGGCGATTCAGGGAAGGCTTTCCAGTGATTATTGGTATAATCATATTTTTAGAATTTTAGAGAAAACTCGTGACGGGGAAATAATATCCTAGAAGGATAAGATAATATGGTTAGAGAGGGCGAAGAAAAAAAATGAGTAGGTTAAATTTATAATTGAGGGCAAAAATTAACTGGTATGAGACATCAAATAAATTATCTTAAGTATTTATATTATCTTACTTATTATGGGTCTCCTTTAAAACTTTACAACTATGTGTTAAACAAGGTCGAAAAAAAAATAAAAAGAATTCATCTCAAGAGCCTGCCAATAAATGTAATGATTGAACCGACCAATAGTTGTAATCTTAATTGCGTTGGCTGCATCACAGGAACAAAGCCTAAAGAGGCCATTCAACCGCAGGTGCTCAAATTTGAGCAGTTTAAAAAGTATTTTGATCAAGTTAAGGATTACGTCTTCAATATCTCTCTCTTTAATTGGGGGGAACCCTTTTTAAATAAAGATATATTCTTCATAATCCAATATGCTTCCTCAAATAAATGTGGAGTAACCGTTCATTCGAATCTAAATATATTTAATGAAATAATGGCCGAAAATTCCATAACAGCGAAGTTGACCCACATTTATGTAGCTATTGATGGGGCGACGCAAGAAACATACGAAAAATACAGAAGAGGAGGAAACCTTTCTCAGGTCTTTAGAAATATTGAAGTGTTGGTTGACAAAAAAAGGAAGAAAAACAGTCTGTTTCCAATATTGACGTGGCAGTATTTGGCTTTTCCGCATAATGTGCATGAAATCGAAGACGCAAGGATTAGATCGAAACAGCTAAAAATGGATGCTTTTGAGGTTTTTCGGGGGAATCTGGATAATATTGGAACGTTCGGATTCGAAAGAACATATGACTTGAAAAGAAAGGATACGACCACTTCGGTTAAGAAATATTGTGACTCTTTGTGGGACACGTTAATAATTTATCCCGATGGGTCTGTAATCCCTTGCTGTCAGGCATTCCGGGAAAAGGATATTTTTGGAAATGTGAATGAAACCTCGGTTAGAAACGTGTGGAATAATACAAATTATATGGAAATGAGAAAAGCAGTCAAAAGAAAAAAGTGGACAAATAATATTCGATATCCATGTCGCGAATGCAAAATATTAAAAAAAGTATGAAGTTAAAAAAAAGCTCAAAAAAATAACATTCAATCATTTAAAGAATGAAAGCCATGCCTAATATAGATAGTAAAAGAATTCATTTAGGATGCGGACTGAACACGCCAAAGGGATGGGTAAACGTGGACGGATCATGGAATGCCTGGGTGACCAAGTATTCGAAAATAAAAAGGATTTTAAACCATTTGCATGTCGTTCATGATAGATATTTTAATATTCCATGGAGCCCCAACATAATTATTCATGACGTGAGGAAAAGTCTGCCATTTCCCGATAATTCGGCCGGGGCTGTATACGCGAGTCATCTCTTGGAACACCTTTATATAGAAGAAGAAGAAAATCTTTTAATGGAGTGTTTTAGGATTTTATGGCCACGAGGAGTCCTCCGAATCGTGGTTCCGGATTTGAAAGGGATACTCGAAGAATATATGGGAAAAAAAGAATTAGAAGGAGCTGAAACTATAAAAATGCTCGGGCCGGCGGAAAGACTGAATCGAAGGCTGCTGCTAAGGGATTTAAGCCCCCCCAAGGGAAGCATTATTTTTAGACTTTATACGACGATAAAAGATTTCCATTTGCATAAATATTTGCATGATGTTGATTCATTAAAGGAGTTATTTGAAAAGACGGGATTTAAAGAGGTTCAGGAAATGCATTATCACCAAAGCCGCATAGAAGATATTCAAGATATAGAACAAGAGGATTGTATCATGAACGGAGCGGGGATTTGTATTGAAGGATTAAAGTCGGAATAAAATGAAATGAAAAAAATTGATGTTGTTGAAAGTAACTTAAAAAGCTCTGAAAATGTCTTTTTTAAGAAAAATAACATGCCGGGAAATATTGAGGGAAGGAAAATAGCGGTAATAATAGCAACCCACGAAATGGTTCCGCAATTAGAACAAGCTTTGGCTGCCTTTCAATGTATTAAAAATAATCCCAAAGATATTATATTCGTCGATAATGGTTCAACACAAAAACTCCACGAAATAGTTAGGAAAAAATTTTCAGAAGTGACAATTATTAGATTATCTAGAAATAAATATTTTTGCGGCGGGTATAACGCGGGAATTCAGGCAGCCATGGCGGCAGGGTATGAGTTCGTGCTTATCGTTAATGCCGACATAGAAGTAAAAAACCTGAGTTTTATGGATGAGCTCCTAAAAACCGCTAAACGATGGCCCAATGCGGCATTTATTGGACCCTTGGTCTATTATCGATCCCTGCATGCTACCCAAAGAACATCCTTGCGTTTCCCAAACCTTTTGTATCACGCAGCCATTTGGTTGCCGTGGCGACTGGGTGGTAAACATTTTATGGGGCAAAAGCTGAACGAGAAGCCGGTGGAATATCTCAACGGAGTTTGTGTATTATGCAGAATTGAGGCTTTGAAGGAAATTGGAGTAATGGATGACCTTTTTTGCGGCTATTTTGAAGATGCGGATTGGGCATATCGAGCCAGGGAGAAGGGATGGATCAGTATTTTTACCCCCGTGCCTAGCGTTATCCATCATGAAAGCGAAAACGGTTATGAGATGTATGCGTTAAAATCGTTTTTACAAAAGAGGAATGCGGTTTATTGGTTTATGAAAAATAAAAAACATAAGTCCGCATGGGCTTACGCTAAGATTTCGCTTTTCCTTGCTAAGATTCGTCTTAGGAGAGCGCGAGGTGCAGAAGAGAAAAAAAAGCAATTATATTTTTTAAATAAATTGGCAAAGGCTTATGAAGGGATACTGGTGGGGGAAAAATTAGCGGAATGGTTTGGGCCTCCGTTGGGACCATGGGATAGTTCTGGGAGAAAATTAGGAATAAAAAAATAGAAGGTAAAAGATCCGTTAGCAGCAATCTTTTGAGAGTCGGGCAAAATGCGCAGGAGATAATTATTAGGAAATGCGATTATCTATTTTTTTAGCTTTCCTATTCTATCTTGGGACAGTGGCGAGTACTCAAACTGCGCACGGAGGAAGATTTCTAACTTTACGTTGGGTGGCCCTTGCAATTTTGGCCGGAATTAGCCTGATTTTTTGGGTATCAAAGCAAATTCCCAGAAAAGATCAAATGGGGAATCGAGGAGCCCCTCATTTCACAATAATATACCTCCTTGCTACCCTTTTAAGTGTGGGTATCGCCAATAATTACGCTTATAGCGGGTTGAGGTGGTTGAGCCATGCTATGTTATTGATAACATTTATGTATTTGTTGCGAGGACTCTTCAACTTTCAAACAACAAAACAAATCATCTGGGTTTTAAAGGGAGTAACATCGGCACTTCTACTGATTTCCTTTTTCTACCCCGCTCCTCCCAGCGTTTATGATAATCCATATTTCAGAGGGGCGATGGGAGATTCCAACTCCCTTGGCCACGTAGCGACGATATGTGCCTTATTTTTTTTACACGGAGCAATTACCTCGGCTAAACCTATGTGGCGACTTTTTCAATTCAGTGCGGCCATTGTGGCTGCGGGGATTTTGGTTTTTACTTGGGCCAGAAGCTCCATGATAGCTTTCTTAATAGGTCTTGTACTCTTGAATTTTTATTATGGATTAACGCGGTCCTATCTTTCAAAAGCCTTTGCCCTTTTAGCTGTTTGTTTTTTAATCGCCAGTCCATGGATTCAAACCGGTTTAATGGATTTTGTGGCTAAGGATAGAGAGGAAAAAGGAGAAAAACAGACCTCCCAGATCCTAGCCATTATCAAAGGAGATATTTTCAAAGGGGGCCCAACCTTCGAGAAAGTCATAGAAACGCGATCCTTTTTGTGGTCTGAAGCCTGGGAAGGATTTAAACAGAAGCCATTCTTAGGGTGGGGATTTGGAGCGAATCAGGACGTTGAAAGCGAATGGTCTATCCGCCCAACTTCCGGAGGAATGGTCCGAGACTTAACCAATGACATCCTCTTCACGTTGGAAGGAAGTGGGATTATCGGTTTTTTCGCCTATATAGGATTGGTGATTTCCATATTCATACAATCATTAACCAAGCAACAGGTTATCAGGATCAAAGGAACCCGAAGCGCAAGCTTGATGGCGTTAATAAAATCAAATCGGGGGGCACAAGCGAACAAAAAAGAATTGGAAATATACAAGCGAGGAATGATATCTACCCCTGCCCAACATGAGGGGAAAAAACTGGAACATACTCATCTATTAGCGAGAGATAATCAACAAGCAATTCTCTATATTCTATCGGTCAGTCTTTTTTTCCTATTTCTTACCGATGGAAGCGCTTTTTCCGCGGGCAGCTTGATTTCGGCCATATTCTGGGTCTGTGCGGGAGCGGCCGGGGCCTTGCGGGCCGAGGCGGTTGTTGCGGAGCGGTTGAATAATCGGGTAGAGGAGCGGGGGCAAAGCCCCCTTAAGGAGCGGCCTTCGGCCTCGAGGAGCGCTTCGCTTGAGGAGCGCGCCAAAGGCGCTTGAGGCATAAAGAAAGAAAAAAAGTTATACGTTACACGTTATTCGTTACTCGATGGGAACCGGACTACTGACCGCTTACCGAAGGGTAAAACGACCGCGTAAATCGGAGGCAAGGGAAGAGAGATAGGAAGTCAATTGATTGGCAAAATTATTTGAGGTATAATAAAAAAAAGCCAAAGAATTGAGGGCTGAAAATGGGAGTCTTATACATTGAAGGCACTGTGACCGGCCCTAAGGGCAAGAAGGTAACTGCCCGTTTTCTGGTGGATAGCGGCGCCACTTACACTTTGTTACCCCACGATGACTGGAAGAAGATAGGACTAGAGCCGAAGAGATCGGTAACTTTTACGCTGGCCGACGGAACGGCCGTTGAACGAAAAGTTTCTGAATGCCATATTGCTCTTCCCCAGGGAGAAGGGCATACACCAGTCATTCTTGGGGAGCCACATGATGAACCCCTCCTGGGGGTGGTTACCTTAGAGATTCTCGGTCTGGTCTTGAACCCTTTTAACCGCACTTTACAGCCAATGCGAATGTTGCTTGTTTAATTTATCTTTTAAAAACGATAACTTATGCGGAGACATCATTTAGTGCACCCACAGGCTCTCTTGGCAGGATTTGGTTTTGCATAATTATCTAAGAGGAATAGAGAAAAACGGGTAAATCTGAACAGTACAAAGATGTTTGGGTATGATTGATGATGAGGTGCAAATTTCTATGACGCTCGATATCAAAGTCCAACAGATCATCCAAGAGATTGTGGAGAAGCTTAAAAAGGAATATAAGCCGGCCAAAATCATCCTTTTTGGTTCCTATGCGGACGGTCATCCAGATCAAGATAGCGACATTGACTTTTTAATTATCAAAGATACTCCCGAGCGACCTATAGACAGAAGGGTGGCTGCGAGCAGGATTGTCTCCGACCCCAAACGCCTTATTCCTTTTGAATCCCTCGTCCTCACACCTCAAGAGGTTAGGGAACGGCTGGATTCGGGGGACCTGTTTCTAAAAGAAATTCTCAAGAAAGGGAAAGTTCTCTATGAGGCGCGATGAGTCCCGTTATCCGAGAGATTGGTTCAGGATAGGAGACAAAGAGTTGGCACGGGCTTATAATCTTTTGCATTTAGGTGATTTAGAAGGGGCGGGCATCAATATTCAACAGGCGACCGAGAAATATTTAAAAGGTTATCTTTTAGCTCAGGGTTGGGAGTTAAGGCGCATTCATGATTTAGAGACTCTCCTGAATGAGGCCATGGCTTACGATTCGTCCTTTGAGGAATTCCGAGGGGCGTGTCAGAAAATAAACCAGTACTACTTAGAAGAAAGGTACCCTTTCATTATACATTCAGACTTAAATGAATCGGAGATAAATGAATCTTTAAACTCAGCAGAAAAGATAATGCGGAAAATCAGGGAGGCAGTTGAAAGATGAGCTCTTCTATCGGGATCATTCGATTGTTCTCCCGTCCCGAATTAGTCGCTTGATTCCTGCAGATTCCTTTTTTGGAGTTTTTCATTATTCCATCATTCCAATATTCCAAAATTCCAACCAATACTGATTTTCTCTCCCCCAACAACGACTAACGTATAACGAGTAACTAATAACGTATAACGTTTCCCTTACACCCATTACCCATAACCCATTACCCATAACCCATTACCCATAACCCATTACCCAGCACTCAGCACTCAGCACTGATTTCCTATGACCTTTCACCTTTCACCTTTTGGCTCTGAGTATGCCTGGCGTCCTTCTTGGAGGTTCTGGGAGCGTCTCTATGTGCGGTTTTTCGGGTTTGTGGATTTACCAGGTCGCCTTCGGGCGAGGATGATTCTTCCCGAAGTTCTAGCCCGTCACCCGCAAAATGTCTTAGATTTTGGCTGCGGAACCGGATGCTATTCCTTTTATCTCTCACGGGACCCGGGGATCAACGTTTTCGGCGTTGAAATGGACTCCACCCGCATCCTTGAATCCGATTCGATCCTGGAACGCTTACAGAGGAAAAATCTGACCTTTTCCCCTGCAGGTCAGAATGGCCCACTGACCCATTTCCCAGCCGGGAGTTTCGACCTTGCTTTGGCGGTCGAGGTTCTCCAATACGTGTCCAAAATTCAAGAAACCTTACACGGGATTTATAGGGTTTTAAAGCCCGGGGGATACCTTTTGGGCCATGTTCCCATGCTGGGTTATCTACGGCCTAAAGAAATGACCCTATTTAGTGATGAAGTGATTCTCCGTTTGCTGGAAGAGGCAGGCTTTGGAAACATTCGGCTGACTCCGACCTTCAATGGCATAAGTCAAAAAATATGCCATATCTATGAAAAGATCAGCCATTCGAAGCTGTTCGTGACCCTCCTGTTTCCCTGGCTGCTCTTGGCCTCGTTCGCTTGGAAAATCCAGGGCGCTCAGGGAGACTACAGGTTTTTCACGGCGCAAAAGCCAAAGGAAACAGATGAGCGGCCTGAAGGCCTTAAGGAGCGGGGGCAAAGCCCCCTTAAGGAGCGGCCTTCGGCCTCGAGGAGCGCTTTGCTTTAGGCATAAAAAAAGAAAAAAAGTTATACGTTATACGTTATTCGTTACTCGTTGCAAACCTGAATCCTGCTTCCTGACTCCTGATTCCTTTTTCTCTTCTCTGCATGCCTTTAACTAATAACGTGTAACCAATAACGAATAACTAATGACTAATAACGTATAACGAATAACGATTTTATGCGCGATGCTCCTTCTCACCACTCCCCCCTCACTACTAACGATATGTCCTGGATGATGCCTTTGCGGATCGGGATCGTGATCGACTATCCCAGCCCTCATATGGTGGCCTTGCTGGATTCCCTGGCGAAACGGGAGGACTGTTCAGGGTCGGTCCTTTATTGCCGGGATTCCGCCCCCGGGAAAAAATGGGGAGCGCCGACCGGAGCCCTGCCCCATAAAATCATGAAAGGGATTACCCTTCACCGGACCGGCCTCCAGATCACCCCCGCTTTACCCCAATATCTCCGCAGAGAACCGGTCGACGTCTGGGTGATCAACGCCTGCTACGACTCCCCGAATACGGTCTTGGCGGCCTGGTGGTTGGCGCGGAATCGAATCCCGTGGGTTTATATGAATGAACCGCCCAGGCCCCGGAATCGGGTGTTGTGGGCGATGAAATCCTGGCCGCTGGGGTTTGTGCTGCGGAGAGCCTGGGGTATCGTGGGAACGGGGGAAAAAGCTACGGCCCGCTATCAGGACCTCATCGGCAAGGGAGTCCCCCGTACTTCTGTTCCCTATTATATCGATCTGAAGGACTTCCAACGGCTACCCCTGCCCCCACCCCCGGGTAACCGGGGGACTTTGAAATTCCTGGCCTGCTGCCAGCTGATTCATCGAAAGGGCCTGGATGTTCTCCTGGATGCCTGCAGTCAATTGAATGGGTCCGATTGGAAATTGACCATCGTAGGCGACGGCCCTTTAAGAAAAAAACTGGAAAGGGAAGGGAACCTCCGCTTTGCACCGGGGCAAGTACGATTCGTCGGGGAGATCCCCTACGGCCAGAGAGGAGAAGCCTTTTCCGGGCACCACGTTTTTGTTTTCTCTTCGAGATGGGACGGGTGGGGAATGGTCCTTCCAGAGGCCTTGGCCGCCGGGCTCCCCGTGGTGGCGACCGATCAGGTCATGGCTGCTCATGAATTCATCCGTCCCGGTGTCAACGGCTTCGTCGTCCCGGCCAACGACGCCGGGTCGCTGGCTGAAAAGATGAGGCACTGGATGGACCATCCGGAAACTCTTTCCTCCATGGCGACTGCAGCACGGCAGTCCGTGGAAAATTATCGCCCGGAAGTGGGAGCGGAGAGGCTGGTCCTTTTTCTGCAAAGCCTTTTATCGAAACCCCATCGGGCAGGCTGAATGGGAAAAGCGAATCATAAGGATGAAGCGGTAACCTGGCAGTCGCTCACCCGGCCCCAGTCTGCCGGGGCGCGCCTCCGCCAGAATACCCGGAACGCGGCCAAAAAGATGGCCATTCGGATAGGGAATCTCGTACGCCCGCATTCGGAGGCTCGGGGAGACCGGATCCTAGTTTACCATCTCGTCTTGCCCGAAGACCGCGCCTCCTTCATCGAACAACTCCGGTTCCTCCAGGACCATTTCGTTTTTTCCCGGATGGCCGACCTTTTTTCGTCGGCCCCCCAGCACCAGGCCGGCCCGCCGTACCGGATTTTCTTGACCTTTGATGACGGCTTTCGAATTCTCCTTCGGGACTGCCTGGAGATTCTGGGCCGGTTTTCCATTCCAGCGGCTTTTTTCGTCCCCACCGATTTTATCGAGTTGAGCGGGCAAGGGGGGGATGTGGTCCAGATTTCCGCCCGGGCACATTATTACTATCAAAGACCGCTCGAGCCCATGAGCCCCGAGGACCTGAAAATCCTGGCCCGCCTGGGGCATCAAGTCTGGAGTCACGGAATGACCCACACGAGCTTTTCCTCCCTATCCAAGGAGCGGGCTCTGAAAGAGCTGGAAGGATCCCGGGAAAAAATTAGGGAATGGACGGGGAAACCACCCGCGGGTTTTTCCTATCCCTACGGGCATATCACTCACGGAGACGGTAGCCCGGCGGAATGGGTTAGGGATATGGGCTATTCCTACGGATTTACCCTGCGGCGGGGCAAAGTGACCCCGGAGAGCAATCCTTTCCTCCTACCCCGGGAGCATGCTGAAGGAAATTGGACGATTGACGAATTAAAGTATTTCCTCCTTTCCTGACAGGAAAATTCCGGGGGGGAGAGAGACCCTGCCGGTTCGCTCCTTTCGCGGAGGAAAGTTTTCGAGACAGAAGGAAGATGATCAGCCAACAAGTAAAAAACCTCTACTTCGTATCCTTGGCGAAGTTCTCCATCCTGTCTTTTTATTGGTGGAAGATGACTCGCGGGGCGGCCGGAGAGGGGGGCTACATCAATATCGGCTGCGGTCCCAAATACCTGGAGGGAATGATCAACGTGGATGGGAATCTCTTCCGCAAAAAGGACCTGTGGCTGGATGTGACCCTAGGGCTCCCTTTTCCGGACTCCAGCCTGAAGGGAGTCTATGTTTCTCATGTTCTGGAGCATTTTTCACCCAAGCAGCTGCGGAATTTGCTGGCTGAATTCTATCGCGTTTTGCAGCCCGGGGGCGGGGTCCGGATTGTCGTTCCTTCCCTGGAATATGCGGTCCGGGCCTATCAGGAAGGGCAGGGGAAAAGGTTTCCGGATTGGCCTGAGAAATACACCTCCCTCGGGGGCCGTTTTAACAATTTTTTGCTCTGTTCAACCCAGCATAAAGTCATGTTTGATTTTGGCTTTCTTGAGGAATTATTAAGGGGCTGTGGTTTCTCCCGGATCTACCGAGAGCAAGCAAACCGCAGCGATTATTTTTCAAGGGATCATCTGCAATTTGAATCTGACCCTTCGATAATAGACTCTTCGTTATTTGTTGAAGCTATCAAATGATGGGCAGAGTGGCTCAAAAAGGGGGAAGTTGGGTGAGAGGATTTTTCGAATTTATCTTGACCGGTCATCAAATATGGCATATTATCATATTATAAATAAGAGCTTAAGGAGGATTTTCATGCCTACCACCTCAGCTCATTCTCCCAAAACCAAAGTTACGATTACCTTAAGCCCCGACCTAGTCCGCCAACTTGACGCCCTCCTCGATTCTCCCGAGGCCGGCTCCCGAAGCCGTTTGGTGGAAGAGGCCCTACGCCGCTGGCTACGTCATCGGGCCCAAAAAGAACTTGAGCGCCAAACAGAGGAGTATTACCTTGCCCTTTCCGGGGCCGAGCGCAAAGAGGATAAGCAATGGTCCAAGATAGCTGCCCGTTCGGGCAAGGACCTGTGGGATGAATAACGCTATGTCTTATCCCCGGCGGGGTGAGATTTACTTAGTCAAGCTCCCAGGACATCCATCAGACACGAAGAATCGACCTGCTCTTGTTGTCTCCTTGGATGTTCGTAATCGGTTGGCCAATGATGTGATTGTAGTACCACTTTCTACAAACCTTCGCCCAGCCCCAACCCACGTTGAGTTGCCTGCCGGAGAGGGGGGGCTAAAAGAAACTTCCATGGCCAAATGTGAGCAGGTAACAACCTTGGATAAAACCTTTCTCATTCGCGGCCCTTTTGCGGGAACGATTAACCTCCCTCTTATGCGAGAAATCGAAAAAGCCATCCAGCGTGCCATTGGAATACCGATCTAATCTCTTACTGGTTAAATTGACGCCAAAATGGTAACAAATTGTAGGGGCAACCCTGCGTGGTTGCCCATCCTGCGGGCGGCCACATAGGGCCGCCCCTACAACATCCTGTTTGGTTCCGGCTACGCCGGGTTAGGTTTACCACCCACCCAAAAAAGCACCTGCCCCATCACCTTAATCCTCCCTTGCAATGGGGGAAGATTCTAAGGTGTTATTTTTAAAATAAGAAAATGCGCATACTTCATGTGATACCGTCCCTGGCTCCGGAGACCGGAGGGACCGCCTTCAGCGTCTCAAAACTCTGCGAAGCGCAGGCGCGTGCCGGAGTAGATCTGACCCTTTACACCACCCCCTGGCCGCGTTTGGGGAGTCCCCGGGACGGAATGATTTTAAAGAGCATGGAAAAAGCCGGAGTCAAGGTGAGGATATTTCCGGCCAAGGAGGCTCCCCTCAACCTTCCCTTACCCCATTCTCCTCTATTGGTGGAAGCGGTCCGGGACCACGGCCGGGAGTTCGATCTCATCGTGAATCACAGCCTATGGAATCCCATTGCCACAGGGTGCATGCGGACCCTTCGCAAGATGGGATTGGTTTATGCCCTTATGCCCCATGGAATGCTCGACCCCATCGTTTTTGCGCGCCACCGCTGGAGAAAAGAGCTTTGGGCAAGGGCATGGGAGCGCTCGAACGTGGAAGGAGCTTTCCTGATCCTCTTCAACACCCCGGCAGAGGAGGAAAAGGCGAGGAGCTGCGGCTGGGAATTGAAACAAACTTTCATCTTCCCCCACTTGATCGAGCTGGCCGACTGGAGAGACCTTCCCCCGCCTTCCCTTTTTGAGGCAAAATTCCCGTCCCTTCGGAACCGAGAAGTCATCCTGTTTGTGGGCCGGCTCAACTGGGTGAAAAACCTTGACCGGCTGGTCGAAGCTTTCGCGATGGTGCACGCCCGGAGACCCACGGCCATCCTTGTTTTGGTCGGGCCGGATACCGATGGAACCCGGTCCCAACTGGAGGCCCGGGCGGAAAACCTGGGGGTGAAGGACGACCTTCTCTTCACCGGATTGCTGGAGCGGGAAGATGTAAAGGCCGCCTATGCCCGGGGGCGGGTTTTGGCCCTGGTTTCGCAGAAGGAAAATTTCGGGCTGGCTGCGGCTGAGGCTCTGGCTGCGGGGCTTCCGGTAGTAATCAGCGAAGGGGTGGACATGGGGCGGAACTGGGAATCGCGGGGGCCGGTGCGCCGGGTTGTCCCTCGCCCTGAGCCCATCGCCGAGGCGATCCTGGATTTGCTGGAGCGATCGGCGACCGTGGGTTTACCCGACAAGGAAGCGCGGGCCCTGGCGGAACGAACATGGGGGAATCCTCATTCCTCGATGCAGCAATTATTAGAAACGTTTCAGAAAATAATCGGAGACCCGACTCGTCAAATTCCTCAAACGCAATCTATCATAAAAGATCCACCAGGGAGGGAGCAAGAAACCAACCATCCCACACTTTGGCGATACCCCTAAAATCTCCCCTCCCCTCGCGGGAGGGGATAAAGGGGAGGGGGATGCATTCATGATTCACCCCCACCCTCCCCCATCAAAGGGGGAGGGAAATTTAAAATATTTTCTTAAATGAAGGATAAACTTCCCATAACCGGTCTCATCGCCGCCAGGGATGAAGAGAAGAACATTGGCCGATGCCTAAGTTCTCTCTCTCCTGCGGCTCGGGTCATTCTCATCGATTCCCAGAGTCAGGACCGAACGGAAAGAATCGCTCGGGACTGGGGGGCTGAGGTCGTCCAGTTTTATTATCAGGGGGGGTACCCCAAGAAACGTCAATGGGCGCTCGATTCCATCCCGATTCACACCCCGTGGGTTTTCCTGCTGGATGCGGATGAAGCCGTGCCGGATGCCCTGTGGGCAGAGATCAAAGAAGTCCTGAATCAATCCGGGGGCCCGGATGCCTGCCTGATCACCAAGGGATTTCATTTCATGGGGCGGTGCTTTCGCCATGGTGGATTTTCCCACAGAGCCGTGCTTTTGTTTCGTTGCGGCAGGGCACGCTTCGAAAAGATCATCGCAGAAGATCCCAGCGGCTTGGACATGGAAGTGCATGAGCGTTTGCTCGTAGAGGGGAGAATTGGACGTCTGAAAACTCCGCTCATCCATGAGGATTTCAAAGGCCTGGAGGCCTACCTTTCCAAACACCAGCAGTATTCTTCCTGGGAAGCGAAGGTTAGGCAAAAATTGTTAAGCGGCGGGGAGGGAGCTTCCCCTACCGTCCAGCCCCGTTTCTTCGGTGACGACCAGGAGAGACGGCGTTACCTCAAACGATTGGCCATGCGGGTTCCCTTCGAACCCCAGCTCTGGTTCCTGTACCACTTTGTTTTCCGCCTGGGGTTTCTGGAAGGAAGGGCAGGATTGACGGCCAGCCGGGTTCGGGCGGGATACATCTCCCAGGTTCGAAAAAAACTAAAAGCGTTCCGGCGCTCCTCCCGGCAAATTCTGCCGGTTCTTGACCGGCCTTCTTCCGGGCCGCAAGCCGACCGGGCATGAACTCTTCCTTTCCATCTATCGGCCCGTGGGGCGGGACGAACCCGCTGGGAAAGTCGCCTTCCTTGAGAATTTGTTGGCATGGAAATTGATTGTCTTAGATGAGGTAATTGTCTGAGGATAGATTCGCGGCCATTCCCAAACCCCTATGATGCGTAAGATTCTCCTCATTGAACCCCCCTTCCGTAGGCTTTACAAGGAGAGTTACTCCCTGGACCGCTACCCCTTGTCCCTGGGGTATCTGGCGGGTGCGATCCGAAAGGGGACGGACTGGGAAGTCCAGTCTTTTAATGGGGATTTTTCGCCAAAATGTGAACGCCTCAGGGTTGGCTATTTGACTGGAAAAGGTTTCCAGAACTACCTCCAAAACCTGCAGGATCTTTCTTCGCCGGTCTGGCGGGAACTCAAAGCGGCGGTGGCCCAGGCAGCTCCCGCCGTGGTGGGCATTTCGGCCAAAAGCCAGAACTATAAATCCGCCTGTTTGGCGGCCAAACTGGTGAAAGGCCTCGGCAGAGAAATCCGGGTTGTTCTGGGAGGACCCCATCCCTCCATGATCAGGGGGGGAGTCTTGGAGTGTCCGGATATCGATGTGGCGGTGAAGGGAGAGGGAGAGCAGACGATCGTGGATCTGCTGCGAGCCTTCGAGGCGGAGAAGGATCTCCGGGGGATCCACGGAATCGTTTACCGCGAAGGGAAAGAGATCCTGGAAAATCCCGATCGGGAGCCGCTCGAAGACCTCGATTCCCTGACCTTCCCCCATGAGACGGCTAAGGACGTATTGATCGATTTCGACGAATATCCTCTGGCGGCCTTCAGAAACATCTTTGCCACGCGAGGATGCCCCTACAACTGCTTCTACTGCGGCTCCAGGAATATCTGGGGGAGAAGGGTGCGGTTTCGTTCCCCGGAGAATGTGGCCCGGGAAATCAAGGGCCTGGAGGAGATGGGAATCGCGAGCATCCATTTTGACGACGATACCTTCGGGATTAACAAAGATTACATCTGCAGGCTGGTCCGGGCAATCCAGACCCACTGCCCCGGTATAAAATGGAGTTGCGAAATCCATCCCCGGCTGGTTGACGAAGAGACGATCGACTTGATGAAGGAGGGGGGATGCTATCTCATTCAGGTTGGGATCGAGTCGGGGAACAATGGGATGCTCCGGGCCATTCGCAAGAACATTACCATCGAAGAAGCTCTTTGGGCATGCGAGGTCATAAAAAAAAGGGGCATCGAGGTGCAGACCTTTTTCATCATCGGGTTCCCGGAGGAGACCGAAGAAACCCTGCGGGATACCTACCAGGCCATCAAGAAGATCCGCAGCGATTCTCTGATCTACAACATTTTCACTCCCTACCCCGGGACCGAGGCCTTCGAATTCTGCCGGGAGCGGGGATTAGTGGACGAGGCTTTCGATGTAGCCCTCTATAACCACCAGAGTCCGGTCAATTGTTTCTGTCTGAACATGGACCTTGCCACCTTTCGCCGGCACGCTTCCAGGATCGAGAGGTACATCGACCGGAAGAACATTCTGAACCGGGTGCGGCGCTCTTTTTCCAGGAATCTGGCCTGGAGGTTGGAAGAGAGGGGACTCCGGGGGGCCTTGCGGGAGGCTGCAAGAATCTCCCTCGGAAGATAGACCGCATGCGCTCGATCGGTCAGGACTAACCGCCCGTCTTCGTCTTTCCCGCTCATGAAAATCAGCATCATAACGGTCGTTTACAACAACAGCGAGACCATCGGGGAGTGCATCCAGTCGGTTCTCACGCAGGCCTACCGGGATCTGGAATACATCATCATCGACGGGGGGTCAAAAGACGGGACGCTGGAAACCATCCAGGCCTTCAAAGGCCAGGTATCAAAGGTTATCAGCGAGCCAGACGGCGGAATCTACGAGGCCATGAACAAAGGGCTGGGGCTGGCCGGGGGTGACATAGTCGGTTTCCTTCACTCCGATGACCTTTACGCCCACCCCCGGGTCATTGAAAAGGTGGCGGAGGGCTTCGAAACGTCAGAAGCCGACTGCCTGTACGGGGACCTTCTTTATGTGGATAAAAATGGAACCGGGAGGGTCGTCAGATATTGGAAAGCATCCGATTTCAAGAAAGGGAAGTTCCGATGGGGGTGGATGCCCCCCCATCCGACGTTTTTCGTGAAAAAGGCGGTGTATGAGCGGTACGGGTTCTATCAACCCCATCTTCGCATCGCCGCCGACTATGAAATGATGCTTCGGCTGTTGGAAAAATATCAGATCGGCACTTTTTACCTACCCGAGGTTTTAGTCAAAATGCGATGGGGAGGAGTCAGCAACCGGGGGTTGCGGAATCTCTGGATAAAAAGCCGGGAGGATTTATTGGCATGGAAATTGAATGGCTTAAGTAGCAGTATCTACACGATTCCGCTGAAAAACCTCTCGAAAATACCGCAGTTTTTTATGAAGAAAGGCCAAGATCAAGGTTGAGGCTGAGGCCAAGGTCAAGGGTGAGGTTAAGGCTAAGGTTGAGGTTGAGGGCAAGGGGAAAATACCTGGGAGAGGGATGATGAAGGCGCTGATCACCGGAATTACCGGACAGGATGGGAGCTATCTGGCCGAATTATTGCTGGCCAAGGGGTATGAGGTCCACGGCCTCATTCGCCGGTCGAGCACCTTTAACACGGAGAGAATCGACCACCTTTACGTGGACCCCCATGAGGAGAAGGCCCGGCTCTTCCTCCATTATGGGGACATGACCGATTCGGGGCAACTTACCCATCTCATCTACAACCTCCAGCCGGATGAAATCTATCATCTGGCCGCGCAGAGTCATGTCCGGGTCAGCTTTGAGATGCCCGAGTTCACCGGAGACATCACCGGGATGGGAACCACCCGTATCCTGGAAGCCGTCCGCCGGAGCGGGATCCGGACCAGATTCTACCAGGCTTCCAGCAGCGAAATGTTCGGCGATTCCCCATCGCCCCAGAAGGAAGAGACCCCTTTCCGGCCCCGGAGCCCTTATGCCGCGGCAAAGGTGTACGCTTACTGGATGGCGAGGACCTACCGCGAGGGCTACGGCCTGTTCGCGGCCAACGGTATCCTCTTCAATCACGAATCCCCCCGAA
>Ga0315274_10001223_pt1 | contig 39691 bp, 33 predicted proteins | sample YL17G02_20_MG_FD_203700 | JGI IMG/M metagenome (GOLD analysis project Ga0315274, IMG submission 203700) | Sediment microbial communities from Yellowstone Lake, YNP, Wyoming, USA - YL17G02_20 | ecosystem: Environmental > Aquatic > Freshwater > Lake > Sediment | place: USA: Wyoming | collected...
CATGATCTACGGCCTCCTTGCGTGAGTTAACTCGTAGCGCAAACATAAGTTAACGCATCAAGGAGTCGTAAAAAAGGGCCGGTACGAATAATTCGGGGTAGACGGCAGCCTAGCGAATCGCCCACGCCGCTTCACGCCGGACTCCGTGACATTCGTCAATGACGGCATGACGTTGGTGGGTGCGGGTGGAGGATCCGACGGCACCACCTTCGCGTACGTATTTCAGCGATTGGTAACGGGCGATTGGAGCGAGGTTGGAACGCTGCAGGCGTCTCGGCCCTTTACCAACAGCGGATACTGCACCCTGGTGCGAGGAACAAACGACTTGGCAATCGTCGGAGTGTGGAACGTCGAGCGATGGGATACTCAGGCTTCCGCATCGGCCCACGTCTTCGCCATTCCCGGCGGCGATTGCAACCAAAACGGCGTCACCGATGGTTGCGACATAAGCGATGGAAGGTCCGCCGACTGCAACGGCAACGGCGTTCCGGACGAATGCGAGTCGTTGCCGCCATTCGATTACGATTTCGACGGCGACGTGGATTTGATCGACCTGGCCGGGTTCATGCGCTGTTTCACCGGCCCCGGTCCGGCGATGGTCGCTTCCTGCTGCCGGATGTTCGATGGCGGGCCGGACGGCGACGTGGACGGGGCCGATTTTGTGGCCTTCAGCCGGGCGTTTGCAGGCCCGTAAGTGCGGCGTTTTCGGACCGACGCCTCTTTTTCGGCAGTAAGAAACGGACCGCCGGGGCCTGGCGGCGTCCCATCACCACTTGGACCACGCCGGGGCGGCTGCAGACCCGCAAAAAAGCCCCGAAACCGGCGGCTTACCAACCTTGACAGTGGTAGGCCGACCGACTATGCTTGTGGTTAGCGGAGGTTATGGGAACGAGCATGTGCGACGCCGGACCGACGTCGGTCGCCGTGGGGTCGTAGGGCGGTCGAAGCAGTCGGACGGGGTGAGCTCGGCGTGGCGCCTGGGTCGTTGGTGACAGGCGACGGCACATAGTTTAGGGAACCAGCCGTGGGGCGAGCCGCACATCCGTGTCGGTTCTCACCTGCTCGTCGGTGGAGGTGACCCGCGCCGTCTCTCGGCGGTGGATCGCCGCCGACGCGATGACTTCCGCAAGGGCGTCCCAAGCCGGTGCTTGGCGCGATGAAGGTCGCCGGGCGGTCTGGAGGGCGTGGAATCGTTGGTAGGGTTCGTACGGAGGAAGGGTGAATATCATGCGAAGCAGAGCGCTTTGGGGTTGTTGTGTCATGTTGTGCCTCGCGTCGGTCGCGGGTCGGGCGTTGGCCCAGGACCGGGCGGTGACGACGGCCAAAAGTGAAGAGGACCGCATCGTGCCGGTCGATCCGGCGACGGTTGAAGACGCCGAAGCGTCCGGGCCGATCCAGTTCGTCCCGCTCGCGCCGGGAACGGTTTTTGAGCCGTACACTGTCTTCGCCGACGACGCCGACGTCGCCGCGGGCGTGAGTGAACAGCTCGTGTACAGCAACACGTTGGGCACGTTCGTGGCCGCTCTCGGCGGCGGGAATCTCGTGGCCGACGACCTCACCATCACCGTCACCGTTCCCGGCGGCTGTAAACTGACTCGTTACGAGTTCCCCGTGGTCGGCAAGTTCGACCCCGCCGGCATCGGCGGGCCCTACACCGTTGACTTCGCCCTGTACCGCAGCTGCCCCGGTTCCGTATCAGTTGCAAGTCGCCCGAGTTTGATCATCCCCGGAACGCAGGGTCAGTCCAGATTCCTCGATGACGCTCCGCGACTGATCTCCTTCGTCCCCGGGCCCAATGTGTCCCTCCAGACCAACATGTGGTTGGGCGTCAAGTTCTCCCGCAGCAACGCGGGCGTGATCGTCGGAACGCCGCCCTTGCAGGGATTTTCCTGCGACCAGTTCGATTTTCCTGGCTTCCCCTGCAGCAACGATCTCGGCGGCTTCCCGGATCAGCCGCAAGCCAGCTTCAACTTGCAGATCTACGCCGACTCTGCGTGTAGCGCGTCGTTCACCGGGTATAAGGACGACAGGCCGTCCGGCTCGACCTACAACCCCGGCCAGAACGTCGTCTTCGCGGACGACATCCAGCTCGTCAACGGGAGTTGCGATCTGATCGCCTACGAGATCGCCGTCAAGGGCGTCGGCTATTACACGTTCGACATGCGGCTCAATTGTGAGGGCCCGGCGATCCCCGACACGGAACAAAGCTTCCCCGTTGGTTCGGGCACGGAGGTCAAAATCCTCCGCTTCATCGTCAACCCGCCGGTTCCCGTGCCGCAGAACCTGTGGTTCAGCGCGAAAATAAGCAATGCTACCGGGCAGGTCGTCATTGCCGGGCAGCAGGCCTGCATCGGTTCGACCGAGGATCTGATCGAATCCGTCGGGCCCGAAGGGTGCGCTATCGTCCCCCCCGACGTCCTCGGAACCGGAGTCCACGGCGCGTTCAGCCTTACGATCACCTGCGCCGGTCCCGCCCCCGTCGGGGCGTGTTGCGATACGTACATGACCGATCCGGATGGGGCCGCGGTGTGCCGGCAGGTGCCAGAAACGAACTGCCCGTTCCCGCCGCGGTTCTCGTCGCTTCAGCCCGCATGGGTCGACGGTGAAGCGTGCGAACCGGATCCGTTCGGCAACCATACCTGCGGCCAAGCGGCTTGCTGCTACGCCGATGAGCAGGGTGATCAGTGCACGAACCTCACCCAGGCGGCGTGCGACGAGGCCGGGGACCCCACCCGCCCTCGACAATGGCAGATCGGGCGGTACTGCAGCCAGGAGGGCCAACGTTGCCCGAGGATCGCCTGTCTGGGGCGAACGGGCGAGTGCACCCTTCCGCGCTGTCAGTCCCAAGGCGGCGTGTGCGACACAACGAGGGACTGCGTGGGCGGCTTAAACGCCGGGAACGTTTGCACGGCCAACGCCAACTGCCGGGTATGCTCGAACAAGACGTGCACCGGCAACCGGGTGTGCTCGAATAAGAAGTGCAGCGGCTACCCGATCAATACGGTGTGCACCGGGACTGATCAGGGTACGTGCCCAGCCGGTCAAACCTGTAACTTCATCAACTGCACTAACAACACGCCCTGCACACCTGTTGGGGGCGGCACATGCCCGGCGGCGGTTTCGGTGTGCACCGGGACTGATCAGGGTACGTGCCCACCCAATCAAACCTGTAGCTTCATCACCTGCACTTCCGACTCGGTTTGCACTCCGGTCGGCAACGGCACTTGCCCAGCCGGGGGTGTGTGCGGCACACCTCCGAACATTTGCTCAGCCGGCCTTATCGGCCGCGAGTGCAGCTGGAATTCCCAGTGCGACTGTTCCGGCAACGTGGGCCGGTGCCAAGTGAACTCCACGTGCTGCGACAAATGTCCCCCCGTCGGATGTGAGAACGCCGACTGCTGCGAAGCGGTTTGCAACCACTGGGACGGCTACTATTGCTGTGCCGTAGAATGGGACGCAGATTGTGCGTCCCTTGCCGCCGACCCCCAACTAAATCTCTGCTCGATCGCGCCCGCGAACGACGTCTGCGTTCCCGATCCCATCCGTCGGATTGAAGGCGCCAGGCTGTTGGTCATCCCTCCAAGCGGGGTCGTCACCGCGGAAACCGACTCCGGTCGCGCCACCCAGAGCGCCGACGATCCGGGCTTCGGTTGCTACATCCCCCTCCCCCCCCCCGCCCCCCCCGGCGGCCCCGGGTCGCAAGGTCTGCAGACGGTTTGGTACAAGTTCTATGCGACCCAAACATCGGCCCTTTTTCAAACGTGCAATAGCAACGCGCCAGCGGATGACTCGCTGCTCGAGGTGTTCGCGGTCGGCGATCCGTCGGACCCGCTAACCCAGTGCCGCAGCTTGATCCCCATCGGGTGCAGCGACGATTTCCCGGGCTGCAGCGACAGCGGCACGAACTCCAAAATCTGCGTGCGGGGTCTGATTCCGGGGAATCTCTACTACGTGTTAGTGGCGTCCAAGTTGGAGGTAGAAGATGGGATAAAGTACCGCCTGGACATCATCTCGCCGAGCCCGTGCCCCGGCGACTCCGCTGACCCGGTCATCAACAACGATTGTCCCAGGGCTACGACGATCACCGACGGCACGACGCACTTTGGGCCCGACGACCTCCCCAAGGCGACCCTGACCGCGCCGGTCCCGTTCTGCATCCCGAACGCAACCGCCGACGTGTGGTACAGGTACATGGCGACGTGCACAGGGACGTTGACCGTGGAGACGTGCGGCACGAGCGCCGAAACGTCGCCGGACACCAATTTGGCCATCTACGATCAAGGGCTCTGTCCGTACAATCCCTTTTCCGGCGCTCCGCTTGTCTGCAGCACGAATGCGGGAGGAGATTGCGGGCAGGGATCCAAAGTCGAGATCGACGTGGTCGAGGGATCGTTCTACACCATCCGCCTCGCGGACGAAGCGCAAAACGGCCCCGAGGGCGATTTGAAGGTCGCTTGCATACAGGCGGATTGTCCGGCCGGAGTGATGATGATCACGAGTCCACCCGACGGCGTTGTGGACGCGGGGCGTCCCAGCGCCCCGAACAATGCCGCTCTGAAACAGGGCATCAAGACGATCACGGCGATCGCTCCCCACGCGGCCCTAGCGAGCTGTTTCACGCTGTGCGACACCGCCTTCCCCGTCCCCGTCCCCGCGAACTCGGTTGCCAGCATCGTGGAGGTGGGGGACCCCCCCGGCCCGTACACGTACACGATTACTCTGGCGCGGCCGATCACCGCGGGCGCTCTGACCACGCTTACCTATACCGATGTCCACGGGCTGAAGAGCACGGGACGGTTCACCTCGCATCCGTCGAACGTTGACGCCGACCCGATTGCTTCGGCGGCGGACGAGCAGCGTTTGGTCGACATTTTGAACGGTACGGGCACGCCGCTCTGGGGCCTCTACAGTGACGATATCGACCGGAGCGCGAGCGTTACGCCGGCGGACATCCTTGAGGAGATCGACCTGCTCAACGGCGCCGGCGCCTATGACCCGTGGGACGGGACGCCCAATCAGTCGTCGAGCCCGTTCTGTCCTCCTCCGTAAGCCCATCGAGAAAGTCGGGCTGAGCTGTGAATTCGGCCCCCGCCCGTGGCGTGTGATCGCCGCAGGCGGGGGCCTTCACTTTGAAGACCGATTGGGTGCGGACACCGCTTCCCCCCGTTGAATTGCCGCATCCGTCCAGGCTTGCTACGATCGGGGTATGGACCACCGCATCGAATTCCCGTACCGCGACACCCCCGTCCTCTGAGACCCGCATGACCGACGACGATCGTCTCAAGCTGCAGCGCCTAAAGAAGCGCGACGCCCTGATCGCAATGGGGATCGACCCGTACGGCGGGCGTTTCCCCGGCGTGCAGGCGACCGCGGACCTGCGCCGGGAGGCGGAGAGTTTGGACATCCAACCCGGCGCTCGCAGCGGAATGGCGGCCCGTGCCGCGGGCCGCATCGTGCTCATGCGCTTGATGGGTAAGCTTGCCTTCCTCACGATCCGTGACGCGACCGGGACGATGCAATTCGGGATCAGCCAGAGCGATGTCGGCGACGCGTGGCCAATGGTCAAGGAACTCGATCTAGGCGACATCCTCGGCGCTGACGGCGTGATCGGCCGCACCAAGACCGGCGAACTAACGTTGTGGTGCAACCGCCTGACGGTCCTCACGAAATCGCTGCTGCCGCCGCCGGAGAAATGGCACGGCCTGACGGATGTGGACCTTCGCTACCGGCGGCGCTACGTGGACCTGTTCACCAATCCGCAGGTCCGCGAGGTGTTTCACATGCGCAGCGCGATCATTCAGGCCGTCCGTCAGTGCCTTGTTGGACTGAGTTACCATGAGGTCGAGACGCCGGTGCTGCAACCGATCTACGGCGGTGCGGCGGCGCGACCGTTCACGACCCATCACAACACGCTCGACATGGACCTTTTCCTGCGGATCAGCCCCGAGCTTTACTTGAAGCGGCTGCTCGTGGGCGGGATGGAGCGGGTCTTCGAAATCAGCCGCAACTTCCGCAACGAGGGAATCAGCACGAAGCATAACCCCGAGTTCACCATGATCGAGTTGTATGAGGCCTACGCCGACTATGAGGTGATGATGGAACGGGTCGAGCAGATGGTCTCCGCGGCGTTCGAGGCGTCGGCCCGACAGGCCGTGCCGCAGCGCGCCGCCGCGATCGAGGAAGAGTGCCGCCGTCTCAGACGCGAGAACGGCGACGAAGCGGCGGAAGTCTACGCACAAGAACAGCATCTTGCGCCGTATCAGGAAGCCCGCGACGGGATCGGCCATGGTCGTCTCCAAACCGTCTTCCACGGGCGAGTCCTCGATTTCACGCCGCCGTGGCCGAGGAAGAAATATGTTGATCTTCTGACCGAGCACGCCGAAGTGTCGATGACCGATGCGGACGCCGTGCGAAAGAAGGCGACGAAGCTTGGCATCGAACAGGCCGGTAAAGATGCCGCAGTGGTGGTCAACCAGTTGTTTGACGCGACCGTCGAGCATCATTTGGTGCAGCCGACATTCGTGTATGACTATCCGGCCGCGATCTGCCCGCTTACCCGACGGCATCCGGAGGACCCCACGATCGCCCTGCGGTTCGAGGCGTTCGTCGCGGGAATGGAAATCGGCAACGCTTACACGGAATTGAACGATCCGCAGGTTCAGGCGGACAACCTCCGCCGGAAGGTCGCGGGCGAGGGCGATGAGACCATGGCCGTCATGGACGAGGACTTCATCACCGCCCTCGAATACGGTATGCCCCCTGCCGGAGGATTGGGAGTAGGGATTGATCGACTGGTGATGCTGCTCACGGACAGTCACAGTATTCGGGATGTGATTCTGTTCCCGTTGCAGCGTCCGCACCCCAAAGGAGGCGAGTCAGCGGGCGGTTAATACTACAACGCTAGATGCGCATCGCGCGGCTTGAAGGAAAGCCCGTTGAAACGGGCTGAGGGATGGGTTTGGGGTCGAGCGGGTCACCAGCCGTAAACGGCTGGCCTGAGGCGCCGCCTTCGGCGGCGGGAAGGCCGCTAAAGCGGCCTGAATCGCAAACGCCCTTTCCAACCCCTCGGGACGAACTTGGCGTTGTAGTATTAAGAGGTCGCGCGGAGTGTCGTCCGTGGCTCAGTTTTCGTAATTCGTAATTTGTAATTTGTCATTCTTATGTACAAGTGGTTTCTGGCCTGGCGCTATCTGAACACCAAGCTGATTGCCTTTTTCGGCATCGCCAGTGTGATGCTCTGTGTGGCGATGGTGCTTGTCGTGCTCAGTGTCATGGGCGGTTTCTTGGACACCATCCGCGCCCGTTCTCGTGGACTGCACAGTGAAATCGTGCTGGAAGGAGGAACACTTCAGGGTTTCCCCTATTACGAAGAGTTTCAGAATTATGTGCGCAAAGAACTACCCGACGTCGTCCGCATTTCCACTCCCGTCGTCTATACCTACGGCATTTTCCGTGTGCCCGCGACGACCTTCACGAAGCCGGCGCGAGTATTGGGCGTCCGACTGAATGAATACGTGCGGGTGAACGAGTTCAAGACCGGGCTCTACTATGAGCGTTATTTCCCCGGCACGACGGAGCTAGGCCCACAGGGGATTCCCGTCGCAGGGCTGACGGGGAACGGCGAGGTCAAACTCCCGCCGCGACTGGCGGCCGCCAATGCGCAATGGCGGGCGCACGAAACCGACCGTGCGGCGGTGGCCGAGTTCGATCAGAGGCCTTTTGAGAAGGCGCTCTTCCCCAACGTGACTTCGGTGCTCCCCGGTCCGCGGGTCTTTGCCGTCGGGTCGGGTGAGCCGACCTACGCCGGGCCGGAACGAAACGGGATTATCGTCGGGTGTGATTTGCTCCACTATCGACGGTCGGACGGCAAGTTCGACCGCCAGATCGCTCGCGGCGCGGACATCGCATTGATTCTGTTTCCCTTAACTCCGAGCGGCAACCTGGCGAGTGAGCCCCCGGTTAAGGTCCCGCTGCGTTACACCGATGACTCGCGGACGGGCATTTATGAGATCGATAGCCTCTGCGTATACGTTGATCACGACATGCTGCAACACCAATTGGCCATGGACGCCCAGCAACTCGTCGACGGCGGATTCAGCAAACCGCGGATCAATCAGCTCCTCATCGGGCTACAGCCCGGCGTGGAGCTCAACGTCGCCCGCGACCGGATCGCCGCCGCGTGGTCGAAGTTCACTGCCTCGTTTGGCGACCGCGTCACCGAGGCCGACGATCGCGCCTTGTCGTTCGTTGACGTCTATACGTGGGAGGACCTGCAACGGCAGTTCATTCAGGCCGTGGAGAAGGAGAAGGTGCTAGTGACGTTTCTCTTCGGCCTCATCAGTATGGTCGCGATCGTACTCGTCGGGTGCATCTTCTATATGATCGTGGAGAAGAAGACCAAGGATATCGGCATCCTCAAGGCCTTGGGCGCCCCAGGTCGCGGTATCGGCGGGCTGTTCATCGCCTACGCAGCCGCCGTCGGCGTTTTCGGATCGATCCTGGGGCTGCTCGTGGGATCGGTCTTCGTGTGGAACATCAACGCGATTCAGGATTTTCTCGCCAGCCTCAATCCGCAACTTCGAGTGTGGAGTCCCGACGTGTATTCGTTCGACCGCATCCCTGAAGTCGTGAAGCAGGCGGACGCCTTCTGGGTGGCATCGATCGCCATCCTGTCGTCGATGGTCGGCTCGTTGATTCCCGCGTTCATCGCCGCGAAGGTCTGGCCCGTTCAGGCATTGCGTTATGAGTAAACCGCTGCTTCGCGCCAAGGGAATTTACAAGTCCTACGGCGTAGGCCGGACGGAGGTCAAGGTCTTGCGCGGAGCGTCGATCGAGGCGTCGGAGGCCGAGTTCTTGGTCATTATGGGCGCCAGCGGTTGCGGAAAGAGCACCCTGCTTCACGTACTCGGGGCTCTGGACGCCCCCGACCGCGGCACGGTCGATTACCGCGGCGAAAGCCTGTTCGATCGACCCGCCGCGGCCCGCGGACGTTACCGAAACAGCGAGGTCGGGTTCGTTTTCCAATTTTACCACCTGCTCCCGGAACTGAACGTGCTGGAGAACGTGATGATCCCGCGTCTCGTCACGCACTCTTTTTGGTCGTGGCGGTTGACGCGGGGAAAGACGCGAAAAGACGCGGCGGAGATGCTGGATCGCATGGGATTAGCGGACCGTGCCAAGCACCGCCCCAACGAGCTTTCCGGCGGTGAACGACAGCGCGTCGCCATCGCCCGGGCGCTCATCAATCGCCCGGCCCTCTTGCTCGCCGACGAACCCACGGGTAACCTGGATGAGAAGACCGGCAGCGAGATTCTCAAGCTCCTGGTGGAGTTGAACGAGGCCGGTCAAACGATCATCATGGTCACGCACGACGCCAAGGTCGCCTCGTTGGCCCATCGCCGCGTGCGTCTCAGCGAAGGCGTGATTCGGGAGGCCGCGAACCAAGGCGGCGGGAGGGAAACCACGGCGCCGACCATCGCCAAGGTGGCCCTATGACGACGGCAACGATGGCAGTTGAACGGAAGGTGGAAACCATGCCAGAGAACCCTTTTGCACCCCGTCCGGGACTGAAGGTTTGGGTCGGCGAGGGACTCGTCCCCGCCGAACAGGCCGTGGTCAACGTCTTCGATCATGCCCTCCTCTACGGCGACGGCATCTTCGAGGGCATCCGCATCTACCACGGAAAGATCTTTAAGGAGCAGCAACACATCCAACGGTTCTTCGAATCAGCCAAGGTCATCCGCCTGACGCTCCCGATGTCCCCCGAGCAGCTCAGCCGCGCCATGTACGACACGATGCGGGCCAACGGCGTTAGCGGCGACGGGTACATCCGCCTCGTCGTTACCCGCGGGGTGGGCGCCCTGGGCATTTCCATCCGCCGAACGGCTAATCCGACGATCATCATCATCGTCGACAAGATAACCCTCTATCCGGTTGAGGTCTACGAGCGCGGGCTGCATTGCATCATTTCGAGCATCACCCGCAACCACGTGAACGCCCTCAACCCGCGGATAAAGTCGCTGAACTACCTGAACAATGTGCTCGCCAAGGCTGAGGCCCATGCGGCGGGCGCGGACGAGGCGATCATGCTGGGCATCGACGGCCACGTTTGCGAGTGCACCGGCGACAACATCTTCGTCGTCCGCAACGGGGAGCTTCTTACGCCCGGGACGTGGGAGGCGCTCCTCGAAGGCATCACCCGCGATGTGGTTATGGAATTGGCACGCAAACGCGGAATCCCCGTCCGCGAAACTTCCCTCGTGCGTCACGACCTCTTTGTCGCTCAGGAGGTATTCGCCACCGGGACCGCCGCCGAGATTGTTCCGATTACGGAGATCAGCGGAATCCCCGTCGGCGACGGCAAACCGGGCCGCATCACCAAGCAGTTGATGGAGGGTTTCCTGGCCTATCGAAATGCCATTTAGAGCAGGTCCGGGCGCACTCGCCGGCGGCCGACATCGGCATTCTGCGTAGGCCAAACGTGCCTGGCCGTAAATACTCGCACCGCCGACGCGATGGCGCGATCGTGCAGTTTTCGCCCCATCAAACAGCATCCTCGCGATAGCAGAAATCAACCCGTTGAGCAGCCGATAAACCGTTGCCAAGAGAGACGGTGTCGGCATGAGCGGGTGGCAGGTTCTCCTATGGGCGGCGACGTGCGGCGTGGGCGTGCTCGCGTTCCTCAAGGGTGTGGCCACCGAGGTCGATCGTGTCGAGGCGAATCTGCGCCGATTGGAGCAGGCCGAGCGCCGGGCCTTGCTGAAGCGCCGGCAAATGGCCGGCGAGGATGTCACCGCATCCTCCGCGGTCGCGGCCTGAACCCTCGCTAAGCCGAAACGACGGTGATCGCCGGTTGACGCCCTCTTGGCGGGAACTACGATTCCTCGAAGGGAAGCGGCGACACGGGTCGAGCGCCGCCCCCGCGGCGCGGATCGGTAACGGCTTTTTCAGAAAGGAACACGCGGCGTGACTTTGCCGACCGGACGATTCACTCAACTTCGTTGGCTTCAGAACACGGTCGCGGTAGCGGCGATGATCGGCGCGGCCATCCTGATCGGGATGGGGATCATCGGCTACGGATCCTCCGCCGGAGTTTGGATGGTCGCGGTCGGCGGCGTCGTCCTCTTCGCGGCGATCTGGGTGATGACCGTCACCCCGGTGGTCCTGAAGATGGAGTCCACCCTCGCCCGCCAACTGGACCAGTTTCGCGACCTCAACGAGCGCGCCGCTAAGCACTCCACCCTGCTCGAAGCCATCGCCGAAAACACGCGCCTTTCCGACGCCGCCAAGTCCCTCGCCCGGCGCGACCAGGAGCTTGACGCCCTCCGCAGCGCAATCCGCGACGACATCCGCAAGGAGAACTGGGAGGCGGGCCTGACCCTGATCGACGAGATGGAGCGGCGCTTCGGCTACAAGGAAGAGGCCGACCGAGTGCGCGAGGAACTCGATGACGCCCGCAACGACCGCATCCAGACGAAACTGGCCGAAGCGGTCGAAATGATCGAAAGCCATTTCCAGTCCCACGAATGGGACCGAGCGCAACATGAAATCGACCGGCTCATGCACGCCCTGCCGGATGACTCGCGGGTGCTCAGCCTGCAGGATCGGATCAAGGCCCTCAAGGAGCAGCATAAACAAGAACTAAAGGCGAAGTGGGACGACGCCGTCCGCCGTCACGACACGGACCACGCCATCGACGTCCTGAAGGAGCTCGACGAATACCTGTCTCCGTCTGAGGCCCAAACGCTCCAGACCACGGCCCGCAACGTGTTCAAGGAAAAACTTCTGCAGCTCGGGATTCAATTCCGCTTCGCGGTGAACGAGCGGCGTTGGCAGGACGCGCTGACGACCGGCCTGGAATTGATCCGCGATTTTCCCAACGCCCGGATGGCTAACGAAGTCCGGGAAGCGATGGACACGCTCCGTGAGCGTGCCCGCCAGGTCTCTGAGGCCCAACCCGTCGTTAGCGCTCGACCTCAACTCTAATCACGCCACCTTGATCCTTCTGTTATAGGACGCCCACTCGCAACCAGTTCCAAATTACAAATTACAACTCACAAATTACAAATTACAAATTACAAAACAACGACCGGCAACGTCTTTCCCCCTTTCGTAATTCGTAATTTGTAATTGGTAATTGGTAATTACTTCCCTTCCCCGTCGCGTCGATAGGCACTTCGGCAGGGTATGCGTCGTTGTCCGCTGATTCCGTCGAGCGGATCGACCAGTGGATGGCGCGCCCCCGCGCCGGAAAACGCCATGGCTGCGCCTTCATCGACAGCCCCACCGAAGCCTGGCGAGCACGCCAGCGCGTTCGGGCGGGTAATCGACTCGCTCCTGAGCTTGCAGTTCAAAGCCACCGTGTTGGTGGTCGTGTTGACGTTATCGGTCACGGCGGCCGTATCCGGGTATCTGCTGCAATCGAGCGGCCAGCTCGCCCGCGAGCAGCATGACGAACAGATGGTGAGCGCCGCCGCCCTGCTGGCCAAGGCCGCCGGGGCGATCATGGCCGGCGGCGACAATGAGGAACTCAAAGCGTTGGCGGTGGAGTCCGCCAACGGCCTGCCGCTGCTCTACGTCATCTTCTCCGACGCCGACGGACGGCAGCTCGCCGTCGCCGAACACCGCAGCGTCAACGTACTCCAACGGCTTCAACGCAACGAAAGCGAGAGAGTCCCTGTTCCCGGAACGCCGGTGTTCCGCGCCTCAAGCCAGGAGGCCCCGGTTTTCCTCGATGTCACCTACCCGATCAGCGTACGAGGCGAAGGCGATGACGGGCGCAGCATTCGACCGGCCAAGCTCGTCGGCTATGTCCGGACGGGTATGGTGGCGAACAACTGGCAACGGTCCATGTCCAGCAAGCTCGACCTCCTGATCGGGGTCGGAATCCTTGCCACCGTAGCCGCCATCCCCCTGGGGTTTCTGCTCGTCCGCAGGATCGTCGCCCCGTTGGACGGGATTGCCGGGGCCATGCTTCGGTTCTCCGAGGGCCGGCTCGATGTCCGCAGCCCGGTGAACCGGCGGGACGAAATCGGGCGTCTGGCCGACGCCTTCAACCGCATGGCCGACCAGCATCAGCAAACTCACGAGCGGATCGTCCGCCTGAACGCGGAGTTGGAGGAGCGCGTCGCCTATCGAACGCAGCAGCTTCGCGAACTCGCCTCCCGCGAACCGTTGACCGGGCTGTACAACCGACGCCACTTCAATGAGATGCTCGAACGCCGGTTCGCGGAGGCATCGCGCTACGGTACGGACCTGTCGTGCCTGATGATCGACCTGGACGAGTTCAAAGCGGCCAACGACGCCTTCGGCCATCAGGTCGGCGATGAGTTGCTGGTGCTGTGCGCCGGAACGATCGTCGGACAACTCCGCACCGCCGACCTTGCCGCCCGCTACGGCGGCGATGAATTCATCATCCTGCTCCCCCAAACCGACGCCGACCGCGCCCGGGTCCTGGCCGATCGCATCGTCGAACGCTTCACACACGACGTAGGCGAGCGCTTCCCGACGGTCCGCGTGAGCATGAGCGTGGGCATCGCCAGCTTGCAGTCGCTGGAGCCGAAGGACGCCGAGTCGCTCATCCGCTTTGCCGACCGCGCCCTCTACGACGCCAAGAAAGGCGGCAAGAACAGCATCGTAACGGCCATGCCCGCCCCCAAGCCCGTTGCAACGTAGTTTCGTCCGGCGACCTTGAACGCGTGGATAATCGCGACCTCCCGCCGAATTACAGATTGCGACACGGTTTGTAATCGCCGCGCGGGTCGCGGTACGGTAACCTATAGGGTGTCAAGATCATGCTGACGACGATCGGGCAATATATCGGCGGGAAGGTGATCACGGCGATCCTCGTGGTCTCCGGGGCCGGGGCCGTCATCTGGTTCTGGAAGCACCCCGAGCAGCTTGAAACCATCTGGCAGACCATCAAGTACGTGTTGACCTGGATGGGGTTCGTGGTGGTCCTGCCCTGGGCGACGTTTTTTGTGACGCCCTGGGTGGTGGCCAAGGACTCCAACGCCGCGGCGGGCTTGATGTTGCTCGGATACGTGCTGGCCGACGCGGGTGTCGCGTTTTGTCTGATGGGCGGCGTAGGCGGCCACGGGGGCTTCACATGGATGATCCTTTTACTTGGATTTCTCGCGGCGGCGGTTTATAATTTGAAAGTCTGCGAACACCAGGCCGGCCGATTGGAAGAGGGCTAGCGCCCCCGGCAGCGCAGGCGTAGGGCCGCCCCTCGTGGGCGGCGCGATCGGCACTCGTCGTCACCCACAAGGGGTGACGCTACGGTCGAGGGCCGCGAACGGGAGGTTCGGAGAATGGCCGCGCTCCGCGAAGGCGACAGGATTCACAACTACCTCCTCGAAGCCCGCGTCGGCGCGGGGAGCTTCGGCGAGGTGTGGCGGGCGAAGCACCATGTCTTCGGGGACATCGTCGCCATCAAGATCCCCACGGACCCGCAGTACGTACGCAACCTCCAGCGCGAGGGCGTGGCGATTCACGGTCTGCGGCACCCCAACATCGTCCGTGCCATCGACATGGATCCCTACGCCGATCCGCCCTACCTCATCATGGAATATGTGGACGGCCCGTCGTTGCGGACGGTGATCGAGGATCAACGAAACCGCTTTCCGATCCCCGCGGTCACGGCGATCCTGCGCGGCGTGCTGAACGCCCTGGCCGCGGCGCATCAAAACGGCGTGATTCATCGGGACCTCAAGCCCGCGAATATCCTCTTGGGCCATCCGCGCGATTCAATCGCCACGATCACGGAGCAGGTCGTGAAGGTCACCGATTTCGGCTTGGGGCAGGTCGGGGGTGCGACCGCGCAAGCCATGATGCAGAGCGGGAGCCTGTTGACCGACGACGGTCGGAGTATCTCGGGAACGTTGGCGTATATGTCGCCCGAACAGAAAGAAGGGGCCGAGGTCGACGCCCGCAGCGACCTCTACTCCTGCGGAATCATCCTGTTTGAGATGCTCACCGGCGAGCGGCCGCAGGGTACGGAGCTGCCGAGCTCGCTACGACCTGATGTTCCGTCGTACCTCGATGAGACCGTTCGGCGAAGTTACACGCGACTCGATCGGCGGTTCGGTTCCGCAACGGATATGCTCGCGGCCCTCGCCCCGGCCGGCGGACCGCCGCCGCTCCGGCCAAGGCGCACCCCGCCCGGTGCGTCCCCGCGCTGCCCCGCGTGCGATCAGCCAGTCCAACGCGAGGACCAGTTCTGCATCCAATGCGGGGCGCAGCTTGTCGAGTCCGTGGCGCGGTGCGGGGCGTGCGCGGCCTACGTTCAGCGCAGCGATCGCTTCTGCATCTTCTGCGGGAAGGACTTGGGGATCCTGGCGTAGCGGATGGGAGAGAGCGACCATGCACGGCGATTTGCTGCTCGTCGTTCTGATCCTGGTGTTCGGATGCGCGGCCTTTCTGTTCGGGCTGGTTTATGTCGTCGGCTACGTGCTGAGCGCGGTGGGCCGCGGAATGTGGGGATTGGTTCGTCCGTGCCGAAGCCCGGGCCCGACGGAGCGCGTCCAGAGGTTGTCCCGGCCGCTGCGCTGCTCGCGGGTCAACTGCCGCAAGGTCGAGTACCGCAATGCCCGTTTCTGCAGTCAGTGTGGAGCGCCGTTGAATTACTAATTACGAATTACGAATTACTAATTACTAATTACGAATCACAAAATGGGGAAACGAACCACGAGCGTCCTTTAGTAATTCGTAATTTGTAATTCGTAATTCCTCGTTCGTGTTTTCTCGTGTGCAGTGAGGAGTATGGCCTCCGACACCGCAAAGGCTTTTCAGTGCGAGACCGACTTTCTGGCGGCGGTGGACGCCAACTTCGAGGCCGCCAAGGGTACGGACTTCCGCGGTACGATCTGGCAACGGGCGCGATACGACGAGACGGATCGTCTTCGGGCATTGATGGCGTCCAGCCGGATCTATGATCGGGAACTGCTGAAGTCCCTCCCGGCCAACCGGCGTGTCGCGCTGCACGGGTTTGAGCGACGATGGCTGTTCGGGAAGCGTCGAACCGGCGTGGCGATTGCCTCGGTGCTTTCGCCGCTGAATCACTACCTCTCGTCGAGCGCCGGGACGGCGCCGGCGATTGGACTCAGCGAGCTGATCGACCACGTGAACCGGTTGGTCGGCGACGCGAAGGTGCCGCATATTATCGGCGTGTGCAGTCCAAGTGGGTTTACGGAGGAGGCCCGCAGGGCCCGGCTCGATATCGCCAATACGGCCGTCGTGCTGGTCGAGCCGGATGGCTTCGGCGGCTGGCGGACGATGGGGACGAGCGATGCGATCGACCCGCGGCTGCTGAAAATATTCGATCCCGAAGGGGCGAACCAAAAGGTGGAGCGCGTCCGCCGTCTGATCGACGACCGCAGCGCCGATCTTCTGACCGGCGGGCTGTCCGCGTCGTCGGTGGCACGGGCCGTTAATCTTCCCGAGGAGGTCGTGCGGCAGGGGTTCGAGAAGGTCGCGGAAACCGACCCGGAGCTGAAAGTGGCGAAGAAGGATGGCGAGTTCCTGCTGTTCCGCGGCGCCCCGATGCAGCCGCAGGAGAAAAGATCGATGAACGTCATCGACCGCATCCGGCAGTTGTTTTCCGGCGAAGGCGACGAGGCGGCCAAGATCAACCTCCTCGCCGAGCGCCGAGCGGCCCTCGCCCAACGCCGCGATCGCATCTACGAAGACATCGGTAAGTTGGAGCAGAAGGAGGCCGATCTGCTGGCGCAGGGGAAGGCGGCTACGTCCTCGGTGCCGAGACGACGGCTGGCCGCCCAGGTCGCGCAATTGCGTAAGGACATCGCCCGTCAGAACACGACGGCGGCGATGTTGAATCAACAGCTCAACATCATCAGCACGGACATTCACAACCTGACGTTGATTCAACAGGGACAGATGGCCAGACTGCCGGACACGACGGAGCTGACCGACCACGCGGTCGAAGCAGAGGAACTGTTGGAGTCGCTCAAGGCCGATGCTGAACTGGTCGGCAGTCTGGAGATGGGCATGGAGACGGCCCTCGCCGGCGCCGACGAACTGGCGATTCTCAAGGAGTTTGAGGGCGATCGCGGCGAGGTCAGGGTCGCCGAAGCCGCACCGCTGCAAGCTTCCCCGGCCCGTACGCCTCCGGCGAAGGCCGACGTTCGTGCCCCCGTCGCACCGCGAATGGATGAACCGAAGTCGGCGACCCCCACTCCATCCCGCCGTCCCGCGGACCCGGAGCCTACCTAACCCAGCGTGGTGATGCATGGCCTTGCTTGAGTGGCTGACCAAGCGAAAAAAACCGTTGTCGCGGATGACGCGGTCGGAACTGCGTCGCCAAGAACTTCTCTTGGAGAAAGACCGCACCCAATTGCTCAACAAGATCACTAAGATCGCCACCGACAAGCAGACCCTGTTTGAGCGCGGGGCGCAGGAAAAGACGCCGGAAGTCCGCCGGATGCTGGCCCAGGAGTTCGAGCTGAAGACCACGGAACAACTGATGCTCGCTCGGCAACTGAACATCCGCAGCAAGGAAATGTTGACCGTTTCGCGGCTGCGGATGTTGCGGGAGAATGCCGACCGGGCCGGGCAGTCAAACCGCTTGGGCCTGGTCAGTGAGACGGACATTCTCCGGCTTGGTAAACTGATCGAGTCGGACGCCGTCAAGGCCGAGATCTATCAGGAACGACTCGACGAAATCCTGGCGATCGGATCGGCCGTCGACGAAGGGGCCGCTTCGCTCAGCGAAGCAGGCAAGACGGTGATGAACGTGTGGGAAAAGATGGACGCGGGTGCGATTACGGACAAGAATGAGGCCTTCGACGAGGCCGATCGGTCGGTCCGCGAGCGTCACGCGGCCCAGGAATCGTGAACGAATGTCGCGTCGGCGGAAGCTGCTTCAACGGATCCTGAGCGGCACTTCCGATGCCGACATTTCGTTCCGGGAGTTGCGGACTCTGCTCAAGACACTGGGTTTCGAGGAACGCATACGCGGCGATCACTACATCTTCACATGCGACGAAGTCGTGGAGATCATCAACTTGCAGCCGAGACAGGCGAAAGCCAAGCCGTATCAGGTAAAGCAGGTGCGTGAGATCATCCTGCGATACCAATTGGGAGACGTCATTTGAAGCATGAGGTCATCATCTACTGGTCGGCGGAAGATGGCGCATTCGTAGCCGAGGTTCCCGAGCTACCCGGCTGCATGGCCGACGGACGAACCCACAAGGAAGCGCTGCACGCTGTCGAGCGCGTGGCGCGGGAATGGATCGAGACGGCTCGTGAGCTGGGACGGGAAGTCCCTGAACCGAGGGGCCGGCTGAAATACGCGTAGACTCCGAGGGGTCCGCGTTGCGGACCGATGACGACATGGCCCTATTCAAATCCGCCGAAGAGCGTCGCATCGAACGCGATATCAAGATTCGCCAGGGCATTCGGCGGATCGAGAAGTCCATCCGCGAACAGGGCAAGTTCCAGGATGAGTTCATCCGCAACGCGCAGCAGGCCAAGAAGATCGGCGATCAATCGCAATACACGTTCATCCGCAACTCCCTCAAGAAGACCGCCACCATCCGTAAAATGCTCGAACGGCAGTTGCTGGCCGTGAAGAACGCATTGCTCATCAAGCGGCAGGCGGAGGCCTCCGCCGACTTCGCCCAAAGCATGGGCCTGATGGCTACGGAAATCGGCAAACTCTTCGGCGAGACCGATCTCGTGAAAACCCAAGCCGATTGGGAAAAGGCCATGGTCCAGTCGCAGACGATGGAGGAGCGGATGAACATGTTCCTCGATACTGTTGAAGACGTGGCGGCGCAGGACGTGGAGATGAGCGGCGCGACTGACGTCGTCTCCGACGCCGAGATCGACCGCCTGATCGAGGCCGAGACCGAAGCCGAGCACCAGAAGGAACTCGACAAACTCGCCGCCCTCCGCGCCGAACTCGACTCCCTCAAGCAGCCGGGCGAGAAGCAGAAATAGCCGAGGGAGATGATCCGCCGCCAAAAGGTCTGGCTGGCCATCGTCGTCGTCGTCAACGTGGCGCTGTGGGTAATCCCCAGCGACGTCGTCGAGGAGATCGCCCGGCAGAGGCACGTCATGCTCGGGCGGTACTCGCGAACCCATTTCGCATGGAATCTGACCCTCCTGGGCATCTCGCTGGTCAGTTTCTACATCGATTGGTCCACCGGGGCGACCTACAAGAGGCGTTGGTTTCAAGTGATTGCGACGGCGGTGTTCTTGGGGCCGAGCCTCGCAGTCCTGGATTTCGTACTCCGCACGCCGGACGTCGAGCATTACGTCCGCGACAGTCCGGCCTACCACCGTCCGCCGGGCGCGGTATTCCATCAGGTCTTTGTGGACCGGCCTGAAGCCCGGCGGAGCTACCCGAACGCGCCCCCGGGATACGGAACGGTCGACTGTACGCTGCACACCGATCGGCGCGGGTATCGCAATCAGTCTGCTCATGAGACCTACGACGTGGTTGCGCTGGGGGATTCGTTCGCCGAGGGTTCCCAGGTTTCCGACGAGCATCCCTGGCCCGTGCGCCTGGCGGCGCAGACCGGACTTACGGTCTATGACTTGGGGATGTCCGGCTATGATCCGCTTCATAACCTGGAGTCGTTGAAGGAAGTCGGCTTGGCCCTCAAACCGCGCACGGTTCTTTGCCTGATCTATGAGGGAAATGACTTTCGTTCGGACAAGACGGACGAGAAGCGCAAACATCCCAGCCTGTCTTTGCGGTTGGGAGAATATGTGGGACGATCCCCCATTGTGCACGCGGTCGATAAGATGTTGATTGACACGTTCGGCGCGATGAACTGCGACGGGCCGGTCTGCAGGGCGGAAAGGATTGACTGGTTACCGTTGGCGATCCCCGCGGGGCCCAACGCGAAATACTACGCATTTGAGCCCACGCAGCTCCGCGATCTCTATGAAAGCCGTGAGGAGTTCGCGGCCGACAAACATTGGCACAACCCTCAACGACAGATCAACGAAATGTACGAACGTTGTCGCGCGGCCGGATCGCAGTTCGTTGTCGTGTTTGCCCCGACGAAGGCTCACGTGACGCTACCGGTTGTGGCCGACCGGCTGGTTGCGGAGAAAGTGCGGGGGTTTACGGCCATCAGCTACAAGAAAGCACTCCCCGAGGCGGGTGAGTTTTTGCGGAATCTGCTGGAGAACGTCGACGCCCGCGAGGAAGTCGTCGGCGGATGGTGCCGCGGGCAGTCCATTCCCTTCCTCAGTCTGACCGCGGCGCTCCGCGAGGCCGTCATCGAGGGGAGACAGGTTTACTACACGTACGATCAGCACTGGACGCCGGACGGCCATGAGGTCGTCGCGAAAGCCGTTCACCAGTATCTCCTCGATCGTTTTCCCGGACTCGATGCACGCGTCTCGAAGCATTGAACGACGAAGAAGAGACCCCATTGGGTGTGTGCCCTCGCGAAATCGAAGCGACTCCCGACGAGCGTTCTAACGTTGCAGGACGGCGGTCGCCCAGGTGGAGGGATCGACGTACCAATAGAGATCGTCGCCGACGGTGAGGTATTGTTGCCCGTGATCGCCGTCTTCCAACATGTAATAGAAGCCGATTCTGGGGTGTTCCGCGGGATCGAATCCGCTCAGACATTCCGCGGGGATGTGCCCTTCCAGCAAGTACCCGGCGGTGTTTACCTGCGAGGCGACGGAAATCCGCTCGACGGGAATCCGCGGCGCCTCTTCCCGGGCGCGCTGGAGTCTATTGACACCGGCTAGCGGGGCCCGGTGATCCGCTCCGCCGCCGAGCGGAAGAAAATAAAACTGTTGGCAGTACCGTGTGGCGCGCTTCACCGTGCGGGCGTCGCGCATATCGGTGCACAACCGCAAATGGTCCCCCGTCCAAAAGGAACGTGCGTCGCAACGGAGCGGCCGACGTTTGCCCGAAATACGGCACGCTACGCAAAGTCCCTCCTCGTTCCAGCAGGCCCATACGTCGGCGAAGTCCTCACGCCCGTCGATTTCACCAAGCCGAGGAAGCACGAATTCGTCCGACCAGTCACGCAAATGACCGTCGATCCGCGGTGGTACGCGGCGGTAGTGGAGGGGGAACTCAAAATGAAACAAGAACCGATTGGGGATCAGCGCGGTCATGCGGATTGAAGCTCCCCGGACGTTGTTGCGCCGTTGCATTGCCGCCAAACGGACCGCAACTGCCCGGAATCCATGTCGGAGAGAGAACGCACCCAGAAAATGATCCAGTCGTCCTTGCCGCGTGGTCGGATTTCGGCGTCTTCCCCCAATCGGTCCATTTGGGCGGGTGTCACTACGTTTTGCGGGGCGCGCAGTTCGACACGAAGCCCGCGTCCCATGTTGGTGACGATCTTGCCGTAGTAGGCGGGACGATCCGTGGTTTTCAGCAACACTGCGGTCTTGCCGCTCCAGTCTAGTTCGAGCCCCGGCTGGACGCTCTTGAACCGACCGATCAACGCCAGTAGGAGCGCGGGCTTCCACTGCGGCGTTTGACGTTGACTCATGGATTCCTGCGATAAATGCCATTCCTGTCCCATCGACTTCCACGGTTGGCGCCTTCCCGGCTCGCGTTGCAGTTCGCCGATTCCGCGGAAATAGGCCGCGACCGCTGCCCTCAGGAACGCGCGGAAAGGGGTCTTGTGAACGTCCTTGAAGTCGTGCAATGAAAGACGGATGTCATCCCATCCGGTGGAGAGCGTGCGAACGCGGAGGCGGCTCCACTGGCCGTAAATCGGTAGATCGCTTCGCTCATCCAACGTCCTGATATCGAGCATCGCGCCAAGCTTCGGTTCATAGAACGTGGAAGTGGGGACGCGGATGGCGACTTCGAGCAGGTCTTTGAATCCGGTCAGAACGTGAGCGAACCACAGTGGAGTATTTGCGGCCTTAATCTCGATCCGTGTGCGATGGTTCCAGTCCGTCGGCGCGAAGTCGCCCAGCGATTCAATGGCTTCCGCGATCCAAAGAAGCACCTTCCCATCCCATTGGGCGGGTTCGCCCTTCGCGTCGCAGTGGTCGACCGTATGCCATTTGCATCCGTCAAGTTCCCACGGCATCTTAACCTGTTCTCCAAAGTCAAGCGTTGTGTGGAGGGACGATACGAGTCGGGTCTGGCGTCGGGGGTCGTATACTTGGCGATGGACAAGGGGACCCAGCGTAAGGACCGGTCCGAGTGCGGCGCCGGTATGGGACTGGGACGTGGACGAGACGGTCTCCGGCGTTCCCTCGGCGACGATGTACCCGCCCGCGTCGCCGGCGCCGGGCCCCAGGTCAATCACCCAGTCCGCGGTCTTAATGACGTCGAGATTGTGTTCGACGCAAATGACGCTGTTGCCTAAGTCTACTAGGCGGTGCAGGACGGCCAGCAGCTTCTTCAGGTCCTCGAAGTGAAGTCCCGTCGTCGGCTCGTCAAGAATGTACAGAGTCTTGCCGGTCGACGGCCGGCCGAGTTCAGCGGCGAGTTTGACGCGCTGGGCCTCTCCGCCCGATAGAGTCGGGGCCGATTGCCCGAGCTGCATGTAGCCCACACCGACGTCGTCTAAGGTCTGCAACATGCGACGGACACGGGGAACATTCTCGAAGAGGGCCACGGCCTCACTGATTCGCATAGAGAGCACATCGGCGATACTCTTACTGCGGAAGTGTACTTCGAGTGTTTCGGGAACGAAGCGCGAACCTCTGCAACTGTCGCATTCAATCCACACGTCGGGGAGAAAATGCATTTCAATGCATTTCTGCCCCATTCCCTGGCAGACCTCACAGCGCCCGCCCGCACGATTGAAGCTGAAGCGGTTGGCCGTGTACCCGCGTATTTTGCTCAGCGGCAATGCAGCATACAGATCGCGCACGGCGTCGAACACGCCGGTGTATGTGGCGGGATTGCTCGTGGGACTGTTACCGATCGGTGTTTGATCGACGTTGATCACTTTGTCGATGTACTCGATGCCGGTGATCCGCTCATGGCCGCCGGGTACGAGGTTGGCCCGGTGAATCCGCGCCGCCAGTGCGTTGTAGAGGATATCGGAAACCAATGTGCTCTTACCGCTGCCCGACACTCCGGTAACGCAGGTGAAGCGACTGAGCGGGAAGGCGACGTCGATCTCCTTGAGATTGTGTTGCCGGGCTCCGTGAACGATGAGCCAACGGTTATGTCGTTCGGTCATCGCGGCAGCAGTCAGGCTTCGTACCGCTCCCTTACGGTCGCGGCTCTGTTGCGGGGGTTCGTCATCCGGCAACGCGACCAGATCATCGCGCGGTGGGGAAGCCACGGGGCGGCGGTTGGAGGGAACGGGGATTGTCTCCTTTCCGGAAAGGTATTTCCCGGTGAGAGACGCGCGCAGACCGCGGAGGCGTCGGGGATCGGCAGCGGCAGTGATCCGCCCGCCAAAATCGCCGGCGCCCGGACCGAAGTCGAGGACATGATCGGCGGAGTCGATCACCTCGCGATCGTGCTCGACCAGCAGCAACGTGTTGCCCAAGTCGCGCAGTCGCCGGAGCGCCCCAATGAGACGGGCATTGTCACGTGGGTGCAGTCCGATCGTCGGTTCATCCAGCACGTACAACACGCCGGTCAGCCCGGTTCCGATCTGCGCGGCGAGTTGGATTCGCTGTGCCTCGCCGCCGGAGAGCGTCGCAGCCGTGCGGTGAAGGGTCAGATAGTCGAGTCCGACGTCCACAAGGAACCGCAGTCGGGACGTCACTTCGTGGAGCAACTCACCCGCGATTTTGCGATCTCGGGGGTCAAGTCGCAGTTTCTGAAACCACGCGAGTGCCTGGTCCAGGGGTCGAAGGCAGATCTCATGGAGGGTTTCGCCGCCGACGCGCACGGCGGCCGCGTCCGGGCGGAGGCGCGAACCCGCGCAGGCCTCGCACGGAACATCGGTCACCAACTCGGCCAGTCGCTCGCGGTAGGCGGCGCTGGCCAGCGTCGCGCGATGAATGGCCGGGAAGAAACCGCGCCATTGAAAGCGAAGACCGGCCAAGGAACCGCTAGGATCCGTCGCTTGCGCTCCGGGTTCGGAGGCGCCTCGCAGCTCGATCCACTCGTCGCCGCAACCCTGAAGGAAGGCGAGTTGTTGCATCGGCGTCAGGTGGTCCCACCGCGCGTCCACGTCAAACCCCAGGTGACCCGCGAGGGCCGAGGCGAGGATGTGCAGCGTGGAAGTTCCTCGGAGCACTCCCCACCCGGCGATCGCCCCGTCCACGATCGAGCGCGTGGGGTGAACGACGATCGCGGCGGGGTTCGCTCCATGCTGCACTCCCAGCCCTTCGCACGACTCGCACCAACCGATTCGCGTGTTAAAAGAGAAATGATGAGGCGTCAGTTCCTCGAAACTCCGACCGCAACTCGTGCACGACCGATGCTGAGAGAACCGGAACTCCGCGATCCGCGCCGAGGACTTCAGGCCGAGCGGTGGTTCCGCGGGTCGCAATGGCCCGCCGTCGCCCTCGCACTCGCGGCTCTGATCGTCCACATCCACTCGCTGGGCGAGGACGATTCCCTCTCCGACGGCCAGGGCTTGCTCGACGCTGTCCGCGAGGCGCGAGGCCTGCGAGCGGCGTACGACGACGCGGTCCACGACCAGTTCGACGTCATGGCGTTGCTTGGCGTCAATTGCGATCGAGTCGTCGAGGACGTGCAACGCGCCGTCAATGCGGACGCGGGCATACCCGTTGGCCCGTTCGCGTCGGAAGAGGTGTTCGTAGGTCTCGTTGCCGGACGGCTCGATGGGAGCGAGCAGCAACAGTCGTGTCCCCTCGCCGAGTGCGAGAATCTTCTCGACGATTTCATCGGCGTTCTGCGTGCCGATGGGGACTTTGCATCTGGGACAATACGGTTTTCCAATCCGGGCCCAGAGGACGCGCATATAATCATGGATTTCAGTCACCGTACCCACCGTGGAGCGAGGAGACTTACTCGTATTCTTTTGCTCAATACATATCGCCGGCGACAGGCCGTAAACGTGATCCACTTTCGGCGGCTGGAGGCGGCCCAAGAACTGACGAGCATACGAGCTCAGTGATTCGACATATCGCCGTTGACCCTCAGTGTAGACCGTGTCAATGGCGAAGCTGCTCTTGCCGCTCCCGCTCGGACCACAGCAGACGGTCGTCTTCCCGCGGGGAAATTCCACCGTGATGTCCTTGAGGTTGTGCTGCCGCGCGCCGACGACGGTAATCACGCCGCGACCATCAGAGCCGCGAGGGCGAGCGAGCACACGCCGCCGACTGCCGGAATCCGAGGATTCAAGCTCGAACCGGCGATTCCTCTTTAGACCTCCGATCTTCGATGTTTGGGATTGCTCGAGTACGTCTCGAAGTGCGTAACCCGTAAACGACCGCTTGTTTCGGACCACTTCTTCGGGCGTTCCTTCGGCGACGATGAAACCGCCGTCCACTCCGCCTTCCGGGCCCAGGTCGATGATCCAGTCCGCAGTCTTAATTACGTCCAGGTTGTGCTCGATGACGATCACACTGTTGCCCGCATCGACGAAGCCGTGCAAGACGCCCAAGAGCTTCTTGATGTCCGCGAAATGCAGTCCTGTGGTCGGCTCATCGAGCAAGTAGAGCGTTCGTCCGGTGGATTTCTTCACCAGTTCGCGGGCGAGCTTGATGCGTTGGGCCTCCCCACCCGACAGCGTCGTCGAGGACTGCCCGAGCTTCAGGTAGTCCAGTCCAACGTCGTGCAGCGTCTGAAGCATGGCCGCGATGCTCGGAACATTGGCAAAATGGTCGAGGGCCTGCTGCACGTCCATATCCAGTACGTCGGTGATGGACTTGCCCTTGAAGAGGATTTGCAGGGTCTCGCGGCTGAATCGCTTGCCATTGCATACCGGGCAGGTCACCCACACGTCGGCAAGGAACTCCATTTCCATTTTGTGACTGCCGTTGCCTTCGCAGGCCTCACATCGCCCTCCGCCCGTTTTGCCGGTGGCGACGTTGAAGCTAAAGCGCCCCGGCTTGTAGCCGCGGACTTTGGAATCCGGCAGTCTTGCATACAGATCGCGGATCTCGTCGAAAACTTTGATGTAGGTCGCGGGGTTGGATCGCGGCGTCCGGCCGATGGGCGACTGGTCGATGTCGATGACTTTGTCGAGATGCTCCCGTCCGTCGATTCGATCGTGCTCGCCGGCGTGGACATTCTCGGCTCCGTTGAGATCGCGGGCCAGCGCCTCGCGGAGAATGTCATTAACCAAAGAGCTTTTCCCGGAACCCGAGACGCCCGTGATACAGACGAACCGTCCAAGCGGAATGGCGACAGTCAGATTCTTGAGGTTGTTGTGCCTCGCCCCCACGACCGTGAGCCACGTCGAGTGGGCGCCGTCAGCAGCTAGCCCGCCAGTGTGTAGGCCGGGATTTGTCGACCGCCGGTCATTCTTTGTTGAATTCTTCTTTCCCACGATCGTCGGCATTTTTGCTCTGGATCAAATCCCCGCCTCGTCGCGCAGCTTCACGAGATCATCCTCGATTCCGAGAGAACGCGCCTGCGCTAAAAGGTACTTCCAGTCCAGCCTCGCCCTTTTTACCCGGGCAACGCTCAGCGCGTTTGACCATTGCTTTTCCGATCTACTCTCGCGGCGCCAGAGCAGTTTCATGAGAATGATGTCCTCGGCCGTCACCACATAGAACGACGGTCCATGGGGACCGAACGGCATGAGCACGCGCCGGGCCATGACCTCGTTGAAATAGGGAGTGTGCTCCAGAACCGACAAATCGATCTTCAAACCCGTCCTGGAATCGATCAGATTCGCCATGCCGCCCTTTCCGGCCACCTCCTCGAGGTGTTCGGCGCTCCGAAAAAAACGCTCCGGAAGTGAAGCCGCCAGAGCCCGCGCCTGGGATGGCAGCATCCGAAGCGCAATGTCCACATCCTGACTTTGAACCGGCTCACCGTGCACGCCGCTGGCCACCGATCCCGTGATCGCGTACGGCACCTTATGCCGGTCCAGGTGTTCCACGACACATTGGATCACGTCCAGAAACGGGTCATCCGACATGATGCGCCTCCGGATCAGTCCGGCTCGAGCGCAAGCGGATCGCGAAGTTGTAGGCGCAACGAAGCAAGAGTGCGTTCTGGATCGGCCCCCGGGCTTCTGCAAGATGGACCTGCATGTCGCGATCCCGCTGTTGGGCGCTTCTCCTGCGCAGCCAATCATTCATGATCGCTCTTAGCTTCAGCACACGCTCCATCGCCTCCGGGTCGCACGTCATCACGTTCGCTTTCTCCGCGTCATCCGATTGCGATCGTCAGTCTTCGCAGTTCGCCGCCCAATGCTTGGCGTTGGGGTCCGCGACAGGGTCACGGGCCGACGAGTGGCGGGCACGTCGATTTGGTCGTCACCGCGGAGGAACTTGCCGGTAATAGACGGCGGGGAGCGCATGATCGCCTCCATGTTCCCCTGTGCGACGACTTCACCGCCGCGAATGCCCGGACCAGGCCCGAAGTCCACGATCTCGTCGGCTATGCGCATCGTCTGCTCGTCGTGTTCCACGACAATCACTGTGTTTCCCATATCCCGGAGTCGGCAGAGGGAATCCAATAACCGCTGATTGTCGCGAGGATGCAGGCCGATGCTCGGCTCGTCGAGGATATACAGCACCCCGACCAGCCCGGCACCGATTTGACCGGCTAGACGAATGCGCTGGGACTCTCCGCCGGATAGTGTCGGGGCCGTGCGATCGAGGGTAAGGTATTCCAACCCCACGTCGCAAAGAAACGTCAAACGCCCGTGGATTTCCTTGAGCACGTCGCGGGCGATCACCTGCTCGAGCGCCGTCAGTTCCAGTTCATCGAAGAACCGTCTCGCGTCGCGGATCGACAGGGAACACGCCTCAGCGATATTTCTCTCGGCGATCTTGACGGCCAATGCCTGCGGATTGAGCCGCGCCCCGCCGCAGGCGTCGCACGTGGTTTTCCGCATATACTTTTCGTAGTACGCCCGGACGTACGGCGACTTGGCCTTTCGATGATTGTCGCGCAAATGAGCGATGACGCCTTCGAATGTTCCACCGTGACGATAGACTCCGCCGGACCATTTCCATTCGAAGGTAACGTGCGTATCGCCCAGTCCGTAGAGTAGGGCGTGCTTGGCCTCATCGGACAGCTTGCCCCACGCAGTGTTCAGGTCGAACCCGACGTGTGCCGCTACTCCCCGGAAGATGTGTCTCCGCCACCGGCCGATCCGTGTGCGCATCGGTTCAATGGCCAAGTCCAAGAAGGACTTGCGGGGGTCCGGGACGAGCGACTGCGGATCAAAGTCGAAGGTCGTGCCCATGCCGTCGCACTTCAGACACATGCCTTGTGGGGAGTTGAAACTGAACAATTGCGGCGAAGGCGGTTCGAGGCTCAGGTCGCACTCCGGGCAGGCGTAGTGCGACGAGAGGAGAAGGTCAATGGGGTCGCCCGACTGCGCTTCGGTTTGCACAATGAGCGTTCCATCGCCGAGCTTCAATGCGTTTTCGACGGCTTCGGCCAATCGCGGGCGGACATTCGCCGACAGTGTCAAGCGATCGACGACGACCTCGATATTGTGCCGCACGTTCCGCGATAAGGTGGGGGCCTGGGACAACGCCGCGATTTGACCATCGACCCGGGCCCGAGCATAGCCTCGTTTCAGGAGGTCCTCGAACAAATCCCGGTATTCACCTTTCTGTCCCCGTACGACGGGCGCGAGGATCAACGCCTTCGTCCCGCCGGGCAGTTCCATAATGCGGGCGATGATCTGCTCGCGCGACTGGGCGCGGATCGGATGTCCGCATTTCGTGCAATGCTGCCGCCCGACGCGGGCGAAGAGCACCCGCAGATAGTCATGAATCTGGGTGATGGTCCCGACGGTGCTGCGCGGGTTCCACCCGCCGGTCTTCTGTTGAATGGAGATGGCGGGGCTTAATCCGGTGATCTGGTCCACGTCGGGCTTAGGCAATTGTCCCAGGAATTGCCGAGCATAGGAACTGAGAGATTCCAGGTAGCGACGCTGCCCCTCGGCGAACAGGGTGTCAAATGCAAAGCTGCTCTTGCCGCTGCCGGACACGCCGGTGAAGCAGATCAACCGGCCATGCGGCAACGTCAACGAGACGTTCTTGAGGTTGTGCTCGCGGGCGCCTTTGATCGTGATGGTGCGAGGTTCCATACGCGTTCCGCGAATGCTGAAACTCGAATAACGAAGATCGAAGGCGGTTTACCGGCCCAAGGGCACTTCGCTCTTCGCCATTTCCCATTCTCAACGTTCCAAGGTGCGGCGCGTCGGGTCGAAGCCAAGATGCGTCACTCGCCAATACCCATTATCCTGCGCCAACCAGACCAGCATGACGACGGACGCCTTGGGATCGCCGCTCGGGTCAGCCAGCTGCATGGCGATCTCGCATTCCGTCGCCTCGGTCTTGGCCTCCTTGACGGGCTTGAGGTCCTTGCGGACGAAGCGCGCCGCGGCCTTCTCCCATTCCGTCTCGAAGTTCCACGCATAGTGCGACACCGTCGGCGCCCAATGGTAAACAACGTCATGGATGAACTCATCGCGCGGGAGGCTGGTGTGGTTCTTGTTCTGGATCGCGTCGGCGGCGCACAGGTCGAACTCTTTGTCGAGGGCCGCCTCCCGGTCCTCCCCGTTCTTCGCCGACACATCGTCGCGGATCGCCCGAAGCAGCGCAAAGGCGACCTGCTCGGGGGAGGCTTGCTGATCCAGAGTGACGCCGTAGACGGTCACGCCTCGCACCGTGACGCTACGGATTTTCCGGCCCGCCAACCGGGCATCGTCGCCGCAACCGCACCAAACGATCACCGTCGCCGCGGTCACCGCCGCCGCCCCGATGCACCGCCATCCTCGTCGGTTCCAACGCATGGGCGCAGTCTAACGCCGCCCGCAAGCCGTGCCAACCGGCGATCGTCGTCCCGCAGCCAACTTGTTGCTCCGCGATTCGACGGCTAGACTTTCGACGGCGGGAGGCGTTGCGGACAGTGGCGGAATACAACTCCAATCTCTGGGCACCTTGGCGAATGGAGTACATCCGTTCGCTGGCCGACGATCTCACCGACGAGGGCTGCTTTCTCTGTCGTTATTGGCGTGAGCCCGGCGACGATCGGAAAAACCACGTCCTGTGGCGGGCGGATTCCACGTTCGTGGTGATGAACCGCTTCCCGTACACCAATGGGCACCTGCTGGTATCGCACGCCGCGCACAAGGCCGAGCTTTCCGAGCTTAGCGACGACGACCTGATGGGGATGACCCGCACCATCCGCGACGGCGTCGACGTCCTTCGAGCGGCCCTCAAGCCGCAGGGCTTCAACATCGGTTACAACGTGGGGCACTGCGCCGGCGCGGGCCTGCCGGGGCATCTCCACGCCCACATCGTTCCGCGCTGGGCGGGCGACACGAACTTCATGGCCGTCATCGGCGACGCCCGGGTGGTGCCCGACTCGCTCGACGCCTTGTACGCGGAATTGACGAAGACCGCCGAGGCCGCCGGCTTGAGGCCCCGCGAGGTGACGTAGACTTCCGTCATGGCTGAAATGACCGCGATCGAGCGCGTCTCCGCCGTTCTGGCGGGTGAACGACCGGATCGACCGCCGGTCAGCTTCTGGCATCATTTTCCGCCCACGGCGACTTCAGGCCAAGCGGCGGTTGACGCCCACCTACAGCACCTCCGGCGTTTCGATCTCGACTTCCTCAAAGTGATGAACGACAACCCTTACCCGACGCTTCGCGCGGTGCGTACGGCGGCCGACCTCCGCGACGTCCCGGTGCTGCGCGGCGACGAGGAGGGTTACGGCAAGCAACTTGCGCTCCTTCGGGCGTTGTCGGCGGAGTTGTCGGGGAAGGTGCTGACGGTGACGACCCTGTTCAACTCGTGGGCGGTCTTACGGAGAATCGTGACGCCGCCGGTTGATGATCGACATCGCCCGCCGGCCCTGCACGGTCCGCCGACGCCGATGGACGTGCGTTTAAGCGCCCTGCTGGCGGAGGACCGCAGCGCGGTGGGCATGGCCCTGGATGCCATCGCCATGTCACAGGCCAACTTCGCCCGGCGTTGCCTGGAAGCCGGCGCGGACGGAATCTTTCTCAGCGTTCGCGACGATTGGGTCGATACGCCGGGCAACGGGCTTTCCACCTATGACGAGATGGTGCGCCTCGGCGACGGGCAAATCCTGACCGCCTCACGCGGCGTGAGATTCAACATCCTCCACATGTGCGGGGTTCCTCGGGATTTCGACAGTTTCGCGGCCTACCCCGTTCATGCGATCAGTTGGGCCGACCGGGCCGCGGGACCGGCGATCGGCGAGGTGATCGAGCGAATCAAGCCGGTCGTTTGCGGCGGCGTGGACAATCTCGCCACACTCCCCAACGGTACACCGGCCTCCGTCGCCGCCGAGGTCCGGGACGCCATCGCTCAAGCCGGTGATCGCCCCATGATCGTCGCCCCGGGTTGTACATACGACCCCGATGTGGTACCACCACGCAACTTGGACGCGATCGTTCAAGCGGTGCGCTCGGTGGGTTCGCCGGCGTGACTGGGGTATTTGTGCGCGCCTCTGCGCCGTAGCTCCTTCCGAGCCGCGGCTTTCAAGCGGCGGATTTCCGGGAAATCAGAGCATGGAACGAACGTTAATCATCCTCAAGCCCGACGCGATCCAACGCCGCCTCATCGGCCGGATCATCCAGCGCTTCGAGGACAAGGGCCTCGCCGTCGTCGCCATGAAGTTGATGCGCATCGCGCGGGAACTGGCCGAGCGACATTACGCTCCCCACAAGGGGAAGCCCTTTTATCCCGGTCTGATCGACTACATCACCTCCGGACCGGTGGTGGTAATGGTGCTGCAGGGCGAGCGGTGCATCGACATCGCCCGAACGCTGATGGGTAAGACTTTCGGCTACGAGGCCGCCCCCGGCACCATCCGCGGCGACTTCGGCGCGAGCCGTTCGTTCAATCTCGTGCACGGCAGCGATTCGCCGGATTCCGCCAAGGTCGAGATCGCCTTGTACTTTCAGGAAAAGGAACTGCTCGACTACGCGCCGCCCGATCGGACCTGGGTCTTCCCCGCCAGCGACGTTTAGAGCCTATTCTGAGAATGTGTGGCACCGGCATCTTGCCGGTGTCTTCACGGGCTGGAAGCCCGTGCCACACCGGTTATTGGGATAGGCTCGTAGGCGGCCGCAAGGCGGTTCACGCCATCGACATAGACGGCGATCGGCGTCTGCGTTGACTCCAACACGCACTTCCAATCCGCGACGGCCTGCGACGCTTCTAGGGGAATGACGACCAGATCAGCCGCCTTCCCGACAGTGAGCGAGCCGACTTCAGCGTCGAATCCCAACGCGACCGCGCCGCGGAGCGTTCCCATTTTCATCAGATCATGGGACGCGAGGTCTGGGTGTGATCGACACAGGAACCGAAGTTCGTCGAGGATCGAAAGCGAAGGGTTGGAGGCCAGGCTGTCCGTACCGATGCAGACGTTGACCCCGGCTCTGAGCAGGTCACGGAATGGATGAGGCGGATGACCGAAGGCATGGTGCGTGCGCGGGCAGTAGGCCACGCTCGCACCGCTCTCCGCGATGATCCTGACGTCCGGGTCACTGACGTAATTACCATGCGCGATAAGCGTCTTGGGGCCGAGAATGCCGGCGGATCGGCACAACTCGACGGGACTGCAATGCGCCGCCGGAATGTCCTCGTCCCAGATGCCCATCTCCTGCAAAAACTCGACGAAACGACCTTGACCCTTGCGCGTGAACGCCTCTTCGTCCGCGGTTTCGGCCAGGTGAATGCAGAGCGGCGCTCCCATCCGCATAGCGCGGGCCGCACAAGTGCGGAGTCCGTCCGGCTCGACGGTGTACGGAGCGTGGGGCGAGATGCCAATACGTAGTCGTGTGTTCTCGTGTTGGGTGGAAGCGGCGGCCTCCAGTCGCTCATGGAGTTGGGTCCGAAGTCGTCCCATCGCAATGACCTCGCCGTAGGAGACGGCTCGGACCGATGAGGCCGCCAAGGGGCCACGACTCCACGCTGGACGGCGTGTGATGTCGCCGATCGTCGTTACCCCGGCGGCGAGCGACTGCGCGACCCCCGCCCGCACGGCCGCCACCACGTTCTCCTCCGTCGCGGGCTGCTCCATCAACAAACGGGTGAGGCGCTTCAACCAGTCGACGAAATCCGGCGGAGGCGGAGCCGCTCCTGCCAGCAGGGTCAGTTCCAAATGAGTGTGGGCGTTGACGAATCCCGGGCAGACGACGGCGTCGCCGTAGTCGATAACCGGCGAGGCGGTTAGGTCGTTCGCTCGACCGACGGCGGCGATTCGCTCGTTGCGGATGACGACCGCGCCGTTTTCGATGACGGGCCCGTCCACCGGCACGACGTATCGACTTTTCAACATCATGGTCCGACGCCGAGGGAACCGGGTCGGTCGCGTTCGAATTCCACGATCTCCCTGTCGGCGACGAAGCCCGCTTCTTCCAGCAGGATTCGCCTGGGAGCGTCGGTTTCGTCGACTTGCACAAAGATATGTCGCAGTGTGAGTCGCTTGGCCAGCGCCAGCACGTGGGCCAGTAACGCTTGCTCGACGCCGCGACCCGCGAACGCGGGGAGTACGGAAAGGCTCATCACGCGTGCGATATCTCCGACTTGATACAAGCCGCACCGTCCGACCGGTTGCTTGTCCCACAGGGCGACGACCATGTCCAATTGCGGATCATCGAGGCGTTCGAGAGAGGCCTCCGCGAGAAGCTCGCGCGTCGCCGGCGACCCCGGCGCGTGGGCATGGATGAACGTGCCGCGATACGCCTCCCGCATGGCCCGTGCGGGGAGAATCCGAACCTGCTCCGGAGTGTCTTGCTCAACCCAGCGGGCAAGGGCCATGGCCGCGGAACGTCGGGCCATGAACCCTTGTTGCGTCAAGAAGTCGGCAAGCTCCGTCGTGGCCCGGCCCTCGGCCGGCACCCAACGGTGACAGAACAGGCCTCGCTGCTGAAACCACGCTTCGGCTTGCTCAAAGGCTTCCTGAATTCGCGAGCAATCCTGGATCAACACCTCACGAAACTGGTTGGCCTCCGGCAGCGCAGCGAACCGACGGCAATAGTAGGCAATGCCGCAGTCGAGCGTCTCCTTTTCGCACAGCTCGCTGCAATAGGCCTGCGTCGAACGCAACAGCGAGCCGACGGTCGTACGGTCCATCTCGAATCCCCGCGCGGGCGACCGCGACCGCTCGCTGAGTCCGATTCTACCGCGGACCGCGTTGTGGGGCAGCACGAATGCGGAGTCGTTGGACCCTGACCTCGCGCGGCGGTACGATTCCGGTATCGTGATCCATTCCCCTTTCAACAGGTACGTCATGGCTGTCCAGCGAGTCGAAGATCGTCTCAAACGCGTCACGGCGGCGCTGTAGCGTGCGCTGTTTGAGGGAGAGGGCGGGGAGGGGCTTGGGGGTGCGGTTGGCGGGGTCGATCGTGATGCCCACGGCAAACAAAGGCAGGCACGCAGGCACAGAGGCACGAAGGTGCCGGGGCAGCGTTGTCGGGGCCGACGATCACGCGGGCTACTTGAGCGGGATGGCCGGGAGGCGCTTGAGCGTGCGATTGGCGGGATCAATGGTGATTCCGACCGACTCCAACGCCGTCACGCCAAGGATCGGCTCAGCGTCGTCGGGGCCGAAGATCACCCGCCCGGCCGTAATTTCACCCATGAACCTGATTTCGACGAGACCGAACGGATACTCGTGAACCGTCCCATTCGCCAGTTCGTAAGCCATTCTCCCCACGGGCTGCACGCCGATCCGGCGAAGCTCGACGCTCGGAGCGAGTGAATCAGTCGTGCCGGTATCGACGAGGAACTGGGCCTCGTATGGGCCGTCGGCTTGCCCGAGGGCTTTCAGCGACGTCGTGACATGAATGAGGCCCATGAAATCAAAACTCCACGCAGTATCGCCGGTATGTTCTTCCGCATCGACACCCGGTATCCGTCACTGCTCAAGAGCAGTGGCACACTCAAACCGTGCCACCCAGCCGCATAAAAAACTCGTGTCGCGTGCACACGGGTTGATGCTGTTGGCAATTGAAGAAGCGGACGCATGGGAGGTATTGGGAACGAACCACTGCGCTTGGAAATTGCCTGACAGCCACTCATGAAAGTGGTCAAGCCTTCGGCCATTAGTACGGGTCAGCTTAACGCATCTCTGCGCTTCCACCTCCCGCCTATCGACCTGGTGGTCTTCCAGGGGCCTTCATTCAACCGAAGTTGAAACCGAGATCTCATCTCGAGGGGGGCTTCCCGCTTAGATGCATTCAGCGGTTATCCTTTCCGTGCTTAGCTACCCAGCGGTGCCCCGAGCGGGACAGCTGGTACACCAGAGGCACGTGCCTCCTAATCCTCTCGTACTAAGGAGACATCCTCTCAAATCTCGTACGCCCACGGCAGATAGGGACCGACCTGGCTCGCGCCGGTCTGAACCCAGCTCGCGTACCACTTTAATCGGCGAACAGCCGAACCCTTGGGAGCGCCTTCACCCCCAGGATGTGATGGGCCGACATCGAGGTGCCAAACGACTCCGCCGCTATGAACGCTCGGGAGTCATCAGCCTGTTATCCCCGGAGTACCTTTTATCCGTTGAGCGATAACCCTTCCACACGGGATTACCGGATCACTAAGGCCTACTTTCGTATCTGCTCGATGAGTATATCTCGCAGTTAAGCCGGCTTATGCCTTTGCACTCGACGCGCGATTGCCAACCGCGCTGAGCCGACCATTGCACTCCTCCGTTACTCTTTAGGAGGAGACCGCCCCAGTCAAACTGCCCACCTAACACTGTCCCCCGCCCGGATTCACGGGTCGGGGTTAGGGAACAAACAGCACAAGGGTGGTATTTCAAGGTTGGCTCCCCGACAGCCGGAACTGCCGGATCATCGCCTCCCACCTATCCTACGCATGTGATGCCTGTGACCAATATCAGGCTACAGTAAAGGTTCACGGGGTCTTTCCGTCTTGCCGCGGGTATGTGGTATCTTCACCACAAGTACAATTTCACCGAGTCGGTCCTTGAGACAGTGCTCCAGTCGTTACGCCATTCATGCGCGTCGGAACTTACCCGACAAGGAATTTCGCTACCTTAGGACCCTCATAGTTAGGGCCGCCGTTTACGGGTGCTTCGGTTGCCAGCTTCACCCCCGAAGGAGTTAACCGCCTTCCTTAACATTCCCGCACCGAGCAGGCGTCAGTCTCTATACGTCCACTGTGCGTGTTAGCAGAGACCTGTGTTTTTGATAAACAGTCGCCAGAGCCGATTCTCTGAGCCCTTCCCGACAAGTCGGGATAGGGACCCCTTTTCCCGAAGTTACGGGGTCAAATTGCCTAGTTCCTTAAGGACCGTTCTCTCGAGCGCCTGAGGCTACTCGCCTCACCTACCTGTGTCAGTTTTAGTACGGATCCGCTGTTTGCCACCACGGCTTTTCTCGGTCCCCTCGCTTCGCACTTCGGCAACAAATCGGCCTCGGCCTCTCGGCAACCCTCACGTCTTGTCGTGGGCTGCGACTGAAGGGGACGCACCGTGGATTGATCGCACAACGGAGGGCAGGAATATTAACCTGCTGTCCATCGACTACGCCTTTCAGCCTCGTCTTAGGTCCCGCCTAACCCTGGGCGGATTTCCCTTCCCCAGGAAACCTTAGGTTTTCGGCGAGAAGGATTTTCACCTTCTTTATCGTTACTCATTCCGGCATAATCACTGGATAGGCCCGCTACCACTCCTTACGGTATGGCCTGTATCTGCCTATCCACGCTCCCCTACCGCGTACCGAATTACGAATTACAAATTACTAATTACGAAATCCAACCCTCGCGAGTGCCGTTGATTGACACTCATGTCGAGGCCGTTTCGTCATTGGTAATTCGTAATTCGTAATTCGGTACACCCGTGGCTTCGGTACCATGCTTAGTCCCGTTCATTATCGGCGCCCATTCTCTCGATGAGTAAGCTATTACGCACTTTTTAAATGGTGGCTGCTTCTAAGCCAACATCCTCGCTGTCATAGAGAAAAGACTTCCTTACGCACTGAGCATGGATTGGGGACCTTAGCCGACGGTCCGGGTTGTTTCCCTTTTGTCCACGAAGCTTATCCCTCGCAGACTGACTCCCGGGGTAGTCGTTGTGGTATTCGGAGTTTGGTTGAGGGAGGTATCCGGGTAGGACCCTCGTCTCATTCAGTAGCTCTACCCCCACAACGTAGTTCCCCGAGGCTAGCCCAAAAGCGATTTCGGGGAGAACCAGATATCTCCAGGTTTGATTAGACTTTCACTCCTCCCCACAGCTCATCCCATAACTTTTCAACGTTAATGAGTTCGGCCCTCCGCGACCTTTTACGGTCGCTTCAGCCTGGCCATGGGTAGATCACCTGGTTTCGGGTCTAAAGCCTGCAACTGTGTCGCCCTATTCAGACTCGCTTTCGCTACGGCTCCTCCGCAGAACGGATTAACCTTGCTACAGACCTTAACTCGCCGGATCATTATGCAAAAGGCACGCGGTCACACGACAAGAGCAAGCCCTTGTATCGTGCTACCACAGCTTGTAAGTGCATGGTTTCAGGTTCTTTTAACTCCCTTAAAAAGGGTTCTTTTCACCATTCAGTCGCCCTACTTGTGCACTATCGGTCGTCGAGTAGTATTTAGCCTTGGAGGGTGGACCCCCCGGGTTCACACAGAGTTCCACGAGCTCTATGCTACTCTGGGACACCTCTCAACGGAGGGCTGTCGTTTTCGCGTACGGGGGTGTCACCCGCTGTGCCCGGCCTTTCCAGACCGTTCCGCTAACGACGCCTTTGTAACTCCTCGAGGGCCCGCAACCCCGCGGTGCAAGCACCACGGTTTGGGCTAGATCCGTCTTCGCTCGCCGCTACTGACGGAGTCTCGGTTGATTTCTTTTCCTCCAGGTACTGAGATGTTTCAGTTCCCTGGGTTCGCTCCATACGGACTATGCATTCATCCGCAGGTGACGCCATCTGGTTGCCCAGTGACGCCCGGTTTCCCGATTCGGAGATCCCCGGATCAAAGCTTGCTTGACAGCTCCCCGAGGCATATCGCAGCCTACCACGTCCTTCATCGCCTCTCGACGCCTAGGCATCCACCATGCACTCTTACTAGCTTGACCACAATCATGAGAGGCTGTCGTGAGTGAATTACGAATTACGAGTTACGAATTACGAAAATCGGATGACAAGCGTTTGTCACTTCGAGCTTCGCCTTTCGGGTCTCGCGACCCGCACCTCACCCCAGCATCCTTCGGGTCAAGAAAACTTCCAGCGCTTGAGATTCCTTGGAACCGTGCCGCCGCTTCCGCGCCCGCGAAGGCGCCTGGCGACGACTCGACTCGTTAGAACCAGTGGTTGATGTCCACAATACCATAAGCCCGCCGAATCGTTGGGGCCGAACCCGCAAACGGCCTGGTTCGACCACGCTCGGCGGACCTGCGTCCGCTTCTTCAATTGTCAAAGAGCACGCCGTCCCAGTGCTACCAGCGTGCGCTTGCAGCAACCGGGGCGAACCGCATACGTTAGCACAACGCCACCGGGTGTCAAGCGGGCTGTCTCGTTTTCTTTGCAACTTGGTGGGTGCACGTACCGGATGGGAGGCAGAGCGTAACCTATTGTGAATAAGGCACTTACGGAGCTATCGCCGGGTGACGCGCCTTTTACCCCACACAAAGGGTGGGGCCCGCTACTCGGGGTGCACCTTTCCGTGGCCGGCGGACTGGAGAACGTCCTGCACTCCGCGGTTCAGGTGGGCTGCGATTGCGTGCAGATTTTCGTCAAGAACCAACGGCAGTGGCGGGCGCCGCCGTTGCGAAACGAACAGATCGAGCGTTTCCGCGCGGCGCAAGGTGCCACGCATGTGGCACCTGTTATTGCGCATGCGAGCTACTTGCTGAACCTGGCCTCGCCGGACAATCGCGCGCGGCTGGGCAGCGTCCGCGCCCTCACCGACGAACTCGAACGCTGCGAGGCCCTGGGCGTCACGGGGCTGGTGTTGCATCCGGGAGCGCAGCTGACGCCGGTCGCCACGAAGCCACGAAGGCTTAGCGCGGCCTTGGGGCCGCAACCAAAGGGAAAGGCGTTGTCTTTTCGGGTAAGGTGAGCTTGTTATGAGGCTCAGTTTACCCGAAGGAGCAACGCCATGAGTGGGTTTATACAGCGCCATCGGTCCTCGGTCATGGGGATTCTGAACGGGTTCGATCGGGTGCGTATTCGCGGGACCTTGCGGTGGCTGTGCTACGTGGACGGATTCGGCAAGTATCTTTCGGCCATGAAGGTGCGGCTCAAGGACTTCAAACCGTACGCGGAAGGGATCACGGATCGGGTTCGACGAGCGACCGAACGGATGGCCGAGGAAGCGGGGCGTCCGCTGCAGTACCTGGGCAGCCCGTCGACGAGCCAGGAAGAAGTGGCGCGGGCGATCGCCGAACTAGAGGGTGCTCCACCTGTTCAGACGCGGGGACACGAGTCGGCGCGACCATCACCGTCGCCTCCGAACCTAATAAGGGATCGAGTTTCACTGTAGCCGTCCCTCGCCCGGCCGAGGGCGTCACGGCGCAAATCTGAGCCTTTTGTTTTCGGCTCTCCGCCAAGTCCGCTGATTCTTGTGGTCGGTCAGCCGAAGGCGTGCAGCACGCGTAGTCGGAAATGGCCGAAGGCGGTCATGCCGTAGGCACGCCATAGAACCGACCGAATCCCGT
>Ga0315274_10001224_pt1 | contig 39683 bp, 31 predicted proteins | sample YL17G02_20_MG_FD_203700 | JGI IMG/M metagenome (GOLD analysis project Ga0315274, IMG submission 203700) | Sediment microbial communities from Yellowstone Lake, YNP, Wyoming, USA - YL17G02_20 | ecosystem: Environmental > Aquatic > Freshwater > Lake > Sediment | place: USA: Wyoming | collected...
CTTTAAAATAGGGGCTTTGATAAGTTTCGCTACTTTAGCTATATTACTTGTTGCATTTATCTTAATTATAAGATCCCAATTAGTAACCAAAGGGAATAAGAAAATAATTTTAGAACTAAAGGGACAGGCTTAAGTCCCTGGATTAGGTAAACTAATTTTGAAACTATTAATAATCAGGTATAAGGTTATAATTTCCATCATAGTTTTGTCAATAATCTATCTCTATACCCTAGACAATTACTGGAAACCCTTTTGGGATAGTGCAATATATATATGCTTAGCTAAATCAATAGCTGCGGGTAATGGATATCACTACATGGGACTACCCCATGCGAAATATCCTTTTATCTTTCCTCTCATGCTCTCACCCATTATTAGTGTATGTGGCTTAAACTTTTTATTAATGCGCCTTTTGATAATTATACTTGCCATTGCGTCTTTCTACATTACCTATATCCTTTTCCAAAAACTCACTGATGAAGGAACGGCTCTCGCCATAATGCTCCTCACAGGTTTTTCTTCCATACTATTGCACCTATCCACCTGGGTTTTATCAGAAGTGCCCTACATGTTCCTTTCTCTTTGCACGCTCTGCTTTTTCATTGACTATAGCAAGGAGAGTAGATGTTTCACTAAAACAGGCTTTTTCTCATCAATCTTCCTTGTAGTCACAATCTTTACCAGAATGATTGGAGTAACCCTGGGTATTGCCATCCTGCTTCATCTTCTGTTGAGTAGAGGTGCAAAGGGATACTTCACCCATAATGCAAAAAAGATGGTGTTGATTGGCGTAATCATCTCAATACCTCTATCACTTTGGTTTTACAGAAGCTATCTCATCAACAAGCATTACCCCTTCCAACCCGAATACAGAGGTGTGTTGAATTATCAGAGAGAGTTTTTTGTTAAAGTACCTGACAACATCCACGCCCCATCAATACCACTTGCAGACTTCGTCAAAAGGATACAAGATAATGTTAGAATCTATATCGGGATTACATCAAATGTTTTGGTGAATAATGTACCCTTGAAAATAGTTAGATTTATTACTATGCTGCTTTTTCTCTGCGGTTTCCTCTGGTGTTTTTTTAAAAGGAGAACGGTTGTTGAATATTATTTCAGTCTTTACCTCACTGTGTGCATCATCTGGTGGTTTAATCAACAGTCAGTAAGATTCATCTCACCAGTAATACCTTTTGTGTTCTACTACCTTCTCACTGGATTAAAGAGAGGTTTGGAACTGTTATCTAATAGAGAACACAAAAGAGCAAAGAATACATTTGAGATGGTGAAAAGAGTGAATTTTATACTTGTCGTATTCGTTCTTGCCATCACCAACTTCTCTTTTAACCCAAGTGTAATAAAAGGAGAACGCAGACAGCAGTTTTATTCTTCAGAGCTCCTTAGCGAATTCTTCAGCGCGATTAATTGGATAAACGAATACACCACACAAGACACTGTTGTTATGGCTAGTGAGGCACCATGGTTTTTTATGCTCACTGACAGAAGAACCCTTACCTGGCCTCTGTTTGAACCTCTTTCATACATTATTGATTCACTCATTACAAATCGCGTAGAGTATATTGTAGTGAGCGACATAGAGTATGCAATCTATACTCTTCTCCACAATTTTGTTGAAAGTCATCCTCAGCACTTTTTAAAGGTTTTCACTAACAATAAAACCTCCATTTACAAAATTGAATTAGAAAATCTTTCCATCCTGAAAGACGAAATAAATAAAAACTCCAGATAATAAATATCATGGCGAAAATGGCATTTGTACAACACATACGTTTTGAATATCTAGGCGTAATGTACGTATCATCTCTTTTAAAGAAAAATGGGCACCAGGTAGAGATGTTTATTCCCAAGAGAAGTCAAAAGATTGGTCATATTGTAAAAGAACTATCTGCTTTTAAACCGGATCTGGTGGGTTTTTCCTGTACTACAGGAACTCATAAATGGGCTCTAAAATGTGCAGAAGCTATAAAGCATATACTCCCTACCAAAACAGTTTTTGGGGGTCCTCATCCTACGTACTTTCCTGAGATTATCGATGAGCCACCGGTAGATATTATTTGTAGAGGAGAAGGGGAATACCCCTTGTTGGATCTGGCTGATAAGATTGATCGAGATGAGGATATAACCAGCACCCTAAGCTGCTGGTTTAAAAAAAATGGAAAGATCGTCAGGAATGATCAAAGGCCTTTGATAGAAGATTTAAACCACTTACCCTTTCCAGACAGGGAACTGTACACCACAAAATACCCCTCTCTTAGAAAATCCCAAAAGGTATTTATTGCAAGTAGAGGATGTCCATTTAACTGCACCTTTTGTTTTAATCATCAATACAAAAAGCTCTATAAAGGTAAAGGTACCTTTGTACGATATCGAAGCGTAGAAAATCTTATTCAGGAAATACAAGAGGTGAGTGACAGAGAAAAAGAAATGCGAACAGTGTATATGCAGGATGATACCCTCATCCTCGACAAAGAGTGGGTGCAGGAATTCGCAGATCGCTATGCGAGAGAAATACATCTTCCTTTTATCTGCCTCATCAGAGCAGATTTGACCGATGAATCTACTATACAGAAGCTGAGCGAAGCATGTTGCAAGAATGTCTTCTTTGGAATCGAAACAGGATCAGAGTATTTGCGAAACACTTTACTCAAAAAAGGTGTTACAGATGAACAGATATGTTATACCGCACAGCTCTTGAAAAAATACGGCATCAAATTCCGCACCTACAATATGCTTGGCCTCCCTGGCGAAACGATGGAGGAAGCGTATAAAACAATTGAGCTCAATATGAAAATTAAAACCGATTATCCTTGGTGTGCCTTATTCCATCCTTTCCCGGGTACTGAGTTGGGCAAATATGCGGAGGAACACCACCTGTTAGAATCCCCTATAGATAATAGCCTACCCTCTTTTTTTAAAACGAGCAGGATAAAATCCATACATAAAAATGAATTAATAAATTTACAGAAACTATTCTTTTGGGGAGTCAGATTTCCCAGGCTCATGCCTGTGATAAAAAGAATAATCAAACGGAGGCCTAACGTACTGTTTGAGATCCTTTTTCTAATAGGTTATGCCTGGTCCTATATGAGAAGTGAAAATCTCACCTTAAGAGAGGTCTGGTCGATTGGGTGGATGAACCTGATGAGATTCTTCTTTAAGGCAGAACAACCATGAACAATAAGATAAAAAGAATAGTGGGAAATGAGTATATTCTCACCTCCGGTATTTTGATACTACTGATCTGTATTTTTTTTAAACCTGTCATTTTCGGCAATCATACCCTTTTCCCCATTCTCCCCGGCGTGACGCCGGATGGTCCTTATGGGTATCATGGGGAAGGGGCCTTTACCGTCGTCGATCCTACTTCCTATCTATGGATCGAGCTTCCAGCCACCATAGCTGCTTCTACAATGATCAAATCCGGTACGTTCCCGCTGTGGAATCCCTATGTCGGATGTGGAACTCCATTGGCAGCCAACCCCATGTCGGGAATTTATAACCCCTTAAGGTTTTTCCTGCTCCTTTTCCCCCAACCGTATGTCTTCGATTTTTACTTACTACTGAGGATATTTCTAGCAGGTTTCTTTACCTTCATCTTCTTAAGAAAAATTCGTATTTCTCAGATGGCAGCTCTTTTTTCCTCAATTGCGTATATGTTTTCCGGACACCTCATGTGCTACCTGACACTGTGGCATGTCAGTGTCGATATGCTCACACCCTTTCTGCTCTTTCTCTTTGAGTGTAGTGTCCAAGGCAGCAAGAGAATGCATACCATCTTTGCAGGTGTTGGAGTCGCCTTAGTAGTATCAGCCGGAAGCCCACAATCTGCTCTATTGTGCTTAGCATTGCCTTCCCTCTATTATTTTTATAGAACAGCTTCTCTTTACGGTATGAGTTTCAATAGCATTTCTCTGCACAAGTCTGTTAACCTCCTCATCATTCTGAGCATAGGCTTTGGCCTCTCTGCCTTTATGCTGATGGATTTTTATCAACTCTATAAATTGAGTATTCATCAAATCAGCATTTCTGTATCTGATTGGGGGGAACTCAACGCGTATTCTCCTTTATCCCTAGTATCTTTTTTATTTTCACCCTTGCAATTTCTGGGAACCCCCCTCTGGGACAATACACTCAACCTGAACCGGTTCGCTCATGTGTTCCCCTTTCCATATATTGGGGTAATTACCATCATTTTGGCAACGATGTCGTTAGGAAAAGACTGGAAGCTAAACAGGCTGAGTGTTGTTTTCATAAGCTATCCTTGCCTGCTGATACTGAATATTTTGGGAGGAGGAATCTGGCTCTCTCATCTGCTCGGTGATTTTCTCTTTCCTCTGACGAGATTATTTTGGGCGAAATATTTAGGGACGCTTTATCTTTCTATGGCTATTTTAGCTGGCTTAGGTTTAGAAAACCTGAGAAACAAAAGGCTGCTCCCTCGTTGGAACAGTATCTTCATATCCTGTATCTTTTTGTTTATTATCGTTTGTTACTTTGTTAACCCCAATGCCTATAGCAATACCTTTGAGGTTAAAGTACCACCCGCCGGCATGTGGACCGCATTGCTCCTGCCCGTAAAATATGCACTATCGCTACGAGCCCTCTTCATAGCTATGCTTTGTATAGCGTTAATTGTAGTATATAACTCCAAGGGAACATACCTCTACTCATTGCTTGTGGTCATGCTGTTTGTGGAACTCTATTTTTATCACCAACCGCACTATGCGATTAGACACCACCCCTATACCAAAGCACCTTATGTTGATTATCTTCTCAAGGAAAAAAACAAGGAGAACCCCTTCAGGATTTGTGGAGTCGGAGGTGTGATGATACCCCAGATAAGCTCCGTTTTTCAGCTGGAAGATGTCAATAACATAGATGCACTTTACATAGAACGATACTACTCTTTTATGGTTGAGTTGATTCTCGGCACACCCTGGCATTACGGTGTACTTTCCCTCTGCCCTATAGAGATTGAAGCAGCAAAAAATAGACTCCTTGACCTCCTCAACGTTAAATATTTTATTAGCAGTAATTCCCTGAACCCAATTGAGAAAGGGATCATTGACGCCAGGGGAAATGCAGTTTCCCGGAAACGCTATTTTGGGGGTAATGTCCAAAAGCAGTTTTTATCTCTCTATCCCAACACCAAGGGGAGCACCCATTATGTAGATACCGCATATTATACCTGTACACTACCTCCAGAAGGTGCACTGCTCTCTTTCACCATAGGGGTGGACCCTTCACAGTGGTTACAGGAGGGGGATGGAGTAGAATTTTTAGTGCAGGTAGAGGATGCTGCTCACGTAGATGAACTTTTTCAAAAATATAGTAACCCTAAGAGTAACCAAGCGGCGCGGTATTGGTATTCCCAGGAAACAGACCTCACCCCCTATGGAGGAAAGGAAATAACAATTATCTTCAAGGTCAAAGCTGGGCCTCATGATGATAATCGATATGATCAATGCGGTTTTGCTGACATCGAAATAGTACCCCGCGGCGATAACAATCAAAAATTAACCCTTGTCTATAATGAAGAGGTTAAAATTTATCGTAATAACACAGTGATGCCGCGTTCATATATTGTTCACCGAGCGGAATATATATCACAGCGAGAGAAGATCATTGAAAGATTAAAGGACCCGCACTTTGATTTTAGGAAGAGTATCATTATTGAAAAAGAACTTTCACCCCAAATGTTATCCTGTAACCATTCACCGAGTGTTGATCGTTCATCTGTTACGATAGTCAACTATGGACCAAATCGTGTTGAACTTGAAGCCACTATGGAAAATGATGGTTTTTTGGTTCTCAGTGATACCTATTACCCCGGTTGGAAGGCGTATGTAAATGGAAAGCAAGTAGAAATCTATCTTACAAACTACCTGCTCCGGTCACTATACCTGAGGAAAGGAACGCATCAGATAAGATTTGTCTATACTCCCCTGCCCTTAAAAGCAGGCGTAGGGATAAGCCTGCTGACTTTACTTGGTGTAGCTGTCTTTTTATGTTATAAGAAGAAAGCAGGATGAATCTATTGCTCTTCAGTCTACAAAGGTACTCGATTCGCAATTCTATAACTTATGGATATTGAATAGTCTGGTGAAGTGCTAATCCCTCAAGGCACGCTCTTACAATGAAGCACACTTTAACCCATAAAAAAAATAAATATCTCTTTCTTTCATTACTATTTTTCCTTCAACTTGCCTTTGTTCATGCCTACCTACCCATAGGAGAGTGGTTTTCTCGCAACGCCATTTATACAGATGATTTTAGTTTTCACTACGGGCACGTCCTGGAGAAAATAACCTACCTTAAAGAATTCGGAAAGATGTGGGGATACAACCCCTTGATCAGGGCAGGGAGCATAGCCAATGCCAATACAACCATTGATAATAATGGCTGTATTCTTTTTTCTTTTCTTCTCTTTTTTTTGCCTATAGAGGTTTCTTTTAAACTTTATTTTGTCTTTGGAATAGCACTGGTTCCCATCCTCTGTTATATGACTGCCCGCAACTTTGATTTTGCTCATAAAACTGCTCTCCTCTCCTCCTTCTTAGGTACACTCATAATGCATGTTTCGGTCATGGTAAATTTTATCTATTGGGGAACCATCTCCTTTGTCTTTTCCGCCTATATCTCCATCTTAACTGTTTCATGCTTTTACCGCTTTTGTTTGAGAGGGATGTTAAGGAATTTTATCTGTGCTACTCTTCTCTTGATAGGAGCACTCTGGATACACGCTTTTGCCGGAGTTATAGTCTCTGTACCGCTCCTACTCTGCTATGCTCTCTTTTTTGTTCGAATGAGTTGGATCCGTCACGCTGGCGTCGTCGCCGCAGCTCTATTTACTGCACTAGCTATTATGCCCTGGGCATACCCCTTTTTTACTTTTCTGGACCATATCGAAAAGGATACCACTACTCTCTTCTACAAAACAGCTTCTCTTATAGAACCGTTGAACACCTACCTCTTTCGCCATAATCTTTTTAATACCTATATGAACATGGTTTTTCATAAAGAGGAATGGGTAGACATCCTATTACTTTTAACCGCTCTCTTAGGCTTGTATCTTTGGAACAAAGATAGGCAACGGCTTAAAGCAGTCCTCTTTCTTGGTTCTATAGGGTTCCTCTTCATTTTGAGCTATTATGGTTCATTTTTTGAAATCATCGATATAACACCTATGCGGTTTTTGATACCGCTCAACATTTTTCTGGTTTTCCCCAGTGCGGTGGGCTTAGAGTATCTATACAAATTATTTTTCAGCGATAAATCCCTTAAAATCAAAACAGCATCTTTAGCGGTAGCAGGGTATCTACTTATCGCCGTGTTAGCCGTTCCCTACTATCATCTATTCTATAAGAGAGATTTTCGTTTAGTGTATCAGGTGCCAGCGCAGTTTAATCAATTGATTTCATGGATTAAAAACAACACAACCAATGAAGGAAGAATCTTAATAGAAAATTCAGACTTTGAAAGCGAACATCAGTATTACGGAACACATCTGCCATTTTTACTCCCCCTATGGACTGATCGTGAGTATATCGGCATTTATTCCTACTATGCCGCTAGTAAAGATTCCTTCACCACCTATAATACGGGGTTCTTATTCAGGAAACCTATTGGGAATTATTCTCCAGAGGAACTTCAGGCATATTTAGACCTTTACAACATTAAGTGGATAGTCTATTGGTCGGAAGCATCAAAGAAAGTCTTTGATTCAGGTCACAAAGGGTATACTCATTTGACTCGTATCGATAAATTTCATATCAGCCGGGTGGAAAGGGATTCAACCTTCTTCATCAAAGGGAGTGGCTCTGCCCATGCCAGGCAAAATGAAATCCATTTGAAGGATGTACAATCAGAAGATGGTGAAATAATCATCTCCTACCATTGGATGAAGTATTTAAAAACAGAACCACCCTTAAGATTGGAAAAGGCTTATTTGTTAGATGATCCCATTGGTTTTATTAGGATTAAAACTCCCCCTTCCTCCTTGTTGATATATAACAGCTATCAGTCGGTAGAATAATACAACGGTAACTAAAATAGGGAGATAGCGGTTGCTAGTTTTTAAATTATTAAGAAGTTTTTTTCATGTATATATCTTGAGAAGAAATGTTCCCATCTTCGTTAACCTTTCGGTCACAGACCGCTGCAATTTTCGTTGCGGCCACTGCAAGATACCAGAGAGGAATAGCAAGGAATTAACCAAAGAAGAAATTTTCTCCATTGTCGATAATCTCAATCGACTAGGCACAAGGAAGATTGGCCTGTGTGGTGGAGAACCACTCATGAGAGAAGATATTGGAGAAATTGTTAATTACATAAAGTCTAAAAATATACTGGTAACTATAGTAACAAACGGCTCTCTGGTGAGGCAAAGAATAGAAGAAATTAAGAATCTTGATCTTATTATCATAAGCTTTGACGGCTCCCCCCAGGGGCAGGAAAAGGTAAGAGGAAAACATGCCGCCAAAACAGCGATCGATGCTATTGAGGCCGCAAAAGAAAATGGCTTAAACGTATTGTCCCAAACCACATTTACCAAGGATAACATAAAAGAACTGGATTCCATCCTAGAGATGGCTGAATCCATGGGGGTTACGTGTCTCTTTCTTCCTGTTTATCATTATGCGATGTCAGGGGAATCAGTGAAAGACCTTTTCCCTGAAAAGGAAGAGTTTAGGAATACCATTGCAAAAATAGAAAAGATCAAAAAAAGCGAAAAAGGACATCTGGTCAGTAATTCAATGGTAGGGTTAAGGTATCTAAAATCATGGCCCCAATTTAAAAAGGTACCCTGTTGGGCAGGGAAATCGTATGCGTATATTGATACTGACGGACGGATTTATCCGTGTATCCAGATGATTCAAAAGACAAAAGGGGTTTCCCTTTTAGGGGTGGGATTAGAGGAAGCGATGAAAAGAATGTCAAGATTGCCCTGTCCAGGTTGTTGGTGCATACCCAATATTGAACATAACTATCTTTTTTCCTTCAATCCTGGAATCTGGCTCCACTACTATAAGTGGATGAAGAAGGTTAGATAAGGGGTTATTTCCCGAACAAGAATTCCTTTGAGCGGTCTTTAAAACATTTTCAGACAAGGGAAAAGGGATTTACCCAATGGCTTGTCAAAAAGTAAAGGAAGCACGAAAGTGCTAATGTTTCTTTTTGCGACCTTGTCAAAGCATGGGGTTTCCAAAGCAAACGATGACCCTGCTAGTTATGAGATTTACTTTTAGTGATCAAAAGCTTGAGAATAGCGAACATACCTTTAATCAGCACCCTCAGGCGGGATAGAGTAGTAATCGTTCTCAGATAAGAAAAAACCACCTTAGGCCTTAAATAAAATTGAAGGATCGCCTTTTTTCTATAGGCAAGTATCTTTTTGCCAGTCAATCCATGGGGGATAAAGCAGGGTTCAATGAACATACTCATTGATTTCCAATCGTTCTTAAATATTCCATATTGATGGGCTGAGTGGTATAGCTCAGTTCCAGGAAATGGAGTGAGGAGAAAAACACTGATATCATCTAAGGGAAGTTTTTTTGCAAACGTAATACTTTCTCTTATGGTATCTTCTGTCTCAGTGGGAAAACCTATCATAAAATAACCCAGTGTCCTTATCCCTACTTCTTTAGTCCACGTAACCGCCTGAAAGACATCTTCTAATTTAATATCTTTTTTTACTAAATCTAAGATCCGCTGTGAACCGCTTTCTATCCCGAAATTAATTTGTCGACAACCTGCCTTTTTGAGTAAGCGCAAAAGCCGGTGATTTATTGTGTCAATACGTGCCAGACAAGAAAAGGTAAGGTTTAAATTTTCTTCGATGAGCAGAGTACAGATACGCTCGGCGCGGGTCTTACTGGCTAAGAATTGATCATCAACAAACCGCAAATCTCGAATACCATAGTGGGAATAGAGATGCTTAATAACAGCTAATACATATTCCGGGCTGTGAAATCGAAAAGATCGACCCATTGTTCCCTGAAAGCAAAAGGCACACCTGTGACCGCATCCACGACTCGTCACAAGAGAACAAGATGGACTATTATCCATAGAATAAGGGGGGACAGGGTAGTTCTGGGGAAATCCCGGAATGAGATCCCAAGCGGGAGGAGGATAGGAATCTAGATTGTAGTTTACTTTTCGAGATGGCGTGAACACAATTTTGCCATTTATTCGATAAACCAGACCACCGACTCTATTAAGATCCTTTTGTTCATTTAAAGCCTGGATTACCTCTAAGAGAGTGGTTTCTCCTTCACCAATAACTCCTATATCGAAATGAGTGAACTTTTCCATGGTCTCCCGGGGAACGGCGGTTATATGTACTCCTCCAAGTATAGTGACAATCTCCTTATTTCTCTGTTTAATTTTGTGAGCCAATTGGGCAGCACTGTGGATATCCAAGGTAACTGCGGTAATACCAACATATCTGGGGGTCCTTGCGGAAATGAGATCGATTACATCATCTGATGACAACTTCATAGCATCCGCGTCAACTATCTCTACACCCACCTGATTCTTTTTCAGGTTTGCCGCAAGGTAAGCAAGACCCAAAGGCGGATCGTATGCCCCTACATCTGACATTTCACCATAGATCTCTTCCCTCGATAACGGTGGCTTAACTAATATAATATCACTCATAAGATACCGCATGTCGTTACCCAATTAACCACATCCTAATAAATGTACAGGATAGTTTATTTCCTCCACCTTGTCAAATAGATAGAATTCGCTTTGTCAGTTAAGAATTCGCTTCTTTCCCTCTCCCGTATCTTAAAGAACGAATCTTTTGTTTATTTTCTCCAAATATGATATAGTTATTAGAAATCAAGCAGTAGCACTCTTTGTCACAGACCTAAAGGAGCATTACCCATATGGACATTTCGTTGATTGTTCCCTGCTATAATGAAGGGCCCTACCTGGAAGATAATTTGCAGGCGTTGTACAATCTGTTAAGTTTTCTTAAAATGGATTTTGAAATGATTATTATAGATGATAAAAGTATAAATGATACCTTTGCAAGGGCAAGGAATTTCGCAGAAGGCAAAGGTAATGCCCAGCTTCTGAGTCACGGAGTAAATCGGGGCAGGGGATATACTGTGACTGAGGGAATAAAAAACGCAAAGGGGAAAATAGTAGGATTTATAGATATTGATTTAGAAATTGCTTCTCATAACATCATCCCCTTAATCCTAAAGGTATTAGAGGGTTATGATGTTACAGTTGGAAAGAGGATATATAAAATGAAGGGGGATCTTCGATGGTTCCTCTCAAAGGGGTATGTCTATTTAGTGAAATTTGTCTGTAAGACACCTTTTGACGATACGGAGACAGGATTAAAATTCTTTAATCGGGAAAAGATACTTCCCATTTTGGATGAAATTGAGGATCCACACTGGTTCTGGGACACAGAAATCTTGGCAAGGGCATATTATCATGGACTCAAAACAGCTGAAGTGCCTGTACTCTATGTTCGGGGATCTCCCAGTTATACCACTGTTAAATTTTCTAGTGATACCTTCTACTATTTCAAAAAATTACTTCGCTTCAGCAAGGTAGCGAATCAGTATAAGAGACAAAGAGGTTGATACCTCTCTTTGAATAACCTTTGAAATACTTTCTTTTGCCAAAATCCCTTTTCATACTGGGTTCTTATACCCGTTTTGATTCAAAAAGAGAAAAAAGGAGGCTCATTAATTTTCATAAGTTCTTTGGTTTTGGGGTACAACATCCTAAAACCTTACCAATTATTAAACTCTTTATTGAACTACCGTCGAATAATTTATTTGTTCTTTTCAATCGCCTTTATGATTCCTGGCGATTAAGTCGTTTTTTAAAAGCCAAGTTTGGTCTGCGTAGTTACCTTGTCACAGTAAGAAATAATCTCAAATATATAGTAAGCTACTTTTTTACTAAAAATGATGATTGGTCAAAATCACTTAAGCAATAATAAATGTTGCATGTTAATTATCCTTAGACCTTAAATTCCAATAAGGGATTTGTTGTCAAATGAACATATTAGGCATATCCGCTTTTTATCACGACAGTGCTGCCTGTTTGGTTCAAGAAGGTAAGATAATTTCTGCTGCTCAGGAAGAACGTTTTACTCGCAAGAAGCACGATTCTTCATTCCCGAAGCATGCGATACATTACTGCTTGGAAAACAGCGGATTGAAAGGAAACGATCTGGATTTTGTTTCCTTTTACGACAAACCCTTCATTAAGTTTGAACGTATTCTAGAAACCTACTTAGCATACGCACCTTTTGGAATCTGCTCTTTTATTAAGGCAATGCCGTTGTGGATAAAACAAAAGTTATGGATAAAAGACCTTATCGGAAAAGAACTTGATTTTGATGGAAAGATTATTTTCACTGAGCACCATGAGTCTCACGCTGCATCTGCATTTTTCCCCTCCCCCTTTCAAGAAGCTGCCTTCCTCACTATAGATGGAGTTGGCGAATGGGCAACAACCAGCTATGGTGTCGGTAAAGACAACGAGGTGCAAATTATGTCGGAGATTCATTTTCCCCATTCTCTGGGCTTGCTTTATTCTGCCTTTACCTATTTCATCGGCTTTAAAGTCAACTCCGGTGAATATAAAGTGATGGGGTTAGCACCATACGGTGAACCTCGGTACAAAGATTTGATTCTCTCTCAACTTATGGATTTGAAAGAAGATGGTTCCTTCAAGTTAAACATGAAATATTTCAACTACTGTGCCGGTTTAACCATGACCAACAGAAGATTTGAGGAATTATTCGGAGGCCCACCCCGAAAACCAGAATCTCAATTGACTCAACGAGATATGGATCTGGCCCGGTCGGTACAGGAAGTCACTGAAGAAGTGATGCTGCGTATGGCACGACATATCCACAATGAAACTGGACAAAAGAATCTCTGCCTGGCTGGTGGCGTGGCATTAAATTGTGTAGGGAATGGCTTAATTCTCCGGGAAGGTCCTTTTGAAGATATTTGGATACAGCCTGCTGCGGGAGATGCGGGAGGTGCATTGGGAGCCGCGTTGACTGTCTGGTACCAGTATTTAGAAAATAGAAGGGTTGCCGATGGCAAGAAGGATTTCCAGCGAGGGTCCTATTTGGGACCGGCTTTTGAAAATGGTTGCATCGCCGATTACCTCAAAAAGAATAATATTCCTTATACCAAACTAAGGACTGAAGACATTCCTGCAAAGATTGCCGATTTGATTGCTAACCAAAAGGTAATCGGTTGGTTTCAAGGACGGATGGAGTTTGGTCCCAGGGCACTGGGAAGTCGTTCAATTATTGGTGATGCCCGTTCTTCCAAGATGCAGGAACAAATGAATTTGAAAATAAAATTTCGTGAAAGCTTTAGACCCTTTGCACCCTCCGTAATAAAGGAGCGGGCTGCAGACTACTTTGAAATTGACCGAGAGAGCCCCTACATGCTTTTAGTAGCACCGGTAAAAAAAGAAATTTGCCGAGAGACATCGCTCGAAGAACAACAACGATTTGGTCTTGATAAATTACATGTTGTACGCTCGAGTATTCCTGCGGTTACTCACGTGGACTACTCCGCCAGGATTCAGACTGTGAATCATAATGATAATCCCTTATATCATCGGATGATAGAGAAGTTTAACAAGAAATACGGCTGCCCCTTAATTATTAATACCTCCTTCAATGTGAGAGGTGAACCCATTGTGTGTACACCGGAAGATGCCTATTTGTGCTTTATGCGGACCAATATGGATTACCTCATAATCGGCAATTTTTTAATTGAGAAGAAAGAGCAGAAACCATTGGAAAAAGATATCGATTGGCTCAAAGAATTTGAGCTGGATTAACACGATTATGATTGTTGAAGAGATTAAAAATATTAAAAGCGACAAAAAAGAACACAGGCAATTTGGCATAACCATTGGGATCCTCTTAAGCCTATTGGGAGTATTGTTTTTGTGGCGCGATAAAGACTGGTATACTTACCTGTTTATTATTTCCGTCGTGTTTATTTTCTTTGGTTTGTTCATACCCATCCTGTTGAAACCTATCCACAAAGCATGGATGACTTTAGCTGTGCTTTTGGGCTGGTTTGGGACAAGGGTAATGTTGATCTTTTTATTCTATTGGGTGGTTACCCCGACCGCTCTCTTGGCAAAATTGTTTGGCAAGGACTTTTTAGATACAAAATTTAATAGAAACGTGAACAGCTACTGGATTCCAATACAAGCTATCAAACACGATAAGAAAAATTATGAAAAACAATTTTGATCCCGCCATGAAACATTATTTTTTAAGAAGAGAGATTTCCCATGAGCAAATTTTCAATTATTAAAGAATTTTGGCTTTTTCTGAAGGTGCGCAAAAAATGGTGGCTTGCCCCCATCGTCATTTCTCTATTACTTATGGCTGCACTGATTATCTTTACAGAAGGCTCTGCGGTAGCTCCTTTTATTTATACACTCTTTTAAGTAGATTCCCCTGACATCATTGTCATCGGATTGAGAAAACATCTACAATCATAGAAATGATTACTAAAGAACTTCAAAAGCAGTAAATATGAAACTTAGAGACTATCTAACAAGCGCTTATCAGGTGCTTGATATTAAGGTATCCAGGACAATAGGGCTCATCCCACGAGGCCCCTTAATTGTTTTCCTATCTTTGACAGAGAAATGCAATCTTCGCTGTAAAAAATGTACCATCTGGAAATCAGTTAAAGAAGAAAGGGAGCCAGAGCTGAGCAAAGAAGAAATTTTCTCATTTCTCCCCCAGCTATCCTCTATGGGAACTAAGATAATTGCCCTTTGGGGGGGGGAACCACTCCTCAATAAAAATCTGTGTGAAATCATCAGGGAAATTCACCGTCAAAAGATGATCCCCTATGTTATTACCAATGGCCTTCTGCTCAATGAGCAGTATGTTGCTCAACTCATCAAAGCTGATCTGGGATCAATATCAGTATCCCTCGATAATCCCTTTCCTGAAAAGCATGATGAGAGGAAGGGGTTTAAAGGTGCATTCGCTCGCACCTGTGAGGGACTAGCACTCTTACGAAAGATGGGTGGAGATCGGATCAATGTCGGAATCAATATGGTAATCAGTAAAGATAACGTTCACGAAATCCTCCCTATGGCGGAACTTGCCTCCTCTCTTGAACTCAATTGGTTAAAGTTCATACCCGTCCACTTCGGTTTCCCCTACAATCAAATGGAATTTGGAGATGAAGAGCTAATGCCTGATGAAGAAGAAATCGAATCCATCCAGAGGAATTTATTAAAGGCCAGAAAATACCTTATAAAGCAGGGGCTCTACACCAACTCAATTACATTCTTGAAAGAGTTCAAAGGTTTTTTTAAAGGAGAATACCCGATGAAACACTGCTATGCCGGTTATCTCCTTTGCAATATAGATAGCTACGGTAATATAACTCAATGCTCTCTTGATCCAAGGATTGCCGGGAACATCCGGGAGCGGCCCTTCAAAGAGGTATGGAAATCGAAGGAGTTCGATCTTATAAGGAAGGACCACAACATAAAGCTCTGCGGTCATTGCTGGCTCTCTTGTTTTGTGGAACCATCATTCAGGATGTCTTTTTTTTATTCCATGAGAAATTTGTTTCAGGTGCTAACCGAAATCTCTTTCATAAGATGAGATAGACAAACTCGCAAGTGAGCTCCCCCTCCTTTGCGACAATTGGTGTTTTTGTCACATCGAGATAATCCATACAATCTTGGGCATAACATAAGCAAGCCCTTAAGAATCCTCTCTTACGTTCGGAATGACTTTTCCCGCTTGCGGCAGCACTCTTTCTTGAGAGAGATGGTATGATAAAGAGGGATGAGGTACACTTTTCAGCGTTGAAATGTATAGAGAAGGTTTCTCAAGGCACTCAAATTGATCGAAAAGAGAAGGTTGTACTCCAGATAGTCACCTGCTAAACAGGTGACACAGTCTGTAGGAGGAACATTTTTAAGTGCTTCGCGCAGCGGCATGTGTTGAATATTTGGAACCGTAATACTTTTTAACAGCTGGTGGCAAGGATACACATCACCATTCACATCTATATGACAGTAAAACCGACCTGCCCAACAACGCACCTTGAAAGGTGACTTTGCAAGTACTACTCTTCTATAATCGGGCCAATTAAGGAGTATTTCAAAATAACGTCCTGAATTAATAATCATTGAAGGATATCTTTTCTTTAAGGAGATGAGCTCCCTTATCGTTTCCCTGTATTCATCATGAGAGGGTAGAAAAGAAGTTGTATCGCCGGAGGCTGATTGTGGGTGGTGAAGGAGTTGAAAGGCAGCTTTGAATCCCATCTCTCTGGCCTTCCGCAGGATAAAACCGGCAGCGTTGAGGTTGATGCGGGTAAGTGTGGTTGTAGTTATTACTTTAAGTTTAGCCTCTTTAGCAACTTCAATTGCCCGCATTACCTGACTATAGGCCCCGTCTTTTTTGTGGAGGTTATGGACGTCTTCATCGCCATCCAAGGATAAAGAGATAATATCCAAATTACCCAACTCTTTGATCCGTTCTGCCACCAAAGTGCCATTAGTGTTCAGGGTTACAAATATCTCCCGTTGCTTGGCATAGTCTATGAGGCGACCAATATCCTCACGGAGAAGAGGTTCTCCGCCAGTGAGGCCCAGTCTTCGAGTTCCCATAGCGGAGAGTTGGTCTATAAGATCCTCAATCTGAGAGGTGGTGAGTTCACTTTCCTCTCTCTTCCAAATGTTGCAGTATTTGCATCTGAAGTTACACCGCGTGTTGGTTGTGAGGGTAACATTAAACAATTGAGGGCCTTTGAAGATATGCCCTTTTACGACAGACGTGCAACTTCTCAGAGCCGTTTTAAGATGCACCTTTTAGCAGACCTCCTTCAGGGTTTCTGCGATGTAGTGAATATCATCATCGCGCAAGGACGGGTAAATAGGAATATATAACCCCTTCTGGGAGAGAGCGCGGGCATGAGGGCTTTCAGTCTCATAGTCCCTAAAGAGCTGGTGTGATGAGCAGTCTATCAGGAATCCCTTGGTAACATCAACTCCCTTTTTAAATAAACGGTCAATTACCCTGTCGGGATTTTCCAGTTTGACAACATAATTGAGATAAGTACTCTCCACACCGGAAATAACCGATGGAATGGTTACCGCCTGGGCGCCTTTGAGGAGGGAACTCAAGAGCTCTGCATGCTTTCTTCTCTTTTGATTATTGCGATCTAAGCTTTTTAACTGTTCCACCCCCATGGCTGCCTGGAGGTTGGAAAACCGAACCTTATAGTATGCCGGCGGCTCGCTCAGGGACAGTTCATGTAAGTCCTCATTGAAAGATTCCTCAATAATACTTTTTTTAAACTTCTTTGCAATGCTCAGGACCGGGTAGACCATAGCACTGAATACAAAGGGTGCAGTGGCAATCCGTATCGCCATGGCTGACAAGAGATCTTTTGTTATCTTGAAGGGAGATGGCGACTTAAAATCCTGAACCATACATTTCATCTCTTCGTAAAGATCCTTATGATCGGTAACTGCCATCCCTCCTCCCAGGCAGTTGAGGTTCTTTACCAGGCCAAAACTGAAATAAGCGATTTCTCCGAACGTTCCTACGTTCTTTCCCTGATAAGTTGCACCAAGGGCCTGGGCGGCATCTTCTACTACTCTAATCTTATGCTTTTCAGCCACACGCAATACCTTATCTATTTGAGCAGGCTGTCCATAGAGGTGTGTCAGGAGGATTGCCCCCGTCTTTTCGGATAGCTTTGCCTCTATAAGCTCCGGAGAGATGTTGTAGGTTGCCGGATCTATATCAACAAACTTTGGTCGCATGCCCGCCCAGATTACCGTACTCACCACTTCGGGTACGTTGTAACTGGGGATAATAATCTCTGAGCCAGGATTGAGTTTAAGTGCTTTGAGGGATAAGTAGAGTGCCATCCTTCCCGAAGGTAATGAGAGTGCATAGTGCACCCCTATATATCGGGCAAAAAGGTTTTCAAATTCTGCTATCTTCCTCCCCTCAACTATCTCTGCCTTCAGCAATGTCCCGAGGGCAGCCAGCACCTCCGGCCAGGACAGGTAGAGCTCTTGTCTTACTATCTTCTTGAACCTCATCTTATCCTTTCACTTTTTGAGATTACACCCATCAGGTTTCTCCCCAAAAACTCAATCTTGTCAGCATGGTACTCTCTGAAAATCTCCTCCATCTCTTCCCGATTGAACCGCTTGACAGAAGACTTATCGCCTACCCGAGTAGTTCGCTTTGTAATAAAGGAAATGATTCTATTCTTAGGGGAGGTAAGATTGACCACCGGTTCACTAATGATCAACTTCTTCTGGGCACTTTCCAAGGCTTTCCGGATGAGTTGTCCATGATGGGGATAGAATTGATAGAGGCTATTATTGATGAGGATGCACTCGGCTTCAGGGAGTTTAGCAACGCTGACGTCCTGAAGAGAAACATTCAGCCCTCTTCGTCTTGCGTGATTGACAAACCTTGGATTTATGTCCAGCCCATTATACCTATTGCCCTTAAGGTAATCAACAATCTGACAGTCCCCGCAACACAGTTCAAGCACGTTGAGGCCCCCTATTTCCCTGCTCAAAGCTTCGTAGTGCCTGCGATAGCTTCTTCCATAGAGCATCCTCTCAATAAATCTATAGGTCATGGGATGCCAGTAGACTAAACCTATCTCTTGCATTTTTTCGTACTCATAAAACAGCACACATACAATGATTAATTAAGGTTTAATCCACCTTACCTTTCCTGAACTCTCTAATGGTATATCCTTCACGAGGGATACCTCAATAGGCTGCCCTATGATCCTGCTTAGTTCTTTTTCTACCTTTTGGGGAAGCTCGCCAGCCTCGGTGATCAGCAACACCTGTATTTTCCCTTCCTCGCGCACTTTAACTTGAAAACTAATCGTTTCATCAAAGCTATATATGATATCCTGAAAAAATTTATCAGTATATTGCTTTCCGGCGAGGGTAAGCGTATTGATTGCTCTTCCCTCTATGGGACTCATCAGTGGATAAGATCTGCCACAGGAACAGGGCCTAGCAATTCCCATAGCCAAATCCCCGGTATCATACCGGATAAGAGGCATTACCCGATTGGTTAAATCGGTTACTATGACCCGTGCACTATTACCCGCCTCTGCTGCATACTCATTGCCTTCTTGTAAGAACTCGATATAGTGAGAGAGAGAAAAGATATGGTTTCCCAGACCTTCAGAGCACCCATGTGCCACCACCCCCAGCTCATGTGACCCATAATTATCATAGACTTTACAGTTAAAGGCCTTAGCTATCCTTTCCCGCTGCGAACGGGAGAGCGGGACTTCATCGGTCTCTACTGCCTTAACCGATGCTATTTGTTCCCCCCTCTTCTTCAGGTAATTGGAAAAAACGTGCCAGAAGTAACCGTTTCCTTCAATGAGAAATGGGGAGAACCGCTTCATTTCATCGAGCGTACTTTCTAATAGATTCTCCTCTGGTTTCATGCCGGGAAGAAGGGGGGGTAAAAGCTTCTTGCGGTGAACAAAAAGATAGGCCAACTTCCTCATAAGAGGATAGGGCTCATGGTTTAGGGCAGAAACGGAATATTTGCCTACATAATCACCATGAGCAAAGTTTCTTATGGTCATGATCTTTTTACCCAGTCTCCAACCGGTTAAATAGTATCCATAGAGAAGATTAGCATACTGATGGTTATAGCATTGCGAATCAACCAAGACCTGGAGCGGCTTTCCGGTCGTCCCCGAAGAATAGACAGGTACTGCTCTCTCACGTGCTACACCACGTGCCATCTTTTTTTCTACAGGATAATTATTGAGGGTTTCTTTATTCATTATGGGAAGTTTAAGCAAATCTCCTCTTTCCCGAATATCATCAGGATGAATCCCTTTGCTCTTTAGAAGGTCATGATAAAAAGGAACATTATCATAGGCAAAGGAGATGAGGGATATAAGCCTTTTCCACTGAATGTCCTCCAGTTCCTCTAAAGATAAAGATTCTCCTTTCTGGATCTCCTTAAAGATTGACCAGGCATTATAGGGGGTTAATTTTCCTGCACAGGCATAGAGGGTCTCTAATGTTCGACTATAGAAAGTCATCTCTTCCCTACTTTTGACGACTTCGTAAAAAGTACATCTGTTGTGTTGCCTCTGGAGATTCTCACTTTGTCGCCTGATTTCTGACTTTTTTTCGAGGTCATCTTCTGTCAATCCTGAAAATGTTATCGATACCTACTTTTTGACAGGGTTAATGGCGAGGAGTTTTTCAAAAATATTTTCCGCCACCAATCGGGCGGCTTCAGGACTGTAGTGGCAATCATAATCAGGAATAGCCCATAAAGGCCCCGCCTCCATACCTTCAAAAGATAAGAGAGGATTACAGTAAGCAATCCCTTCATCTTTACACAGTGCTTCCAATTTCACATTCAAGGGATATTCAACCCACTCTTCTTTTTTAAGAGGTCCTGCCCAAAAAAGTGTTGGTAGATCTGCAACCAGTAATTGTATTCCTTTTTTTTTGCATAGTTCACTAAGCAACTTCACCTGTTTCATCGCATCATCCCACCGACCATAAACTTTTTCGTAGTAGGTATCATAATAGTTATAGGGATTATATTTCTGGTTCTTATATCTAAACAAAATGAAGTTTAGCAAACTAGATTTGACAAAAAGTTTTTGAAACCAGTAGCCGTAGTGTGGATCATAAAGCATTCCCCCTCTAAAATGCCAGGAAGGCCTGACAAGGGTATCGATAAAAAAACCTAAAATAAGCATATCAGGATTTAACAGAGAGGTCTTTTGTTCAAATGTCCCTATAATCTGCTCGAAGCTGCGACCGGGGACTCCTCCGTTCCAAACCTGAAAAGTTCTCCCTTCTGGCTCATAGTAATCATTCAATTTATCTTCAAGGATACTCACATAGGTGTCTTCATAATTTACACCCACTCCAAAAGTCATAGAACATCCCATAGCTAAAATATGGTAAGCCTCTGGATTTTTAGAAAACTTTTCTTTGTTGTCTCTTAATCCGTAATCATTGACTTGGTAAGTAACGCCTTCCAGCGTCTTTTTTATAGAAGGAATGAGCTCATAATAATACTTTTTCCCCTCTACTCCCTGCAAAAGAGGCCAAGACCGGGTGAAGTGCTCAATGTGTTTAATCCCCAATTTCTCGGCCTTTATTTTAAGGTAAACACGTACTCCCAATTCTAGAAATAGGAACGTTATGAGAAAACTTGCAAGTAAAAGGATACCCTTTAAAAAAATATTTTTCTTCATAAAACAACTGCAAAAACTTGATAATTCCATACAAATCTTATCTGTTTAAAGAACATTCCCTACAAAACGGAATTAATTCTGACTGGTTCTTGATGTGTAATAAACGGTACTTTTCCATCTTACCATTCCATATATCATAGATGCTAGCATCATGAACGTCTCCCATAATCTCCTCATCTGCATAATCAAGACAACACAGATTTACTTTTCCCTCCACATTGATTGGCATGGTGGAAAATATAAGCGGACAAGGAATACGAAAGGCAGTAAGATTCTGCTCCTTTTCAGTATTTATTATCCTCCCACCCCAGTTGTTCTGATTTATTACCACGATGGAATCGACTATGCCTTTGTATTTTTGAACAATAGGTTTCCATGCCTTATCCATGGAAGAGTTCCTTATGGTATAGATAATTGTCCTTGGTTTTTTTCCTGAGAAACTATTTTTCTTGATCAACTGTAGAAGAAAATCAATGTTTTTTACCACAGTACTTAACGATGTTCCCACCCTTCTTTTTTCCTGAATCTCCGACTGAAGTCCATCCAGACTGAAGGTTACCGTATCAATACCACTCCTAATCAGTTTTTCACCTTTCTCCTCATCCAAAAGCTGGGCATTTGTATTAAGTTGAACTTCCTTGATTCCGGCATCCTTAGCCTGTCTAATGCGCTCAAAGAGCATAGGATCCATTAAAGGTTCGCCAAGAAAATGAAGGCTTAATATTCTCAACTCCTCCTTGTGCTCGGATAATTCATTAATAATCTTATCAAAAAGCCCCTGTTCCATATGGCGGCTCCGGCGGGGCATGATAGGATGAGGACACATAACACACTTGGCATTGCAATAACTTGTTGTTTCAATATGAATCCGCTTCGGGAACTCCAGGTATTTCCGTTTTATTAAAACATATACAGACTGTCCCAAACGAGAAGAGCAGCATTTACCAAAAAACCAATTGAAACAGGTTTTTACCCTTTGGCTATAGTTGTAAAAATGATTCCAAATGGCATACAAACGGTAAAGAAATTTCATATCTTTCAACCCATTTGAACTAAGTAGGTAGAGGTATTTCTTTTAAATTACTGCAAATTTAAAGGGGGGTGTTTCCCGTGTCAATACTTATCTCACTGGATTATCCTCAAAACTTCATAGAATAGCTATCCAAGACAAAACAAATGACAAGATCGAAAAAAGGTAGAAAGAATTCCTTCCAGATGGGATGAGACCGCACCAAAAACCAGATACGTAAACTTGTAAGGGGATTAGTAGGGTACTTTCAAACGATATCTCATCCAATTCCCCAATGGGAAGGAAAGCCTGGGGCGAATATAGCAACTGGCAAAATACCGTTTACATTCCAGACATTCTCTCAGCTCATACACCATTTTTCGATAGAACTTATCCTGAAAAATCTCTCTTAAGGAGTTTTTAAAAATGTTAAACTCCTTTGGTGGATCGACATAACCCGTTTCGGGATAAAGCCTTGATTTAACACCATAACAAGGACTTACATCACCTAATCCAGTAATATTAACATAGAAATAGGGCAGGAAACAAGGGCCATGAAATATGGGATGCTTTAATGTACTACCTCCAATAAGAGAGGAGAAATACTCACGCTGCAGTCGGAGATAGTGATCGACATTCCCACGGGGTAACCCTTCAATAAATTTATTAAGTTTGTCTACAAACTCCTGGCTGAGAAAGGATTTCCCTCCCTGTTTCTGAATGACCATTGGATATTCCTGAATAGCCTGGTACCTCTGTTCCACTCTGAGTGATTTACAGAGTTCACTAAGAGACACTTGTTCTTCTATATTCCATGGAGCAATCACCGTTGTGCAGGTTATCTTAATATTGGGGGCAAACCTTCTGAGGTTCTCTATTGCTGTAATAACTGAAGAGAATGCCTGTTCATTTCCACGGTAGAGATTATGTGTCTTTTCCATCGCATCCAGGCTTAAAGAGATCTCATTAACTCCGCATCTGTTGAGGAGAGAAGCCATAGCTTGATCCAGGAGGGATCCGTTGGTCACAATGTGAAGGTAGGGAATTGATGCCCTGGCAAGAGATAAATATCTTCCAATGTCTTTAACCAAAAGGGGTTCGCCACCGCTTAGGTAGAGATAATAGGTACCCAATACCTTTAGTTCTTTCATCAGTTCCTCAAATTTCTCAATAGGTAGGGTGTACTTTTCCTCATCAGGATTAAGGTAACAGAAGGAGCAGTTATAATTACAGATGTTAGTCAATACAAGGTGTGTAATCAAGGGAGAGGGACTTCCTGAAAGATAAAATGACCTGTACCACTTCGCGATCCTTAAAATAAGGTCTATCATAGTTATAACTTTATCAATAGTTAAATAAGTTGTTCATTTGAGGGAAGGGATTGTTATACAAAAGCCTGAATCAATGTTTGTTTCTCTCAATTTGTCTACTCGATAAACGACCAACATGGTCATATATTAAAAGCTCAATGTCAATAGAAAAAGACTTAGTTATGGACATCATCCATTTGTTTCATAAAATTACTTTTTTTTTATGTTTTGATGTCAAGTTGGTAGTACTTTCCTTGCCTTTAATATCAGGTTTTGGATAGCGTCTATCAAAAAGGCACCTCGATTTTTAAAATGTAATTCAGAGGTTATTTAGCTTAATGTAAGTTTTAACTTTTCACCTCCATTTTTAATTATTTTGGGAAGACATCATTATACAACAGGCTTGTCAAAAAAAGTTTTCACTTGGACTGCATTTTTCCCTTTCCTTTGCTAAAATCTGGTTATGATAATAATCAAATGCAGACTCCTAAAGCCCGAATTTCATGATTTTTGAGGCATCTTCCCATATCAAATATCCTTATGTTTATAGCTTGCTTGTTTTGGACAGTTCTGATTTGACAATAATTTTTAAAAATTATAGAATGTAAATTAATTTATTCTGTGAGGCAATTCATTGCTTATCATCAAAGAGTATACACAAGAAGATATAATTACAATTGTTGAAAAAAAAGCTAAATTTACAAATTTACACACCGCTATAGACCCTGAATATTACACACCTTCTTTAAATGCTGATGAAGACTTTAAACACTATATTCAAAAAAAAATCAATGACCCGGATTTTAAGACGTTCATAGCAAATGATAATGGTATGTGTATCGGATATGTTATGGGATGGATAGAATACAGACCAGTTATTTATCTTAAAAGGAAAGTGGGTTATTTATCAAATATTTATGTCGATGAGACGCATCAAAAATGTGGAATCGGAAAAAAGTTATATCTTAGAATTGAAAATTGGTTTAAAGAAAAAAAAGTTGACTTTATAGAAATAAAGGCAGACGTACGAAACAATGCAGCGATAAAAAGCTTCAAACAGTATGGTTTTAATGAATTATCAATAACCCTTTATAAATACCTCAAATTTGACGAGTACCAATAGTAAGTTAATTCAGATTAAAACTATATAATGTATAACATATTTCAACCAATAATACGATGAAAACATTTTCGATTATAGTACCTATATATTTTAATGAGTTAAATATTCCTCATTTACTACCTCGATTGAAAAAATTGCAGGAAGCATTATTGGAGTATACCCTTGAATTTATCTTTGTTGATGATGGTTCACAGGATAACTCTTTCCAACTCTTAGTGAATGAACAGAAAAAAGATAAAAGAATAAAGATAATTAAACTAAGTAAAAATTTTGGTTCTATGGCTGCCATCCAGGCAGGGCTTCGCTATGCGAAAGGCGATTGCGCTGGGATTATAGCCGCGGATCTCCAGGACCCGCCCGAGCTGTTTCTGGAAATGATACAGGAGTGGGAGCAAGGTAAAAAGGTTGTCCTAGCATTGCGCGAAGGAAGAAAAGATGCAGCCCTGCAAAATATTTTTTCCGGCGCTTATTATTATTTGCTGAGGAAGTTTGCCATTGAAGACTATCCCCGGGGCGGATTTGATCTGGTGGTTATCGACCGGCAGATTGTTGAGGAGCTAAGCAGAATCACCGAAAAAAATACCAATATTATGAGCCTCATATTCTGGCTTGGTTATGACCGAGGTTCGGTTTCATATGTCCGGCAGCAAAGGGAAGCCGGTACCTCCAAATGGACGGTAGCCAAAAAAATCAAACTTTTTATCGACACATTCATCAATTTTTCTTACGCGCCCATCAGGTTTATCTCCGGCATTGGATTGGTGACCGCCGTTATGAGCTTTTCCTATGGGCTGCTCGTGATACTGCTGCGTTGCTTCGGCACCATTTCCCTGCCTGGCTGGACTATCCTGGTGGTAATTCTTACCTTTCTCCTGGGGCTGATCATGATAATGCTGGGGATTATCGGTGAGTACTTGTGGAGAATTCTTGATGAGAGCAGGAAGCGGCCGCCCTACATTATAGATAAGATAATCGGTGATTAGAAAGTGAAGAATTTCCTTTGTAAGGATCATCATGCTTGACCAGGTAAAGCTAATCTCTCTTCCCTCCGTTTCAGATTCGCGGGGGGTGCTCACCGCAATAGAAAGCACCAGGGATGTCCCATTTGAGATTAAACGGATTTTTTACATGCATCACATCATACGTGATCGGGGCGGGCATGCCCATCGTGATACGGATCAGGTCGTCATTGCGGCTTCCGGTTCATTTACTGTGGAATTGTTTGATGGAAAAGACTATAAACTTTTTGACCTGAATGATCCAACACAGGGTTTATATATACCCCGCATGATTTATATCACCATGACTAATTTTAGTTCCCAGAGTGTATGCCTTGTTATTGCAAACAGTTTCTATGATATGTCTCGCTCTTTCCGGTCGAAAGACGATTATCTAAATTCTCTCAGAAAATAAATCTATTACTTATGTCCTCCCCTTCCATACAGAGAAAGCTTTTACAGTCAGCTTTAACGACACACGGTGCATTCTTGAGTGAAGAGCAGTTTGTAAAATGGTTTTATGAAAAATCTAACAATTGTTCCTACTTGGTTAAACAGATTCCTTTCTCAGAACTCAATGACTGGTTCTTTGATAAAGCTACTGGAAATTTGGTACATTCATCAGGAAGGTTTTTTACAATCCACGGCATTTCTGTAAAAACAAATTACCCAAAAGTATTATCCTGGGAACAACCAATTATCAGCCAGCCTGAAATCGGCATCCTGGGAATAATTACAAAATCATTTAATGGTATCCTACACTTTCTTATGCAAGCAAAAATGGAGCCGGGGAATGTTAACCTCGTTCAATTGTCACCAACACTTCAGGCAACAAAAAGCAATTACTCCCAGGTGCATAAGGGGAAATTGCCGCTGTACTTTGAATTTTTTGAAGACCGACCTAAAGGTAAAATTATCGTTGATCAGTTGCAATCTGAACAAGGGGCACGATATCTTAATAAACGCAACCGAAATATGATCCTCCTCGTTGAAGACGATGTAGAGGTACATGAAGATTTCTGCTGGCTTACCCTTGGTCAACTCAAACAGCTTCTGCGTTATGATAACCTGGTGAATATGGATTCACGTACCGTGTTGTCCGGCATTCAGTACGTTGAGTGGGCACACAGGAGTGACATGTATTATGATGAGGGTATGTCTTCAATTGAACTGTTCGACAGGCAGCTTGAGGGATTTCAGAGGGAACTCTATCTCTCCCTTATGAAAAGAGATAACGCTCTCCATCAGTTTGAAGATATTATAAGTTGGTTTACCCATGTGAAGTCAAACTGTGAAATTCAGGTGAAGTCAATTCCCCTGAATAAAGTTCACCAGTGGCATAAAAATGAATATGAGATATATCACGAATCACATCACTACTTCTCTGTGATAGCCGTTGCAGTCAATGCGAACAACCGCGAAGTGCCTTCATGGACACAGCCATTGTTAAAGCATTTTTCTTACGGAATCGTTGGATTTTTAGTTGCAACCATAAATGGTGTTTTGCACTTTCTTGTTGAGGCACGTATGTGCCCTGGTTACAGGGATTTTATTGAAATGGGTCCAACCGTTTCCTGTAGCGAGGCTGAATACCGCATGCAGTCAAAGATTGCACCCCCGTTCACAGAATATTTCTATAATGCTGACGAAGAGACTATTCGATTTTCTGCTACCCTTTCTGAAGAGGGGGGCAGATTTTACCATTTCCAAAACAAATATATGGTCGTTGCAATAGATTCGCCGGATCGATTAAAGGTACCTAATAATTATATCTGGATGACCTACGGCCAACTGTTAGACTTTATAAAACATACCAACTATATTAATGTCGAGGCCCGAAGTTTGATCTCTTGTCTTAGCTTTTTATAGGTTCTTACATGATATAATCCCTGGCGGGCTTCCTGACCGGACAGGTTAAAGCACTTATACGCTGAGAATTTACCAGCCTCGGGCTGGTTAACTCTCACAAATTTTGCCCCTCTCCCTTCCCCTCTCCCCAGTGGGCCTGCCCGGCCAGGGACCAGGGGAGAGGGATGGGGTGAGGGGAAATTTCAAATATGTTTGGTTAGAGTTCAGATTACTATGGGCAAATCTGATTTAAATCTTTGCTGATCCGGCATGCATATACTTCTTATCGGTTATTCGCGAATTGCACGAAAACGAATCATTGACGCGCTTAAAGCCTCAGGGCAAGTAGCACGTCTAGATATTGCTTCAAAAACTTCAGCTGACGTTGCACGCGTTGAGCAAAAGATTCCCGGGCAGGTATTCGACTCATACAATAGCGCCCTAGAAATGAGCCATGCCGATATTGTCTATATCTCACTTATCAACAGCATGCACGCAGTGTGGGCTGAAAAAGCTCTGGTAAGCGGCCGTCATGTTATTATAGACAAACCTGCGTGCACCTCATACTCCGATGCACAACGATTGACTGAACTGGCAAAAATTAACAATCTGCTCCTCGCTGAAGCAAATGTTTTCCCTTTTCACCCACAAATGGATATGGTGATTAATGAGTTTCGAAACATTCGCACCGTTCCTACCAGGGTAACTGCACTCTTTTCCTTTCCCCCACTTCAAGAAAACGATTTTAGGTATCATGCAAGCTGTGGTGGCGGTGCGTTCAATGACCTGGGTCCCTATGCTATCAGCACAGGCACGGTATTTTTCAATGAACATCCCCACAAGATTTTTTGTCAAATAAATTGTTACGGGAAAACCGGCGTTGAAATAGCATTCAGTATCACCGCGGTATACTCAGAAGGAAGGTCCATGGTTGGGCATTTTGGTTTTGATACCGAATATCAAAACACCATATCTATCCTAGGACCTTCCCTATGCATACGATTTGATCGAGTATTTACCGTTCCCGCTGACTATGCTAACACACTTTATATTCGCCGTAATGATAGAACAGAACAGATTACGGTACCTCCGGCAGACTGTTGCATAAACTTTTTCAACCATATTTTTGCTGCTTATAAGAATAAACAGTTTAATGACCTTTATGACCATCTTTTGCTACATGCCAAATCACTTGACATGCTTAAACGTGCTTCAGAGAAAGGGTAAAAAGTTATGATTAAAGTATGGGATTATTTAAAAGAATATAGAAATGAAAAGGATGAAATCTTTGCCGCAATTGAAGATGTACTGTCGTCTGGATGGCTCATTCTTGGCGATCATGTGAAGAAATTTGAAACATCATTTGCAAGCTACTGTGGGGTATCCTATGGTGTAGGGGTAAACTCAGGTACCGATGCATTGTTTCTAGCTTTGAAAGCACTGGGTATGGGGAATGGTGATGAAGTCATTACTGTTGCTAATACCGCTGTCCCCACAATATCTGCTATAGTATCTACCGGTGCTATTCCTCGGTTCGTGGATATAGACCCTCACACCTATCTCATGGACACCTCCCTTATCGAAAAGGAGATAACGGATAAGACTAAATGTATTCTACCGGTGCATTTATATGGACAATGCGTCAATATGGATAAGATCCATGCTATAGCTGAAAAGTATTCTATTGCCGTGCTGGAAGATTGCTCGCAGAGTCATGGTGCTGAGTTTAATGGAAAGAAAGCTGGTTTTCTATCAACACTGGCTGCATTTTCTTTTTATCCGACAAAAATTCTGGGCGGCTACGGTGATGCCGGGATGGTCGTCACGGATGATGAAAAAATCTATAAGAAGCTTCTAAGGCTGCGTTTTTATGGGATGGAAAAAGGGTATTATGCCCATGAGCATGGCTATAATTCTCGCCTTGATGAACTTCACGCCGCAATTTTGTTGAAAAAACTGAATCACCTGAATGACTATATCAACCGAAGAAGAGAAATTGCCGGATTATATGACGAAATGTTGGCTGATACACCACTTATTCTGCCTTACCAGGATAAAAGATGTAAGCATGTTTTTTATTTATATGTATGCAGGCATCAAAAGCGCGATGCAATTATTTCAAAACTTGCCGAGCAGAATATAGTGGTTAACATCAGCTATCCCTGGCCTGTTCATACGATGGAAGGGTACCGATATCTCGGCTATGGAGAGGGATCCCTTCCCCACACTGAATCTGCTGCAAAAGAAATATTTTCCCTGCCCATGTATCCAAGCCTTGATAAAGAAGAGCAACTCCAGGTAATAGATGAACTCAAGGAGATCCTGACGGATCTTTGACATCACGTTCACTGTCTCGGGCTGGAATTAAAAAAATTTTTAAGAATAATAATCTTATTAAAATGTTAAACAAAGAACATCTTGATAGAATGTATTGGGCATTGATTGGGTTTATATGTGTAATCTACGGTTCTCTTGTAATCCCCAATTACGACGACGGGGTTTATTTCTTCCAAATTTATAACACCATCAGATTTTATAATCCCTTCTACAATGATTGTTATGGCCAGTATTTCCACTTTATGAAACCAACCGTACTATTGTATGCACTACTCTATTCCATTAATAACAATCCAAGTTTTCGCCTCATCGCCCTAGTTCAAAGCGCAGAGATTTTTACCTGTACCTGGTTAATGTATCTTTGCGCACGAAAGTACGCCTCTAAAGAGGCATCTAAAGTTGGGGTACTTATATTTTTATATTTTCTTGTTGTCCACTGGTTTCTGACACCCACCCGTCCAGAGACCACGGTTCTATTATGTAGTATCGCAGTTTTTTGGTTGTGTGAATGTTTTTCAGATACGAAGAAAGTAACCTATTTAGTTATTGCCAGCGCAATAATATTCTTAGTAGCCATTCCCATGCACACCAATGGATCTATTCCCCTCATATACTTTATTGCATACATCTTCACACGAAGACATCAAGCATCTCAGACATCCTTTGTTAAGCTCGGTGTGCTTTCAATCGTCTTTGCGGCGTTAGGGTTTGCAATCATAGTATATCCAAGCTTTTCAAGCCTTGCTGGATCCCTGGCGTGGTTTACGTACGATGGTAGACGATTTGAACAATATGGTATGTTCAAGAGTGAATACATAAGAATGCAGTGGTTCGTCAGCTATTATTATTTCTTTCCGTTGATCGTATTCATTGTCTCTGTCTATGGTGTGCGTCTGTTGCATGAATATAGAGGATTGATACTCATAAACTTTAAGAAGTATCTTAATATAATTTTATTTCTTTTGGCTGTTTTGCTGGGGCTTGGGATTCTGCCGTCGGCTACCTAGTATATTTATACTGTGTACTATTATCTTCCCATTATCTTGGGGTTTTCAGTTGCGCTCGATTATTATTCAGGCCACACATTCAATCACTATCTTAAGCGTTGTGTTCTCGTACTAACTGGAGCATTAACGCTTTGGTATAGTTACGGGGTGATGCCAAAACTATATATGCTTCTTTACGCAGGACCTTTTTTACTGACAGCATTTCTGATAAGGCGAATGACTGCAATGCGGACGATGTTGATTATTATTGTTCCGATGTTGTTATTTAGAACTGTTGAGATGATGTCATCAAAAGTTATATATGAGAGAGCACATGCCACTATAAAAGAAGCTCAAGGACTGGTTCTCGCAGGTGGAATGTTCAACTTTTGTGGGGAGAATATTTTTCCATTAGAAGGCTTGAAAACGCAAATAAGCAGCTCTCAAGGCACAAATATTATTGAGTTAAAATCAATTGAGAGCGTACATACTGATCTAATAAATGCTCATCCCTTAGTTAAGTTGTTCGGATCTACTCACAGATCTCATAAGGAGTCAAAATGGGTTTCTCGAAGAAGTTTGGGAAACGAGTTTCAACTGATCATTAATAGTACTGATGTATGGAAAATGCAAGACTGCATCGAACGTCAAGTAAAACCGTTGCATTACTCTGTCACAAAGGAAATTCCACTTTCTAATAAGCTCCTCGACAGATATGCAGCACCTGCATATATGAGGGGCCTGAAGTGTATAGAATACCGACGGGCAAATCCTACACCATAGCAACTTGACCTGCAAGCGTTGGACCTCGAGGAACAGTCTGGCAGTTCAGTCCCATAACTGTGCAGGCCTCCGCAGCAACGCGAATGGCATTGTTGCAACTTCTCTCATCAGGATAAATGTGGGGCATGCTTGCGATGTACATATTTTTAATGGGCGTTTTGCAATAAGGTACTTTTTTTGAAAAATGTAAGTCGCAGACAGTTGCTGCGGTATCGGTTCGAAATATGAAAATATCTTCTAGGTGAGACTCGAGGAAGTTTGGGTAAAGTGTGCGAAGTGAGTTGAGCATCTGTCTTTTAGTTGCTTCCTCATCCTGGGCTGCAATCTCTTCATGAGCTGAAAAATAACGAGATAGATAGATGATGTGCTTATTTTGGTATTTTTCGGGATTGATAAAGTTAGTATGTTCTATTACCCCCCCAAAAGAAAAACCAGGATCTGCAACATTCAGCCAATAAATGTGGCTCACCGGTTGCTTTGAAACAAGAACAGTGCACAGGGCACCACAATACCTGATCTCTTTTAGCTGGTTTGAAAACGTTTCGTCACTATCCTTTATTAAAGGATGTATGGACGAAGTGGGTATGGTAAAGAGAACTTTTTGGGTTTCAAATTTCCTGTCTGTTGAATAAACGGCTGTTAATTGTCTCTCGGTAATCTCCAACCGTATAGCTGGCATATTTGTGTAAAGCGTCACTCCCAGCGTTTTTAAATGAGTAACCAGCGTTTTGCACAAAACATTGAGGGATCCCTCAAGATAGCCGAGCATTTCTTCCCGACCCTCACGAGAATTCATCCTCTGTCGTAGACGTCCGATCATCCACGCTACCGGTACCTGGTCATAGAAGGGGCCAAATTTAATTTTTAGCATCGGTGCCCAAATTGCATCTGTACTCTGTTTCCCGGCATATTTATAAAACCAGTCGATGGCAGGTACGTGTTCCCACTTTTCCCAGAGCAGTACCTTACTCAACACCAAACTGGATAATCCAAATCTAATACGATCTAGAAGGGGAATGGCATTGAAAACTAAGAGGTCTTTGGGGCCATTAAAGTCAAAAATATTTTTATTTCGATAGATCCCCATAGTGGTTTTGTGATAAAAGATCTTATCTTGAAGATCGAGCTCATTAAGTAACCAATGAAGTTCAAGGTCGTGAGTGAAAAAATGGTGGTAGAAGCACTCTAGTTTGGTTCCACCAATTGGGAATGTTCTAAGTAAGCCGCCAAATCTATCACTTGCTTCTATGAGCGTAACTTTATGGTTCGCTTTGGCTGCTAGGTAAGCTGCTGCTAACCCGGTAATTCCCCCTCCAATAATGAGGAGGTTCTTTTGAGTTTCTTCCAATACGCTCATCTTCAATCCTACGACCTAAATCAAGATCAGCAAACCCTAAAGTACTGCCAGAAAATAAATCTTTTACTACTCCGCGGAATAGGCTATAAACAAAGAGGCTATCCCCTCCTCATTGCTAATAAACTTCACTCCTTCAATAACATTGCTGATTTTCTCCCCCATTTTATCTTCTGCCATTGTTCTCTAACGGATTGTGGATTGTAAATAATAGATATTCAACGCCCTCTTCCCTAATGGCAATTGCTTAACTGATTGACCCATCATCTTGTTATAATTATCAAGAGTTTGTATACTGACAACCTCGAAAGCAACAGGTGGTATAACAGCCCAACCAGAAAAGCGTTTTTCCTGTATTTTTTTAATAAGCTCATCATTTATAACCCATATTTTCCATGCGGGACTATTCGTAGTTTCAAGCCAGCGCTTTCTCATTACCACATACTCTGCTTCAGGAGATAGATAGTATGCCAAACTGGCGCGGCTTATGAAATCGGTTGTTATAACTTTTTCCTCCCTACCAAGGTGTTGTTGAATATACTGAGCTGCACCTCTCCAATTGACTTTTCGGTAAGAAATATGATCCCGGGACCCAGACCAGAAAAGAAGAAACGCAACGATGAGTGTCCCAACTATGGGGGTTATCTTCAGGTATGTTAAAAAAGCATTAATACTATAAGAACATATCAAAAGGAAGAGTGGTAACAGAAATATAAGATTTCGCTCAGTGATAATTCTTTTAAAAAAAGCTATTCCAAAGAGTATGCCCAGCATTCCAACCACACTAAGTGCAACAATCATTACTTTTTTTTCATTATTGCAGAAAGCGAGTATGGCACCTATCATAAAAATAAGCACATATGAATAAAACCAGACATCAGGTTTCCCACCCAGTGTGGTAAAGTATAAGACAATAGATTTAAAAAAATAGCTGTCTGCCTGCAGCGCGTAAGGGATTTCCATAGCAATTTGTGCAGATAAAAAAGAAGGAAGCCATGGCAGAAATAAAAAAAAAGAAAGTAGTACGTTGATCACTACTAGTTCTGCTCTTCTCTTTTTATCCGCATTAAATAGTAACAATAAAGTTAATAGAGTAGCTTCCAAGCCAATTACAAATATTCCAAAATAGTGTGTTAATATGAGCAATCCATTTACAACACCTAAAAACAAACTAGTTTTAAAGTCATTTTTTTCAATGAGAAGCAATGTTAATGTATAACTCACTAGAGAGAGAAATAAAAATAGTGAATACATTCGTGCTTCCTGAGAATAGAGAATCGCCATAGGTGAAAAAGCAAGAAGTGTTGCAGCAATTAAAGCGTTCTGTTGATTTGTTATGGAGCGGGAAAAAACATAGAACACAGGTATACTGGCTAATCCGAACAGAAGTGCAGGCATTCTGACAACCCACTCTGCTTTTCCAAAAAGGAGTATCACGAGCTTCATTAAAAGGTAATCGAGGGGAGGAGAGCTATGTAACGAAACTAAAGAGAACAAATTCCCCCATTCAGATGAAGCAACCATCACCTGCATCATTTCATCAAACCAGAGTGAATAATAATTTAAGTGACGGACACGAAGGATAAATCCAATGCTAGTTACAATAAGCAGTATATAAAGATAATAACCTCGATGCGTTTTCATTACTCTTCTTTATTAACAGAGAGAGCGAGTAGAGTAGAAATTCTTTTCCTTGATTTCAGTTACAATCCGGAATAGAATAAGTAATTAATTTTGTATCATTTTTTTAAATGATTCCTTTCCTATTATCATTTATACTATCCAGCTAAATATCGCAAACTAATAACTGATAATAAGGAACGGTTCCCTTTCAACTGGACATGGGGGAAGCCTATTTACTTCTTTCGCTCAACAAAACGGGAACTCTATTACCTAAATTATGCACCAAAAACCAAATAGTTTAAAATGAAGTGCATAAAATTTTATGCACCAATTATAAAAAATAACATGCTAATGGCCATCAGGGTTTAATTTGGAAGTACTGAGCAGAAAAAGTTATGGAAGAGCGGATCAACTTACCATTTTTAGGGCACACCTTTCCCTCTCTCTTTTTAAGATTAACCAGCCCAAGGCCGATTAATGTTTCCATGCAAGGTTTTCAAAGAACGAGGTGGCTCAGGAGCAAGCCCACACCACTTTAAGTGGCTCGGGATAGAGAGGAATAACTCTCCCTCCCACCACCTTAACCTTTCTCAGCTTTTCCATAAGCCAATTGAACTTTTCCTTATGGGGATAATCTTCTCCATAGTGAACTTCAGTCCTGTTTGAAGTAAAGGTAATCTTAGCTCCTATGAAGAGATATTTGAGACGAGCGGTAGAGAGCATAGTTCTCTGATATTTCTCGTTCTCCTCAAGGGCAAAGAGCGTCAGCCAGCGATTGAAGTTGTAGGCCAGCATCGCTAAAAGAAAAAAATTCATGTTGGCAATAAATCTTCCCGAGGGTGCCGCGGCAACCCCTGCATCATTGCTGGCTTCCTTAATCAGATTCTCCGCCCCCGCACGACCATCATAAAAATCAACTACCTTGAGCACAGACCATGGTATGTCGGTCACAAACACCCGATAGAGGTAATGCTCCTCTTCAAACAATCCAAGCTGATCCCCAGGTTTGAACTCCTTGGGATATCGTATCGCCACGAACCTCTCCCTGCGTTCCCAGCCTATGGGCTGGTAGAAAAACTCACAGATCTCCTCTCCACTCTTTATCTTCTGCCAGCTCGTCCGATAGAGTTGATCAATAAGCGCTGTAGTCTTCTGGGCTACTACTGCAAATAAGACCTTATACTCCCGATAGACTGCAATAGCCTCCTTACAATAAAAACCCGCGTCAGCTCGAGCAAAGATCCTTTTGCACTGTTTGGGAATGGACTCAAACACTTCCCTTAAATGCTGGGCAACTTCTTCCCCAGTGGGCCTGTCTCCTTTGCGCTGTTTCCCACCAATGAATTCCCCAGTCTGAGCTATGAAACTGAAGATGGGCTGGTAACTCTTCTTCCCTTTCTTTTTGGGGTTATACCCTTTCTTAGCTCCCATCTGCTTCCCGTAAACAGTATTGACCGTGGTGTCCGTGTCAATGGTGATGTGAGAAAAGCTTAAATTCAATGCCTCCCATACCCGAGCCATCATCACCGTGTTTATCTTTTCAAGTTGCGTAACGTTAAATATCCTCAAGGATTGCAAAAATCTCTAAAAGGTGCTTTGAACCGGAAGCCTGGTGACCTTCACAATACCGGTGATGATGGGATCACTTGCGATATACACCAAGTGGGCTAACCTGCTGAAACCAATATAGATCGCTATCAGAATGGAAAGGATAAACTGATAATTGCTCATCGCATGAGGAATCCTCTTAATGGTAAGAGAGTTATCTATTAACTCCTTAAACTTTAGTTTCTCCAACAGAGCAACTAATGGAAGTAAACCTCCGTAAGGAGTTAAGTGCCTCCCTTTGAAATCATAGGGCGTTTTTGCACTGATTTTCTTAACCTCTGCCAGCGATCGCTTTTTCCCTTGTCTTTTATGGGCTTTCTGCTTATAATGCTTTTCGTGTTTAACCATTTGGTATACTCCTTTCCTTTTAGGGTTGTTTATGTTGTTCCTAACTCACTCTCTTTACTTACCCTAAAATAGAGAGCTTACCAAATGGTTTTTTTAATCCCTGAACCCAACCCTCTTACCTTACTCAATTAGGTGCATAATTTAGGTAGAACAAAAGGTAGAGATACAATGAATTACCCTGCCTTTTTGAAAATCTGTCATTTAGAATAATCTCTATTCCACTATTTCCCTAATCAAAGGTAACACCCCATTAATCATCTCCTTCATCTCTTCCTTAAACTCCTCATCTACTTCCATTGCTTTGACTACTTAATATTCTTCTGCTCATCTAAAATAAATGGTAACAGCTCTATCGCAAACGTGCCCGATACTGACTCCGTACCTGTCGTTACCGTCACTGTTACTGTCTCCGTCTGCTCATAACCTACTAACCAGGCAGGATTCACTAAGATAAGTTGCCAGATAGTCGTTGGCCCCAATACCAGTACAGACAACGGAAATACCGAAAACACTGACTCATAATATAGGTCGGTCTTGGATAATGCAAAGTTGGTTCCCTTTCCGTTAATGAATACAAACGCCGGTAGCATTATCCACCTCGACCTCAGCATGGTTGAGGGTGCTATGGTTATGCTCTTAAATGTGACCACTGCTGTCGCGGTGTCTGTGGCGTTCAGGTATGCCGTGTCGGTCCCGTCCGTGCTCCCTGCCGTGTAAAGACCGCTTCTGTCTATGGTCCCGCCAGCGCTCCCCGACACTGTCCAGGTATAACTCTCCGTCACGCTTCCGTCGCAGTCTGTGCCCGCGCTGAATTGCTGCATCCCTCCCGGCATAACTTACCCCCTCCGCTTCTGGACTACGATATTCTTCTGGCGTGCCTTTCTGTGGGGGTCTTTTTCAACAAAGATGGGCTCTCCGGTAAAAGGATCCATCTCCACATAATACATCAAGCTGGAATAGGTGGAAGGTGTAGGGGTGAAGATTTGGACTTGCTCCGGGTTGATTCTGAGAGTGCGGCCGGCAAACCGCTTCAGCTTCTGCATATCATTTTCGTTGCAGCCAGGGTGCCCAGCAATCAGATAGTAAGTGAGGTAGTGCTCTTTTCCGGCGGCACGGGACATTCGGTGGAACAGTTCTCTGAATTTCATAAGGGAGGCCTTCCCCGGTTTTCCCATCATCTTCAAAACATTATCCTCGCTGTGTTCCGGTGCTACCTTCATCTGTCCTGAGACATGGTGCTCGATGAGTTCCCGCAAGTACTGCGTGCCATATCTCTGGTCGCTCAGCAGCAGATCATAGCGGATGCCGGAGGCCACGAAGACCTTTTTTACCCCTTTGATTCTTCGGACTTTTCTCAACAGCTGCAGCTGCCGCCGGTGATCAGCTTTCAAGGAGGGGCACACTCCCGGGTAGAGGCAGCGCCTTTTCGGACAATTTCCACGAACCATCTTTGTCTCACATTCAACACCGTACATGTTGGCCGTGGGTCCGCCTACGTCCAGGATATAGCCCTTGAAATCTGGGTAGCAGGTGAGACGTTTCACCTCGGCCAGGATGGAGTGCGGGCTGCGCCACTGGATCCTCCTGCCCTCGTGCACGGCAATGGAGCAGAAGTTACACTCCCCATAGCAGCCGCGATGGGTGGAGACCGAAAATCTGATCGTCTCCAGCGCCCTTACCTCTCCCTGCCTCTGATAATAGGGATGCTGGGCTCGCTCGAAGTCAAGAGCATAGACCGCGTCCAGCTCAGCCTGGGTGAGGTAGTGGCTGGGTGGGTTCTGTACAAGGTAGCGTGTGCCGTGTTTCTGGAAGAGGCCTTTCGCGAGGAGCGGATCGCTGTTCTGATAAAAGGCATGGAACATTTCGATAAAGGCCAGTTTGTCTCCGGAGACAGTCTCGTATGGTGGCAGTTCCAGATAGCTGTCTCTTTTCCCGGCAAAAACGTTGTCCCTGGCTATGTAACACAGGCCGCGAATGCCCCGCACATCGCTCCCCGCACGCAGGGCCCCGGCAAGCTCCACGGCTGCTTTCTCGGCCATCCCGTACAGGAGGTAATCTGCCTTGGCGTCAAACAGGATAGATGCGCGGACCCGGTCAGACCAGAAGTCATAATGGGCAATCCGCCGCAGGCTGGCCTCAATGCCCCCCAGCACGATAGGCCGGGTGTTTTTGAAAAAGCACCGGATGAGGTTGGTGTAGACGATGGTGGCCCGGTCTGGACGCCGGTTATTGATTCCACCGGGGGTGTAGTCATCCTTTTTCCTTTTTTTCTTCAGGGCCGTATAGTTGGCTACCATTGAGTCGATGCTGCCACCCGATACCCCCCAGAACAGCCTTGGCTCTCCCAGCCGGGAGATGTCCCGGTGACTCTGAGTATCAGGCTGGGCGATCACTCCCACCCGGTAGCCAGCACGCTGGAGCACCCTCCCGATCAAAGCAACCCCGATGAACGGGCTGTCGATATAACTGTCTCCGGTCACCAGGATGATGTCGAGTTGATCCCACCCCAGTTGACCCAGTTCTTCGCGTGTCGTGGGGAGAAACATTGCTGACCAATCTTTTTCTGGGCCATCACCTGAGAGCTGCACCAGACCTTTAATGTTTCCTTTCGCCCTTGGACTTTATCATGACTCTTTTCTGATTTTTTGGCTTTAAGGCTGCCCTCAACCGATTCGCTTTGCCTCGCTTCTTCATATCATCTCCTCATTTGAAAAACATGTATTGAGTCGAGTAGACCGGTTTCTTCCGATGCTACAGGTTGAGGTTTGTTTTCTCCGTTTGCCGCCTGGTTTCCCGGCGGTGCCACAGCATTTCAACCATACATCCGTTGGCCCCGGCCCCTCACAGGTAGGGTCGAGGACTGGCGCAGTGCTCAAAAGCCTGTTTCCAGCCCCCGCCTCGTCAAACGCAGCATGCAGATTTCCCGCACTACGCTTTCTCTGTTACCTTCATCTGGAGGGTTATGTGACCTATCATACCGGCAGCACTTTCAGACCTTGTAATATCTAACTCCGTAATCATTAAATAATCCCAGAG
>Ga0315274_10001226_pt1 | contig 39593 bp, 28 predicted proteins | sample YL17G02_20_MG_FD_203700 | JGI IMG/M metagenome (GOLD analysis project Ga0315274, IMG submission 203700) | Sediment microbial communities from Yellowstone Lake, YNP, Wyoming, USA - YL17G02_20 | ecosystem: Environmental > Aquatic > Freshwater > Lake > Sediment | place: USA: Wyoming | collected...
GCATACGGCCCGAAAGCGAAACCGTTCGTTTGGCGAAAACGCGAAGTCAAAGGCTCCCAACTAAGAAATACTATTGTGAACTTATGCAACTAAGCACTACAAGCGACTTGGCCGATTTGGTAGCTTTGTCAAGATGCGCCCGCCGCCGCCCCCTTTCGTATTGACAGGGACGCCGCAGAAGACCATATCCCGCACGGAGATACAAACCGGCCGGGTGAGAAACGTTGATGAACCTTTCGGTGGTCGTGCCCGTCTATAATTCCGAGGCGTCGCTTGCCGACCTGGCGGGCCGCCTCCATCCGGTGCTCCAGACAATCGCTTCGGCCTATGAGCTCGTCCTGGTCAACGACGGCAGCCGAGACCGCAGCTGGCCGGTCATCGCCGAACTGGCGGCCCAACACAGCTGGATTCGCGGCATTGACCTGATGCGCAACTTCGGCCAGCACAACGCCCTGCTCTGCGGCATTCGCGCGGCCAAACACGACGTGATCGTCACGATGGACGACGACCTGCAAAACCCGCCCGAAGAGATTCCCCGGCTCCTCGAACGGCTGAACGAAGGCTACGACGTTGTCTATGGAACCCCCCTTGCCGAGCAACACGGTTTGTGGAGAGACCTCGCCTCACAACTGACCAAGATAGCTCTTCAGGGCGCGATGGGAGCGGCGACCGCGCGGTGCGTAAGCGCGTTTCGCGCCTTCCGCGCGAAGCTGCGCGATGCGTTTGCCGACTATCACGGCTCGTTTGTCTCGATTGACGTATTGCTGACCTGGGGAACAGCACGCTTCAGTTCGGTTTCGGTCCGCCACGATCCGCGCACAACCGGCGTGTCCAACTACACCTTCCGCAAGCTGGTCACTCACGCCTTCAACATGATGACCGGCTTCAGCACGATGCCGCTTCAACTGGCCAGCCTGATGGGTTTTGCGTTCACGTTGTTTGGACTATGCGTGTTGATCTATGTGATCGGTCGCTATCTGATCCGGGGAAGCACCGTGGCCGGTTTCCCGTTCCTGGCCTCGATCATCGCCATTTTCTCCGGCGCCCAGCTGTTCGCTTTGGGCATCATCGGAGAGTATCTGGCGCGCATGCACTTTCGGATCATGGATCGCCCGACATACACCATACGGCAGAGTACCGATAGTGAGTGATCGAATGACGGTCTTAGTCCTGGGCGTGGGTGGGAATGTCAGCCAGGGCATCCTGAAAGGACTGGCGCTCAGTGGGTTGTCTTGCCGAGTGGTCGGGGCATGCATCAGCCCGTTGTCGCTTGGCCTTTACACCGTGGATCGCGCTTATGTTTCGCCCAGAGCCGACGATCCTGCTTTTCTGGACTGGTTGCTCACGGTGTGTCGCACCGACGGCGTGCGGGCCGTTTTGTCAGGCGTGGAGCCTGTTCTTGCCGTTCTAGCCCGCCATGCGAACTTGATCCGAGAACAGACGGGCGTCGTGTGCATTGTCAGCGCTCCCGAATGCCTGGCGATCGGTGACGATAAGCTGCTCACGTGCAAGTGGCTCAAGGAACACGGTTTCAATTTCCCGCGTTATGCCGATGCTCAGAATCGCGATGACGTGGAAACTCTCGTGAAGGAATGTGGGTATCCTCTTATTGCCAAGCCGCGCGCAGGCAAAGGCGCGCACGGCTTGCTGCAAATCCACAATCAGGAAGATTTGGCGTTTATTGCCGGGCAGTCTGGGTATGTGATACAGGAGTATTTGGGCGATTCGGAGAGCGAATATACAGCCGGCTGTTTCTGTGATTGTGAGGGAGGAGTTCGCGGCACGATTGTCATGCGGCGAGATTTGCTGGAAGGAACAACGCATCGGGCCGAAGTGGGTCAATTCCCCCGGCTGCGAACCGAAGCCGCTCGAATTGCCGCGGCATTGCGACCGATGGGCTCCTGCAACGTGCAAATGCGTGTGTCGAACGGCCGGCCGGTCTGTTTTGAGATCAATGTTCGTTTCTCCGGCACAACGCCGATCCGATCACGCCTGGGTTTCAACGAAGTGGAGGCGGCCATTCGTCACTATGTCCTCGGTGAGCCGGCATGGGATCTGCCCGAGGTCACCCAGGGCATTGCATTGCGCTATTGGAATGAGATGTATGTGGAGCCTGAAGCTGCCGACAGGCTGAAGCAGTCAAAGCGGCTGGACAACCCGAAGGAGTATCGCCTTCTCGTTGAGGACTATGGGATGCGCTCATCATGAGAATCCTGGTTACAGGCTCCAGTGGTCATGTTGGGCAAGTGATCGCAGAACACCTGGCAAACGCCGGCCATGAAGTGGTGGGATTGGATCTAAGACCGGGCGGCCCAGCAGGTCTCATTCAACAGATTGAAGCAGACATCGCTTCGGAGAACGTTGCCAGCCGAATTTGCTGCGAAGCGCCGCCGTGCGCCGCCATTGTCCACACGGCGGCGGCGCTGGGAAAAGACCTCTGTGCTCCTGCCATTTCTCTGACAAATTGCCTGGGCACCCAACAAATGATCCGGCTGGCCTGCCTCTGGGGTGCGACCCGATTCATTTATACCTCCGGTGTTCCAGTGATTGGTCTGCCTCAACAGCTGCCGATCACGGAGGAACATCCGGTTCACCCGCCGACTGCTTATCACGCTTCGAAACTCTATGGCGAGCACCTGGTGCGGCTGGCCGAGCGAGACGGGTTGATTGCGACCATCCTGCGCCTTACATCGCCTGTGGGGCCCAACATGCCTGACAACCGGATTCTCTCCATATTTGTTCGGCGCGCTCTGGCCAATGAACGGCTAACTCTGGTCGGCCAGGGGACGCGACGGCAGAACTACGTGGACGTTCGAGATGTGGCCCTGGCCGTTGAGGCCTGTCTTTGTCAAAGTGTCTCTGGCCTGTTCAATGTGGCTTCCAATCGAAGCATTTCCAACCATGAGCTCGCGCAGCTGTGCGTGAGTATGCTGGCTTCCTCGTCGCCGATCGAGTTCACCGGCAATCCCGATCCCGAAGAGGGCGTCGTGTGGGATGTCTCGATTGCCAGGGCCGCCGAGCGATTTGGATACCATCCCCATTTCACAATTGAAGACTCTATCCGAGCCGTGAGTCGGCAGTATGCGCATCGCGTTAATCAGTGACATTCACGCCAACTTCGAGGCATTGAAGTGTTTGTCGGACAGATTGATGGAGGCAGATCAGATCATTTGTTTGGGAGATTTCGTAGGGTATTATTGTCAGGTGAACGAAGTCCTCGACTTTATGCGCGGGCTGAACGGCCTGTGCATTTTGGGCAATCATGACGATTTCCTGCTGAACGGTTGTCCTGACTCTGCGCCCGAAGCCGTACGGTTTGGTGTGGAATATGCCGATCGAGTCATTGCGGCCGAACATCGCCGGTGGCTTTCAACCTTGCCGCTGGTGTGGGGCGGTGTGTTGGATCGCTGTTCTTTCCTGCTGTGTCACGGCAGTCCCTGGCGGCCGCTGGCGGACTATCTATACCCAGATAACCCGGCGCTGGAGGAGTTGCAGTCGTTCGATTACGACATCGTAGCCTTTGGTCAGACACACCGACCCATGATTCGAAGCGCACAACGTCCCTGGCTTGTCAATCCGGGTTCAGTCGGTCAATCGCGCCATGCTTGCAGTCGGGCTTGCGGCGTGTTATTCGATACTCAGAAGAGAGACCTGACCGTTATTGAACAGCCGTATGATCCAGCTATCGTCATTCAGCAGGCCAGGCAACATGGGGCTGGCAACTGGATACTGAAACATCTACTCTCGGAATAGAGAGCGTTCCATGGAAAATGCCGGGTTCAGGAAACAGCCGTCTGTTCCCGATTACGACGAGGTATGGAGCCATATTTATGGTGATATGCAGCATTGTGGTCCCGTTCATCGTCACTTGCGCCGCATCGTGAATCAGATTCTTGGACAGCTCGACTATCGAAGCGTTCTTGACGTTGGTTGTGGCATGGGACATAATCTTTTGTTGCTGAGCAAAGAACGAGTTCTGCTGCGGCGCGCGGGAATTGACATCTCGGCGGTGGCCATTGAACGAGCCAGGCAAGTTGTGGATGCGGAATTCTGGCAGATTGATATTCAGAAGAACACTGTTGAGAGTCTATGGGACCTGGTGCTTTCTTCCCAGGTGCTTGAACACTTGCCCGACGATGTGGCGGCCCTGCGTAACCTGCGGAAGATGACGGGAAAGTATCTGCTGGTCACCACAATGGCAGGCGACTTTGAACGCTATCGGGCCTGGGAAGAGTTGATGGGACACGTTCGGAACTATCAACAGGGCGAATTGGAGCAGAAACTTGCTTCAACGGGATTCAAGGTCCGCAAAACCATCTATTGGGGCTTCCCATTTTACTCTCCGATGGCCCGAAAGCTGCAAAACCTGAGCAAGGCGGGAACGGGTCAATTATCGGCGTCAATGCGTTTCCTGGCGAGTGTCTTGTATTGGCTATATTACCTCAATTCGCACCAACGCGGCGACCTGCTCATTGTGTTGGCAGAGGTGTAGAAAGCAATCATGGCGTATCGCATCCCTTTCAATCGGCCGTGCTTCGCAGGCAGGGAGCTGGTCTACATTACCGAGGCTATCGCCAACGGCCAGATTTCGGGCGACGGCCTTTTCACCGGAAAATGCCACGCATGGCTCGAACAGACGCTGGGGGTCGCGAAGGTCCTCCTCACCACGTCCTGCACTCATGCGCTCGAAATGGCGGCCCTGCTCCTGGATTTTCAGCCCGGCGACGAAGTGATTGTTCCCTCCTTCACCTTTGTCTCCACGATCAATGCCTTTGTGCTGCGCGGGGCGCGGCCCACATTCATAGACATCCGGCCCGACACGCTCAACCTCGATGAACGGCGGCTCGAACAACTCATCACGCCTCGCACCCGGGCGATCGTGCCGGTCCACTATGCCGGTGTGGGATGCGAGATGGACGCGATCCTGGAGATCGCCCGCCGGCACGACGTCGCGGTCGTCGAGGACAACGCCCACGGTCTGTTTGGCAAGTACAAAGGGAAGTACCTCGGCACGTTCGGTTGCCTGGCCACGCAGAGTTTCCACGAGACCAAGAATCTCACCTGCGGCGAAGGCGGCGCGCTTCTCATCAACGATCTCCGCTATGTCGAACGAGCCGAAATTCTTCGCGAGAAAGGGACCAATCGCAGCCGCTTTTTTCGCGGCCAGGTGGACAAGTACACGTGGGTGGATCTCGGCTCGAGCTATCTGCCCTCCGACATTCTCGCTGCTTTCCTGTTTGCCCAATTAGAGGCGAGCGAACAAATCCAGGCCAGGCGCCGACGAATCTGGGAGTACTATCAGGAGCATCTTCGCGACTGGGCGAAAGACCGCCACGTCCGCTTTCCCATCGTTCCGGGCCACTGCGAGCAACCCTACCACATGTTCCACCTCCTGATGAATTCGCTGGACGAGCGCCAGCGCTTGATCGCCCACCTCAAGGCGCGCGGCATCCTGAGCGTCTTTCATTATCTTCCGCTTCATTTGTCGGACATGGGGCGGCGGTTCGGCGGCAAGCCCGGCGACTGTCCCGTCACCGAAGACGTCAGCGACCGCCTGCTGCGCCTGCCGTTCTACAACGACCTGACCGAGGCCGACCAGGCCGAGGTCGTCGCGGCGATCCAAGAGCTCTCCGGATAAGGACAGGACGATTGAACCCGCCGCCCCCCACTTCCGCCCCCTTTTCCGGCTATGACGCCAACTACTTCGCCCGCCTGTTCGCGATCGAAGATCGGCACTTCTGGTTCCGGGCGCGAAATCACGTCATCGCGACCGTCGTCGGACAGATCGTGTCCACCCTGCCGCCGGGCTACCGCGTGCTCGAAGCGGGATGCGGAACCGGCAATGTGCTTCGCGTTCTCCAACAGACCTGCGCGCGCGGCGTCGTCGTGGGGATGGAGCCGTTGGACGAAGGGCTGCGCTGGGCAAGGCGGCGAACGACGTGCCCGCTCGTGCAAGGCGACGTCCGTCGCGCCCCGTTTCGCGCGCCTTTCCACCTGATCGGCCTGTTCGATGTTCTGGAACACTTGCCGGACGATGAGAAGGTGTTGAGCGATCTTTACGGCTTGCTGGCGCCGCGCGGGACGCTGGTTCTCACCGTCCCCGCCTATCCGTTTTTATGGAGCTATTTCGACGAAGCATCGCACCACGTTCGCCGCTACCGGCCCGCTGAACTCGGACGGAAGCTCGCCGGCGCGGGCTTCGAGATCGAGTACTTCACACCCTACATGATGAGCATTTTCCCGCTGCTGTGGCTGAAGCGGCGATTGTCGGGGTTCTCGCGCCGGCCGGTTGGAGCAAGCGATGGCCGTCGCATCCACGAACTGGCCGCCGGGGAGCTGCGGGTCACGCCCATTCTCAATGGCCTGTTGTGGTTTCTGCTGAAACCGGAATGGCGCCTGATCGCCCGTCGCCGCCGGTTGCCCTTTGGGACGTCGCTGCTGGCCATTGTGCGCAAGAGGTGAGGAGGATGTTGAGGGCGACCCGCAAAGTGGCGCAGCCTGTCAGGCTGTGATGCTCATGGGTCGGAGACGGCGTCCACAGACGCTGACAGCCTGCACCACTTGCTTTTCGCATTTCCGTCGCTTTGGTCTTGACGCGCAAGCGCCTTTTTGTGAAACAAGGCGGGATGGTTGTCGCCATCGAGCACGGATGGAGGATGTCACAATGCAAAGACGAGTGAGGCGATCGTTTGCAGCCGCGACGTTCGGCTCAGTCGGCTTGGTGTGCGTTGCGGTCTTGGTCCGGCACTTCGAAATCTAGAATGGTGGCAGATCCGCGGGTGTTGGCGACACGGATTTCAAAGACATGCCAACCACCCGAAAAAGGGCCGAACCTTTCTATGACGCCGTAGACCGGGCGGCTGCTTAGAGTATTGACCTGGCGGACAAAATGACCATCCACGTAGACATCTGCCAGGCCGCTCCACATATCCCGTCGCGTTCGGAGATTGATCCACGTTCCTTTGAATCGCAGTGTTGCTGAAGCACCCGCCGCACGTGACCAGTGTACGCTAGGATGGTACCCCGCCCAAGGAAGGTGTCCCTTCGTCTCCGAAGTGGCATTCCACGGACCTGAGTACGTGATCGCCGGGTCCATATCATCGAAGTGGCCCTTCATGCCACGGCGGTAGCTCTCCGTCCAGTCAATGACGTCCCCGTTCAAGTAGCGCAGCACAAGGAAAATCTTTTGTTGATTGGGGTTGGGCAGTTCCTCTTCATGGGTTAATACTTCGAAAGAACATCGGGAAGGGCCGACGAGCCCGAAAAAATTCTCACTATTAGGTGCCACCGATTGCGGATAGTCCAAGAAGTAAACGGTTTCAGGCTTGGTTTGCGCTTCGGATAGCCGCTTCAAGGTGCCGTCAACTATGGTTCTCATGACCCGGCCGCTGTCGCCATAGTAACGCGACTTCTCCGAGAGGTGCCAGCATTCCGGAATAATGAAAATCCCACAGAAGCAAACAGTCACCACAGCCGCAATACTGGCCTGCAGCTGCAAGCGAGTACGTAAGGCACGCGCGAGACGGTCCGCCAAACCCCCGATCACCATTGCTATTCCGGGCGTGGAAACGTAAAGATAACGGTCGGCAATAGCGGATGGCACCCATAGGGCAAAGAACAAGCCCGCTGTTGCCGTCCACCAAGCACCGAAGGAGGCCAGCGGGCCCCCGACCGCGAAAAGAATGGCCAGGACGGATGCCCCAACGGCGCCGCACACCCAGAGCATTTGATTCGTGTAGTGCATGTTATGCGGCACATAAGACTCAAATGGTTTGAGCGTTAACTCCCCGATGAAGCGCGCCCAACCCTTTGCTGGTTCCTGAGGCGAGAGAAAACTCTTGATCAGTGCCTGACGGCGCTGGACTGTCCGTTCGGGCGGTCCTTTAGTGATGCCCGCGAAGAGCAAGACCGGAAGGATAAAGGGAAGGGAGTGTAGCAATACCCATTTCGCGCGGGTGCGCCATGACTTCGCTGCTGCGGGACCGAATCTGGCTAAGAGCAACGGCAAGATAAGCAAAAAGCCGAGCTGCCCGGTGCTGGAAATCAACTGCAAGAACACGAGCCCTAGAGACAAGAAATAATAACCAACCACTCCTGAGGCACAGTATTTATGGAGAGCCAATAACGTAAGCAAGCCGAACGTCAATCCGAAAACAGCATAATTCGCGGTGAGCCATAGCACTGGTTCCGCGCTCGAGGCGCGCGTTAGAAATATGAACGCAGTCACGATGGACACCCAACGGGCTGACTCCGCAGAAAGTCGTTGGACCAGCCTAATCAACAAATAGAAATTCAGAAGATGTAAAGCCAAACTAGTCAAATGATGGCCTGGTGCCCATAGGCCGAACGCGACCTGCCGGAGGAAGAACGCCGCAAGTGGGACTGGGTCCCAATATAAGTAGTAACTGAAGCGCCCACCCGGGCTTAGCCACTCGAGGATCGCATTTAGACTGCGGCCGCGCGTAGTAAAAAGGAAGTGAAAGTCGTCGCTCCTAAAGTATGTGAAAACTCCCGGCCCAAAAAGAAGAAGCGAGAAACAGATCGCTGTCGCCGCGACCGAAAGCCGCGGTGCCCGCTTTATTTGTGTGAGGATCTTCTTAATCCATTCTCCCACGGAGATTCCTCCATCACGCATATTCTCAAGTCCTTTACTGCATCATGAAGCGATGCGTGAGGCAACCACGCCTGCTGCGCTGATACACCACGCTGGCGCGTAGGCCCTTCGTTTGAAGCCTCTCTACGGCCAATTCTCCCGACGAGGAGCATATTAATGGAGTATCTCATAACACCCGACTGTCACCAGGGACGCCCACGCCTGTCAAGCGGAAACCACATCCATCTCAGCCACGGATCAGCCTCGCTTCGTCCCGACCGGCGGTAGCGTGCGGCGGTTGGGCTCGACTGATCTGCTGCTTCCATCGGGGATTCCCTCTTCGGAACAATACGTCAAAATCTCAGCCGATGCGGCGAGGCCACCGCAAATGACCTTGACCTCCCGCACCCCATGTCAGTAAAGATTTCGTGTGGATCGAATGCTGCGTGCGGGCGTGGCCCGATATCGCCCAGAGCACCCGCGCCGGTCGAGGCCCGGAGAACCAGCCGCCGGTTCGGTCGAGAACTCGAAGGCATGCCGGTATTGATACTTGAAGCCTGAACAACAGTCCGCTTCAGATTCACCCAGCCCACCCGAAGAACCGAGGGGGCATTTCGCGCGCCTTCGGACATGGGTTCCTATTCATTTGGCGGCCTCGCGCACCGGACGCCACGCGGGGATGGTTGTGGCGGGCAACGCGGTCAATCGCGCGCTCACGTTTCTCGTCCAATCGGTTCTCGCCCGCGCAATGGAAAAACCGGTCTTTGCCGTCTTCAACCTGACGGCGATGACCCTCGAGGTCGCCAGCGAGCTGGCCGACCTCGGTCTCAACGTCAACCTCGTGCGCAACTACAGCCGTCACGCCGAGACCAACCGCCCGGCGGCGCTGTCGGTCGTTCAACTTGTTCTGCGAATCAAGGTTCTGTGGGTTCTGTTTCTGACAACGATGCTCTATCTGCTGGTTCCCTGTTTCGCCGGGCTGCTGGGCGATCGCGAGGAATTGACCGGGCCCTTCCGGTTTGCAGCGGTGGGTCTGGCCGGGCCGGTGATGGTCTATTTCGCTCTGGCCCATCTCCAGGCGGTGCGGTGGTTCGGGCGCTACATTCTGGTCAACGTTCTCGAACGGATCGGACTGCTGGCTTTGGTGGCGATCCTGGCCTTTGCAGGCCATCTCACGCTTCATTCGGCGTTGGGGGTTTGGATTCTCTTCCCCTTCCTGGCCGCGGCGCTCGGCCTGATTCTCGCGCCGCACGACTACTTGCGAATCCGGCGGATCGAGCCGGGAGTGGCGCGCGAGGTCTTCCATTTCGGCAAGTGGGCGTTGGTCTCCTCGGTGCTCACGCTGACCCTGTGGCGGCTGGACGTGTTCATGATGTCGGCGCTTTCCAGCCGGGAGAAACTGGCGGACTACATCTTTGCGATCCGCCTGATGGCCCTGTTTCAGGTGATCACGCAGGGGCTGAGCACGGCGTTGCTTCCGCGCGTGGGGCGGTTCCAGTCGGTCGCCGAGTGCCGTTCCTACCTGAAGATGATTTGGAGGCTCGCCCCGGTGGTCGCGCTGGGAAGCATCGGGGTCTGCCTGATCGCGCGGCCGCTGATGGTCATTCCGTTCGGCCCGAAGGCCGTCGAGGCGATTCCGGTCTTTCGGATTCTGCTGATCGGCGAAGCGCTGATGATGCTGGCCGTGCCGATGTCGCAGCTGTTTTACCGGCTCAACCGCGTGGACTTGATCTGCGTGATGAACGTGGTCATGCTTCTTGTCTGTGTCGGAGCGAACTGGGTTTTCATTCCACGGTATGCAGGGATCGGCGCCGCGTGGTCCTATTTGCTGGTGCGGGCCTCGGCGATGGCCTGCACGGTCGGCCTGTTGGCCTATGCTCTGCGCCGACGGGACCGAGAAGGCCGTTTGGGTGATTGAGCGGGCGGGCGGAACCGCGCCTCGAGGAGCGACCGATGGCCACAACGGAAACTCGCAAACTCAACGTCGGCTGCGGCCGCGACATTCGCGCAGGCTACGTGAATCTCGACGTGACGCCGCTGCCCGGCGTGGACGTCGTTCACGATCTGTCCGTTTTCCCCTGGCCGTTTGACGACGAGACGTTTGACGAAGTCCTGATGATGAGCGTCCTGGAGCATTTGCCCAACGTCGTGCGGACGGTCGAGGAGCTGTGGCGGATTTGTCGCGACGGCGCAAAGGTTGTGCTATGCGTGCCGCACTGGAACAGCCGGACAGCGTGGCTCGATCCGACGCACCTTCGGCCGTTCGACGCCGAGACGTTCGATTTCTTCGATCCCGAAGCCGAGCTGTGCCGCGAGCGGTCTTACTACACGCGGGCGCGGTTTCGCGTCGAGGCGGTGACTTATCACGGGTTTTGGTTCCGACGGGCGTGGCCGTGGTCGAAACGGGTGACGCGCGAGCGGCCGCGGCGCCAGCTCATGCGGCTTCTGACGTCGCTGCCGGATATTGTTCACTATCTGGACTTCGAGCTGCGGGCGCTGAAAAGCGCGGAAGACTCTCGGCCCGACGCCAAAGTCCATCCAGAAGATTGAGCCGTTTCTCTCCCGTCTCCCGCCCCTCGCCTCTCACTTCTTCGGCGCTTTGGGCGCCTCGGCCACGCGGAACGTCATCTGGGGGCTGGTCAGGATGAAGCCGTCCCAATAGGCGCGCGAGTTGGGCTGCGAGAGCGCCACGTCGCGCGACGGCGTCAGGTGGACGACAAAACGATACGCGCCCGGTTTTTCCAGTCCGCGCGCGCGATAGAGATAGGGAACCAATTCGGCGGTCGCGGTCGTCTCGGCCGGCACGTAAAGCGGACCTCCAGCCACGACGGTCTCGTAGTCGGGGAATTCGTACTCGACGTCGAAGGCCAAATCCACGGGGAGCTTCTCGGTCAGCTCCCAGTGATTGTTGCTGAAGACTTCGAGATAGCCGCCGCTGGGTTGGGGGACAAGGCGGCGTGGGACCCGCGGCGGCATCCGCGCATATCGCCTCGACGCGCTCGCCGGGATCAGCGTGCCCGCGCCGGTGGTCGGCGTGTCGGGACCGGCGATGAACCGGAAGGTGCGTTCAACCTGGGCGTCGAGCTTCGGGTCGGTCTTGGCCGGCAAGTCAATGTTCTCGTTGGGCAAAGCGACGTGGAATTCCATCTCGGGGGTTTTTACGGTCTGGCTGGTGGCGGCCCCTCGGACGACCCTCACCGTGTACTCGGTTTCGACACTCAAACGATGCTTGCCGGGGCCGTAGTCGCCCGGGCTGAGACCGCTGACATAGACCGACGGGGTGGCGATGGGATAGCTGCGGCCGACGGCGCTGCCGTCCACATAGACCTGGCTTCTCGAAAGGAAGCGCAACGTGTCGGGAAGGTTGAGGCTGGCAGGCCAGGCCGAACTGACGCGCAACATGGCCGATGACCCCAGCGGATAGACCGTCCGCCCCGCCAGGGTCGCGCGTCCGAAGGTATTCAGGACGGACTGCTGCTGTTCGCGCGTCAGAACGCCGGCACCCCAGGCCTGAAGCAGCATCTCGCACCAGCGCTGCCGATAGGGCAACGCCAGGTCGGTGCACCGATTCAGAATCTCTGCGATCGTGTTCGCGGGAACCAGGCTCCAGTCGGACGCCGACAGAGCGAGCGGCGCTCCGGCCCGGCGCTTGATCCACCCTTCGAGGCGGGCGAAATCCCAAGGCTTCAGCGCCAGTTTCTGCGCGTATCGCTTCTCGTACCACTTCGCCCAGAACTGGGCCGTCAGATAGCCTCCCGACGCCCCGGTCTCTTTCGTGGGTCCGTAGCCCGAAAGCCAGATCATCTGCTGGCTGATTTCTGGACGCAGCGGGTCGTCGGGTTCCTGGAGCGCCAAAATCAGCTCGGCCACACAACTGGACTCCTCGGTCGTGGCCAGGGAGCGAAGCAGATGGGGCCTCAGCGGGTCGGCGGGATCGCGGGTCGCCCGGTAGCGTCGAAGCAACGTGGCGGAACAGGAGGCGTCGGCGAAATCGCCCAACGCGCGCGCGGCGCTCAGGCGAACCGTGGTTGAGGTGTCGCCGAGGCTTCGCAGTGCGGCTGAGATGACCTCGGGCGCTGCCACGGAAGCCAGCTCCTGGAGGCCGGCCAGACGCTCGGAGGCGCGGTCGGATTTGGTCTTGGCCACCGACTGAAGCACCGACGGCGACGGGCCGGGCCGAATGGCCGGCCAGGCGGAATTGGCGACCGGCTCGAGCTTCTTGCCGTCGCGAATTGCGTCCACTTGCTGGGCCACCTCGCGATAGATCAGCGCGGCCTGAGCGAGCACTTCGGGCGAATGAGGTGAGCGAGTCGAGGGCACGATGAACGCACGGAGCGCGCGGAGTTGAATCAGCGGACTGGTCATTCGGTCAATGGCCCGAAGGCGCGCCAGATCGCTCTGCCAGAGGCGAAGCGTGTCGAGAACCTCGGAGAGCGTTGCGTTCTGGGTGCTCGGCGCAGTGACCGCGAACTTGGCCGACTTGCGCGAGGCCAAGGCAGCTTTTCGCGCAACTGACGGGGGGACCAACGGCCGTTCGACCAGCTGGGGAGCCCCGCCGCCCGAGCTGCGGCTGTACCAGAAGACCTTGTTGTCGCGCACCCAAAGGCAGCCGTTGGCCGCGCGGGAACGCGGGATGGTCTCGAGAATCCACCAGCGCTTGTTGTACAAGCGGAGAAACAGGATGGCTTGATTGGCGGCTTGTTCCTGCGCGGTGGGCGGCGCGGCCAAAAACAGCCCACGGCGCAGGCGCTCGAAGTTCGCGACCGTCAGCTGCGGAAGCGCGTTCTTCTGACCGAGGACTTCGTTAATCTTCACCGTGTCGCCGCCGAGCGCCGTGGCGAGAACAACCAGGTCGCTTTGACGCGACAGGTCGAAGAGCGCCGTTGGGGGCAACGGTGACGGAGGGTAGGCGGCAGGACCCGCCCACGCCACGCCGCCGAGGGCAACGGCCATCGCCGCCACGGTGAAGACCCGCGCGAGGCGATAGCGACCACCCTCCCCGGCGAACCAGCGATCCGCGGCGCCGGGTTTTGTCCTGTCGGGGAGTGGATCCGATGACTTACGCCAACGGGTGGACCCGAAGAGGGAGTTCCTCTGGATCATATCTGTCCTGTTACTTCCGGTGAATGTCGAGGGCCACGCCTTCTGGCAGGCCGATCGCACGGGAACACATACGAAATCCCGGCGGCGCTGTCGAGGACAATTTGAGCAGCCGCTGGGGGTAGAGAACGTCGCGAAAAGCAACCGTAGCGGAGGCTCCTCCGAAAATCGGCTTGCAGTAGAACTGCCCGGCGTGTCGCGACGCCGCTAACGCGGCTACTACCAACTTCCTTTCCCCTTCTGACGGGCGCAGCGCCTGATCAACGGCCTCTACTTCGTCTCCAACGTCATCCTTCGCACGCTGAAGGCGTAGTATTTCCCGCCGTCCCCCAACGCCGAGAACACGAGGTGCATCTCGCGGCCGTCGCTCGTGATCCATTTGCTCGGAAGTCGGTAAGAAAAGGTGTTGCCGCAATCCCACTGCTCGGTGTGAAACACCGTCGTCCAAGGACCCCAGGGCTCCGGTGCGTCATAAATGCCCCAACCGCCCTTGTGGTTGTAACCGATAGCCATGAGGTAGCGCCGAATGCCGGAATTATAGACCACGTCGAGCCGTTGGCAGTGCTTCGGGAAAGAGAACACGTGTGCGCGTTGATTGATATCTGTACTCCATTTGGGCCGGCTCGCGCCGTCCGTGCCCGAATAGAATTCATAGGCATTGCGCTCGGTGATCTGGTCTTTCGGCACACGGGCCAGAACGACGCCATCATATATGTCATAAGCCGTTGGCCCGTCCTGCGAGTAAACATACACATAATTGTCCCGCGCACCGCCGTAGTTCTTGCCGAAATTCAGAAACGTGGGGCAACCGAAGCTCGTCGTAAACGTAAACCCATATTCCCACGTTCGCGCGTGGTTTCTCGACCAGGCGATTCGCGAGTTCTTATACACATTGCGGAACCACAAGTTGAGAACGCCATCGGCCATCAGGATGCCGCTGGTTTTCGCTCCCTTGGCGCCGCTGCCGTACTGCTCGCCGGTCGGCGAAGGGATGTTCTCGCCTCGGAAGTCCGGCGGATGGCCGATGATCTTCGCAAAACCGGCGCTGAGTTCCTTTGGCGGCCGAGGTTCAAAACCATAGCCATCGTTGTAGGCGGTATAGATGCAGTCATCGTCGCCCCAGGTGACGGGCGTATTGTCGCCGTGGCCTTTCGGAATGATCTCGTCTTTCGGTGCGAAACGAATGGATTGGATGACGGGGCTGCGTGGGTAAGGCGCCTCACTCGCAGCCGGGGAATCGGCGGAAATGGCAACGCGCGTCACAAACACTGCTGCGAAAGTCGTCCATAGGCGGATCAGTCGAATCATATCTCACCCCCTGGGGCTTTGCCTTCCCGCGTCAGTAGTTCTGATACCGGAGACTCGGCCCGTTGACGGCCCAGGACAAGCCCAAGTGCTGATACCAGGTGTCGCGCTCGGCCTCGATCTTCTTTGCCCGCTTCGCGGCCTCGCGGTCGTTTTGTTTCGCGGCCGCCCGGGCGATCGCCCAATCGTGACGAATGCGGCCCATCTCGACCGCCTTGCGCAGGAAGGCGATGCGTTTGTGGACCATCGCGTCGTCGCCGGCTTTCTGGTCGGCGGCATTCAGCAGCGCACTGCATTCGGCGAAAACGTCATCCTTGCACCAGGCCGCGAACTGCTCCGGCGCGTTCATCTGCCGTTCTTCCGTGCAGATCCGGGCGAACTCAGAGGTCGTCTCTTCGACGCAGCGATAGTATTCCTGGATCGCCTCGGCGGCCGGGCCGAACCCGGCGCGACAATAGTCCGAGACAACGGCGTCCACGTCGCATTTCGGGTCCCACAGGAGTTTCGCCAATATGTAATAATTCAGCCCCTCGCCCGCCCAGTGTTGATAGCAACAGTCAAAGTCAGTGTACATCATTCGATGCTCAAGGGAGAAACGAATATCATCGGCCAGCTTATGTACATAAATCGTGGGGTAGCCAAGACCTCCAATCAGCGAGTTGGGCCGCAAGAACAGCTGGTTGGCCGCCTGAGACCAGCTCAGCCAATTGTTCAGCGACTTCTTGTTTGCGGCGTCGTTCAAGTAGTGGCCGCCCACGTAGCCGATAATAACGTTGGGATGCACTGTTGCATGGACCGGCGGCAGACGATAGGCGCTGTAAGCGTAAGCTCCGAGATAGCGATCGGGGAGTTCTTTGGCGACAATTTCCGCCACCGCCGAGTAGAACTTGACGTAGCGATCCGTCAGCGAGGGATGCTTCAGGCGCGTTCCGTCCGGCCCCCACGACTCGATCATTTCACCGTCGGGCGCATCCCACGCCTTGCAGGCGTCACACTGGCAAAAAGTGGCGCGTCCGCCGTCGTTGGGCGAGATCGAGACACAGTCGAGCGTCGGGTCTTTCCGCAGCTTTTCAACACACTCGCGGGCGACTTGCTCGATCAGCGAGCGATTGGATACACACATCTGCGCGCGCTCGCCATTGTTCGCCTTGCTGTTGTCGCGCGTGCCGTCAGGCTGCAGGGCGAACCATTCGGGATGGCTTTTGGAAAACCGCGCCCAATAGGTTCCGAACGAGTGTCCGTAGCTCCCGCTAAAGCTTCCGCCCAAACGATGAAACCGAAACCACGGTTCTGCCTCGGCGGCGTGGCGCTTGAAGTCCTCGGCCTTCCAGCCCAACTTGTCCAGGCCCGCCTGGATTCGGTCGCTGTAGCCGATATTGCGGATCGCCCGTTTGCGCAAAGGCGGTGCATATCGGAAGGCAACATCGCCGACCTCAATCGTTGCCCGTTTGGGCGCCACCTCGCCCAGTTCTCCCGGCCACAGTACGCGCACGCCGAGAAATCGTTCGGCGAATTCTTCGACGGCCCACAATGTGCCTTCCAGCGCGACGCCATCGGGCCGGGCGTCATCGCCAATAATCGCGAGGGCATCGGGGAATGTCTGAATGCGGATTTCCTCTAATTCAAACTTTGCGGGATCGACACCAGAAGCGCGGCCGGCCTCGGTATCGCCAACCAAAATCCGAGTGCGCTCCCGGGCTTTCGCCGCACGGCTTTCCGGTTCGATCGCCACCTTTGCGCCGCTGACCTTCCCGATCCACAGCTGCAATTCTCTTGCCGCCGCCCTTGCCGCTCGCGAGGGCTTCTCCGCCGTAACGATGACGGACGCCGGCTTGCCGTCGCGGACGAGAACGAGCGGGTTCGGACCGCTCACCGCACTTTCGACACATGCCAGAAGCGCAAAAATGACGCCCACTACACGAATCATCTCTCCACACCTCCTCAACACACAAATCTCCCTGGTCCTAAGACTATTTCCCGCCAAGCCATAAAAACCATGATTTCGTAAGGTCCCGTTTTGCTCCCGGCAGCACGAAACAATAAACGTCGTAGCGGATCTCGCTCCAAGCCGGCTCGGGCAAGGGATGGCCGGGGAAAAGCGGCCGCTCGACCAGCGTGAATTTAATCCTCACGCGAATCGCCGAGCGTCCCTCCGTCAGGTCGCGCGGCGCCAGAAACTCGTCGTCGCGAAACCGCCGGTTCGACGTCTGCACCACGTGCAGCGTCGGATCGAGCTCGCCCTTGGGCCGCGAAAACACGCACGTGTTCGATCCGGCCAGATACCAGACGCCCGCCGGTTTCCATTCGGACTGCCGCGAATTCGCATCGGCGATATACACTTCCGCGCGCTGGTTGGGAAATGCATAATCCAGCTTTCGTCGCAGCAACACTCCATAGTTCCTCGGCTCAATCTTGAGTGTAAATTCTGACGTCCCCTTCGTAAAGCGTCCCTTGTCGGTGTGCGGCGGATAAACCTCTCTGCCCTTGAAGGTGTCCACACCCCACTCATAACGCGATGTGATCTCGACGGGCGCCGATGCCTCGGGCGAGACATAACGGTGCGCCTTCTCGCTTTGCGGGTCGGCGATTTTCAACTCGTCGGTTTTGATGAGCGACGGGCTGGGAACTCCATACCAATAGACGACTGACTCGTAGTGCTCGTTCGACTCGTTCGTGCCGCCGTGCTCCAAACGGATGACGGCGTTTCTGCCGAACGGCATCAGGTCGGCCAGCAGGAAGCGATAGGCGGACTCGATTTTGTCCTCATCGCATTTCGCCTCTTTGGCGTTGCGCGCGCCGACCGGATGGCCCGCGAACGGCAGCGTCATGTTGAGTCCGCCCCAGTAGTCGCCGCCGCCGCCCCACTCTTCGGTCCCTGTGCCCTGGGCCTGTGGCGTCTGGCTGTCGTCGAAAAAGAAACGCGGATCGCCCTCGAGCGTGTTGAGCACCGCGTTGTGCGAGAAGATCCACGACATTCCGACAAAGCTGCCCGACCAGTCGCCGCCGCCTTCGACCTTGTGCGTATCGAGCAACACCAGGTCTTCGCCCGGCGTCGGCGCGGGATGGTCGCGATACGTCGCGTGAAAATAGGCCACGTGGTTCGCCGGATCCTTGTAGGGTGCATAGCGAACGTTCCAGCGCACGCCGCGAATGGTCTCCGTGGTCGGCCCGATCAGTTCAAACCGCGCCGAACGGAAGAACGGCATCGGATAGTAGCAGGCGAGATGGACGCGCTCCTTGTCGAACCGCACGTGGATCGGAAATCCTTTCACCAGATACTCGCGGTTGTCGCGGTTGTAGAGAGTGCCCGTTCCGAAAAAGAGCGCGATCGGCGCGTCAATCGAAGGCGAAAGCTGATTGTCCCACGTCACGCGCAGGCGGGCGCGGCCAAACGCAATCGCTTGTTCGCGCGGCGCCGAAATCTGAATCGCGCGCAGCATCGAAGGCGCTCGCCGGATCGTGACGAGCGGGATCGCCCGATTCGCCGGCAGCGTCACCTCGCCGCTGTCCTCGCGAACGCCCAACCGCTTGCCTTCCGCCGTGCCGGGCCTCGGTGCAATGTCGGTTCCGGCGCGGCCGATCAGCTCGAGCACGTCCTTGTCCGGCGGCGTTTTGCCGTCCCACGCGCGAATCGGCTGCGAGAGAGGCGCGCCCCGCGCGTATTGCTTGTATATGTAGTACCCCGTCCCATAACACGTGCGCGAATAGGCCATCTGAAACGACCGCTCGAACGGAATCGGCGCCCACGTCAGGTCGGCGCCTTTGGTGATCGCCCACGTCCAGGTCAGCGGGCTGGGAAACAACTTTTCGGGCAGAAAGACCGATCCCTCGGCGGGATGAAGCGGGTCGGACGTGCTGGTCTCGCGAACTATGTGATCCGCGCCGTCCACGACGTAATGCCACGGGCTGCCGTGCCAGTGGTTGTAACGCGCAAAGTAAAGGACGCCGGGGCCTTCGACGTCGAGCGTGACGTTGAAATCATCGCTCCGCTGATAGAGAAAGTGGCTGGCGTCGGCGGTTTCGTTCCCGCCGCTGCGGTCATAGGTGCTGCGCATGTACGCGCGCTCGCCGATCCGCTGATAGGGCCACCGCTCCCACATGCGATAGGCGTCGAGGCCCACTGGAATCACCGGCGGCTCTTCGGCCAAAGCGCTGGAGGCGGCGATCGAGAGCAGCGAAATCAGCCCGCAGAGACACCGATGCACCTTGTGCATGATTCTTTCTCCTCGTTGTGACAATCTGTGAATCGCAAGACCCGTGATCGAGCCAGGGCAACCGAAAGCCCGTTTCGATCTGTGGCCGTCCACCGCCGGACGTGTAGTTACGCCGGCTATCGCAAGCCCCATGACGGACATGCGGTTCGGCGATTTGCAAGTGGGAAAGCACCCGGCGGCCAAATCCCTCCGCCCGCCTTTCTGTTCATTTCCGGTTGCGTTCAGAGACGGCCTCATCGTAAAATCAAACAGATTGGATGATGGGGTGCGGCGGGCCATGCTATTTCGGGACAAGAAACAGACACCTCCACCGGCGCCGGCCGAACCGTCTTCCACCGCTTCGCCGTTCGACGCGCGCAAGTCTGCCATTTTGTCGTCGGCCAATGGCGACGTCCAGGGGTCGAGCTCGCTTCTTCTCAACGAAGAGCTGGCCGGTCTCGCCGTTCCGTTCGACGAGGAGCCGGGCATCCCGTCGGCCAACCAGTCCTCGGCGGTCATGTTGCCGGCCGGGCCGATGGAATCGGTCGGGAGCGAAGAGAACGATCTGGGCGTTCTTCGACTCGACGAGATTTCCGAAGAACCGCCGCTGGTGGACGAAGGCCCGACTCTTTCCCCCAAAAGCGAACGAGCCGCTTCGCCGGCCGTTCCACCGTCAAAAGCCTCTCCATCGGGCGAGCCCTCTCCCCCCGCTTCAACCGACGAGGAAGAATTGCGCGTCATTCTTCTGGACGAGGCAGCCGACGAGCCGTTGCCGGAAGCCGCCGCACCGACTGCCGCGAAGAAGTCCGCCATTCCTGCCCCGCCGCCCCGGTCCCATGAGCCGCCCGTGGACGAAGAGGAGTTGCGCGTCGTTTCGCTCGACGAATTGACGACCACAGAGTCGCCAACGCCCGCCGCGCCGCCTGCGGCCACGCCGGGTGTCCCAACATCGTCCGCCACGCCAACCGCGCCCTCCGACGCGGCGGACGATGCGGACGTGAGCGTGCTGTTGCTGGGCGGCGGCGCATCGCCGCTAATAGAGCTGGCCCAAGCGGCCGGAATTCCCTCGGCCCCAGCGGAGACCGAATCGCTGGAGGCACCCGCCGATTTCATCCACGGAACTAGTTCGCTTCTCATGGGGACCGACCGCGCCGCCGGTCCGGCGGTTTCGGAAGAGTCTTCGGTCGAGACGCCGCGTCGTTGGAAACGCAGCCGCGAGAAAGTCCGAATCGTCCCGCCCGAGCCGCAGGCCAGGGTCCAGTGGTTCTCAAACGCCGATGCCTGCGCGCTCTATTGCCGCAAACACCACCGGCCGCTCCTGCTCTACTTCACCACCGGCGACGTCGAACAATGCCGCGCTTACGAAGAAGCGATCCGGCGCGACGAAATGCGTCCCTTCCTCTGCTCCTATGTCTGTTGTCTGGTCAACATGGCCCAGGTCGAGGGGCGCAAAGTGGCCATGCGCCTCGGCGTTCCGACCGACGGCCCTGCTATGGTCGTGTTCTCGCCCTCCGGCCGCGAATATGCGCGTGTGCTCAAGCCCGAGGCCGATTGGCGTTTTCTGGCCACGATGCTGTTTTGGGGTCTGCGATGACCCTTCCAGTGATGCGGGACAGCCGCATGGAGCAGGTTGAGAACATGATAGAGTGCGGATCGCGGCCTCCATTGACCGGAATCCCTGTTTCGTCGTCCGAAGAAAAGGGCATCCACGCGTGCGTATTGCGCTGATCTATCCAGCCACCGATTTTGACCGCCGACATCACCCCGATGCGTTGCCCACCGGCATTCTGTACCTTGCAGCGTTGGCCGAGCATCGGCGCGGCGACACGGTGGACGTCTTTGATGCCCGCCACGGTCCCCCTTTTCCCGATCGCGCCCAGCTTCACCGTTACGACCTGATCGGCTTCACCGCGATGACCACCCAGATTTCGACCGCCCTGCAACGGGCCCGCCGCATCTGCGATGGCGGTTTCCGTGGACCCATCGTGTTCGGCGGCCCTCATGCCAGCGTCGCTCCCGACCATCTGAAAAGCCTTCCGTTTGTGAACGCGGTTTTCCTCGGCGAGGCCGAAGAAACGTTTTTGCACTATCTCGACTATCTCGAAGGCAAGCCTCACCGGCTCGAGCGCGTATGGGTCCGCGATTCGAGGGGGCAATGGCAATTTCATCCGGGGGAGAGCTTCGTCGAGGATCTCGACTCGCTTCCGTTTCCCGCGCGCGAAAAATACGGCGATCTGGCGGCCCGCGTTCGTTTCATCAACATGACGACCACGCGCGGCTGTCCATATCAGTGCAACTACTGTCAACCGACCAAGCAACTCCTCTTCGGCAAACGCGTGCGGCGCCGCAGCGTTTCAAACATCGTCGCCGAACTCGAAGACGCCGTTGCGCGGTTCGCCATAAACAGTTTTTCCATTGATGACGACACGTTCACGTTCCATGAGCCGACGGTCGTTGAGTTCTGCCGCCGAATCGCGCCGCTCCGCCTTCGCTGGTCGTGCCAGAGCCGCACGGACATCCGTCGCTCGACGCTCGAGGCCATGCGCGACAGCGCCTGCGACACGTTATTCGTCGGCGCCGAAAGCGGCTCGCAGCGGATTCTCGAACGGATGGACAAGAAGAACACCGTCGAGGCGAACGCGGAGTTCCTTCGCACGTGCCATGCGCTGGGCATTCGCACCTGGTGCAACATGATGGTCGGCTACCCCGGCGAAACGCGCGAAGACATGGAACTCTCGCTCGATTTTGTCCTCCAGACCCGTCCCACGCGCGTCTGTGTCACACAGGTCACTCCCTTTCCCGGCACGTACCTTTGGGAGCGAAACCGCGACGACGTGATCGCCCAGGACTGGAGCGCCTTTGCGCGCCACGTTTTCCGGCCGAAGTTCAAGACTATGGCGCGCCTGCAGCCGCTCATTGACTCCTACAGAGTCCTGATGTCGAAGGAGTGGGAAAAACCCTTCGGCGCGGACGTGGTCGGGCATTCGGGAGCGCTGGTCCGCTGGATCGCGCGGCGGCCGACCATGCTCAGCCTCCTGGTGCGCTGTGCCCCCTGGCTGTTTCGGCGGTTGACTCGACGAGGGCAAAACTACCTCGACGCCTTGGACAAGGCGGTCGAAACGGCGCGTTCGGCGCGCTTGGAGGAAGGGATTCGCCTGTTGGAGGAACTCAAGCGCCGTTGTCCGACCAAGACCGATCCGTTGGGACATTTGGGCTGGATCTATCTCACCACCGGGCGGCCTGACAAGGCCGTTGAGAACTACACGCGTCTGCTGGCGCTCGATTCCGGCAATCCGGAAGTCCGCGCGCTTCTGGCAAAGGCCCGCGAAGCGGCACGCGACGGCCAACTCACCCACACTGACGGCGCGCCAACCGCTTCTTGACGCAAACGCCGCCGCTAACCCACGCGCGTCGCAATGACCCCGATCTCACTTCTCACCTTCTCGCTGTCGGCCATATCAAGGAGATGAACTATAGCACGGCGAAGATGTGACATCTTTCGCTTGCTGTGATGGTACTCCAGCCCTCGTCGCCCAAAGGTGTATTTCATCCTTTCCACTCGAAAACCGGCCGTTTCCAGCAATGCCGCCAGATCGTTTTGCTCATATCCCGGTCGCACATGGTCCTTGTCTTCGAAAACATCAATACCGGGAACCGGAACATGTAGAAACACATGTCCGCCCGGTCGAAGCGCATCTCGAATCTTACGCAGAAACGCGAGATCATCCCTGACGTGCTCCAACACGTCCACACAGTAGATAAGATCAAACGTATCGCGTTCTACATTTTCTGCAAAGTTGGATTCACTCACCGTCACATTGTTCAATCGTTGCCTCTCGATGTGTTCGCGCAGACGTCGAAGCTGCTTCGCGTTCTGCTCACAGGCAATGAACTGCTTATCCCCAAACTGCTTCGCCAAAAAGCACATCGTCGCCCCGTCGCCCGCCCCGACCTCCAGAACGCGCGAGGCGGCTCGGACATAAGTAATAATCCACTCCACCGTCACCATCCGTCTCAGCCGCCCGCAAAAAGACAGATGACGGCCATAGCGAAAAAGGCAGGCAACGAATTTCAGGGGATCAGTCATTCTCGTAGAGGATGTGTTTGCAGCCCTCGGAAAAGAGAGAAGCGTTCGCCGCGGAACGGGCCACCCGAAGAGCGATGAAAAACCAAGTACGAGCGCTTGAGCGTACAGCTGCCGCAGAAGCTTTTTCCGGCCTCTGACCTCTGCTTTCGTAGGACTGGCTTATTTCCGCGGCCCCAGGTGCTTCACAATCAGCCGGCGGACTTCCAGCGGATCCATCGCCCCTTCCTTGCGATAAACGACCTCGCCGCCGGGCTGAATCAAAAGTGTGAACGGCGCCGCGCCGGTCCACTTCTTATCCAGCGCCTCGGCCAGTTTGTCTTTGTCCGTCGAATCATAAATGTAATTCTTGTGCGAGGCCTGGTTCTTTTTCAGGAACGCCAAGGCCTCGTTCTTCTGATCCGGGAGGTCGTCGCTGATCGTAATCAGCTCAAACGCCCGATGGCGGTACATGCGATTCATCGTCACCAGTTCGGGAAATTCGACGCGGCACGGTCCGCACGTGGTCGCCCACACATTGATCAGACGCAGCTTGTCGGAATTGTTCTTTCGCAGCTCCTGCACCTGTGCGGCGCTGATGGATTCGAGCGCTACTGGCTCGGCAGCCAGTTTCTTCATCGTCTCTTCGACGCTCTGGCGCTTATCCGACCACTTGACCGAGCAGCCGAATGTCCTCGTCTTCTCAACCGGCACGGGTTTGCCGGCCAGCATCGCCTCCAGCGCGTTTCGCGTGTCGAAACTCTTGGCGGACTTCTCGGCCTCGGAGTCGTCTATCCGCCCCGAAAAGCAAAGCTTGCGGTCGGCGTCGAAAATGAACACGTGCGGCGTCGCGTTGGGCCCATAGGCGAGCGAGACTTTCTGCGTGTCGCCGTCGTAGAGATAGGGGAAATTGAACTCGGCGTGTTTCGCGCGAATCTTCATCTCGTCGAGCGTGTCGCTCAAATCCGTATATCCGAGCTCATCGAGGCGCAGCGCCTTCGGGTCGTTCGGCGAAATGGCCGCAAAGGCCACGCCCTTGCCCTGATAATCGCTCACCAGTTTCTTCAGCCGCTCCTCGTAGGCCTGAGCGGTCGGGCAGTGATTGCAGGTGAAAACGATCACCAGAATCTTGGCCTTCGCGAAATCCTTGAGGCTGTAGTTCTTCCCCTCCACGCCCGGCAGATTGAAGTCGGGCGCACGATCGCCGATGTTCAACGTTGCGATTTTTTCGGCGCCCCGAACCGTCGAGATCGTGCAAAACACAAGCGCGACAAGCAGACCAAACCCTCGCCTCATGGCGGCACCTCCTCAAATAGTGGCCGTCCCACCGTTCCCGGCCATTGATTGAAGTGTACGGCAACTCTGGGCGTCGTCAAGCTCTGGTTCGATCGAGCGGCCATGTCGTCTTGGATTCGGAATGTGCCTTTTTTCGCGCGGTTAGACACAAAACGCTCTCCCCGCACGTCTATAGAAGCGAAGGACAAGAAAAAGACCCGCGAACAGGACAGTTAGCCGGTAGGAGGCAGAAGAAAATGATCACCCGAACGGAAATCGCAACGGCCACGCTCGCGGTTGTTTTCGGTCTCGCGCTCTTGGCATCCGACTCCACAGGTGAGAGAGAAACAGGACTGGACCAAGGAACCGTCAGAGAATTGGCGGTTCTCTCGCGGGTTCTCGAGAAGCGACTGGCCGAAACTCGCAAGTCCCTCTCCATCGAGCGGCCCCAAATCGTGAACGACGGCGATCCGGCGTTCGAGAGCACGGAATGCTTGGCGGCAATCTGACTCGTTCGACCCTGCCAAAATGAAAAACACGGATCCAACGCCCTTTGTTCTTTCCATTGCAGCCGGGAATCTTGTCGGATAGCATGCCCGGCGATTTATTCTCCCGGCTTGTCCACAAAATGCCTCCTTCGAGCATTTACCAAGATGAAGGGCAGAGAAGAATACGGCCGATTCTTCCTCCCTGTTCAAAAGGAGGACGCTTGATGAACGGCACCGAAAGCGACTACGAAACCCTGGTCAGGCCCATCGAGGATCGCATGATCCGCTCCGTCTGGCGGATTGTCCACGATCCCGACGACGCCGAGGACGCGTTCCAGGAGGCGCTGGCCTCGGTCTGGAAGCGCCTCGACCGCATTCGCCGCCATCCCAACCCGCACGCCCTGATTCTGCGCATCTGCATCAACAGCGCCTATGACATCCTGCGCCGGTCGGCGCGACACCGCCGCCACGAGGAACTCGACGCGATCCCCGAGGATTTGCCCGATCCTGCGCCGTCGGCGTCCGACCGACTGGCGTGCCGCGAGGAACGCGCGGAGATTCTCCAGACCATCGGACAGCTGCCGCGCAAGCAGGGCGAAGCGACTCTGATGCGATTCGTGGAAGAACTCCCCTACAGCGACATCGCTCAGGCGCTGGGCTGCCGCGAGGTGACCGCGCGCAAACACGTCGCCCGCGCCCGCGAGAAGCTCTCCCGGCTTCTCGCCCACCTGCTCCCCACTTCATTCAAGGAGGTCGCGAACCATGAACCCCAACGATAGCAATCACGAGTTCGGTCAGTTTCTGCGAAACAACGTGAATTCGGACGTTCCGCCCGAGGTCGAAGCGCGTCTGCGCCACCATCTCGTCGCGTTTCGCGAGAAAATGGATTCGGCCCAAACCGACAGGCAGCAACGGACGGGGATCATCGCCACGCTCTTCCTGCCCTGGCGCCGGGCCATCGCCTATGCGGTTCCCGTGGCCGCTTTGGCCATAATCGGCGCGGTTCTGGCGATCACCTCCGGCGGCTTCCATCCGGCCAAGGCCTACGCCCAGGCCGTCGGGCAAATGCGCAAAGCCCGCACGATGACTTACACGATGAACCTTCCGCAGTCGGGAATCATGCGGATGCCTCAGCGCATGGAGGTCTGCTTCAAGGAACCCGGCCTGATTCGGCAAACCCTGATTCAGCAAACGTGGCTAGCAGGAATCATGCAAACCGTGGCAATCGTTGACCTCACGCAGAAAAAAGGAATCGTACTCACTTCGCAGACGAAGGAATGTATCGAACTCGACCTGTCGCAGATGCCGCCCGACAAAACGCAGGTGAACATCCTCGATGAGATGAGGAAGATGCCCACGCGCGCTACCGAAGTGCTCGGACAACGCGCGCTCGACGGCCGCACCGTCCAGGACTACCGCGTCACCACCGCAGGGTTGGACACGATCGTCTCGGTGGACGTGCAGACCGGCAACATCGCGCGCATGGAAAGCAAGTTACTCAACGCGCCGGGCATGATTATGGTCATGAGCGACTTTCGCTTCGATGTTGAACTTGACGATTCGCTCTTCGACCTCACGCCGCCCGAAGGTTACCGCAAGGCGCCGGTGCCGGTGAACGTGGCCAATCCCACCGAAGATGACCTGATCCACTTTCTGCGCTGGTGGGCCGAACACAACCTCGCCACGGCGTTTCCGCCCACCTTGCACCCGACGGAACTCCAGGCGAAACTGGTCGAGATGATGAAGTCGGGCGAGCTGGTCGGAGACAAGGAAACGACTTCCACGGAGCGGTTGGTCCAGGAAAGCCTCCGCATGACGCAGGGGATCATGTTCCTCATGCGCATGGCCCCGGAGAACGACTGGCACTATGCGGGCCAGAACGTGAAAATGGGCGAGACCGACAAGGCGATCTTCTGGTACAAGCCCACGGGCAAGCCGACCTATCGCGTCATCTACGGCGACCTGACCGTGCGCGACGTGGCGGCAGGCGATCTGCCGACGACGGCGACGGCTTCGAAGCCATAGTGGACAGCCGACTAACCCGAAGCAGGCGAAGGCGAACAACAGAAGGACGGGCGGGGAACCATCCCCGCCCGTCGTCTCATTCTGCGCGAACCGTTCCCGACTTGAAACTTGCAACCTGCAACTTGGGACAACCCTCACACCACCATCGCCTTCAGCTTCTCTTCGTCGAGTTCCAGTCCCAGACCCGGGCCGGTGGGGACGGTCAGGCGGCCCTCCTTGAACTCGAGCGGGTTCTTGAAAAGCGAATGGATCGTGCTCTTCAGGCCGCCGTGGCTGAGTTCCTGCGCCATGTCGTTGGCGACGAAAACCGACGTGAAATGGAGGTTGGCGGCCTCGCCGATTGTGGGCGAAGTCTGGTGGGGACACAGCCCCTTGTGATGGGCCGAAGCCAGCGCCGCGACTTTGACCGCCTCCGAAATCCCCGCGCACTTGATGAGGTCGGGCTGGAGGATGTCGGGATCGGCTTGCTCGATCAGGTCGCGGAATTGCCAGCGCGTGTATTCATGTTCGCCGACGGCAACCGGGATGTCCACCGCCTCGACCACCTTGCGATAGCCGGCGTAGTCGGTTTGGGCGACGGGTTCTTCGTAATGGATCACGCGGAATTCCTCGATCGCCTTGCCGACGCGAATGGCCGTCTGCACCGAGTAGCCGTTGTTGACGTCATACTTGAGTTCGATGTCCGGGCCAATGGCTTTGCGAACCGTCGCCAGAACGTCGAGGTCGTGTTTGACGTTGGCGTCGGGCACGGTCGGGCCGTAGTCCATGCGAATCTTGACGGCGGTGAAGCCGTCCTTGACTGCCTCTTCGGCGCGGCGGGCCATGTCGGCGGCCGTGGCGCGCCCGCCGCCGCCGATGCTCGAATACATGCGCACCGAGTCGCGCCGCTTGCCGCCGAGCAGTTGGCAGATCGGCAGTCCGGCCACCTTGCCGAGAATGTCCCACAGCGCAATGTCCACGCCCGCCAGAGCCTCGGGCTGAAGGCCCATCACGCCCTGTTTGTACGTGCGATAATAGACCGCTTCCCAGCAGCGCTCGACGTCGAGCGGATTCTTGCCGACGAGAATCGGCGCGAACGTCTCTTTGATCAGCTCGGCGGCGATTTTGGAGTTCATCGGACTGACCTCGCCAATGCCCGTCACCCCCTCGGACGTGCGAACGAGAACGAAGCACCGGCCCTCGCGAATCAGATACGATTCGACGGCCGTGATGCGAATCTTGCTGTTCTCGGCGGCCAAGGCTCTCATCGTGCCATAGACGGGGGCGAGCATTGAACATCCCCCCAGTGCTCCCAGTTGCCGAAGAAAATCCCGACGATTAACGTGCGACATGGTTTTCCTCCAGACAGTTATCCAAAATACGACACATCCAGTTGCGGCACGGGACGGCATTTGTCGAGGCGAACGACGGGCATCCTTACACGGCGAGCCCTGGACTTTGTCGGGATTGCTCTATGCCTCACACGATAGTTTTGCCTTCGCGGCGGACAATTTCGAGCAGAGGGTTCCCGTCGTCGGTTTCCCACTGGCGCTCGCCGCAGGCGAAGGGTTCGATTCGCCAATCGGCCTCCCCGCGCGATTCCCAGAGAAGATCAACGGGTCCTCGTTGCGCGGCGGATCGAACTCCGGCGCCACCACAACCAGGTCAATGTCGCTGTCGGGCGTGGCAGTTCCGCGCACGTGAGAACCGAACAGAACGGCCCGGCGCACGTGGATGCCCGACAACTTCAGGGCTCTCAGATAGCGTTTCGCTATTTGGAGAACAGAGCGGTCAACCATTTGCATATCTCTTCGTCTGCCCCATCACGCCAATAGGCAATCTGTTTCTCAACGTCCACCGATCACCGTTTCCGCCGTCCCCAGCGGACCATCTTGCTGATTCGCAGTATGTTTTCCAGAGATACCCAAACGCAACGGAAAGATACGGCTTATCCAAAATACGACACATCCAGTTGCGTGGCGGCGCGATACTCGTCGAGGCGTCCCACGGGCGTGGTCGTCGGCGCGCCCTTGACCTTCTCCGGATCGTTCTCCGCCTCGCTCTTGATCGCAATCAGCGCTTCGACAAACGCGTCGAGCGTTGCGCGGCACTCCGTCTCGGTCGGCTCGATCAGCATACACTCGGGGACGATCATGGGAAAATAGACGGTCGGGGCGTGAAAACCATAGTCGAGCAGCCGCTTGGCAAAATCGCCCGCCTTGACACCGGTCGCCGCCGCGATCTTGCTCAACGAAATCACGAACTCGTGCATGCAGTATTGCGCGAAGGGAACCTCGAAATGGTCGGCCAGCCGCGCGCGCAAGTAGTTGGCGTTGAGGACGGCCAGTTGGCTGTTGCGCTTCAGCCCGTCGAGACCATGGAGCAGCATATAAGCATACGCGCGAACCGCCACGCCGACGTTGCCCTGGAAGGCGCTCAGGCGGCCGATCGAAAGCGGCGCGTCTTCGGTCAGCGTGAGTCGCCCGCCCTCGCCGCGAACCAATCGCGGCACGGGCAGATAGGGTTCGAGATCGGCCGTGACGCCGACCGGCCCGCTGCCCGGCCCGCCGCCGCCGTGCGGCGTCGAGAACGTCTTGTGCAAATTCACGTGGACGACGTCGAAGCCCATGTCGCCGGGCCGCGCCAGTCCGGCGATGGCGTTGAGATTGGCGCCGTCGTAATACATCAGGCCGCCGGCCGAATGTACCTTCTCAGCGATCTCGACAATGCGCGTCTCGAACACCCCGACCGTGTTAGGGTTGGTCAACATCATCCCGGCGACCTGGTCGTTGAGGTGCATCTTGAGGTCGTCGAGATCGGTCGTCCCGTCGGGTAGCGCGCGGATCGTTTTGACGGTCATGCCCGAAAGCACCGCGCTGGCGGGGTTGGTTCCGTGGGCCGACTCGGGAACGAGAACGACGGGCCGCGGTTTGCCCTCGCGATGGACGTGCCGGGCCTGGATGATGCTCATGCCGCAAAACTCGCCCTGCGCGCCCGCCGCCGGGTTGAGCGTAAAGGCGTCCATGCCGCAGAGGGTCGCGAGGCAATCTTCGAGCGCGGCCATGACCGCCAGGATTCCCTGCGTATCGTCGCCGTCTTCGAGCGGATGAAGCCAGGCGAAGCCGTCGAGGCGCGCGGCGTTTTCGCACAGCCTCGGATTGTACTTCATCGTACACGAGCCGAGCGGATAGAAGTGCGTGTCTATCGAGAAGTTCTTTTGCGAAAGACGCGTGAAGTGGCGGACGACCTCAGGCTCGTTCAGTTCGGGAAGCGGCGCCGCTTTGGCGCGTACCACCTCCGCCGGAAGCCATTGCGATGGCTTCGCATCGGCACAAATCAGGCCGGGCAACGTCACGCCCGTTCGCCCTTCCATGCTTTTTTCGAAAATCAACTCCATCGGTCATCTCTCCTTGCCCCTGTGGCACGGCCATGTAGTCCGTGAAGGTCCATGAACGTCCGTGTTCACGATGCCCACGCCAAGTTAGAGACAGCACGCCCCGGCGAGCGCCCCGACATATTCATCGCAGTCGCTCTTCGACTTCGTTTCCGTTGCGCACACCAGCAGCAGCCTGTCGTCCCACTCGGCCGACCATCGAGACAACGGCCAGCCCGCCAGAAACCCTCGCTCTCTCATCCGCCGGCAGACGGCGTCGGCCGAACAAGGCAAGCGCAGCACAAACTCGTTGAAGAACGGCTGCTTCCACGCCGCCGAAACACCGGCAATCCTCGTCGCCGCATCAAACAAATAATGGCTTCGGTCGAGATTGAGTAGCGCGACCTTTCGCAGCCCTTCCTTGCCGACCAGCGAGAGATAGACCGTCACGGCCAGCGCGCACAGCGCCTGGTTGGTGCAGATGTTCGACGTGGCGCGCTCGCGGCGAATGTGTTGCTCGCGCGTCTGAAGCGTCAGGACGAGTCCCACCTGCCCGTTGCGGTCGAGCGTGCGCCCGACCAACCGCCCCGGCATGCGGCGCGCCAGCCCTTTTCGCAGCGACATGAATCCGACGTAAGGCCCGCCGAAACTTAGCGGAATGCCCAGCGGCTGCCCGTCGCCCACGGCCACGTCGGCGCCCCACTCGCCCGGCGGTTTGAGCGCGGCCAGCGAGAGTGGATTGACGACTGCGATGCACAGCGCGCCCGATTTGTGCGCGGCGTCAGCGATGTCTTCGACCGGCTCGATGCAGCCGAACGCATTGGGCTGAGCGACAACCACCGCCGCCACATCGGACCCCAGACCCGCCTTGTCCAGTGCCGTGGTGTCCGTGAGATCGTCCGTGACGCCGTCCGTGAATGGCAAGTTAACCAGTTCGACATTCAGGTAGCGCGTGTAAGTTTCAATGACGCGACGATAAGCCGGATGCAGCCCTCGCGCCAGAGCCACGCGTGCGCGGCCCGTCTGACGGGTGGCCAGAATGACGGCCTCGGCCGCCGCCGAAGCCCCATCGTAGAGCGACGCATTGGCCACCTCAAGCCCCGTCAACGCGCAGATCATGCTTTGATACTCATAGATCGCCTGGAGAGTGCCCTGGCTCGCTTCGGCCTGATAGGGCGTATAGGCGGTGAAGAACTCGCCGCGCCGGAGAATATGGTCCACGGCGGCGGGAATGAAGTGCTCGTAGGCCCCCGCGCCCAAGAACGACCGATAGTGATGGACGCCCCGATTGCGCCCGGCCAGACGACGGCATTCGGCCGCCGCTTCCATTTCCGATTGCGCCGGCGGCAGGGCCGAAAAATCGGCGTTGCGCTCCTGCTTCGGAATCGCCTCGAACAGCGCCTCGATCGTGTCGGCGCCGATGGTCTGGAGCATGGACTGAATTTCCGCCGGTGTGTGCGGAGTGAAAACCATTCGTTGGTCCTCCAAACAGGGGTGCGGCGGGAACGTAAGGGGCGCCCGCCCCGTCTTGCAAGCGAAAATCTATCGCGATAGAAACCGACCGGCGAGGGCGGCAAGCCAACAGGCCGCCTCGACCAGAGCCACCGTCGCCGCCAGGACCGACGCGTGAGTGTTTGCGCCCAGACTCCCCATGAACGGCAACGGCCAGAAAAGCAGGATGACGTACAAGCAGAACCACGCGACCACGGGCGGCAGGAGAACGCGCCCCACCGACGCCGCGCCTTTCTGCCACATGCCGGGGCTTTTCCGGCCAAGATCGAGCGAACCGCCCAGAGCGGGCAGAGGCGCGGATGTCTGGCCCGGTCGCCTCCCGATGGCGCCCACCCCAGACACAATCGCCCCAAGCCAGGCGACTACGAGCCAGACCACGATAATCTGACGGGCGCGGCGATAAACCTCGGCCGCGCGCCGTCGGCCATTCTCATCGAAGAAAACGCGCTCGAAAGCCGGATGCTTCCGCAAGGCCCCCAGCCACTCGACAAACGCGGTCGGGCGGCACACCGAACCTCGACCGGTCACTTCGATTGCCGCCGACAGTTCAGCCGCCGAAAGGCCAACCGTCGTTCCGACTTCGCGGACAGCCTCAGCGACATACGATCCAACTTCTTCCGGCGGAACAACTCGAACCTCGCCGACCCAAGGCTTCTTTCGCATCTCGTCGGCCAAGTCTTCCGGCGTCGTCCCCTCACGCCTGGCCACCAGACACAAAACCACCAGTTGCGATTCGGTCGTAACGGCCCAGGCTGCCAGGATCTTCAGGGCGTAAAGGCTCGAAGCCACGGCCAACGCGGCGGCGAAAAGGGCGGCACCCGGGATGCTACGACGAAGTTGAATCAGCGGTCCTGACACTCTAACTCTCGCAAAACCAAGTATCGGAAACACGCCGGGCCAACAGTGAGGATAGGATGGGCGCTCGGCGGAAGTAAAGCGAAAAACCTCAACTTTACTGTTGATTGCGGACACAGCATGCACTAGATGTTGTATGGCGTTCCGAAAGAAAACGTCAATATGCTGTATGGCCGACACTGAACCACCTCGGCCAAAGGTGTCCGCGAAAGCAGCACATGCCCGGCAGCGGGCCGTCCGGATCGGAATGTCAGAGCGCTCGGAGCATGATCGGAAGACGATGAAGGGCTATAGATTGTAGCCCTCGCCTCGCGGCAACACAATATCTGGCGCGTCCGGACGAAACTCTGGCGACTGTCAAAGACGCAGCAGAAGCAGGAGAAGTGCGATGTTTTTCAAACGGCTCGAAATGGTCGGTTTCAAGTCCTTTGCTCCCAAGACAGCAATCGAGTTTCTCCCGGGCATCACCGTCATCGTCGGCCCCAACGGCTGCGGCAAGAGCAACATCTTCGACGCCGTGCGGTGGGCGCTGGGCGAACAGCGCGCGCGGTCGCTGCGCGGCCACAAGATGGGCGACGTCATCTTCTCCGGCAGCGCGTCTTACAAGGCGCAGTCCATGGCCTCGGTCACGCTCGTCATCAACAACGAAGACCGCCGACTGCCCATAGACTTCTCCGAAATCCAGGTCACGCGCCGCCTGTTCAAAGTGGGCGACGACCAGTTCGAAAGCGACTATCTCCTCAATCGCACGTCGTGCCGGCTGCGCGAAATCATCGACCTGTTCATGGACACGGGCATCGGCACCGACTCGTACTCGATCATGGAACAAGGCCAGGTGGACTTCATCATCAACGCGCGGCCGACAGAGCGGCGGTTCCTGTTCGACGAGGCGGTCGGTATCTCGAAATATCGCACGCGGCGCGACGAGGCGTTGCGCAAACTCGAACGCACCGAGGCCGACCTGCTGCGGCTCAACGACATTCTCTCCGAACTCAAGACGCGATTGCGTTCGCTCAAGATTCAGGCCAATCGCGCCGAGCGGTATAAACAACTGGTCGCCGAGCTGAGGCAACTCGAACGCAACCTGCTCCTGATCGGCTACAAGGAACTGCTAACGCAAAAGCAGGCGGTGGACGAGCAGTTCAACGGGCTCAACGACGCGCTTCAGGCCGTCGCGGCGCAAATGGCGCGGCTCGAACAAGCGTTGCTCGACAAGCAGGTCGAGCTGGACCGCCTCGAACACGACCTTCAGGCGGCCCACGTCCGGCGGCTTGAGCTGAACACCGAGCTCGAGCGCGCCCAGAGCCATCGGGCCGTTTTGCGCGAGCGGATCGAAACGACCGAGGCGCAAATGCGCCGCGACGAAGCCCAGATCGCCGAGCTGCACCGCGCGCGCGAGCAGATCATCGAGCGCCGCGACCGCGTGGCCGACCAGATCGGCGAGGTGACCGGCGAACTGGCGCGGCTGGACGGCGAATACCAATCGCGCCGCGAACAATTCGACGACCTGTTACGCTCGCAAACCGACGCGCGCGAGCGTCTGGCGCAACTTCGCGAAAAGACCCGCCTGGCGATCGAGGAGAAGACGCGCCGCGAGAACGAGCGCCGGATTGCGTCGCTGATGAAAGAGCAGGCCGAAGAAAACCTCACGCAGGCTCGCGCGCAGCTCGAACAAGCCGCCGCGCGCCAGACCGGCTTTGCGGAGCAACTACAGCGGCTTGAGGCCGATCGCACCGACCAGAACGAGGCGCTCGCTTCGGTCGAAGCCGAGATCGCGCAGCTCGACGGTCTCCAGCGCGAGCGGGCCGAGCAACTTCGCGCCCTGGAACAGGAGAAGTCCGCCACGCTTCGCACGCGCCACGAGGCCGAGTCGCGCCGCCAGGCGCTGCGGTCGCTCCAGGAGAACTACGAGGGCTATTTTCGCGGCGTCCGCGAGGTGATGGAAGCGGCGGGGCGCGGCGCACTGCGCGGCATCGTGGGAATCGTCGCCAACCTGCTCGAATCGCGGCCCGAAGACGAACTGGCGATCGAGACGGCGCTGGCCGGCCAGCTGCAAGACATCGTTACCGAAGACGAATCGGCGGCGATGGCCTCGATCGAACTTCTGCGGCGCGGGCAATTGGGGCGCGCGACGTTCCTGCCGCTCAACCGGCTGGCCCCTCTTCCCACTCCCGAGGCGCTCGCGGGACTCGTCGGACGGTCGGGCGTCGTCGGCATCGGGTCGGAACTGGTTCGGTGCGAACCGCGTCTGCGGCCGGTCGCGCAGTTGCTGCTGGGCCGGACGGTCATCGTCGAGGACTCCGACACGGCGCGTGCGCTGCGCGACGAAGGGATTCGCGCCGGTTGCGTCACGCGCGACGGCACCATCTTCGCCGCCGACGGCGCGCTGACCGGCGGCCACGTCCGCTCGAGCGGCCTGCTCGGTCGCGAGCGCGAAATTCGCGAACTCACCGAGCAAGTCCAACGGCTCGTACAAGATCTCGCCTCTCTGGAAATCCGAATTGGAGAACAGGCCGCCACAATGGAGGCGGGTGCGGCCGAGCGCGAAATCCTCGCCGGCCAGGCCAACGCCGCGCGAAACGCCCTCGCGCAGATCGAAGGGGACTTGCGGCGCGCCGCCGAAGACAACGCGCAGGCGCAACACGCCGTCGAGCAGGCGGGCCGCGAAGTTGAGCGGCTCCTTCAGAAAATCAAAGACTACGAAACCACGCTCGAAGAGCACCGCCGCGCTCTCGAAGAAAGCCTCGCCCACGCCGCGCAACTCGAATCGCAACTGGCCGAAAGCGAACAGGCCCGCGAAAGCCACGATCAGCAGATCACGCTCCTGCAGGACGCTCTGGCGCAGATGATGGCCCAGGTGTCCGCGGCGCGCGAACGGCTCGAATCGGCCCAGCGCCGCCTCGCCGAATTGAACGAAGAGATCGCGCGGTGCGACGACCAGCTTCGCCGGCACTCCGAGCAGCTCGACTCTCTCAGCCAGGCGCTCGACCAGGCCTGCGCCGAAATCGAGCGCGCCAAACAGCAAACCGAAGAACTGGCCGCGGCCCTCGCCGAGCACGACCAAGTTCTCGCCGCGCGCACAAACGACCGCGATGCCGCTTCGGTCGAGATTCAGCGGCTCCAGCACGAGGTCCACGCCCTCCACCGCCAGCGCAACGAGCAGCAGAACGAATTGCACGAAATTGACCGCCGCCGCGCGCAATGCGAAGTCCAGATTCGCAACCTCGACGAACAGGCCCAGGAGAAGTTCCGCGCGCCGGTCGAGCAATTGGCCTCCGAAGCCGGACCGATCGAAGCCCCGCGCGAGCAACTGGTCGGCGAGATCGCGGCGCTGCGCGGCCGGATCGAGTCCATGGGCGAGGTCAACGTCATCGCCATCGAAGAGCATCGCCAGCTCTCCGAGCGCTTCGAGTTCCTCGAACGCCAGCGGCTCGACCTCGAAGAGGCGAAGACGGCGCTGCGCAAAACGATCCAGACGATTGACGTCACGAGCACCGAGATGTTCACCAAAGGAATGGCGCAGATTCGCGAGCGGTTCCACGAAACGTTTCGGCGGCTGTTCGGCGGCGGCCGCGCCGACCTGATCCTGACCGAGCCCGACGACCTGCTCAATTCGGGCATCGAGATCGTGGCCCAGCCGCCGGGCAAGCAGCCGCAGAGCATCACATTGCTTTCGGGCGGCGAGAAGGCGATGACGGCCATCGCGCTGCTGTTCGGCATCTTCCTCTTTCGGCCAAGTCCCTTTTGCGTGCTTGACGAAATAGACGCCCCCCTCGACGACGCCAACATCGAGCGGTTCAAGAACATGGTGGCTGAGTTCAGCAAGGACGTGCAGTTCATCATCATCACCCACAACAAGCAGACGATGGCGCTGGCCGACACGCTGTACGGCGTGACGATGGAAGAGGCTGGCGTGTCGCGCATCGTCTCGGTGCGCTTCGACCAGATCGAGCAAACCGCGCTGGTGGGGTAGGACCGCGACCGTCAACCGATGCACACACCTGACCATCGCGTGATGCCCGAACGCTGACCCCCGTTGACGTCGAAGCCAGCCACCACACGATCCTGTGTTGGCACTTGGCCGAGATTCGCCGACCGTGCCGGAAATTCCCGAAACTGTGGGGGCGATCCGTGAATTGTCCTTCGGCGTGAGATGCGGCCAGAAGACGCACATCTATAGCGTTGACTGTAGGACCCCATGTGGTCTATTCGTTGCGTCAGTTGCCCAAAGGAAGGGAAGTATAAGCCATCTGAATTTGCATCGGCATTCTGAGAACGGAGACAATTCCAACCATGCCCGACTATCCAAAGGCGATGAAATTGGAGGATGTTTACAAGAGCATTTCGCCAGAACCTCTGGTGAACAAATCACAGTTCGAGGCGTATTACCGCCCGGAAATCAACGAGCTTCGCGGCAATGACAGGATCAGCCTTATGGCACTGGAGCTCCAACGATCCTTTGGGGGGTTGCCATACAAGGCATTCTTGATGGGTCATTCGGGCGTGGGAAAATCAACCGAGTTAACTCGTCTCGTCAACGAGGTGGAGAACCGGTATAGTGCCATCCGTTTCAGCGCCACCACCGTCCTTGACCCGATCAGCTTTCAGCCCTTCGACGTATTGTTGTACATGATGGGAACGGTGGCCGAAGCCACAGCGGCACCGATCGAGAAGGGCGGCGCGGGAAAGAAACCCAGCGACGAGCGGGTCAAGGAACTCTGGAACTGGTTTGCCACGGAAAAGGAGACGATCACGAAAGCCACGGAAAAGGGGGCCCAGCTCGCCGGGGGAGCAGGCGTCGAGGGCGGTTCCTGGTGGGCCAAGCTATTGGGCCTCAATGCGAGTGTCAAGGGGGAAATCAAGTTCGCCAGCACGCGTGAAAACGCGACCGTGACCTACCGTCTCAGCCGCCTGTCCGACCTTATTGAGCTGGCAAACCGGCTTCTCGATGAGTGCAATAAGCTGCTCAAAGAGACCGTTGGAAGGGAGTGGCTTCTGATTGGCGAGGATTTTGACAAGGCAGGCCTCTCTCCCGACTGCACCGAGAAACTCTTCGTCACTTACGGCAATGTGTTCAAATCGCTCCGGGCACACATGATCTTTGTTGTCCCCATTGCACTCGCCTACTCCGACAAAGCCAACCAGTTTCCCGTTCCATCCGACCGCCGGCATTGCTTGCCCGACACGCCGGTCTTCGAAAAAGACCACTCGCCTCATAAGAAGGGCCGCGAAGCCGTCCGGAAGGTTCTCGAAGCGCGCATGTCTGTGGACCTTCTTGCCAAAGGACAACTGGAGCGACTGATCGTGGCCTCCGGGGGCAATCTCCGCGACCTGTTTGCGTTGGTCAGCGCCGCCTCCAATCTGGCATTGCTCCGCAAGCAGCCGGACGCCCGAATCGAAAAAGCAGACCTCGATTCGGCTATCAACGACCTGCGCACGGAGTATCAGCGACAGCTGGGCGAAAGTCTTTACGATCCCAAGCCGATCCCCTACGAAGAGAAAGCCGAACGCCTCGTGAGAATTTACAAGGGCAAACCCGAGGCAGAAGTCACCGATCCGGTCCTCTATTCCCTTTTGCGCTCTCGGGCGGTCCAGGAATTTGATGGCGAGCGCTGGTTTGGCATCCATCCGCTCGTAGTGGACATTCTCGTCTCCCACAAGCGACTTCGTCGGTCCGCAAAAGGAACCCTTCCCGGTGGAACCCATTAGACAGAATTCTCGGCAGGAAGGATCCATTGCCGATGTCTGCGACCGCCTGGCTATTTGGATCAGAAACGCTCCAAGGGGTCTGGCACGGATCGAATATGTCTCGGACCTCTCTCGCCAACGAGTTGTCAATGAACTGCGAAGAAGACTCGCTTCCGAATCCATCCCGCTGAATGAGCTGGATCTGCCCCGCGGCATGGCCGCCACCGAGCTGGCCCGCCACTTTGTCAAGCGGCTGGGCGCGCTGCCGCCGGGAGTGGTATCGGTGATGGGTTTCGCCACGGCCCTCCCGAACGAAGACACCGAGCGGGCCAAAGCCCTCTATGCCCTTAACTTCAGCCGCGAGAACTTGGCGCAATTCCCTCTGCGGCAAATCTGGTGGATGCCCGGCCACATTGCTGACGCCTTCATACGCGCGATTCCCGACCTCAATTCCTGGTTCCTCATCAAGCTGCGACTGACCGAGATTGTCCGGCCACCCGAACCTGACAAAGCCTCTGGCTGGATGCCCGGGGCGATTCCCGTCTCTCTTGATGACGCTCGCAAGCGCGCCGCCATGTTGGCGGAACGCTTTACGGGCGCGCTCAATCAAGGGGTTCAAACCGAGAACATCTTCGAAGAGATCGCCATTCCGGCCATTCAAGCGCTTCTCGATGCCGGCGCCGAAAAAGAAGCATGGGTACTGGCCCAGCGCTTCGACGAAACGCTTGCGGCTGCCAGCCGCCCGCGCATTGCCTACCCAGAATCGCGTGGACTCATACTCACGAAAACTCTTCAAAGAGCCGAAGCCGAGCTTGGGCCGGATCACCCCGTGGTCGCCAAGCGCCTCAACAACCTGGCAAAACTGCTTTACGAATCCGCTCGATATGCGGAGGCCGAGCCGCTGCTGCGCCGTGCTTTGGCCATTGACGAGGCTTCGTTCGGCCCCGACCATCCCAGTGTCGCCACGGACCTCAACAACTTGGCCCAGCTGCTCCAAGATACGAACCGGCTCGCGGAGGCCGAGCTGCTGATGCGCCGCGCTCTGGCCATTGATGAGGCTTCACTCGGCCCCGACCATCCCAACGTCGCCATTCCCCTCAACAACTTGGCCCAGCTGCTCCAAGATACGAACCGGCTCGCGGAG